>Ga0315293_10003106_pt1 | contig 15996 bp, 13 predicted proteins | sample YL17G13_20_MG_FD_203071 | JGI IMG/M metagenome (GOLD analysis project Ga0315293, IMG submission 203071) | Sediment microbial communities from Yellowstone Lake, YNP, Wyoming, USA - YL17G13_20 | ecosystem: Environmental > Aquatic > Freshwater > Lake > Sediment | place: USA: Wyoming | collected...
GTTGAGGTCTCGGGCCAGGTACAGGAGCACGGCGCTTCCGACCACCAGGTAGGGAACGGCCACGCCGAGGTGAGTCCACCCGCGCCCGGCCAGACTGCCCATCAGCCAGAAGACGATCTGGTCCAGGTAGGTCCGGCTGTAGATGATGACGACGGAGACAAGAGCCGAGAGGAGCGAGCCGAGGGCGATGCCCGAGAGGAGCAGATTGCCGACAGGCACTTCGCGCCCGACCCGGGCAATGGAGTAGACGGCGAGCACCGTCAGGATGGCTCCGACGAAGGCGGCCACCGGGACGGCGCCCAGCCCCGCCAGGCCGATGGCCGGCCGAAGGGCGATGGCCAGCGAGGCGCCCAGGGCCGCCCCGGACGAGACACCGATGACGTAAGGGTCGGCCATGGGGTTCCGGAACAGCCCCTGGAAGGCCCCTCCGGCCACGCCCAGGGCGGCCCCGACCACCGCCGCCAGCAGCACGCGCGGCAGACGAAGGGCGAGGACGATGGCCTCGTGCGAGGCCGGCCAGTCGGGACTGACGCCGGCTCCCACCCAGGGGAGGGCGTGGGCCAGGATGCGGGCGACCTCGCCCACGGGCAAGGGCACTGAACCCACGGCCACAGCGAGGAGACCGCCGGCGCCGAGGGCGGCGCCCAGGAGCCCCAGAGCCACACCGCGTCCGGCCCTCCGGGTCGACACCCGGCCGGCCCGGCGCTGGGTTCCGCTCTCTCCCGCCACCGCTCTCACCCCCTTCGCGGGCGCCACCGTCTCCGGCTACTGGCCTCCGCCGAACAGGTTCGGATAGAGCAGGGCGGCCACCTTCTCCACGGCCTCCGCGATGCGTGGCCCGGGCCTGGAGACGATGTCCGGGTCGACCTGGTAGACACGGCCGCTCTTGACCGCCGTCAGCCCGGCCCAGCCCGGGAGTCCCGCCAGGGCCGCCGGTACGCTCGGGTCCAGAACGGGGATGATGATGACGTCAGGGTCGGCCTCAAGCAGCCCTTCCAGGCTGAACTGGCTGTAGGCCTGGCCGGTCGACTCGGCCACGTTCCCTCCGCCGGCCTGGAGGATGACGTCGTGGACGAACGAGCCTGGGCCCACGGTCCAGAGGCCGTTGTCCAGAACCCAGAAGACGCTCGGCCGGTCCGCGGAAGGGATGCCCGACGTCTTCTGCTCCACGGCCGCGAGCCGAGCCAGGACGTCGGCGGCCAGTCTCTTCGCCGCCTTCTCAACTCCGGTCACCTGGCCGACGAGTTCGACGTCCGCCGCGACCTTGTCGACAGTGTCGGCCTGCAGGACCAGGACCTTCAGGCCGTAGCCCTCGAGCCCCTTGACCAACTCACTGGCGGCCGTGCCGACGGCCAGCACCAGGTCCGGCTGGAGGGACACGATTTTCTCGTAGTCCGGGGCCCAGGAGTCGCCCACTTTCGCCACACCCGTCGTCTCGGGCGGGTAGTTGCAGTAGTTCGTGACGCCCACGACGCGCTCCCCGAGCCCGAGAGCGAAGAGAATCTCCGTGTTGCTCGGCGCCATCGACACAATCTTCCTGGGCGTACGGTCCAGGGCGACCTGGCGCCCCGCGTCGTCGGTCACCGTCACCTTGCCGCGACCGCAGCCGGAGAGCAGGGCCGCGCCCGCGAGAAGGACCATGATGACAATAAGGGCCATGGCGGCCCGCGGGCCTCTTCCCTGTTCCCGGCCCCGACCCGTGGTCACCGCTGCCGGCAGTTTCAATGTTGCCGCCTCCTTGGCTTCATCTGGGCGGCCCTGTGACCGAGACCCCTCTCACGCCCCGCGTCCTTGGTCGGCGGTACACGAGAGCCCCGGCCTTCTTGGGCCGGGGCGGGCAGTCAGGTCCCACGCTCCCCCTTTCCGTCGAAGGTCTAGCGCGCGCGAACCGTGAAGGCAGGTCTCCTGGCTCCCGGATCACGGCCTCCGGCTCCTTCCCACCGGCCGCCCGCGAACCATTACGTTCGCTGGGCCCTTGCCGGCAGTGGATGATCGCCTTCGGCTCCTCGGTTACAGTGGCGGGACCGCGCCAGAGTCTCACTGGCTTCCCTATTCTCCCTCCCGCTTGCGGGGAGGGCACCTCACGGTGGAGTCCTCGGTTGTCAGGGAGGCCTAGGCGGGCCTCCAGCCCGTCCAGGCGCTCACCCGAACTCATGTGCTCGCATCATACCACCTGAGCCTGCGTCTGCTCAACCCCCGCCGCCCGTCCGCTCAGGACATCCTCCTGAGCCGTTGCGTCGGCGTGATGCCGGGGATGCGTCCCCGCTTGGCGATGGGCCGCCCGTCCACGACCTTGATGTCCATGGTCATGTCGATGGGCCGGGCGCGTGAGATGTAGGAGCCGACGCCGAAAGCGTCGGCTCCGGCGCCGGACAGGAGCCGGATGCGGTCGGGGTCGAGACCCCCGGAAACGAAGATCTTCACGTGTCCGTAGCCCTCTTGGTCGAGCCGGGCCCGGATCTCTCTCACGAGTTGGGGCGTCACTCCGCCGCGCTCGCTCGGAGTGTCGAGCCTGACTCCGCCCAAGCGTCGGCCCAGCTTCCTGGCCACGCGCAGCGTCTCCTCGGCCTCGTCGTGGAACGTGTCCACCAGGATGACCCGCGGAGAGTCCTCGGGCATGATGCGGTCGTAGGTCTCGGCCACGGTCAGCGTGTCCCCGGCGATGAGCACCGCCGCGTGAGGGATGGTGCCCGTCGGCTGGACCTTGGCCAGCTTGGCCGCGAGGATGCACGCCGCCCCGGCGGCTCCCCCGGCAATGGCCGCTCTCTCCATGACCGGGGCCACCGCGGGGTGCAGGTGCCTGGCCCCGAAGCAGATGAAGGGCTTCTCACCAGCGGCCTCCCGGCAATCGACCGCGGCCGTCGCCCAACCGGACGAACTCGCCAGGATGCCGAGGAGGGGCGTCTCGAACGGTCCGAAGTTGCGATAGGGGCCGGCGATGCGCATGACGACCTCGTGGTCGGCGAAGCGTTCCCCCTCCGGCAGAGCCTCGACCACCAATCCACGGTCTTCCAGGAGGCTCCTGGCCTCTTCGTTGCCGGCCATGACGCCCTCCCGGCTGGTGAACACCTCGGCCACGACGGGGGCCGACGCCCGCCCCAGGCTCTCCAGAATCTCGATGGTCCGGACGAAGTAGACGTCGGTCGTCAGCCCTCCCGCTATTTCCTCGTGGGTCGCCGAGAAGAACTTCCGGTCCTCGGCCACCTGGTACTCCTTCACGCTGGCCAGATCCCGGATGAGGTCCGGATGACCGCTTCCGAGACTGCCCCCGCGCTTGCCCGTGGCTGTCACATGCGCTCCCCCCGTAGGGCCAGTGGCCTGGCCGGAATGGATTAGACGACGCGGACCCCCAGGACCGACTCCATCTGCTCCAGGGCGAAGCGGTGGGCCTCCGCGTCGAAGGAGGCCACCGCGTCGCGGGGGACGGTCACCGCGTACCCCCGCATCCGGGCGTCGGCGGCCGAGAAGAAGACGCAGATGTTCGTGCAGACACCGACCAGGACCAGTTCGTTCACGCCCATCTCCCGCAAGTGGAGGTCGAGGTCCGTGCCGTAGAAGGCGCTGTAGCGTCGTTTGGGGATGAGGACGTCCCCCGGCTCGGGAGCGAGTTCGGGAGACACGTCGGCCCCGGGCGTCCCGGCCACGCAGTGGGGAGGGAACAGGGCGAACTCGCTGTCGTCCGGGGCGTGCCGGTCCATCGCGTAGAGGACCGGCTCGCCGCCTGCCCTCGCCTCGCGGACCATCTTCACCACCACCGGCAGGACGGCCCGGCCGGCGGGGCCGCAGAAGAGAGCCCCCTTTTCGTCGACGAAATCCCTGAGCATGTCGATGACGACCAGAGCTCGCCCCATCATGACCCAAGACCTCCCCTACTCCACCTCGGCGATGAGCTCCACTTCGACAGGAACGCCCAGGGGCAGTTCAGCCACTCCGACCGCCGCCCTGGCGTGCTGCCCGGCCTCGCCGAAGACGTCCTTGAAGAGCTCCGACGCGCCGTTGACCACACCCGGCTGGGCGGTGAACCCCGGTGCGCTGGCGACAAAACCCGTGACCTTCACTATCCGCTTGACCTTGTCGAGGCTTCCGACCACGCTGGCCAGAGCGGCCAGAGCGTTGATGCCCGAGACCCGGGCCGCCTCCTTGCCCTGTTCCGGCGTGACCTCCGCTCCCACCTTGCCCGCGAACACGGGTTTGCCCCCGACGAGCGGCAGCTGACCCGAGACGTAGACGTAGCTCCCGGTGCGCACGGCCGGCACGTAGGCGGCGACCGGTCTAGCGACCTCCGGCAAGGAGATACCTAGTTCCGCAAGCCTGGCGTCGATCTTCCCCATCGTTCCGCTCCCCTCACGATGCCCGGTCCGCGGGCATCGACTAGTTCGGCGTATCGTTCAATCGCGCGGTGAGCTTTCCTGCGTCCCCAGCCCTGTCCAGCTCATCCAACCGGGTTGCCGCCTCCAGCATGCCCGGGGCCGGCGGTTATTCCGCTCCGCCCCGGGGGAAGACTACCTGTGGTCTGCAGAGACCCAGCTAAGACTCTTCGGGGTCGAGCAATGGCTCACGGAGCGGTCCTTCGCGGTTTGCGGAGTTCCCGGACGGTGGCACCTGAGGCACTACAGGTTCCTCCGATCGGCCACATCCGTCAAACCTGGTTCCCGGGGCCGAACAGAGCCGGCGCGCAGATCATCGATGGCTCGAGACAGGTCTGGAGTGGCCCTGACCGGTCATTCCAGGCTTGTGCGGGATCATCGGTGGTCGTGCGAAGATTGTCTCGGGTTCCGTAGGGAGCTCTAGCGGCCGAGAGGTCGCTCGGGGTTCTGAGGGGATCCGCGGCAGTCGAGCAAAGGTTATCGCGGGCCTCGAGATGATCCATGGCGGTCGAAAGATCGTCATGGGTTGTGTAGGGGTCTGCAGTAGCCGGAGCGGTAGGTCTCTGCAGACCTCTCCATTTCGACCTGGAGGCGGGAGGCGACCGTGACCCGGAAGGAGATGGCCGAAGGCCTCTTGCAGCAGGCCCTGAGTAGCCTGGAGAGCGCCCGGAAGGCGAGCCGGGATAACCACTGGGCCTTCGCCGTCCGTTCATCCCAGGACGCCAGTGAACTGTCCATCAAGGCCCTGCTGCTCACGGCCGGCGACGATCCCCCGAAGGTCCACGACCTCGGTCACGCGCTGTGCCGGGAGAAGGACGACCTGGCCGAACTTGGCCTCGCCGAAAGCGAGGTCCACAGGCTGGCCGACTCGGTCCGCGACCTGGCCCAAGACCGCTCAAAGAGCCTCTACGGCGACGAGGAGAACGACATCCCGGCGACCGACCTCTACGACAACAACGACGCGGCCAGGGCCGTGCGGACCGCCGAACTCATCCACAGGCGCTGCCGCCAGGTAATCGAGCACGAAGAAGCCGAGTCCTAGACCCCTGAAGGCGGCGCGCGCGCTCCGGCAAAACCCCGCTAATTGGCGCCTATCCCGTTTAACGGCGTTGGAGGCGCTTTCCCCAGGCGACCTTGGTAGCAGGTATCCCCGCGGCGGCAGCGAAAACGACCCGTTCAGAACTGGGAGGTGCCCGGCCCCCCGGGAGGTGTCCCATGACGTCTGCCGACGCGGACAGAGCCGACGTTTCTCGGCCCGGCTATACCCTACACCTGTCTTCCTTCCTCAACGCCAAGCACCGAGTGACGTTCGCCGAGACCGGTCCGATTCACGGCCATTCCTGGCGCCTCGAAGTCAACCTGCGGGTGGCCCTTCAGGCGGGGCCCGCGGCCGCCCCGGTCGAATTCGCCGGGTTGGAGCAGCTCATCCGGGGAATCCTGCGTCCATATGAAGGCCAGTTCCTCAACGACCTGCCCCCTTTCATCGATATCGTGCCCTCGACCGAGAACATCGCCCGCTTCCTCTATGGCGCTATCGGCGATAGCCTGGCCGAGACGCGAGCCAGAGTGCTTGATGTCACGCTTTGGGAAGCGCCGACCAAGGGCGTGACCATGGCCGTCCCTCTCCTGGCCTCCGGCCAAGCCTCAGCTGCCTTGGCTTCGTTGAAGGCCGACCTCTCGGGCCACGGACCCCACCGACGCCAAGCCGTCCCTTTCGCCGCCCCTTCCGCCGCGGCCGCGGCTACGGCTGAGCCACCCCCGGCCGGCCGGGGGTGTCCGGAGTCGCCCGGAGGGCCCGTCCGCCCCCCAGCGTCTCCGGCCCCCGACACGCCGCCGTCGGGAGGCAGCCGCACGACAAGGAAAGCGGCCGGTGAAGACCACTCCGGCGAGAAAGGTTCTCTTGGCTTAGGCGCCATGGCCCCGGTCCTGTCGGTCTTGGGCGTCGTGGGCGTGGTCGTGGCCGTTTACTGGCCCCTTCTTTCGGCCGGGCCCACGACCGCCTATCCCTGGGGTAGCGACACCTGGGGGCACCTTTTCAAGGCCCTCTTCCTCTACAACGCCGGCGCGTCGGGCGAGGTCTACCCCACGTTCATGTCCTGGTGGTACAATGGGCTAGAGCCGTTCCGTTACTGGTCTCCGCTGTCGTACTACCTTCTCGCCGGTCTCCGCTACCTCGTCGGGAACATCTTCGTCGCCGGGGCGTGGCTCGTCCCGCTGACGGCGGCGTTCGGCGGTCTCTCCTGGCTGGCCTTCCACCGGAGGCTGGGTTGGCTCGCGGCGGCGGTGGCCGGGATGGCCTGGACGGTCTGGCCCGACCACCTCCGGGTGGCCCTCGCCGAGGGCAACCTTCCCCGGACGGTGGCCACCGCGCTTCTACCCCTGCTCTTCCTGGCCTTCCTGGATAGCCTGGAGCGCCGGCGCTGGCCTTGGTCGGGCCTGGCCTTCGTCGCGCTCCTCAGCCTGACCGTCCTGTCTCACGCCATGATGGCGGCCATCGTCTGCGTGGCGTTCTCTCTTCTGAGTCTCCTCCACTGGTGGTTCGGAGGGAGCCGCTTCCGGGACGTGGCCCGCACGCTCACACTGTCCGTGCTGGGCCTCCTCGTCTCGTCCTGGTGGCTGCTTCCCAGCCTGAGCGGGGGCATCACCGCCATCGACGCCCAGGCCGCGGGACGGGCCATCGCCTACTTCCCGGCCCTCGAATCGTTCAACCCGCTCCTGCGCCTCTCGAACCCCGAGGTCTTCTACTGGGGAGTCTCCACCCTGGCCGTCCTGGCCCTGGTCGTCGCGACCTGGCGGAGCCGGAACGCTCTGGCCCGATCCCTCTTCGTCTGCGCCCTGCTTGGCATTGCGATTACTCTCCCCCAGGCCAGGGGCCTCTTCTCGGTGCTGCCCGGGAGCCATCTCCTCTGGCCTTCCCGCTTCACCAGCCTGGCGCCCCTGGCGTTCCTGTACGCGGCGTTCTCCTGGAAGGCGTGCCCCCGGCCTGACACGGCGGGGCCGGCCTCACCCGCGGCGGTCTCAGGGCCGGTCGCAGCGGCCGCGGAGGCCCCTGTCCGGCCCAAGCTCGCTTTCCGCCGGGCCGTCACCGTTCTGGTGGGCATCCTGGTCCTGGTGGACGCGCTGGGTTCGCTCGGACTGGTTCACGCGCGCGCTCCGAGGTCCAACCTGGCCGAAGCCGCCGGCGACCTCGTCGCCGCCTCGCCCGGCTGGCGCGTGGCTGTCCTCGACCTGAGCCGTCTCGGCTCGGAGCCCTCCTTCGTCCTCTCCCAGAAGGGCGGCCGTGAGCAGGTCTTCGGCTGGGCCTGGCAGGGGGCGTGCATCGGTCCGGCGCTGGTCCTTCTGAACACCGCCCTGGAACAGGGACGTTACTCCTACGTCGTCGACAGGACCCGCCAGCTGGGCGCGACGGACCTCCTCGTCCCGGATGGCCAGGTGAGAGACACGCTTTTCGCCGCGGCCGCCTCGGCCGGGGGCTATACTCTGACCAAGGAGTACGGCGGCCTGACGGCGTATCGCCGGGCGGCGCCGCCGGAAGCCTTTCTCTCACCGTACCGCGTCCTGGCCATCGGCGGACACGCCGGAAACGCCTCCTTGCTCTTCCCGGCCGTCGAGACCGGCGATTCGCCGTTCATCGATGACTACGATGCCGTGACCCTTTCGGCTTACGCGACTGTCCTTCTTACCGGGGCGCGCTGGCGCTCGCGCTCGCAGGCCGAGGCGGTGGTGACGGAGTACGCCAGGCTGGGTGGGGACGTGGTCGTCGACCTGACGGGCTTCCCGAGCGACGTCCTCAGCAAGCGTCCGACTTTCCTCGGCGTGACCGGGGAGCCCATCCAGTTGACCGACGCCCCGACCCTGCGCACCGCCTCCGGTGACGTGCGGCTGTCTGGTTTCGCGCCCGACATCAGGCCGTGGGTCGCGGTGGTCCCGCAGGTCCTCGACCGGGTCACCGTATCGTTCTCGCACTTCGGGCAGCCGGCCGCGGTCGTCGGGGAGAAGGACGTCGGGGGACGGCCGGTCTGTTTTGTGGGGCTCAGCCTTCCCTATCACGCCCTGCTCACCGGAGACCCGGAAGCCCTCAGGCTCCTCGGAGGCCTGCTGGGCCTGGAGCCGGCGGCGACCGCGGCTCACGCCTCGGTACCCCTCCAGGACTACCGCGCCACGAAGGACGGCTATGAGTTCACTCTCACCGTCCCGAGCGAGTGGCAGGGCGGGCGTGTCATCCTGCCCTTCGCCGCTCTAGACTCCCTGGCCGTCACGGTTGACGGGCAGGCGACAGAAGTGACGGCGGTCGAACACCTGCTGGCCATACCGGCGGTCCTCGGTGAGCGCAAGATAGTCCTCACGGTGAAGGCCCCGCCTCTGGCGCCGGTGGGGGCGTTCGTTTCCGGCCTCGCCGCCCTGCTCGTGGTCGGGTACGGGCTGACCCAGGCGGGACGGACGCAGGTCAAACGCAAGGAGGTGGCCGGCTAGATGAAGCGACAGTCCCGGGCCATGGCCTCGCGGTCGCGGGTGAGCCCGTGGCTCCTCGCGGCCGTGGCCGCTCTTGTCGTGGTCGCCGTTCTGACCCTCTTCGCGCCGAAGGCCCAGGCCGCCGATATCGTGCTGGACGGGCAGTTTGACGACTGGGTCGACCATGTGTTCCTGGACGACCCCCAGGGCGAGCCCGGCGTCCACTGGAAGGCTGACATCAGGTTCTTCTACTGGGCGACCAACCCGGGCGAGGCGTCCATGCACTTCATGGCCGAGAGATATCCGCACGAGCCGCAACCCGACATGAAACAGTCCGTGACCTACTGCGTCCACATCTGCCCGCACACGCCGAGCGCGGACGAACCGACCTGCTACGACACGGCCGAGGATTGGCAACTGACCTGCCATTATGACCCTGACGAGGTGAACAACGCCCTTGTGCGGATCTTCCGCGGCGACCAGAGTCTCCGCGACGACACTCCTGTTCTCCAATACGAAGGGCACTGGGGGTTGACCTCGGCCGAAGGCGGCACGAAGGTCGAGTTCAAAGTCTTCTTCGCCGACATCGGGATTGGCGTCGGGCAGCAGATACGGATGTTCCTGGCTTCGGTGAAGGACGACGAGGGCAACACGAACCCCCACTTGGACGTGTGCCCCGATCCCGGTGACATCCAGTGGGCGCCGGTGCCCACCTTGGGGCTTGTCCTGACCATCCTTCTCCTCGGCGCCGGCCTGTTCCTCGGCTACCGCGCCTTCAGGCACGGACGCATCGGGTCTTGGCCGTCGCGCAAGGCGGTGCCAGGGTGATTCTCGGCTGGGTCTTCATTGTCGCGGCCTGGCTGGCGGCGGTCGTCTACCTCCGCGTCAGAAGGCAGTGGCTGCTCTACTACGTCGTGGCCGCCGTCGGGTTCACCCTCATCACCGTTCTCCTCTGCCGCGGCACGGCGGCCGAGGAGGCCCTTGAGGGCGTCACGGCGCAGCACGCCCACGACGTGGCGGGAATCATGGGCGTTCCCACCATCATCTTCCGGAACGCTCCCGGGACGATGCTCGTTTTGGTCGTCGTGGGCGAGGTGGGCTGGACGGTCATCCAAGTGGACATCGAGTGCTCGGGCCTGCTGGAGTTGGCCGCCTTCGCCGGGCTGCTCCTCTTCTACCCGGGCCTTCGCGCCCCGAAACGCTTCCTCGACCTTCTCTTCGGGCTGGCGGCGACGTACCTCATCAACATCCTACGTCTTCTGGTCATCATCGCCTTCCTGCACTGGGGGGGCAAGGACATCATCTTCCTGGCCCACACGATCATCGGGCGCGGGCTGTTCTTCATTCTCGTCATCGCGGTCTACTGGTTTGTCTTCACGCGGGCGGCCGTCGGGACAGTCCGGCGCCGGATTGAGGCGGTCTAGTTGTTCGGAACCAGGGTGGTGAACCTGCTTCTCTTCTGGGGGATTTGGCTGCTCGTCCCCATGCTCATCGACGGGCTGGCGGCCCTGACCCAGGTGGCCAGCATCTTCTGGGGCGAGGCGCGGTTGCGCCGCCGCATCCGGGCGGACCTGGCCGAGGCCGGAGTGGTGCCGGCATCCCGGAAGTCACGCAAGTCCGGCCGCCCCGAGACAGCCCTGCCCCAGCTCACCTGGTTCCCGCTCGTCACCGTCATCCTGCCGGTCCACAATGGCTCGCTCACCCTGGGCCGGGCCCTGGAGTCGCTCGCCCGGCAGACCTATCCCGCCGAGTGTCTTGAGGTGGTCTGCGTGGACAACGGCAGCACCGACGACAGCTTCGAGGTCTTCCACGAGTTCCAGGAGACCGCGCCCGGGATGCGCGTCGTCTGGATCCCCGTCGAACGCCCCGGCAAGTCCGCCGCGCTCAACGCCGGAATCTACGCGAGCACCGGGACGTACATTCTAGCCGTCGATGCCGACGTCAGGCTCCACGAGACCGCCATCTACGAGATGATCAGGACCTTCGAGTTCCGGCCGAATCTCATCGCCGCCACCGGGGCCATCGAGATCGAGCGGGCCGAGCCCAGCCGCTCACGCTTCGTCACGCTCCTCCGGGCCTGCGAGGCCTTCGAGTATCTCTCGGCCTTCCGCGTCGGGCGGCGCTTCCAGTCTCTGAGGAACTCGCTATACACGCTTTCGGGCGCCTTCTCGGCCTTTCGCCGGCAGGCCCTCCTCGAGCACTCCTACCTCTACGACAGCCTGACCGTCTCCGAGGACACCAAACTTACCTTCGACATCCGCGACCGGGCCAGGCGGCGCCGCCCCGGGGCCACCCTGGAGTGCGTGGACGCGGCCGTGGCCTTCGTCGAACCCATTCCCTCCCTGTCCGCGCTCTACTCCCAGCGGCTGCGCTGGCAGAGGGGGCAGGTCGAGGTGGCCGCTCTCCACGCCGAGGAGCAGCGGGGTGCCTTCGGGGCCTTCCGGACCATGGCCGGGCGCATCCTCCTCGCCGACCATACCCTCGCTTTCCCGCGGCTTGTCTGGACGTTCCTCCTGCCCTTCCTCTTCCTCGTGGGGTACAGCCCGGCGGTCGTCGCCGGGGCCATCATCGCCATGTACCTGGCCTACGCCGGCATCGAGAGCCTCTTCTTCCTCACGGCCTATCACTTCGTCGACGAGGACAATCGCCGGTGGCTGCGAAGCATGGCCTGGGCGCCCCTGGTCATGCCCGCCTACCGCTTCATGGTCTACTGGTTCCGCCTGGCGGGCCTTCTCCACGCCGTGGCCGAGCCGCAGCGCTGGCACACCCTGCCGTTCGGGCGGCGCGCCCAATCCGGTTCGAGAGCGACCCGGAGCTAGGAGGAGGAGCGCACACGCCCGGCGGCCTGTCCGTCCTGACCGTCTCCCGGCGCACCGACATGGTGCGGTGGTACCCCGACGACCTCATCCACCTCCTCCTCCGCTACCGGCCCGAGCGTGTCCACAGCCTGGTCCTCTTCACGAAGTTCCCGGCGGCCGTGCTGACCGACCCGCTGCGGACGGTCCTCGCCCGATACGACCAGGTCGTGGCCAACATCACCATCACCGGGCTGGGCGGCACTCGCCTCGAACCGCGCGTCCCGCCGCCCGAGGAGACCCTGGCTGTCCTCCCCGGGCTTGTCGACTTCGTCGGGTCACCGGAGCGGGTTGTGGTCCGCATCGACCCAATCGTCCATTGGCGGGCGCCCGCCGGGCCGCGTCACGGCTCGGAAGTTCGCTCCAATAGCCTGTCCTTCGCCGCGATAGCCAGCAAGGCCGTGGCCGGGGGGGTTCGCGGGCTCAAGACCAGTCTGGCCTCACCCTACGCCAAGGTCATCAGGCGGTTCCAAGCGGCCGGGCTCGAACTCGTGACCCTTGAGGGCGAGCCGCGCGAACGGGTCCTGGCGACCCTGGAGCGCGAGGCGGCCGCGGCGGGGGCGGGCCTCCAATTCTGTTGCGAGGCCACGCGCCCCATGGCGGCCTGCGTGGACGCGGCTCTCCTCAGCCGCCTTCACCCGCGCGGACTGCCCGCCCGACCCGACCGGGCCGGCGGACAGCGCGTCCACTGCGGCTGCACGCAGGCCATCGACCTCGCCTGGTACTCCACCCACCCGTGCCCGAGCGGTTGTCTCTACTGCTACGCGAATCCGAGGCGGGCCGGCGCCAATCCGGCGACGCCCCCGCGTTCCGGCGAAGCCTAACTCCAGATACTCGGCGGGGTCACGCCGGCGGCGCGAAGGGTGGGGATCAGCGTCCCCCGGTGGTGTATCTCGTGGCCGACCCAGTCGAGCCACGTCTCACCGAGGGTGAGTTCGGCCCAGGGCAGCTTGACCACCATGTCCAGGTCGGTGTCCGTCAGCCCGGCCAGGTACTTCCGGGTGATTTCGGTCTCCCTGTCCAGCACGGCGAGGATGTCCTTCTTCAGCGGGAAGTGCTCGGGGTTGATGCCCGTGTTCCACTCGGGCTCCCCTGGTGTGACGGTGAACGAGTCGCGGAGCGACTTCTCGACCGAGACGCAATGAAGCACGGTCGCGCCCAGGCTCATCGCCTCGGGCGTGACCCCGAAGCCTTCCTTGCCGGCCGGGAAGCCCTCGGCCAGTGTCCTGAGCGACTTGCGGCACTTCTCCCAGCGGGTGAGCAGCTTCTTCGCGTCCATCATCTTCGCTCTCCTTTCGAAGTCAAAGCAGGGAACCGGAGGCCTGGCCGTACAGGCCGGAACCCTCCAGTCCGGTCCCCCCTCCTACTACGGGGACAACCGGGCAGAAGTTCCCAGCCGCTACGGAGCGCGCGCGACAAGGCGCCTGGCGCCGATGTAGGCCCGGTCCAGCCCTTCGTCATAGCCGGGCGCCCTCGGGTCGAAACTGTTGATGGTCACGCCGACCGAGCCCCTGGAGTGGATGTAGCGCAGACCTCCGACGTAGATGCCGACGTGGGACGGCCCGGCCGTGGCCGTGCTCCAGAAGACCAGGTCTCCGGGAAGCAGCGCCGAGCGGTCCACGACGGGGGTCCCCACCCCGTACTGCATGTCGGCGTCCCGCGGCAACCGGTAGCCGCTCAGGCCGAGGACGAACTGCACGAACCCGGAGCAGTCGAAGCCCTGGGAGGTCGTACCGCCCCAGAGGTAGGGGAGGCCGAGGAACTGCTCGGCCAAGGCGATGATCTCCGCCGGCGGGCGCGTCTCCGCCCAGACCGCGAGGGCGGACGGCAGAAGCCTCGCCTGGGTGTCGCGAATCAGGCCCTGCCGACCGTCCGGCAGGGTGACCGCGAGGTAGGCCGGGTCCGCGCCCGACGCGTCCAGGCCCGACCCGGCCGAGCCCGGCCCCTGGCCGGCCTTGAGGGCGCTGCCCATGACCGCCCGCACCATGACCTGGCCGCCCTCCGCCTCGAACACATCGGCGAGCTTCGCCGTGACCAGCACGTGCTCGCCGGCTGTGTAGGCCTCGAGTTCGGCCGGGGTCAGCCGGACCACGCCGGCCAGGTCCACCCACCCGAGGTACCCGTCGTCGGTCATCCGGACGAGGTACCAGCCATCCTGCTCGCGCAGAACCTCGAGCGCGTCCCCCAGCCGGGCCTGGGTCACCAGATGGTCGCCCTGGGCTCGACTCGGAGCGTCGCCCAGATTGGCGACGGCGACCGCGACGAGCGCCGCCGTCTCGGGGCCCAGGGCCGGGTCGGGAAGGCGGACCAGGCGGTCAGCGACGCGTCGGACCCCCTGGACTTTCCGTACGGCGGCCAGGAGTTCGGAAGCGTTTGCTCCGTCCACGGCGCCCGCGAGCGTGACGCCGCCGCCGCTTGCCGTGGGGGTCACCTCGAGCACGAAGAGTCTCGGGTCCCACTGGGTTCGGAGGGCAGCGATGGTCTCGACCACGACCGCCGCGATGTCGGCATCGCTCACCCTCGGGCGGCCCCGAAAGCTGTAGACGCCTCCGGCGATCGCGGCCAGGACGAAAAGGGCCGCTAAAGCGGCGACCATCCCGCGCGCGACGGCCGGTCGCGGTGGCTGGACCCGGGGTCTTGGCCTTGAGATGGCAGGCGGCTCCGCTGGCCTTGGGGGACTCATCCTACCAGTCCTCAGCGCCCTGGTTACAGTGGAGATGGAGCGGGGTCAGAACCTTGAAGGTCTCGACCAGGGCCGCGTCCGCGGCCGCTTTGCCGGCCGCCCGGGCCCGGGCCGCCAGTTCCTCGGCCTGGACCCGGAGGAAGAACCTCGCCATCTCCCAACTCGGCCCGCTGAATTGACTCTTGTGAGCGGCGATAGCGGCCAGCTTCTTCTCCCAGGTGGCGTCGACCGTGATGAAGGTGTTGGGCCGGGCCGTGCCGCACATGGCCAGCATCGCCGGGGAGTGCGCCGACAAACCCTTGACGCGGTGCGGTGGCTCCAACCCGGCGAAGACCACCGACGCGGCCACGGCCAGCCCCACGTTGTAGTGGTCGGGATGGGCTTCGTAGGGCAGCCAGGGGTCGGGACCCATGACCGCGTCCGGCCGGTACTCGCGGATGAGGCTGACCAGCGGGTCGCGCAGGACGGGCGTGCCTCCGGCCGGCACGTTCCCATCGGGGAAGTCGAGCCAGGCAATCTCCTGGACGCCCAGGATGGCCGCGGCTTCGGCCTGCTCCGCTCGTCGGATGGCGGCGAGTTCGGCCGGCGCCACGTCGGGGTCGGTCGTACCCCAACTCCCGTCGGTCACCGTGACGTAGACGACCTCCGCCCCCGCGCCGGTCAGCGCGGCGATGGTCGCCCCGGCGCCCCATTCGGCGTCGTCCGGGTGCGGCTGGATGAAGAGGACCTTCCTTGCGTTCATGAGGTTCGGCACAGGCAACAGGTCCTTGAGAGACACGCTCGTCGGACGCCTCCTCGCGAAGCCATCGGCGAACAGTGTTCTTCGGAGGCCCGAGGCAATCCTTCCCCGTGTCCCGGGCCGCGCGGCGCCGCGCGCTCCGCGGCAGGTTATCGTCCCGGTCCCAAGAACTACGCCCACGAACCAACATAGACAGGCCCTGCGGGGCGAAGGAGGTTTCGCCGTGGAGACACAAACCTGGCAACCCCTCTCGAAGAAGCTGGCCTGGAGCGGTGGAAGCCTGTCGGCCGGGCTCACGGGCCAGGTGGTCGGCGCCTACGTGCTTCTCTTCTACGTGGACCGCGCCGGCCTGCCCCTCTCCTACTTCAACATCGCCATGATTATCTGGGCCGTATGGAACGCCATCAACGATCCCTTGTTCGGGTATCTTTCCGACCGGACGAAGACCCGTTGGGGACGGCGTATCCCCTATATCCTCTTCCTGAGCCTGCCCTACGCCATCTCCTTCGCCTTTGTCTGGTACATCCCGGGCGCCGCCGCGGGCAACCCCCTGCTCCTGTTCCTCTATCTCATCGGTATCCTCTTCGTCTATGACACGCTCTTCACCGTCGTCGTCCTCAACTGGACCGCGCTCTACCCGGAGATGTACCCATCCCTGAAGGAACGGGCGCAGGTCGCGGCCATCCGGCAGGTCTTCGGCCTCGTCGGGACGGGCGTCGGCCTGGCCGTCGCCCCGATGCTCTTCGGCACCGTGGGCTGGTTCAAGATGGGCATCATCTTCGCCGCCGTGACGGCGGTCGGGATGTACGTCTCCCTGTTGGGCAGCCGGGAGCGCCCCGAGACGCACGGCGGTGAGGCCGTCCCCCTCCTCCCGGCCCTCAAGTTCACCTTCCTAAACCG
>Ga0315293_10003107_pt1 | contig 15996 bp, 14 predicted proteins | sample YL17G13_20_MG_FD_203071 | JGI IMG/M metagenome (GOLD analysis project Ga0315293, IMG submission 203071) | Sediment microbial communities from Yellowstone Lake, YNP, Wyoming, USA - YL17G13_20 | ecosystem: Environmental > Aquatic > Freshwater > Lake > Sediment | place: USA: Wyoming | collected...
ATCAACCGGTTGATGGGCAAGAAGATCATCGACAACGCCCGCAAGGCTTACGGCCCGGCTCCCGCCCGCTGGCCGGTGACCCTTCACGTGCTGCCCGGCGTCGAGGAACTGCCCGCCGTCGAAGACGCGCGGTAGCTGTCGATTCGCCGCTGTCAGGCATGCGCCTGACCCGCTTCACCGGGCCCGGGGAAGATATAGCCTTAGTGCTGGCAATGTTCCCGGCTTGAGGGCACAGAATCGAGGCGAGCGCTCCGTGAGCAGTACGAATTCACCCTTCGGCCAGAACGAATGGTTGGTCGAGGAGATGTACCGGAAGTTCCGCGACGACCCGTCCTCGGTGGATCCGAGTTGGCACGAATTCCTCGTCGACTACCGGCCCGAGCCTGCCGGCGGAACCACCCCGAAGGCACCGGCAGCCGGCAACGGTCAGCCCACGAGCCCCCCCGCCGCCCCCGCCGCCCCCGCACCCCAGGCACCGCCGACCCCCGCCCCCGCACCGCCCGCCGCCGCCGCGCCTGGGCCGGCCCCTGCTGCTCCGGCCCCCGCGCCGGCCGCACCGTCACCTCCGGTTGCGGCCGGCGAGGAGACGCAGGTGCTACGCGGGGCCTCGGCGGCCGTGGTCAAGAACATGAACGCCTCACTGGCGCTGCCGACCGCCACCAGCGTCCGGGCCATCCCGGCGACGCTGATGATCGACAACCGGATCGTCATCAACAACCACCTCAAGCGGACCCGCGGCGGCAAGATCAGCTTCACCCACCTGCTCGGGTACGCCATCGTCGCGGCGGTCAAGAAGTTCCCGAACATGAACCGCCACTTCGCCGAGATCGACGGCAAGCCCAACGCGGTCACCCCGGCGCACACGAATCTGGGCCTGGCCATCGACCTTGCCGGCAAAGACGGTAAGCGCTCGCTCGTGGTCGCCGCCATCAAGGGCTGCGAGACAATGCAATTCGCCGAATTCGTCGCTGCCTACGAGGACATCGTCCGCCGGGCCCGCGACGGCAAGCTCACCGCCGAGGACTTCGCCGGGGTGACGATCTCGCTGACCAACCCCGGCACCATCGGGACCGTGCACTCGGTGCCGCGGCTGATGCCCGGCCAGGGCACGATCGTCGGCGTCGGCGCCATGGAGTACCCCGCCGAGTTCCAGGGCGCCAGCGAGGAACGCATCGCCGAACTCGGCTTCGGCAAGCTCATCACGCTCACGTCCACCTATGACCACCGCATCATCCAGGGTGCGGAGTCCGGCGACTTCCTGCGCACCATCCACCAGGGGCTGCTCTCCGACGACTTCTGGGACGAGATCTTCTTCGACCTCGAGATCCCCTACGAGCCGGTGCGCTGGCGCACCGACAACCCGGACTCCATCGTCGACAAGAACGCCCGGGTCATCGAACTGATCGCCGCCTACCGCAACCGCGGCCACCTGATGGCCGATATCGACCCGCTTCGCCTGGACAAGAACCGGTTCCGGATGCACCCCGATCTGGACGTGCTGACCCACGGCCTCACGCTGTGGGACCTCGACCGCGAATTCAAGGTCGACGGATTCGCCGGCAAGCAGCACAAGAAGCTGCGCGACGTGCTCTCGGTGCTGCGCGACGCCTACTGCCGGCACATCGGCGTGGAGTACACCCACATCCTCGAACCCGAGCAGCAGCGCTGGCTGCAGGAGCGCATCGAGGTCCGCCACGACAAACCGCCCGTCGCACAGCAAAAGTACATTCTGTCCAAGCTCAACGCCGCCGAGGCCTTCGAGACCTTCCTGCAGACGAAATACGTTGGGCAGAAGCGCTTCTCACTGGAGGGCGCGGAGTCGGTGATCCCGATGATGGACGCGATGATCGACCAGTGCGCTGAGCACGGCCTCGACGAGGTGGTCATCGGCATGCCGCACCGCGGCCGGCTCAACGTGCTGGCCAACATCGTCGGCAAGCCCTATTCGCAGATCTTCAGCGAGTTCGAGGGCAACCTCAACCCGTCGCAGGCGCACGGCTCGGGCGACGTCAAGTACCACCTCGGCGCCACCGGCACCTACATCCAGATGTTCGGCGACAACGACATCGAGGTGTCGCTGGTGGCCAACCCGTCGCACCTGGAGGCCGTCGACCCGGTGCTGGAGGGCCTGGTTCGCGCCAAGCAGGACCTGATCGACGGCGTCAGCGGCGGGGGGCCCATCGACGAGTCGCGGGAGTTCACCGTGGTGCCGTTGATGCTGCACGGGGACGCGGCGTTCGCCGGTCAGGGCGTGGTCGCCGAGACGCTGAACCTCTCGCTGCTCAAGGGCTACCGCACCGGCGGCACGATTCACATCGTCGTCAACAATCAGATCGGCTTCACCACCGCCCCGGAATACTCGCGTTCAGCCGAATACTGCACCGACGTCGCGAAGATGGTCGGCTCACCGATCTTCCACGTCAACGGCGACGACCCGGAAGCATGTGCCTGGGTGGCCCGGCTGGCGGTGGACTTCCGGGAGACGTTCAACAAGGACGTCATCATCGACATGCTGTGCTACCGCCGCCGCGGCCACAACGAGGGTGACGACCCGTCGATGACCAACCCGGCGATGTACGACGTCATCGACACCAAGCGCGGCGTCCGCAAGACCTACACCGAAGCGCTGATCGGCCGCGGCGACATCTCCATCAAGGAAGCCGAGGACGCATTGCGCGACTACCAGGGCCAACTGGAGCAGGTGTTCAACGAAGTCCGGGAACTGGAGAAGCACGCGGTCGAACCCAGCGAATCGGTGGAGGCCGCGCAGATGATCCCGCGCGGAATGAGCACCGCCGTGGACAAGGCTCTGCTGGCCCGCATCGGCGACGCGCATCTCACCGTGCCCGAAGGCTTCACCGTGCATCATCGCGTCAAGCCGGTGCTGGAGAAACGCCGCGAGATGGCCTACGAGGGCAAGGTGGACTGGGCGTTCGCCGAACTGCTGGCACTGGGCACGTTCCTGGCCGAAGGCAAGCTGATCCGGCTCTCCGGTCAGGACACCAAGCGCGGGACGTTCACCCAGCGCCATGCGGTCGTCATCGACCCCCACACCGGTGCGGAGTTCACCCCGCTGGACCTACTGACCATCAATCCGGACGGCACCCGCACCGGTGGGCGGTTCCTGGTGTACGACTCCCCGCTGTCCGAATACGCCGCGGTCGGCTTCGAGTACGGCTACTCGGTGGGCAACCAGGAAGCAATCGTGTTGTGGGAGGCGCAGTTCGGCGACTTCGTCAACGGCGCGCAGTCGATCATCGACGAGTTCATCAGCTCAGGCGAGGCCAAGTGGGCTCAGCTCTCCGATGTGGTGCTGCTGCTGCCGCACGGCCACGAAGGCCAGGGCCCGGACCACACCTCGGGACGCATCGAGCGGTTCCTGCAGCTGTGGGCCGAAGGCTCGATGACCGTCGCGCTGCCGTCGACCCCGGCGAACTACTTCCATCTGCTTCGCCGGCACGGCCTCGACGGGGTGCACCGCCCGCTGATCGTGTTCACGCCGAAGTCGATGCTGCGCAACAAGGCCGCGGTGAGCGACTTGCGCGACTTCACCGAACAGAAGTTCCGCTCGATCATGGAGGAACCGACCTATACCGACGGTGACGGCGACCGCAGCAAGGCCACCCGAATACTGCTGACCAGCGGCAAGATCTACTACGAGTTGGAGGCCCGCAAGCAGAAGGACGGCCGCGACGACGTCGCGATCGTGCGGATCGAACAACTCGCGCCGCTGCCCAAGCGCCGGCTGGCCAACACCCTCGACGAGTACCCGAACGTGCGCGAGTACTTCTGGGTCCAGGAGGAGCCTGCCAACCAGGGCGCGTGGCCGACCTTCGGGCTCACCATGCCCGAGTTGTTGCCGGAGAAACTGACCGGGATCAAGCGCATCTCCCGGCGCGCGATGTCGGCGCCGTCGTCGGGGTCGTCGAAGGTGCACGCCGTCGAGCAGCAGGAGATCATCGACGAGGCGTTCGGCTGAGGCGCGCCGGCGCCGAAGCCGGCTGACGACCAGAGTGGGCCCTACGGACAGATCCGGGCCCCGATCCGGCCAAAGCGCCCACGCTCGGCAGAGGCTTAGTTCCCGAACAGCGGGATCAGCGGCCGGCGGTCGGCGAGGTTGCTGGAGATGTTCTCCACCGCCCGCGGGCACAGGAATGAGATGGCGGTCCCGGTGAACATCGTGGCCGGCCCGAGCGGGCGGCCGATGACGTCGGAGACCTGGCCGGCTATGTCGGCGGTGTTCTGACCACCCTCGGCCAGCAGCGGGCACAGCGACTGACCCGCAGCCACCGCCTTGCCGGGGTCGATCCCGGTGATCCCCAGGGTGTCCAGGGTCGACAGGAAATCGTCGACGCTGCCCGCCGTGTCGGCCTGGGCAGGCGCGGCAAACACGCCGCCGGCCAGCCCCGCGGCCACGATCAGCGAACCGGTCATACGGCGCAACTTCATGATCTACGCATCGTAGGGGCACGCGCAGTCGTTACGACCCTGAATCCGCGCTGTTATCCTCAACCCACTCGACATCCGTCAAACAGGAGTTCTCATGCAGGGATTCGCCGGCAAAGTGGCAGTTGTGACCGGAGCCGGTTCCGGCATCGGCCAGGCACTGGCGATCGAGTTGGGCCGCTCCGGGGCATCGGTGGCGATCAGCGACGTCGACACCGAGGGCCTGAAGGTCACCGAGGACCGCCTCGCCTCGATCGGCGCCAAGGTGAAGTCCGACCGCCTCGACGTCACCGAACGCGAGCGATTCCTGCTTTACGCCGACGAGGTCAAGGACCACTTCGGCAAGGTCAACCAGATCTACAACAACGCCGGCATCGGTTTCATCGGCGACATCGACATCACCCCGTTCAAGGACATCGAACGGGTGATGGACGTGGACTACTGGGGCGTGGTCAACGGGACCAAGGCGTTCCTGCCGCACCTCATCGCCTCCGGCGACGGGCATGTCGTCAACATTTCCAGCGTGTTCGGGCTGTTCGCAGTCCCGGGCCAGGCAGCCTACAATTCGGCGAAGTTCGCCGTCCGCGGGTTCACCGAGGCGCTGCGCCAGGAGATGATCCTGGCCAGGCACCCGGTGAAGGTCACCACCGTCCACCCGGGCGGGATCAAGACCGCCATCGCCCGCAACGCCACCGCGGCCGAGGGCGTCGACTCCGCTCACCTGGCCGAGTGGTTCGACGGCAAGCTGGCCCGCACCTCCCCGGAGCGGGCGGCGCAGATCATCCTCGAGGCCGTCGCCAAGAACAAAGCCCGCGTGCTGGTCGGAACCGACGCCAAGATCCTCGACGCCTTCGTCCGGATCAGCGGTCCCGGCTACCACAAGGTGCTGGTCGCGCTGGCACGCCGGGCGATGCCTGCCACCCGCTGAACCCTCAGCGACCCAGCGGGTTGGCCGCCAGCCAGTCCTCGGCCACCGCGCGCGGATCGGCGCCGGACTGGACCCGGCCGAGCATCTGCGCCAACGACGCCGTGTCCAGGACCCCGGCGATCTCGTTGATCGCCCGCAACTGCATCTGATCCAGTTCGTTGCGGCGGTACAGCGCGACGACGTTCTGCGCGGGAATCAGGGTCGGCTTACGGTCGACGAGCACAACGAGACCGCCGGGGACCCCGGTCGCCGCGGTGGTGGTCCAGGCCGCCGTGACGACCCCGGCCTGCAGCGCATCGAAAAGCATTGCTGCAGTGCCGAATTCGCGCGCCGGGGGGAGCACACAATCGCCCACCGTGCCGGGGGTTCTTGTGTCGGTCGGGGCGCCGACGCTCACTCGGGAACAGTTGCGCACCAGCGCGGTCAGGTCCCGGCCGCCCCATCCCGCGGAAGTCTTCTCGGTGACCGCCAGCGCCGGCTTGTCTTGCCCAGCCACCGCGTAGTCACCGGCGGCAACGCCCTCCGGCAACGCACCCACCATGGCGCGGTACACCTGTTCGGCGGAGCGGGCCGTCGACCCGGGATCGAATCGCTGCAGCAGACGACCGGTGAACCCGGCTGCGACGCTGACTTTCCCGGCGTCCAGTGCGGCCAGTGGGTCCTCGGAGGTTTCGACCCGGGCGGTGGTCCCGTAATAGCGCAGCCCGGCGGCGTAGATGTTGGCCAGCAGGGCATTCTGCGGGTCGGTCGACGCTCCGACGGCCAGCGACGGGCCCGGCGCGGGACCTCCGCAAGCGACAGCGAGCACTGTCACCAACGTCAGCAGCAACCCGCGAATCCGCCGCGGCCCCATGGGCTTCGGCTCACACCTGGGCGGCAGCGGCCACCGCGGCGGCCACCGCCGGACCGACCCGCGGGTCAAGCGGGCTGGGCACGATGTGGTCGGGCGCGAGGTCGTCCCCCACCACCGAGAAGATGGCTTCGGCCGCAGCCACCTTCATCTTCTCGGTGATCCGGCGGGCGCCGGCGTCCAGGGCACCCCGGAAAACACCCGGGAAGGCCAGCACGTTGTTGATCTGGTTCGGGAAGTCGCTGCGGCCGGTGGCGACGATGGCCGCGTGACGCTTGGCCACCTCCGGGTGGATCTCCGGGTCGGGGTTGGAGCATGCGAACACGATGCTGTTCGGCGCCATCGAGGCGATCAACGCCTCGGGCACCTTGCCCGCCGAGACACCGAGGAACACGTCTGCGCCGTCCAACGCCTCGGCCACCCCGCCGGTGCGGCCCGCCGGATTGGTCCGGCCCGCGAGGTCGGCCTTGACCGAGTTGAGGTCGTCGCGACCGGCGTGCACGATGCCCTGGGAATCGATCACCGTGATGTCACTCAGGCCGGCTTCGAGCAGGATGTTGGCGCAGGCCACTCCGGCTGCGCCGGCACCGGAGATAACCATCTTCAGCGAGCTCATCTTGCGGTCGAGCACGGCGGTGGCGCCCAGCAGGGCCGCCAGAACCACGATCGCGGTGCCGTGCTGATCGTCGTGCATGACCGGGCAGTCGAGTGCCTCGATCACGCGGCGTTCGATCTCGAAGCAGCGGGGCGCGGAGATGTCCTCGAGGTTGACCGCGCCGAACGTCGGGCGCAGCCGGATCAGGGTCTCGACGATCTCGTCGGGATCCTTGGTGTCCAGCACGATCGGGATGGAGTCCAGGCCGGCGAAGGTCTTGAACAGCGCCGACTTACCCTCCATGACCGGCAGCGACGCCAACGGTCCGATGTCGCCGAGACCGAGCACCGCACTTCCGTCGCTCACGACGGCCACCAGTCGGTGGGCCCAGGTGTACCGGGCCGCCAGCGTCTTGTCGGCGGCGATCGCACGGCTCACCTGAGCCACGCCCGGCGTGTAGGCGACGGACAGGGCACGTTGGGTGTCCAGCGGTGATTTCAGTGCGACGGCGAGCTTGCCACCCTCGTGGGCGGCGAAGATCTCCTCATCGTCGATGACGAGATGGGGGGCAGGCACCGTTTCAGACACGGCGTCAGGGTACTCGACCCGGTATCGGGCACCTGTCCTTCGGGCCTTGCAATCGCCCCGCGGCGCGTAGCATTTCCCGACGGGCCCATTGAAGAGCAAGCGTGCACAGGGGAGGTTCGCCATGCCGCAGTTTCAACCTCGCCCACCGATCCTGCTCGGGGTGAACCTCATCCACAATCCCGAGGTCCAAGCCAATCGGATACCGGTCCCGGTGTCGGCGGCATTGGTGGACTGCGCGGTCTACTGCGAGGGCGAGCGGCTACCCGGTAGGTACTCCCACACTGCGGCACTGGCGAAGGTACGCGAACTGGAGCAGGGCGGCAGGCAGGCATTCGTGTGGATCGGCCTCCATGAACCGGACGAGCACCAGATGCAGTCGATCGCCGACCTCTTCGAACTGCATCCGCTGGCGGTCGAGGACGCGGTCCACGCCCACCAGCGCCCCAAAGCGGAGCGCTACGACGACACCCTCTTCATGGTCCTGAAGACCGTGAATTACCTGCCGCACGAATCGGTGGAACTCGCCCGAGAGATAGTCGAGACCGGCGAGATCATGATGTTCGTCGGCACCGACTTCGTCGTCACGGTTCGCCACGGTGACCACACCGGCCTGGCTGCGCTGCGCACGAAACTCGAGGCGGACCACGCCTCGCTGATCCTGGGGCCCTACGGCGTCATGCACGCGATCACCGATCACATCGTCGACACCTATCGGCGGGTCACCGGCGCGATGGAAGCCGACGTCGACGCCATCGAGGAAAACACCTTCTCCGCCAAAAGCAAGACCGATATCGAGCCCATCTACCTCATCAAGCGCGAGGTGGTGGAATTGCGGCGGGCAGTGGCGCCGCTGACCGACGACATCGAGTGGCTCAACAAAGAGAACCAGGACCTGCTGTCCAAAGAGGTGCGCCGCCAGATGCGCGACGTGCTGGACCACCAGATTCTGGCCGCCGACAAGATCGCCGAATACGACGAGATGCTGTCCTCACTGGTACAGGCCGCACTGGCCAAGGTCGGGATGCAGCAGAACCAGGACATGCGCAAAATCTCGGCGTGGGCCGCGATGGCCGCGGTCCCGACCGCGATCGCCGGTATCTACGGCATGAACTTCGACAACATGCCGGAGCTGGCCTGGACGTGGGGCTATCCCGCGGTGCTGCTACTGATGGTCACGCTCTGCGCCTTCCTGTACCGGACCTTCCGCCGCAACCACTGGCTGTGATGCGCTTCAGTGTGCCGACGACGCCGGCCGCAGCGGATCCAGCACGTCCACGCGATCGTCGATCCACGCCTGACGCATGGCTTGCGCGCCTTTGAGCCGGACCCACGCGCCCTCAGTCTGGGTGATCGGCACCGCGGAGAGGAACTGCACCGGATCGCGCGGTGGCGTCAATGCCAACTCGGGGATGTCTGAAACGCCAAGCAGCACAGCGGTGAACGGGGCAGCTGTCCACAGCGGGCCGGACAGGTCGACGAGTGCGTCCGGCCCCAGCACCACCCCCTCGACCGCCGGTGTGGCGGCCACCACCGCCACGCTGCGGGCAAGGCCGGGAGCCGGGGTGGCCGTCAGCAGGCTCAGCACCACCTCGGCGCGAGGCCCGCGCAGCTGATCGGAGATCTGTGCCGCCGGGTCGGCCATCGGATACCGCGAACACCCCAGCGACGCGTGGTGGAAGACACCTTCCAGTCCCGGGCGCGGGTCGGGGCCGAAGCGCAGGACGTCAATGCGCTCCACACCCAGGAAAGTCACACTGGCGACGTCGGGCTCGGAATCGATTCCCAGGGAGGCGAAATGAGCGCGCAGGTGATCGCTCACTGCCGCAAGGGGTTCAGTCACCTGGACTGCGCAGTGAGGTTCACCCCGGTGTCGGCGTCGAAGATGTGCAGTTTGCTGGTATCGAGCGCCAGTTCCACGGTCTGCCCCGTCGCAGCCTTCGAATCGGCGGACACCCTTGCCACGTAGCGGTTCTCGCCGATTCCGGAGTCCGCGACGAGTTCAGCAAGCTGATCAGACTGCGCACCTGAGCCGCCGGTGGAGAAGTACACGTACTTGTCGGCGCCCAGCGACTCGACCAGATCCGCCCTCACCCCGAAGGTCAACGCCCGGGCTCGCTCGTGTGGCTCCAGCAGGGCGGCGTCCTCGAAGTGTTCGGGGCGCACTCCGACGATCACGTTGTCGGGCAGCGCGCGGCTGTCGAGTCCCGGCACCACGACCTGACCGAACGGCAGCCGCAACCCGACCTCGGTCAGGCCGGCCGGGAAGAAGTTCATCGCGGGCGAACCGATGAATCCCGCCACGAACAGGTTCGCCGGGTGGTTGTACAACTCGTCCGGGGTGCCGATCTGCTGCGCCTCGCCCCCCCGCAGCACCACCACCCGGTCACCAAGGGTCATCGCCTCGGTCTGGTCGTGGGTGACGTAGACGGTGGTGGCTCCCAGGCGGTTCTGCAAGCGGGCGATCTCGGCACGCATCTGCACCCTCAGCTTGGCGTCGAGGTTGCTCAGCGGCTCATCCATCAGGAACGCCTTGGGTTTACGCACGATCGCCCGGCCCATCGCCACCCGCTGGCGCTGACCACCGGAGAGTTGGGACGGCCTGCGGTCCAGCAGTTCGGTGAGGTCGAGGATCTTGGCGGTCTCGGCCACCTTCGCCTCTATCTCGGACTTCCCCATCTTGGCCAGGCTCAGCGGGAACGCGATGTTCTGGCGCACAGTCATATGCGGGTACAGCGCATAGGACTGGAAGACCATCGCGATGTCCCGGTCGCGCGGCGCCTTCTCGTTGACCCGCTGGCCGCCGATCCGAAGTTCGCCCGAGGTGATGTCCTCAAGGCCGGCGATCATGTTGAGAGTGGTCGACTTTCCGCACCCCGACGGACCGACCAGAATGACGAACTCGCCGTCGCGGATGGTCAACGACAGTTCCTTCACCGGAGTGGCGCCGTCCGGGTATCGCTTGGTCACACGGTCCAGAACAATCTCGGCCATAAGATAACCCGCTACCCCTTCACCGCACCGGAGGTCAACCCGGCGACGATCCGTCGTTGGAAGATGAGAACAAACACGATGATCGGGATCGTGATCACCATGGCACCGGCCGCGATCGATCCCGTGGGCTCCTCGAACTGCGAACTGCCGGTGAAGTTCGCGATCGCAACCGGGGCGGTGATGGCCGCCGTGGTGGCGGTCAGCGACAATGCCAGCAGAAGGTCGTTCCAGGCGAAGATGAAGACCAGGATCGCGGCGGTGACGATGCCCGGCGCAGCCAGCGGGGCGATCACCCGGCGGAACGCCTGTGCCGGCGTGGCGCCGTCCATCTTTGCCGCCTTCTCCAGATCCCAGGGGATCTCGCGGAAGAACGCCGAGAGGGTGTAGATCGCCAGCGGCAGCGCGAATGTGATGTAGGGAATAATCAGCCCCGGCCACGTGTCGAACAGCCCGATTCGGCGTTCGATGTTGAACAGCGGTGTCACGAGGGAGATCTGGGGAAACATGGCGATCAGCAGGGCGGCGCCGATGAGCAGCCGCTTACCGGCGAAATCGAGCCGGGCGACGGCGTAGGCGGCCATGCCGCCGACGACCACGGCGATGGCGGTGGTGATCAAACCGATGCCGATCGAGTTCACCAGCGCCGAACTGAAGACGTCACCTTTGAAGATGCCCTTGTAGTTCTCCAGGGTGATCGACGACGGAATCAGCTTGCCGTCCTTGACCGTTGAGGACGGTTTGAGCGACAGGCTCAGGATCCACAGCACCGGAAGCAGGGCGTAGATCACCACCAGGGTGTTGATCACCGTCCAGCCGGTGGCACGCTTGGCATCGACCCGTTGCGTCATCTCTGCTCACCGCCGGACCCGGGCGCTCCGGGAGCGGATGCGCCAAACAACCTGATGTAGATGAACGCGATGACCGCCACCGCCAGGAACACCAGGACACTGATCGCCGAACCGAGGCCGATGTTGAACGCCTTGAACAGGTTGTCGTAGCCCAGGATCGAGACCGAGGCGGTGTCATTGGCGCCGCCGGTCAACACGTAGATGTTGTCGAAGATCCGAAACGCGTCGAGCGTGCGGAACAGCAACGCCACCAGGATGGCGGGCTTGATCAGCGGGATGATCACCCGAGTCAGCCGCGTCCACGGGCCGGCTCCGTCGACCTCGGCGGCCTTGAGCAGGTCCTCGGGCACCAGAGCCAACCCGGCCAGCAGTAGCAGGGCCATGAACGGGGTGGTCTTCCACACCTCCGCGAGGATGATGACCGCCAGCGACGGAATCTGTTGGGTCAGTGGGGCACTGCCGTCGGGAAGCAGGTTGGCCAGATATCCGGTGCCCGGCGTCCAGGCGTAGTACCAGCTGTAGGACGCCGCGACGGTCACAATCCCGTACGGAATGAGGATCGCGGTGCGTACCAGACCCCGTCCGAAGATGGTGCGGTGCATCACCAATGCCAGCGCCAGGCCGAGGACGAACTCGATCGCCACCGAGATCAGCGTGATTACCAGGGTGATGAAGAACGCGGTCCACCAGTAATTGTCGGTGAGGATCGTATGGTAATTGGCCAACCCGATGAACTTCGTGTCAGCCGGGCTGGCCAGGTTGTAGCGGTGCAGGCTTAGCCAGACCGCGTAGATGACGGGATAGGCGGTGACGGCCAGCATCAGGATGACCGCGGGGGCGATCAGAAGATAGGCGAGCCGCCGCTGGGACTGGCGGTCTCCGGTGCGGGCCGCGGCCACCGGCCGGGTGCGCGCCGGGGCCGTCATGGGATCAGCCCGATGCCGTCGATGGCCTTCTGAACCTGAACGGCGAGTTCGTCGGCGGTGCGCTCAGGATCGATCTGGGTGATCGGGGCCAGTGTCGCCGAAATCCGGGTCGACATCGACTGGTAGTTCGGGGTGGCCGGGCGCACCGCCGCATTGGTCAGCTGATCGCGAATGATCGCGTACTGGGGGTACTTCTTCTGAAACTCCGGATCGGAGTACAGCGAGGCGCGCACCGCGGGCAGGCCACCCTCGATCGAGGTGTAGCGCTGATTGCCCTCGTTGCGGATGCACCGCACCGCCTCGAACGCCTCGGCCGGGCGACGGGTGGTGGCGGCCACCGCGAGGTTGAGCCCGCCCAGGGTGACCCGGGCAGGCTGCCCCGGCGTCACTCCGGGATAGGGCGCGAAGGCGAACACCCGCCGGCTGGCGTCGAGGGCCACATCGAACTGCTCGTCGGTGGGCGTGAAGGTGCCGGCTTCGTTGATGCTGCCGGCCAGTTCCGGGTCCTCGTTCAACGGCAGGAACGGCACCCCGCCCTTGGTCGCGTTCTCCAGCATCGAGGCGAACACGAACGGCCAGTTGACTTCCAGCGCGGCGTTGCCCTGTTCGAGCGCCAACCGGGCGGTGCCCTCGTCGGTCTGGGTGACCGAGGGGTCCGCACCCGGCGCGGTGGCCACCGCCTTGATGATCCCCAGTGCCCTGACGGTGGCCGCGCGGTGCTCGGGTGTGTCGATCAGCGTGACGGTCTTGCCGTCCTCCGACAGCACCCGCCCACCCGCGCTCTCCAGCAGGCTGTTGAACCACACCACCAGGCCCTCGTACTGCTTGGCCTGCACCGCGATCCAACTCGGCTTGCCCGCTGCGTGCAGGCGGCCGGCCTCCTCCAGCATCTGATCCCAGGTGGCCGGCGGCGGCGACACCAGATCCGGCCGGTACCAGAGCATCTGGGTGTTGGTGGTGACGGGGGCGGCGAATAGCCTGCCCTGCCACTTCGCCGTCTCCAGCGGCCCCTGCAGGGTGTCGGTACTGGCATCGGACTCGGCTTGCCCGGCGGGGTCGTCGGACAACGGCAGCGCCCAGCCGGCCTCGGCGAACTCCGCGGTCCACACCACATCGAGGGCCATGATGTCCAGGGTCCGGTCGTTGCCGGTAAGTCGTCGTGCCAGTTGCAGCCGTTGGTCGTCGGCGCCCTTGGGCAGGCTGAACTGCCGAATACGGAACTTGCCGCCCAGTTCCTCGTTGCACCGCTTGGCGACGGCGGTGAAGGTCGCGGCCTCGCCGGCCGGGGTGTAGAGGCTGACCGTCCGACTGTCCGAGCCGGACCCGCATGCGGAGACCGCCGAGGCGGCGGTCAGCACCGTCAGGCCGACAGCGGTCGCACGCCAGGCGCGCGCGCTAACGATCGTCACGGCATCCGCCTTTCGTGGTCCGGTTCGCGAGCTACTGTAATGCGGTCTGATCGCTATATCTTCAAGCGCGACAGCATGTCCCGCGCGCGCTCGGCGCTCTGCGGATCACACAACACGTCGTAGCGCCCAGCCACCAACTGCATGGTGGAACTGAAATCCCTTGTACCCTTTGACATCGCATAGGGAATTGACGAGGTGATCAGACCGAACAAGACACCGGCGGGCACGGCGGCGATCAAGGCCTTACCGAGATCGCCGGTCAGCAGCCCGAGCAGCAGGCCGATGAACACACCCAGCCAGGCGCCGCTGAGCACACCGCCAGTCAGCACCTTTCCCCAGGTCAGGCGCCCGGTGACGCGTTCCACCTGCATCAGATCCACCCCCACCAGGGTCACCTGCTGAACGGGGAACTGGTTGTCGGACAGGTAGTCGACAGCTTTCTGGGCCTCGGCATAGGTTGGGTAGGACCCGACCGGCCAGCCTTGCGGCGGCGTCGGCAGGCCCAACGGACCGCGACGCGACGAACCCGCGCCGCCGCCGGGAACCGCACCTGGGTTCTGCGCTGGTGTGAAGGGACTGGTCATTGCTGCTTTCTCCTTAGTCAAACGGCACCCCGCGTGCCCCCGGTTCATACGCTAGGTTGAACAGCATGACAGCCGCCAGCGGCGATCCCGGGGAAAAGTCGCACAACGAGGGCCAGCGCCCCTCCGAAGGCAGCTACGAGGCACCGCCCATCGAACAGACTCCCGCCTACGGCGGCTACCAGACCCAGGCGCCGCCCCGCTATCCGGCGTACGAGGCTCCGGCCGGCCCGTCCTACGGCGTCCCGACCGGCTCCACCTATGAACCCCAGTCCGGGGCGGCCTACGAGTCACCGCCCGGCTTCGGCCCGCCCCCGCCCGGCTTCGGCCCGCCCCCCGGCTTCCCGCCCCCTCCCGGCTTCCCGCCGGCCGGCGGGTACACCCCGCAGTACGGCGGCTCCTACCCACCGCCGCCGCCGGGCTACGCGTCCCCGCCCGAGTACGGCGCGCCCTATCCGGGCGGTTACGGCTACCCCTCGGCCCCGCCGACAGGGACCAACACACTGGCGATCGTCTCACTCGTCGCCTCGGTGATCGGGCTGCTGTGCGGAATCGGTTCCATCGTCGGCATCGTGACGGGCGCGCTGGCGATCAACCAGATGAAGCAGACCCGCCAAGACGGCCGCGGCCTGGCGGTGGCCGGCATCGTCGTCGGTGTGGTCACACTGTTGATCAGCATCGCTTTGGCGATCTACGCCTACAGCTGATCAGGCGCCAGCCGGTAGGTACGGTGGCGAAGTCCGCGTCATCCCGGCAGCGCGGCCCTTGGCCGCCACCACCAAGGCCATCTTGCGACTGGCCTCGTCGATCATCTCCGCGCCCAGCATCACCGCCCCGCGAGCCCCGCCGGCGGCCGACGTGTGCCACTGGTAGGCCTCCAGGATCAGCTCCGCGTGGTCGTACTCGTCCTGCCTTGGGCTGAAGATCTCGTTGCCGGCCGCGATCTGGTCGGGATGCAGCACCCACTTGCCGTCGTAGCCCAGCGCCGCCGAGCGCCCGGCCACCCGGCGGAACGCCTCCACGTCGTGCACCTTCAGGTAGGGCCCGTCGATTGCGGCCACACCATTCGCGCGGGCGGCGATGAGGATGGTCATCAGAACGTGGTGGTAGGCGTCGCCGACGTCGTACCCCTCGGGTTGCTCGCCAACGACCAGGGTGCGGGTATTCAGGCTCGCCATCAGGTCGGCCGGCCCGAGCACCAGCGCCTGCACCCGCGGCGCGGCGGCGATGGCGCCGATATTGATGAGCCCCCTGGCGTCCTCGATCTGCGCGTCGATCCCGATCCGGCCCACCGACAGGCCGTGACTGCGCTCCAGCTGGGTGAGCAGCAGGTCGGTCGCATGCACATGGGTGGCGTCGGTCACCTTGGGTAGCACGACGACGTCGAGATGGGCCCCGGCCGCCGAGACCACGTCGATCACATCGTTGTGCGTCCACGGCGTCGTCCAGTCATTGACCCGGACTCCACGAAGTTGGCCCAGCCAGCCCGGGCCGGCCAGCGCGGCGGCCACCTGGGCGCGGGCCAGCGCCTTGGCATCCGGGGCGACGGCGTCCTCCAGATCGAGGAAGACTTCGTCGGCGGGCAGCCGCTTGGCCTTCTCGATCATCCTGAGGTTGCTGCCGGGAACGGACAGGCAGGTTCTCCGGGGGCGATAGCCGGGCCGATCGGAATGGTCCACGCTCAGCCTCCTAACCTGTCAGTCATGGCGTCGGTGAACAGGGTATATGCGGCGCGACTGGCCGGGATGGTCGTGCTGGGTCCCGACGGCGAATCCCTCGGCCGGGTGCGCGATGTGGTTGCCAGCATCAGTATCGTGCGCCAGCAACCGCATGT
>Ga0315293_10003108_pt1 | contig 15996 bp, 25 predicted proteins | sample YL17G13_20_MG_FD_203071 | JGI IMG/M metagenome (GOLD analysis project Ga0315293, IMG submission 203071) | Sediment microbial communities from Yellowstone Lake, YNP, Wyoming, USA - YL17G13_20 | ecosystem: Environmental > Aquatic > Freshwater > Lake > Sediment | place: USA: Wyoming | collected...
AGCTGGCTGAAAAGGGCGACGACACGGCGCTCGACGTCCTCGAGATGACGCCCCGGCAGCGGGAGATCGCGCTTGTGCGCGGGGCGCTCTCGCCCAAGGTGACGAGCCTCTTCGCCACGAATCCGGTCTACCAGGCGGCGGTCGCGAAGAAGCGAGAACGATCACAGTACAATCGACATTGGGCACCGAAGGCCACTTCGCTCGACCCGGCCATTGTGGCCTGGAATAAAAGGTTCTACAGCAGAAGCCTCCCAACGTCTTCCTGGTTTAGAGAAGACCCGCTCAAGTCCAGGGCTCCGGGGCAGACGGTCGAGCGGTTCGTGCTCGACATCTTCGAGAAGTCGCTCCGGCGAGCCGGCTTCCGCGGCGCAAGCGGCGGCACCAAGACCGTGACCACCTTCGTGTCGCCGGGGCAGGCTGGCGTGAAGGTCGAGCACGGCTCGGTGCGGAAGAAGAAGGGCAGCGGCTGGTGGAGTCTCACTGTCACCCGGCACTGGAGGGTGAGTTCGGAGATATTGAAGGTGCCCCAGGCGCGCGACGACGGCTCCCGCTTCGACGGTAAGCACCTCTGGCTCGCGCCGGACATCCGGGTCCGTCAGGGACGCGGCGTCGACCTCGTCGTCGAGCGGCGGCACGGGGGGAAATGGGAGGTCTCGAAGTCGTCGGGCGACTGGGTCGAGGGTCAGGGATGGAAGGCGAACTGGCAATGAAGGACGCTCTCAAGATCGTGATCCCGTGGGACGCCATGCCTCCCGATGAGGCAAAACACTATAGGTGGTCGTTACAGACGCTTCCGAGCTCGACACTCACCGGAGAGCTCTGGGGAACTTCCCCCGGCGTAGGGCGCGGGAAGATGACGAAAGCACGCTGGAAGAGCTTCCTTCGCAGCGAAGAGCGTGAAGGCTATGACTTCGACGGTGTAGCGAGCAAGATGGGCGAACACCGCCCGCTCGTCATCACCATGGAGGAAGAAGGCGTCACGCTACGCGACGGCTGGCACCGAGCAGCAATCTACGTCCTTGCTGGCGATAAGAAATTCCCGGCTGTAGTAGGAGTTTACAAGTGAGCAAGGACTCCCTCGCAATCTTGAAGCAGGCGCTCGCGATGGCCGAGATGCGAGCCAGCGGGCCGCTGCACGGGGCGAAGTACCAGAAGGTCGTGGACGAGCTCCGAAAGCACGTCTCGATCATCGAGAAGTGCCCGCCCGACAAGCGCAGCGCCGTCGCCGCGGCGCTCCGCATCCTTCAACCGAAGTACGTTGGGCTCCCGGGCGCTTCAGAGGTCGACAAGGTCGTGACCGGCTACCCGAGCGCCACCAGGCAGCAGACAGCGCGCCTGCTGCTTGGCGATGCTCCCGTGAAGCTTGCTCCGGGGCTCACGCGCGCCGAGGCGCACGAGTGGCTTTCCCAGCATCCAAACCAGGCCCCGTCGAGATGGCTCCTTGATCATTCGTTCAAAACACGTCCAGTTTCGCCTTGTGGAACTGCTGAAGGAGAACGTCGCCCGACGACATACGCCGAGGACAGCGTCCAGCACGTCGAGGTCGCTCGATGGATCCTGAAGATGCTCACCAAGAAGCCCACGCGGGACTCCCTATGTCGAAATCGCGTCGAACGCGGGCCGCATGGCGAGGAGATCCATGGGTCGTACTGGGACCGCGTGGACGAGCTCCGTCCGCCGGACCTTCGGGACAGCGTGGATGAGACCTTCACCCGTGCCGCCATGCGGATGCAGAAGAGCATGGAGCGGCTCCTCTCGAAGAAGTCTGAGCCCCTCGCGCCCGTGCCTGCGTGGTGGAAGTCTGCCCGGTGCGCCAAGATTTTGCTCACCGGCCCCGAGCTCATGGTCGAGGGCAAGCAGATGCAGCACTGCGTGGCCACCTACGCGGGATACGTGAAGAAGGGCGAGAGCGTCATCGTGCGGCTCGAGGTCCCCGAGCGGAAGGGTCGGCACGGTGAGACGATCTGGCATCGCTCCACGGTCGATCTCGACCGGCGCACCGGCCAGGTCCGTCAGCACAAGGGGCCGCAGAATCGCGAGCCGCATCCGATCAACGTGAAGGCCCTGAATGTTCTCCTGAGACGCTGGAGGAGCTGAGATGGACATCATCGCGTACCACGGCGGCGACGCGCCCATCCGACGCTTCGCGCGCTCGCGCTCGGCCCAGGGGGTGTTCTGGTTCAGCGAGGACAAGGACCGCATCCTCGCGGGCGAGAGCGGGGCATCGAGCGTGAAGTACCTGATGGAAGCCCGGCTGACGGTCGACAAGGTCGCCGGGCGGGACGAGTACGAGCGGTACGGCCTCGGGGAGCTCCGCGGGCTCGGCTACGACAGCGTCCGCCTGGAGGATAGCTGGATCGTGTTCGACACGAAGCGCATCAAGGTGATTCGCGCCGTGCGAGTCGTGAGTGCGGCCGATATGATGTCGGGGCGCGTTCCGGGTTGAATAGGATGGGCCCCAGAACCGCGAGCGCATCCGATCTCCAGCTTCCCGGCCTCTGGCCAGGGTGATACTCTCCCTCACCATGTCGAGAGGTAGAGCGTCTCCCAGTGGCCCCGGACTCGTCCGCCACATCGCCTACGACTTCGGCACGTTTCCGAGCTTCTCCGGGTTCCTGCCCGTCGTGCTCTCCGTGCCTGGCGTGAAGAAGAACAACTTCGTCTCCGTCGGATTCTCGGCCGACTCGCCCGCGCTGAACTTCATCATCATCGCGAGCGCCATCGCGACGGCCGATGGCCAGGTCACGATCCACATCGCGAACGTGGACCAGATCCCGCACCTTCTCGGGCCTCAAGATATACTCATCCTGGAGGCTTGATCCGTCGAGAACCCGATGCCGATGACAACCGAACCCTGCATCGTCTGCGGCGAGCCCACGAGTCAGATATTCTGCGCTCACTGCGTAGTGCCGACCAAGCCGGGCTCGAAGATGTCCTCGGCCGCGCGCGAGCGGTACTGGGCCGACCGAAAGCGATGGGTCCGCGAACACCAGTGGAAAGCTCGCCCTCCGCGGAAGCCGAAGCTTTCGCTCTTTCGGTGAATACCCGATGCCCCGACGAAAGAACGCCGGCTGCAAGCCTTTTCGTTTTCTGGTATCGTCGCTGGCATGTCGATGAAACACCCCAGCAAGCTCTCGAAGAAGAACCTCGAGGAGATCGTCAGCAACATCCAGTACATTCTCTGGGGAGAGTCCGACGCGAAGGGCTGGGTGATCGATCCAAACAAGGAGTGGGACGTCGACTTCATCGAGTACATCGAGCAGACGCTCAGTTCCTCTGGACTCAAGCCCACCAAGCGGTTCAGGCAGCGGTAGTCGTTCATAGCCAGGCGTTCACCACGGATGGAAGTCATCGCGTACCACGGCGGCGACGCGCCCATCCGGCGCTTCGCGCGTTCGCGCTCGGCCCAGGGGGTGTTCTGGTTCAGCGAGGACAAGGACCACATCCTCGCGGGCGAGAGCGGAGCCTCGAGCGTGAAGTTCCTGATGGAGGTTCGGCTCACGGTCGACAAGGTGGCAGGCCGGGAGGAGTACGAGCGGTACGGGCTCGGCGAGCTCCGCGGGCTCGGCTACGACAGCGTCTGCCTGGAGGATAGCTGGATCGTGTTCGACACGAAGCGCATCAAGGTACTCCACGCCGTGCGGGTCGTGAACGCGGCCGACATGATGACTGGGCGCGCATCGTGATCGTCTGCCCGGAGCTCCACACGAGCGTCACCGAGTACGGCGTCCACTTCGAGACGGGCGTGCCCGTCACCGTGCGCTTCGTTCGGGGCACGACTCCATCTCCGCGCCCCGGCCCAGACGACCCGTACCAGCAGCGGCTCGAGCCCGCGGGGCGCTACATGGTCCACAACCCCGACTCCGAACCTAGCCGCCGCCTTCCGCCCGGCTGGGAGTCCGGGACCGTCCACTTCCGAAACCCGCTCGTGGTGCCTCTCAGCCGGGACCCGGAGACCATCTACGGGGCCTCCTCGTGGAAGGTCGAGCTCTCGCGGGCGTTCGGGGGCCGGCGGGGCCCGGCGCTCTCTCGCGCGCTCGTCCGGGCGGGGTATGATGCGGTCGTGACGGTCACGCTTGACCGACGGTGCCGGGGGATTGACACTCGGGAGATTGTCGATCTGACGCGGTTCGCGTTTCTCGGCGCTCGATGAATGAGACGACCATGCCCAAGTCCTTTACGGCCGGATACCGGACCATCTTGATTCAAAAAGCCCTCAAAGCGATTCGGTCGGGCGGGGTCCACGCCCTTCTTCAAAGTGGCTTCCCGCCGAGCATCATGGACGAGGCTCTGCGACTCGATGAGGTATCGGTCTACGATGCGGCTGCCGAGGAAGAGCGATTCGCCCGGATTTCTCGGCGCTCGATGAAAGAGACGACCATGCGATTTCCAAGCATCAAGGATGTGGCTACCGAACTCCGGGCCATCAACAAGGAGGCGGACGCCGGGCGGGACGAGGTCGATGTCCGACTTCAGGTCTACGAGGACGGCGCCTGGGCCGTTCGGTGCCTTTCGGACTACGACCAGGACCACCGCGGGTACTGGGGGGCGTCGAGCGTGCCGGGAAGCAACCGGCGCTTTCACTCCGAGGATGTCGCGAGAAACCTCATCGACCAGGCGAAGGATGCCTACGCCGACTCGAAGTACAGCAGGCCCCACGGCGTGATGCGATAGCCAATGCCCGGCGTCATCTGCTCCACGGTCGGGCTTGCTTAGGGTTCACCAGGAGCACGACGTAAGCACGTCGTTGCCGACCGGACTCCAACTTTTCAGATTAGGACACTACCCGGCGGTGCCGGGGGATTGACACTCGGGAGATTGTCGATCTGACGCGGTTCCGCGATTCCTGGTGACCGCTGGCTTGAAACAAGAACGAGGAAGTAATGGCGAAAAAAGCATATCAGCCCTGGCGATACGACAACATTACTGCGGCTGATTTCGCGAAGCTCGTGCGCGGCGTCATCCGGGCTTATGCGGCAAACGAGGTGCCGGCAGAGAACGCGCTCGAAGAGATCGACACGCTCCTCGCCGACTTCTTCAAGGCTCCTCGGGACATATTCTGACGGTCTCGACGGAAATGTGGACCTGACGCGGTTCGCGTTTCTCAGCGGCGGGCGTCCGGGTCCATCCGGTAGTGGACGTCGCGGATGAGCGCGCGGTACTGCGAGATTTCCATCATCATGCGGACCGCGCATTCGCCGCGGTAGTGCGCGGCGAGGACCCGGTGGTTGCCGTCCGCGACGTAGGCTTTGCCCCCGCGGCGGGCTCGCGAACGGCCTGCGTAACTGGCGATGCCTGGGGGGAAATAGCTCGATCGCGCGGCGTACTCTTTGGCTCTCGCCTGGCGCGCATCGCTCGACTCGTCCTCGGTCTGATAGTTTAGAGCGTCGAGTGGGATCTGACAGAGAACCCAGTGGGGGCCGAGATCTCGGAGCCAGAGGACTGCTCCCGCCGCAGGCGCTCGCTTGTGAAAGCCGGCTGTGACGAGATTGACGTAGATCTGCTCCACCTCCCGGACGTGGAGCATCTTCAGGATGGCAAAGTCGCATGTGGGGACGACCGTCAACCGTTCCATTCGCGATCTGCCATGTAGGTGATTTCCTTCGCCGCGCTCTCGATGCTGCCGGAGATGTCCGTGTGCCCGGTCGGGACAGCGGAGGCGCCCCGCGGGTCGCCCTCCCAGAAGGTGATCTGAAAAGCGACTCCCGGCCTGGTCGAGCGCGTGATGGTGATCCACCCGAAGTCCCCTGGGGACGACTTCGGCGCCCCACCGTCTTTTCGCTTCCAGCTCATGGGAGCCAGGAACACGCGGTGAGCCGCGAACGTCTTTTTCACCTTGGCGGTGAAGTCGCTTCGCACGCGCTCCAGGCGCTCGAGCTCTTCCTCGAAGGTTTCGCGCGGCACGGCGTCAGACCCTCCCGAGCATCGTGATACCGTGGTGCAGCCCCGCCGCGACGATCATGGAGCAAGCGTTCTGGGGAAGATCTCAAGTTCGTCCAGGTAGACTTCGTAGTGGATGCCGTCGATCCTCTCCGCGCTCGCGATCATCCTGCGGATCACTTGCCTGATTTCTTCGAGCGAGTATGCACCGCCTCCGGCAGTCCCTTTTCCAGACGTGTACTCTCGAAAAGAATACTTGCCGTGGGCACGGTCCCACTCCCCCTGGTAGACGGAGACGACGTACTTCTTTCCGCGCGTGGCCGCGATGAAGAAGAAGGGCTCGTCGAGCTCGAGGTCAGTGAGGTCGAGGACCTGGAGGCGCTTCATAGCGAGAGGTCTCTTGCTTCTTTTATCGCTCGGCACCGCCCGACGATACCAGTGCCGACGCCCGGAGTCGATCCGGGGCGCTCATCACACGGCGTCAGACCCGCCCGAGCAGCGTGATACCGTGGTGCAGCCCCCAGGGCTTCACAGGACCGCCGGGCTCGTGGAAGTGCTGCTCGACCATGGCCATGACGCGGCCGTCGCTCGATGCCATCGTCGTGCCGTAGGGGCGGCTGCCGATGGCGCCGAGGGCGCTGTTGGCGAACGCGAGGACGTCCGGAGTGACTTCTCGCGAGGCGAGCCTGCGCCAGCCCGCGGGGATGGGCGTGGAGATGATGGGCTCGTTCAGGCCGGCTCTGACAGGCGCGGGCGTGGGCGGGGGCGGGGACGCCGGGTTGTCCGGCAAGATCGTGGCCGCCTGTGCTTTTTTCGACGAGAAAAGCATCCCGAGGATGCCGACTCCGAGCCAGATCAAGGGATTCATGGGGACCTCAGAGCGGACTCCACATCAGGACGCACTTCGCGTTCGGCGCGGTTCCTGGAAAGCCGGGGCTGGCGATCAGAAGAGAGACGAGGTCGCCTTCTTTCACGGGCACCTGCGAGATGTTGATCTTGGCGGCGGCGGCGTCGTCGTTCCGCACGATCAGGAAGCCAACGTCCTGACCGTTGACCCGCACACTGTACGTCAGATCGACAGCGTCGCTGCCCGGGACGACGTTCTTCACCAGCAGCGAACGAAGCACGCCCTTCTGCGGGACCATGTACTGAGTGAACGACTCGAAGGCCGCCGGGACCAGCGCCAGGCCGATCACGGCAAACGTGCCAGGGTCGCCATCCAGAAACCCGGCCCCCATGAACGGTAGCTGGGCGTCTGCCATCGGCCCGCTGGGGCCTCTGCGGACGGCGAGTGCGGCGGCGGCGATCAGGGCTACCAGGGGAGCGATGGTGAAGAGAATCATGGGCCTGGCGGCATCCTACCACCGGCCCCCGGGCTCTGGTAGGCTTCCCCCGCATGGGCTTTCCCTACGTCCCAGGCGACTACCGACCAGGCATGATCGTCTCCGTACCGGTCACGACTTCGGTCGGCACCATAGCTCACAAGGGCATCGTGAGCGACCGTGCCGGGTCGGACAACTGCCCGATGGTCATCCACAGCGCGAAGCTCTTCGGCCGCCGCGTCGTCGAGACGACCATGACGGACTTCGCGGTCAAGCACGTCGGCCCCGTGAGCTCCGAGGGATTCCCGGGGACGCTTCCGCCTCACATCGTCGTCGCCAGAGCTCGAGAGCAAATCGGAAAGCCCTGGTATCCCTGGGACAACTGCGAGCACTTCTCGTCGTGGGCGCACGGCGTCCAGGAGAAGTCCCCGCAGCTCCGGCGCGGCGTGAAGCGCGCAGCGGCGACGGGCGGCGCGCTGGCGGCTCTGGTGATGGCCGTGCGCTTCATCCGGTAAGGTTTTGAACGGGGCCTGAAGGCGTGCTCGTGTGAAGGACTTGCAACCATGACGAACGAACAGCTCAAGGGCCTCCCGTCGCTTCAGCGCGTTTCCGGAGACCCCTACGCAAGCCGTCCCGAGACGCGCCCACCGAACTACGAGGTCGTCGAAGACGGCAAGGTGCTCCTCGTCCGAAACCTGGACGCCCGGTGCGAGCAAAAGCTCATCGCTATCTGGCGGCCGGGGGTCGTCGGGACGGTGAAGACCCTCGGGAGCGTATTCATTCAGCCGGAAGTGATGTATCCGAGCGTCGTCGCCAAGTGCGATTCCCTCTACACGCTTGCCGTGAGGCTCCCTGGCGACGCGAGCACGGAGCCCGGCGGGTTCCGGGTGTTTGAGCGAGGGGACGCCTACGCGGAGCTTCGTGGCAGAGTTCCCAGGTTTCGAGAAGTAGCTCGTAAGCTCTAGGTTCGGTCCTAGTGATGGCAGTGCGGTTCATCCGGTAAGGTTTGAACGATGACAACACCCAAGCTTCGCGCCAGTCCAAGCGGCCCGCTACTTCCACCGAGCGGAGGCGGCGCTGTTCTTCAGATCGCCGAAGAGACGAGCGATTTTCCTAACATTCCGACAGACTTCCTCGTCCCTGTCCTCAAGGACCCTGTCCTGCCGCTCGAAGTTTCATTCGCCGAGTGGGCTACGGGCGACGTCCTCATCGTATAGGCGTATTCGCAGGCCGATCTCAATACTGATCTTGGCGAACTGGCCTACCGCCTCATTCCTACCATCGACGCTGGCGCCGGTTTTCAGATCGTGAGCCCGGTGAGCGGCGAGAGCGTGATCTCGAGCGCAGGCACCATCAGCGGGATCTCGCTCATGGGCACCGTGGCGGTGCGTCTCGACGCCCCTCCGACCGTGAGGCTGCTCCTCCAGAACTCCAGGAGCTCGGGGCTGACCGGCGACGTCACCAAGTTCCTTTTGAGGGCCTACCGCTGCGCCGGAGCGAGCTTCGTGCAGGGGCCAAACGGCGCGCTCGTCTAGATCACGCCACCGCGAATCGGCCGTTGGCGCCAACCGTCATGATCCCAGGGCCTCGGACTTCCCTGTAAACGCCGACCACCGTCGAAGGTAAATTCGGCACCTCCTGCTTCTGGAAGAGCTTCCCCGCAAACACCACGCGGTACGGAAGTCCCGGACGATGCCAGTTGCCGCGCTGCACGCCGGCCCGCCGCGGCGGCGTGGGCGGCGGCGGCGGCAGCACTCCCTGGACCAGTAGCGGAGGCTCTCCTTGAGCCTTCCGGCGGCGCTCCTCCTCGGCGACGTCTGCGGGGGTCCGCCAGCCTGACTTCTGGCCGGTGCCGAGCATGATCAGGAGCGACGCGACGAGTGCGAAGGGGAACCAGGGCGGCATGATGGAAGTCCTCGAGCGGGAGGCTACCAGAATCCCGGGCGAGGTTCACCGATTGGCTTCTTCTCGCATGATCAGCCACTCGTCAGGGCGCTTCTGGGCCTCGCCGCCCTTTGCGATCTGCTCGTGGGCTTCCCGCGCCGCCCGCACGAACACGGTCGCGCTCGAGCGGTCGAACTGGCAGAGCGGATGATGCCCGGCGTTTTCTCCTCGCTCGCGCCAGCAGCCGGCAACCTCCGGGTCGAAATAGTCGGCGCAGGGGCACTCGGGGACGCGGGGCTGGTTCGCGATCTGCCACATCTCGTAGCGCCTGTGGGGCGGCGGCAGATCGCGCACGTTGCCCCGCGGGTCCACCAGGGCGAAGAGCCGCTGCGTGGCCGACAGGATGCCGACGCCGCCCGGGTACTTCTTCACGAGCGCCGAAGCCATCTGGCTCTTCATGCTGGGAAAGATGAGCCAGAGCTTCGTCTGCGGCGTGTTCAGCCGGTGCAGCGGATACGGAAGGTCGGACGGGGTGCTGGAGCGCGGATCGAAGTTTGTTGACATGGGGGTCCGGTGACGTGGGTTCAGTCAGCGTGGAGGGTCAGAGAGTTTGTCCCAGGGAGCCCGAGCCGGCTCCGGGATGATGAGCTCCTCGCCGTCGAGGAACTTGATGACGGCCTGGACGATGGGGTCGACCTCGGGCGTGAAGGTCATGTTCTCGAGTGACCGGAGCCGCAGCTTGAAGAACTGCCCCGTGCGGCGCGTGCCCTTCCGGCGCTTCCTGCCGGTCGTGAGGAACTTTTCGAGCCACTTCCTCTGCTTTTCGTGGTCGGGGCCGAGCGTGTCCTTGTCGACGAGCTGCACCAGCTTGTCGAGCTCGAGCACGTTCGGCCGGGCGGCGCCGATGCGCGTGAGGATGGGGATGAGCCGGGGCGAGAGCCCGCGGGCGATGCGATGCCTCATGCTGACGTAGCTCTTGCTCTTGCCGATGCTCTTTGCGATCTGATCGTGGGTGAGGCCGCGCACCTCCACCAGCCGAACGAACGCCGCGCCCTGGTCCCAGGGCACGACCTCCTCCCGCTGGATGTTCTCGACAAGCGCCTCCAGCTCACCGTCTTTCACGACGGCGCACGGCACGAGCTTCTCGAGGGTCCAGTGCTTCTGCTCGACGAGAAGCCGCATGGCGCGGAGTCGCCGGTTGCCGGCCTCCACGATGAACCGTTCGCCTTCACGCCGGACGACGAGGTTCTGGAGGAGCCCGCACTCGAGGATGGTCGCGGCCAGTGCCTCGATGAGCGTGTAGGTCTTCCTGGCGTTGTTCTCGCTCGGGTCGAGGAGCCCGAGCGGGATCTGCTCGATCAATTTGGCTGGCCCTTGGGCTTGTTGGCCGGACGCTTGCGCTCCGCGGCGGCAGCGGCGCGCTTGGCGAGCGACTCGTTCAGCATGTTCGCCAGTATCAATAGCCCCGGCGTCGCTTCGGGACCTTCGAGAGCGTCCGCGAGCCGGCGCGGTGAGAACTGGACGCTGATGGTCATGACGGGGTCCACCACGTCGATGTTCCGCGGCGGTCTCCGCGGCGTCGTTTTTCTGGTCTTCTTCATGTTCGACTCCTTCGACTCCTTCGACTCCTTCGCCTTCACTCGGCCGCCGGCGCCTGGCGCTGCTCTCGGTTATTCACGTCGCCTTCGGGCACGACTCCGTACTGCGTGTCACCGATGGTGATGTAGCCGGTCGTGCCGCTCGCTTCGGTGATCTCTGCCATCGTCGCCTGGCGCTCGACGCCGCCCGTCGTGAGGTTCACGAGCAGCATCCGCGGCACGCGCGAGCTGTCCCAGATCTCCTTCCACTGGCAGATGGGATGATGGACGCTCGCGTCCGCCGTGCGGCCCTGCGGCCATTCCCACTGCGAGCACACACACTCCGCAGGACTCGGCACCTTCATCGGGGCCGCCGGAGCTGCGGGCGGCGGCGGCGATGCGGGAGCCCTGTCGATGATCGACGGTGCCTCACGCACGACCGGCTGCACCGGAACCGTCAGCACGGATCCAGACGATGCCGGCATCCCTAGCGGCGCCACCGGACGGATGTTGCTCGCCATCGCTGTTGCGGCATTGAGCCGCGCAGGCGTCTTCAAGATGCTCGGCTTCTCGCTCGGTATCGCCGCTGGCGTCCGGTGGTTCTCGTGCAGCATCTCGCCCGTGTGATTCACGAGCGCCTTCTCGTCATCGGGAGCCCCAGCGTTCCACTCGCAGATCGAATGGTGCCTCCCAGCGTGCGGCGCTCCCCACTTCGCGCACTGACAGTGCTCGGGCTTCGGCGCGCTACGCATCGAGTCCTTCACCGTCGGCCGCTGGTAGTTCGGATCGCGCACCGTACACATGAACTGCCCGGTGTGCTTTCGGAGCTGGCACTCCCCATGGATCTTCAGGACCTGACGCTTGAAGTGCTCGCGGCCGTCGAGGAGCTCGAAGCCTCCGATGGTCGTCTTCATGGTGAGCGTCCGCGGCGCAATCTCGGTGAAGGAAACGACAATCGCCGTTGACGGATCGCCGTCCACCATGTTGGCCATCATCGGCTGTCGCGTGTGCCGGGCTCGCTTCTGGAGCTCCGACACCATCTTCGTCTCGGCGAGGGTGATGTCCCGGAGCTTTTCACCCGTCTTGTCCACCAGGACGGACGTGTTCGAGCGCCAGATTCTTGCGTCTGTGGGGGAGAGTCGAATGTTTTTCATACGGCATGAATACCCCGTGAATGTGCGGCGCCAAAGTATTTGGCGCCGCTACATCACAAAGACCGCCATTTTGAGGGTTTCGACCCCCCTGGTAGCTTCCGCCAGACCCTTCACGAAAAGGACCACAGAAAACATGCCGTTCATTTCAGATACCCAGATTGCCAAAGTCCAGTCCACCATCGGCGGCCTTGCCGCACGAGCCAACCGCGCCCGCGAGAAGGCCGAGCAGAAGGCCGGCGACATGAAGAAGGTCGCGGAGATCGTGGGCGGTGGCGCGGCCATTGGCTTCGTCCGTGGCAAGTGGGAGGCGAACGGTGATGCGTTCGTCGTGCCCGGGACGTCCATCGACATGCAGCTCGCCGCGGGCCTCGCGCTCTCGGGAGCGGCGATGTTCGAGGTGTTCGGCAAGTACGACCAGGACGCGCTGAACGTCGGATCGGGCGTGCTCGCGCACTATGCCGGTCAGATCCTCCGCAACTACGGCAAGCGCGCCGTGGGCGACACCAGCCCGATCAGCTACATCGCCGGGCACAACTACCCGACGATGGCCGGCGGCCCGACCAGCTTCATCAGCGGCGGCCCGACGAGCCTCATTGGCGCCCATGGCGGCATGAGCTCCGCTCTCCAGAGCGCGCTCTCCGCGTCCGTCTGAATCAACCCCCAAGGGTCGGTGACGTGAAGGAACCGGGAGGCGGCTGATGTTGTACGAGCTCGGCCGCATCCTCGTTCAGACCACGACTTCGATCCTCATCGCAGAGCTTCTCCGGCGAAAGCATCAGGCTGGCCGGAGCGGAAACGCAACGACTGCAACCAAGATTGGAAGTGACCTCATGTCCTATGATTTGATTGGTGACGACAACGACGGCTCCTTCGGCGCCGACATTTTCGCGGGCGACGAAGACCTGCTTCGCGCGCTCTCGATCTCCGGTGACCACGAGCTCATCGCGGGCCTCGGGAACACGGAGCTCATCGGCGCCCAGGCGTCCGGTGGACGGAACACCGCGGTGCGCGCGGCGCTCCGCAAGATCGCGATGCGGAACGCGGGCGCGGTCGTCAAGACCTCCCTCGACCGGCGTCGGCGCTACCCGCTCGGCTTCGTGCCGACGGTCATCGCCGCGGCCACGAGCGCGCTCATCCCGTCGGCTCCCCAGAACCTGTTCCGCCCGGAACGCCTGGTGATCCCGTCGGACATCGCGTTCGACATCGGCGTGGTCGACATCAAGGTCGGCAACCAGAGCCAGCTCGTTCAGTCGGTTGAGGTCCCCGGAGCACTGTTCTCCGAGGTCGCCATCGACACGAACGTGACGTTCGACACGGCCGAGGTCGGCAACCAGGTGAGCGTCCAGGCCCGGAACAAGACCCTCGCTGCGGTCGAGTTCACGGCTGGTCTCATCGGTACGATCGCGAAGTGAGTCGGCTCAAGGCATGAGGTCAGAAGGCTTGAGGCTTGAGTGGCAACACTCGGGCCTCGGCATTCAGCTCCTCAAGCCCGGCGGTCTCAGGGCTCATCCCCTCAGGCCCGTCTGAAAGGCGTGTGTTCGTGAAGGTATTGGTCAATCTGAGCGGAGAAAACTCGAAATGGCTTCGTAGTTCGCGGATGCTTGGCGTCGCGATCCGGCCTGTCCTCGAGGCGCTTGTGCAGATTGACCAACTTTACCTTCGGTTCCACCACAACGTCCCGCCGCTCTACCAGAGTGGCGTGCGGTACAAGGAAGAGCCCGTGAACGTCGCTCAGCTCGGCGGCGGGCCACTCCAGCGGATTGAAGAGTTCGCGTGCATCCCGGCCATCCTTGAACGTGGCTGGGACGATTGCGACGGGCTTGCTCCCTGGAGATGCGCTGAATTGCGGGAGGCGGGAGAGCCCGCGAAGATCCGGATTCAGTGGCGCAAGAACCCGGCGTCGGGTCAGAAGCTTTTTCACATCGTCGTCAGACGAGCAGATCACTCCATCGAAGATCCAAGCGCGCTGCTTGGTATGCGGTAAGGAATCCTCACATGATCGGTCTAGGCATCGCTCTCCTCGTCGTGCTCGGCCTCATGGGCGCGAGTGGTTCTGCCAAGGCCGCGTCCGGCACGGTGCCCGGCACGAAGCCTGGCACGGTGCCCGGTATGCCAGGATCTATTCCTGTGCCGTCCGCCATGCCGCCCGCGCTTCAGCAACTCATCGCTGACTCGCTGAAGGCGCTCACCGTCGGCGACGACGGCACCATCGTGGGCCCGGTCACGACCGCCGCCGTTCAGATGGCCACTGCTGCTGTTGGCGAGCTCAATCGCGCAGGCTTCCCGGAAGCCGCCGCGGCGCTTCAGAAGTTCGCTCAGGATGCGGCGAAGCTCGTCGCCGTGGTTGTGGACGTGCCGAAGGTTCCTGGGCTGCCCAAGGACATGACGGACGCCGTGAACCGCGCGCTCCAGATGGAGCGTGACCCGGCGAAGCTGCGCGCGTTGCGCGACGCTCTCGGTCCGCTTCCCGCCACCCCAGAGCGCGACGCGCTCGTGGGGATGCTCAACGCCCTCATCGTCCAGGTGGAAGCCGAGCAGCGGGCGAAGGACGCGCTCAAGAAGGTTCAGGACGAGCTCGACAAGAAGAAAGCCGACGGCGGCGGCGGTCAGGTCACGCCTCCTCCCCCGCCCGCGCCTCCGGGAGCGACGCCTCCCCCGCCCCCGCCCGCGCCTCCGGGAGCGGTGCCGCCGATGCCGGGCACGCCGCCGGCCGGTGCTGACTCTCGCACGTACACTGCGCTCGAGGTTCGCCCTGGGCAAGCAGAGTCCGGGTCCATCATCGCCAAGAAGTTCACTGGCAATGGCAACCGCTGGCCTGAGCTGCTCAAGGCCAACCCACAGTTCAAGAGCGCAAAGTTTGGAATGGCGTATCGGCCAGGCACCGTGCTTCGTCTGCCGCCGAACTGGCCTTCACAGCCTCTGAGCGGCACGCCCGCGCCGTCCTCGGTCCTTCAGACGCCATCCGCGCCGGTCATGCCGAAGGACTCAGCGCCTGTTCCTCAGGCGCTTCCAGGCCCGAAGTCCCCGGTCGAGCTCGCTGCTGATGCGATGGTACGAAACCTTCGTTCGGTACAATCCGCGTTCGGGATGCCGCAAGCCAAGGGCAAGGAGGACATGGGGCTCGTGAGGAAGTTCCAGTCTCTGTCTGGTATCGCGTCGCCTGACGGCAAGGCGGGCCCTGGCACTCTCGCCGCGGCGGCTAGAGCCGGGCAGTCGACGTTGCCTCTCGTCATGTCCTGGCCGAAGTCTGCCACGGCATCGAACGTACTCGCATACCGAGACGTGCTCCGACAGCTTGCGGCGATTGCCCAGGCGTCTGGCGATACGTCGCGGGCGGCAAATCTGGAAGCGAGTGCTGCGGCTGAGCGTGGTCAGGGCAACATCGTCGGACCGAAGCCGGTCTGACGGTCTGACGGTCTGGCGGTCTGACGGGCTGACGGGCTGACGGTACTGAAGGAATCAAATGAGCATTCTGGATCAAGTCATCGACGAACTGTCGGACGAAGAGGCGGACGAGTTCCTGATGTATGCGAACGCTGCCGAGGAGATCGGAGCAGCGAGGTTGCGAGCGGCGCCGAACCGAGGCGCGCGGCGCGCGGCGGCTGCTGCTACGGCAGCAGCCACTGCTGCTGCGGCATTGCGAGCGCGCCTGAATGCCAACGCTCAGCGACTTCGGGCGCGTGCGGCTCGAGGTAAGGGCAAGATCAAGATAAAGAGCGGCTCACTGACCGATCAGATCAAGGCCAGGGCTCAGGCGAAGGCTGGCATTGTGCCCGCCGCTGCTATGAAACCGGCCGAGGCTGTGAAGCCTGCCGAGGCTGTGAAGCCTGCCGAGGCTGCCGCGAGCCCCAGCGACGACGGTGGCGGTGGCGGTGGCGGCGGCGGCGGTGGGTCTGCCCCTCAGGACTCAGGGTCTGCCCCTCAGGACTCAGGGCCTGCCCCTCAGGACTCGGGCGAGTCGGCGCAAGCCGACGAACCCCCGTCCGAGGACGTTCCTGCCGAGACGAGCCAGGAAGAGGTTGCCGAGGCTGACGCGGCGCCGGAGGCTTCTGAGGCGTCGGATGATTCCGAGGCGCCCGCGGAAGGTTCGGAAGAGCCTCAGGTGTCTGGGATGTCGCCGTCGTCGATGGACCAGATGGCGCGCGGCGTCTGGCTGAAGACTCGATTCTACCAGGAGGG
>Ga0315293_10003110_pt1 | contig 15992 bp, 16 predicted proteins | sample YL17G13_20_MG_FD_203071 | JGI IMG/M metagenome (GOLD analysis project Ga0315293, IMG submission 203071) | Sediment microbial communities from Yellowstone Lake, YNP, Wyoming, USA - YL17G13_20 | ecosystem: Environmental > Aquatic > Freshwater > Lake > Sediment | place: USA: Wyoming | collected...
GGCAGGGATTTCAAAAAAGGATTAGACAGATTTTATTGATTTTTCAATGAATTTCCTATCTGTGTAATCGGTTCCCAATCAATGTAATCAGAGATTTCCGGACTTTTTTAGAAATCTCAATAATGATGGTCTCGTAAAAAGTCAGCATCACCCTTCGACAGGCTCAGGGTGAACGGTGTAACCTATTGATATTCCGTTCGTGCTGAGCTTGTCGAAGCATGAACGACATACGGAATATGACTTTTTACGAGTTCATCAATAATGGTCTATGGTGAAAAATCTTTTCCCCATCGGCAGGGTGGTCAAACCCCACGGGGTCAAGGGGAAAGTGAAGGTGAAGTATTTTGGAGAAGACCTCCGCCTTTTTTCTCTCTATCGTGAGATCTTCATCGAGGGCGAAAAGGGCGCTCCTGAGCTCTACGAAATTATAGAGGCAATTCCCCAACCACCCCGTCTCATCCTCCGATTAAAAGGGATTGAAAAGATTGAAGAGGCAGAGCCTCTGATAGGGAAGGAGATTTTCATCGAGAAAGAAGCACTTCCTGGATTAGAAGAGGGAGAATATTATTGGGTGGACATCCTGGGAATGAATGTGGAGACCCAAGAAGGCAAAAGGATCGGAAAGGTGAAGGAGATCTTTCATACGGGAGCTCATGACGTCTACGTGGTCGAAGGAAAAAAGGGAGAGATCTTGCTGCCAGCGACAGAGGAGGTGATCCAGAGTATAGACCTTAAAAGAGGGGTGATGAAGGTTGTCCGAATGGAGGGTTTGTGGGAGGATGAGGATGAGGTTTGACATTCTTACCCTCTTTCCCAATATGTTTTCCTCCCCTCTGGGAGAGAGCATTTTAGGCAAAGCCATCGAGAAAGGGCTCATCCAGATCCGAACCATTAACATTCGAGATTTTTCCTTGGATAAACATCAGGTCGTGGATGATGCCCCCTATGGAGGAGGCCAGGGTATGGTGATGAAAGCGGAGCCCATTGCTCGGGCCATCGAGTCGGTCAAGTCCCAAAACCCATCTGCCTGGACAGTCTATCTGACTCCTCAGGGAAAATCCTTCAAACAGGATTTGGCTCGCAGGTTTTCCACTCAACCCCATCTCATCCTTCTTTGTGGCCGATATGAAGGAGTGGATGAAAGAGTGAGAGAGCTTTTTATAGACGAGGAGATTTCGATCGGGGACTACGTTCTGACAGGAGGGGAATTGGCAGCGATGGTCCTCATCGACGCCGTCTCAAGGTTTATTCCCGGGGTTTTGGGATCCGATCGCTCAGCCGAGGAGGATTCCTTCTTCAACTCCCTTTTAGAATATCCTCAGTACACCCGGCCTTTTGATTTCAGAGGGAGTGGTGTTCCAGAAGTTCTTCTTTCTGGAAATCATTCAGCGATTTCTCTCTGGAGGAGAAAAGAGGCGCTCAGGCGGACATCGTTGAGACGGCCAGATCTTTTAGCCAAAGCCAATCTCACTGAGGAGGATAAAAGACTCTTGGAGGAAATCCTCCAGGATTCAACCAAATGATGATTGTAGATTGCAGAATGCGGATTAAGGATAAAAATGAATTCCAACCTCTATATTGGATTAGTCCACCATCCTATTTATGATAAGAGGGGAGAGGTGGTGGCCACAGCCATCACTAACTTTGATATTCACGATATTGCTCGTTGTGCAAAGACATTTGGAGCAGGAGGTTTCTTCATTATTACCCCATTGGAAAGCCAAGTTCAGTTAGCGGAGAGAATTATTCGCCATTGGGTGGAGGGGACCGGGTCGGTTTACAATCCAACGAGAAAGGAATCTCTTTCTCTCGTCCGGGTCTCACGGACCATTGACGAAGCCGATCGAGAAATCTCCGATCTCTGGCAGAAAAAAGTGAAGAGGGTGGCGACAGGGGCATCTCCCCATCCAAAGAGTATTGATTTTGGGTTCTTAAAGAGGTTATTGAAAGATGAAAGCACACCCTTCTTCATTCTTTTTGGAACAGGATGGGGATTGACTCAGGAGGTGAAGGACGGTTCTGATTATGTGCTGGCGCCGATCGAAGGGAAAGGATATAATCACCTTTCGGTTCGCTCAGCAGTGGCCATCATCTTAGATCGATTATTAGGGGACAGAATTAATAGTTCGGAGTGATTACGGAGTAGCGTCGGCATTCCTGCCTGCCGGCAGGCAGGTATTGCCGACGAGATTTTATGTCGCCCCCATTAAATGAGGGCGCTACAAATTTCTCCGAACTGATCATGGAAGGAGAAGAAGATGAATCTGATGGAATTGGTTGAGAGAGAACAATTGAGGACAGATCTCCCGGATTTCAGGGCGGGAGATACAATAAGGGTTCATGTGAAAATTGTGGAGGGAGAGAAGGAGAGAATACAACCCTTCGAAGGAGTGGTCATTCGTAAGAAAAAGGGGGGAATTCGATCTGCCTTCACAGTGAGGAAGATCTCTTATGGGATCGGCGTGGAGAGGGTTTTTCCCCTCCATTCACCCCGGCTCGATCGGATCGATGTGATCAGTCGAGGAAAGGTGAGACGGGCTAGGCTCTTCTACCTTCGAAGCCTGAAGGGCAAGGCAGCTCGTATTCGGGGGGAAAAGAAACGGGTCGCCTAAAACGAGACCTCGTAAGGTCAACAGTCTGGTAAAATTAATGTTGATTTCGTTCCTTCTTTCATTCTCGCACATGGAATATTGGAATAGTGGAATAATGTGAGAAGAAACTGTCTTTATTGAAAACCCAATATTCCATTGTTCCATTACCGCATCATTCCAGTTGCAAAGCAAAGTTCTTATGCTCTTTCCATCCCTTCCAACGCAACCCATGGATTATTTCGAAAAGATGTACACTCGCCGGGGTTATCATCGGATTGCCGGTGTGGATGAGGTGGGAAGAGGACCCTTGGCTGGGCCGGTTGTGGCCGCAGCGGTTATCCTGCCCAAAGACGGTATTGGGGAGAGGCTTTTTGATTCAAAAAAAATTTCATCAAAAAAGCGAGAGCATCTTTATGAAATAATCCTTGCAGAAGCGCAAGGAGTAGGCATTGGTATTATCGGGCAGGATGAGATTGATTGCATCAATATTCTCGAGGCCACGCTAAAAGCCATGGCCTTGGCGATTGGAAACCTTCCCACCCCTCCAGATTTTATTCTGATCGATGGTCCTCACGGTCTCAGACTTCCCATTCTTCAAAAGCCCATCCGAAAAGGCGACCAACTTTGTAACTCCATTGCAGCAGCTTCCATCGTAGCCAAGGTGACCCGAGACCGAATGATGCTGGAATGCCACCAGAAGTACCCCCAGTATAATTTTGCCAAGCACAAAGGGTATGGAACCAAAGAACATCAGAGGGCCATCGAAAAATTTGGCATCTGCGAACTCCACCGCAAAACCTTTCGAGGAGTGAAAGAATACTTATAAACGCATGGCGCATAGAGCATTGCGCAAAGCGTAAAACCTAATCTACCAAAAGAGGATTTGTATCGGGTACGAATCACGCCTGCGTGCCGAAACGCCTGCCTTCGCCGAAGCGGCTTCGCGCAGGCAGGCCGCACTCCGGCGTGCAGGCACGGACACGGGCACGAATGGAGAAGAAAGAACTTGGCAAAAAGGGTGAAGAACTAGCCCTTCGATTTTTGAAGAAGAGAGGGTATCGTATTATTGAGAAAAATTATGTCTGCAAAATGGGTGAGATGGACATCATTGCCAAAGAGAAGGATACCCTGGTCTTTATCGAAGTGAAGACTCGGACGTCGATGGCCTTTGGCCCTCCCCAACTGGCGGTAACTCGCTTTAAGCAGAGGCAGCTTTCCAAAGTTGCCTTGTACTATTTAAAGGAGAAACGGCTCGAAAATGTGAAAGCAAGGTTTGATGTGGTGGCCATTCTCCTCGTGCAAAAAGGGGAAGAGATTGAATTGATCAGAGATGCCTTCGATTTGAATTGGCCGTAAAAAAGAATTGCGGAATGCAGAATGCAGATTGCGGAATTAGAAAATGAGAGAAGAGTTTGGTTTTTTACTCCGAAATCCGCATTCCCTGCCTACCGGCCCCGGTCCCGACCGAGGGCGGGGCAGGCAGGCGAAATTCGAATTAGAATTCAGCCTCTGCCTTTGCCTTCCCGAATCCACCTGCCTTGAAATACACAATACAACCGTGGACAGGGGGGCTTCAATCCCCGATATTTTGTTTGACAAGATCTACATATAAGCATAGGATTTTGAAAAATTATAGATAGAAGTTTAATTATTGTTGCCGTCGCGCTGCGCGACGAGAATCCCGCGTTGGCGGGATTCGAGCAGAAATCCCCCCGACTCTAGGCCGGGGGATTCAGTTCAACTCCCCGTTATCTGGACAAATGATTGATGACCCTCTTGACAAGTCCATATTATCCGTACATACCGACACATCAAAAATGAATATTGCTCGGAGTCGGTTTTATGAGAACAACACTCAATATAGAAGATGAATTGCTTGATAGGGCAATGAAATTGACCGGCATTAAGGAGAAGACTTCCCTGGTCAGGCTCGGCCTGGAAGCACTGATCGCGAGGGAAAGTAGTAAGAGACTTGCCAAGTCAGGGAGGACCGAAAAGAAACTGGGGATGATACCTCGCAGAAGGGCAGGAGACAGATAAAAGGCACTTCCGATGGCTATTCTCTTGCACAACATGAAGAAGTGATGCTGTTTATCGAAAATCATAGCCTTATGGGAAAAGGTCTAGGGTATACCCCGTTGTTGCATAAAGATGTGGTTGAATCAACTGCATGCCCCCATCAAAAGGCTGTTTCTACCTTTTTGAGGATAACTTCCAAAGGTCACTCTTGGATTGATCCAGGTGACGACATTGATTTGACAGCCATCCCTCTCTGGGTAAGGGTTTGATGAACCCCGTTAGAATTTTCAGCAGGGGATTAAACCCCGCTGCAGCCGCCGGCCCAGAGGGCCTCTGGCCCGGAGGGAGCAGCGGGGCATTATTTCTAACGGGGTGAATCTAAGCGCCGAATTTAATGCAACAACAGGGTATATAGATATGCACTTGCTCGCTTCGGCAATCCTCACCAAGGTTCCTCTGTGGACACTCGACAACAACCTTAACCAGGTTTCTTCAAAAATGGGGTTAGCGTATTGATCTTGATGTTCAATCAGAAATCATAAAATCCCCTTACAAGCCCATTCTCACTTTTCAAACCCAACCCGGTGCGTTAGCAGGCTGCTGAAAAACGTCCATCTGCCGCGTTCCCCTTCATTCTCGCCCCGTTACCCGTTAGATGAGCAGATAGATTTTGGAGAGAATCAGTGAAGATATCAGCTTTCAAATGGCTCCAAAACCAATCAGGATTCTATCTAACAGGGCAAGTCGTTGCGGCCTACGGCCAAGTACGCTTCACTCCACAGGATTTCGGGCGCCCCCGCAAGCGGGATTTCGCAAAGCTCAACTTGCATCTGCCTGCCTGCCGCAGGCAGGGCCATTTTTAAGTAGCCTGAAAAGAATGGGTTTTTCCGGAGGCTGATAGCTAATAAAAAATGCCCTCATCCCATTTTGAGGTGAGGGCATTTGGCAAACAACTTCTCTATTTGACCTTATTTCGCTGCTTCTTCCAGCGGTATTCTCATCTTGTAGAATGAACGCCACACGAAGATGAGCCCGACAATGAACACCGGAATAGCGATGTAGGGAGCGTAGTTCGTGGAATTGACTTCCTTCGCGTGCACCGCCATCTCAATGGCGATTTCGGTCGCGAGCAGGCCGAACAGAGTCGAGAACTTGATGATGGGGTTCATGGATACGGAGGAAGTATCCTTGAAGGGGTCGCCCACTGTGTCGCCGATGACCGTTGCGGCGTGGAGCGCCGAGCCCTTTTCCTTCAGGTCAACTTCAACGATCTTCTTCGCGTTGTCCCAAGCTCCGCCGGCATTGGCCATGTAGATAGCCTGGAAGAGGCCGAAGCATGCGATGGAAATGAGATATGCCACGAAGAAGTTGGGGTTCAGCAGCGCGAAGGCCAGCGTGATTAACAGGATCGCGATAAAGATGTTCCACATACCCTTCTGCGCATACTGGGTGCAGATCCTTACAACCGTCTTGGAATCCTCGATATCGGCTTCCGTCTTATCCAGGTTCATGTTCTTTTTAATAAACTCGACCGCCCGGTACGCGCCGGTGGTCACCGCCTGCATGGAGGCGCCGGCGAACCAGAAGATCACCGCGCCGCCGCAGATCAGGCCGAGAATGATCGGCGCATCGGTCAGCTGCACCTGCAGCATATTCTTGCTCTGGAGCAGCAGGATGATCGCAAAGATCATCGTTGTTGCGCCGCACACTGCGGTGCCGATGAGCACGGGCTTGGCCGTCGCCTTGAAGGTGTTGCCGGCCCCGTCGTTCGATTCGAGGTAGAATTTCCCCATCTCGAAGTCGGGCTCGAAGCCGAAGTCCCTTTTGATCTCCCCCTTGATGCCGGGGATGTTTTCGGTCTGGGCCAGCTCGAATATGGACTGGGCATTGTCGGTTACAGGACCGTAGCTGTCCACCGCGATGGTGACCGGGCCCATGCAGAGGAACCCGTAGGCGACCAGGCCGAAAGCGAAGATCGACGGGTAGTTGATGACTTCAACCGGTATAAAAAGACTGACGAAATAGGCGCCGGCCAGGAGACCGGCGATCAGCATACCCATGTAGAAGGCGCTGAAGTTGCCGGCAACGATGCCGGACAGAATGGTTAGGGAGGCGCCGCCCTCGCGCGACGCGGTCACAATCTCATTCACGTGCTTCGACTTGGAGCTGGTGAATATCTTGGTGAATTCGGGGATGAGCACCGCCGCGAGCGTGCCGCAACTGATGATCATGGCGAGTTGCCACCAGACATGGGGCATCGGGGTAAGCACGCCATCTTTTAGAACCTGGAGGTCGCTGATCAGCAGGTAGCTCCCCAGAAACGAGGTGCTGATGCACAGGGTGGCGGCTATCCAGATCAGTCTCATGAGAGGCTCTTCGAAATCGAACTCTTTCTTCCCTCTATATTTTGCGGAAGAAATGGCCTGATTGACAAAATAGGCAAGCCCGGAGAAGAAGTCCATAAGGAAACGCATTGCAAAAATCCAGACGATCAGTTTGCCCTGGATGGCTTCTTTGATCGAGCTGTCGGGACTCACAACGGCCAGCGTGATAAAAGAGATCAGTGCAACGCCGGTAACGCCATACGTTTCGAAACCGTCTGCCGTGGGGCCCACGCTGTCGCCCGCGTTGTCACCGGTACAGTCAGCGATGACACCCGGGTTTCGGGGGTCGTCTTCCTTCACCTTGAAGACGATTTTCATGAGGTCTGAGCCGATGTCGGCGATCTTGGTGAAGATACCGCCGGCGATACGGAGTGCCGATGCGGCCAGGGATTCACCGATGGCGAATCCCAGGAAGCAGTACCCGACGATATCACGGGGTACGAAGAGCAGAATGATCACCATCATGACCAGTTCAAGGGAGATGAGGAAGAGTCCCACGCTCATACCGGAGCGCAGCGGAATATTCACCATGTCCCAGGGCTCCCCCGCCAGCGACGCGAAGGCGGTACGGGCGTTGGCATAGGTGTTTATCCGGATGCCGTACCAGGCCACGCTGTAGGAACCGGCCATACCCACCACCGAAAAGAACAGCACCAGGAGAAGGGTAGGAATCCCCTCGCCCTTCAGGGCCAGGAAATAGAAAGACATGGCGGCGGCAATGAACAGGAACAACAAGATAAGGAATTTGCCCTGCTGAATCAGATAGGTGCGGCAGGTCTGAAAGATGGTTTCAGCCACCTTGAGCATCGAGTCATGGGCTCTCAACTTCTTGACCTGGTGGCGCAGAAACAAGCTGATACCCAGCGTACCAGCGATGATGCACGCGCCATAGAACAGAAGATCCCATGGTTTTATACCCCCCAACAGGGTATATGGAGCGCCCTTATGCAAGTCGGGTATCGCGAGATCTGCCTCGCTCGCAAATACTACGAGCGGGATGAAGAGGTATCCAACCACCATCAACAACATTCGCTTCACATTGTTAAGTCTCATAATGCCTTCTCCTGGGAAAATTTGTATTTGGTTAAACGGAAAATAGATTTAATCTAAAATTTATCCCCTCAAAATAATTCCTTCCCCCCTTGCGGGGGAAGGTTGGGATGGGGGGATAAAAGGTTCAAAAAAATCGTCCACCCCTCTCCGAGCCAGAGGCTCTCCCTCCGGGGCAGAAGCCCCTGTGGGGCGGAGCCTGAGCCGGCGGCCATCTTTATCCTCCCCCGTCAAAGGGGAGGAAAGTAGACTGGATTTTCATAATTCCTAGGTGATGGGGACTAAATAAAAAATTTCGGGATGAATATAAGGGAAAGCATTTAAGAAGTCAAGAATTTTTTCACAAATTAAATCGTTCTTAGCTTTTCCAATGGATAAGATTTATAACAAATTGAAATAATTAAATATTTTTAATTATCCCCTTCCCATCTAACATCTCTACCTCTCCTATCTACCCGTTGCAAATTAATAGTCACGGGTAAGCAGGCCTCCTCTGTTTGACATCCCCCAAATTTTACAGTAATATTAACAAAAAAGATGGCTAGGGGAGCTCATTGGGCTGAGAGTCCCTGTCCCGCTATAGCGGGATAGGGAGACCCTCCGAACCTGTTTGGGTAATTCCAGCGAAGGGAAGCGGAAAACGAAAAGTAAGCCGTAATGCCTCCATTGGAATTACGGCTTTTGTTTTTTGGTCAAAGAGTAGCGCCCCCATTTATTGGGGGGCGAATTAAAATATTCCGTCGGCAATAAATGCCGACGCTACTTTGGTTCTGGGATGTAAGAAACGGAAATATTATGGAAGAATGAAGACATACGGAGGAAGAACATGGGACTTGATGAGAAGATTATCACGCAGGCGATTATTGATCGCTATTTTCAGAAGTTAAAAGAAAACCTCTCCATCGATGTGGCGATCGTGGGAGGAGGTCCCTCAGGATTAGTCTGTTCCTATTACTTAGCCAGAAACGGGTTTAAGGTCACCCTTTTCGAAAGAAAGCTTTCAGTCGGGGGAGGAATGTGGGGCGGGGGGATGATGTTCAATGAGATCGTTGTGCAGGAAGAGGGAAAGAGAATTCTTGATGAATTCGGAATTCGATCCCAACTCTACACCAATGGTTACTATACTGCTGATTCTATTGAAGCCATTTCAACTCTCTGTTCAAAAGCGGTGAAGTCAGGAGTGACCCTTTTTAATCTGATCAGCTCTGAAGATCTCATCATCCGGGAGAATCGAGTGACTGGTTTGGTTGTCAATTGGACAGCCGTGGAGATGGCCAATTTGCATGTTGATCCTTTGACCATTCAATCGAAATTCGTTGTCGATGCCACGGGCCATGCCACGGAGGTTGTTGCCATCCTCCAAAAGAAGAATGACATTAAGCTTTTTACAGAAACAGGTAAAATCGTCGGCGAGAAGTCCTTATGGGCCGAGGCGGCTGAGAAGGATACGATGACCAATACGAGAGAGGTCTTTCCGGGGCTCTATGTATGCGGTATGGCAGCCAATGCCACTTTCGGGTCATATCGAATGGGTCCCATCTTCGGAGGAATGCTTCTTTCGGGTGAGAAGGTGGCATCCCTGATTGCAGAAGAGTTGAGGAAGAAATAGTTAGTTTCACCCCCTCCCCTGCCTACCGGCCCCGGTCCCGACCGAGGGCGGGGCAGGCAGGCTCACCCGTCAAGGGGGAGGGTGGGTAATTGGAATATAACAATAAATCCCCTCTCCCCTGGCGGCTGTGTCACAATGAGGGAAATGCCATGTTTGTTATTCTGAACCCTTCGCCATGTGTCACCCTGACCCTGAGTGAAGCGAAGGGGAAGGGTCTCGCTTTTTGGCTCAGGGTAAACTCCGTGAAGAATCTGACACGAAGTGTCATCCTGAACGAAGTGAAGGATCTCATGAGTTCCTTCGCTTTGCTCAGGACATTCTTCCCTGCCTGCCGGCAGGCAGGGGCTAACGCCTCAGAATGACATTACAACACAGTCCCCTGGCGGCCTCCGGCCCGGAAGAGCCTCTGGCTCGGAGAGGAGAGGGATAGGCCTCCGGCTCGGAAGAGCCTATGGCTCGGAGAGGTGAGGGGGGTTGACCAAGGAGATCGAAATGAAGCGAATACTGACGATTGCTGGATCAGACTCTGGAGGTGGAGCTGGAATTCAGGCGGATCTGAAGGCGATTACTCTGCTGGATGGTTATGGAATGAGTGTCCTCACCGCCCTCACCGCACAGAACACCAAGGGCGTTCAGGCCATCCATGAAGTGCCTGCCTCTTTTGTGGAGAAACAGATGGATTCTGTTCTCTCCGACATCGGTGCCGATGCCATCAAGACAGGGATGCTGGCAAACAAGAGGATCATCGAAGTAGTGGCTAAGAAGATTGAGCAGTATGGTGTGGAGTTGGTGGTGGTTGATCCGGTGATGGTCTCCAAGAGTGGAGCCTTCCTTCTCCGGAAGGATGCCAGGAAGGCGCTGATCAAGAGGTTGATCCCTCTGGCGACAGTGGTCACGCCCAATCTTTTTGAGGCGTCGGTTCTCACAGGAATGAAAGTCAATTCTCTTGAGGGAATGAGGAAGGTCGCCGTTCAGATTTGGGAACTGGGAGCAAAGAATGTGGTTGTGAAGGGAGGCCATTTAAAAGGAAAGGCGATCGACATCCTCTTCGATGGGACGAATTATGCTGAGGTTGAAAGCCCGAGAATTGAGACGAAGAATACCCACGGGACCGGTTGTACCTTTGCTTCAGCCATTGCAACGCTCCTGGCAAGAGGAGAGCCTGTTCCAGAAGCGGTGAGAAAGGCAAAGATCTTTATCACCATGGCAATCCAGGCCAGTTTGAACCTTGGAAAAGGGACAGGTCCCACCAATCCGTCAGCTTATGTTCTGAGGGAGATGGAACGGTATCAGGTCATCCAGGAGTTAAAGAGAGCAGAGGAGGTGTTAAAAGAAGGTAAGATGGGGCATCTCATTCCGGAAGTCTCTTCCAATTTAGGCTATGCCCTCCCTTATGCCGAGGGGATCGAGGATGTGGCTGCCTTTCCGGGAAGGATCGTCCGGTTCAAAGATTCTGTAGCCACATTCGGTAGTCCGGAGTTCGGCGCCTCCAGGCACATTGCCAATATCATCCTGACCGTGATGAAGTTCGATCCCGAATATTGCTCGGCAATGAATATCCGTTATTCCAAAGAGAATGTCGCACAACTGGAGGTGAAGGGATTCCTCATCGGCCATTTTGATCGGAGGCTCGAGCCGAAAAGAGTGAAAGAGAAGGAAGGTTCTTCCCTGGAGTGGGGGGTTGGAGAGGTTCTGAGAAGAATGAAGAAGGTTCCTGATTTCATCTACGATGAAGGCGATATCGGCAAAGAGCCCATGATCCGGGTGCTGGGGAGAAACCCCATGGAAGTCGTCAATAAAATATCGAAAGCAGTAAGCAGAAAGTAGGCAGAAGGCAGAATGCAGTAGGCAGTAGAAATAAATTCATATTATGCTGACAACAGCTTTGTGCTTAATGCTTTCTGCCTACTGCCTTGTGCAATCTGGAAGTTTAGGAGGTGAAGGATATGACGCAAAGGACAGAAGCCCTAAAAGGCACCATTACAAAAGAGATGAAGAGTGTGGCGAGAGATGAGGAAGTTTCCTCGGAATGGCTCCGAGAAAAGATTGCCTCTGGTCGGATCGTCATCCCAGTCAATCGAAATCATCGAGGGGTGAAACCTGTAGGCATTGGCGAAGGGCTCCGGATCAAGGTGAATACGAACCTTGGAACTTCCTCTGACCACGTTGATTTAGAAGAGGAGTTGAAAAAACTTGAGATCTCGATTCAGGCCGGGACCGATACGGTGATGGACCTGAGCACGGGCGGAGATATTGATGCGATCCGTAAGGAGATCATTCGCCATTCTCCTATCCCTGTTGGGACCGTTCCGATTTATGAAGCAGCTATTAAGGCGGCCAAGAAGAGAAAAGCTCTTGCTAAGATGAAGGTGGAAGACCTCTTCGAAGTCATTGAGCGTCAAGCAGAAGAGGGCGTTGACTTTATAACGGTCCATTGCGGTGTGACTCGGAATACTGTGGAGAGGTTGAAGAAGAGCCGTCGGCTTTTGGGAGTGGTCAGCCGGGGTGGCTCTTTTCTCATTGAATGGATGATTTATAATGGCCGAGAAAATCCACTCTATGAACATTACGACCGGCTCTTAGAAATTTCAAAAAAGTATGATGTGACTTTGAGTTTAGGAGATGGGCTGAGGCCTGGATGTCTGGCCGACGCTACAGACCGACCTCAGGTGGAGGAAACAATCGTTCTTGGAGAGTTGACAGAAAGGGCATGGGCAGAAGGGGTTCAGGTGATGATCGAAGGACCAGGCCATGTCCCCCTCGACCAGATTGAAGCAAACGTCCTTTTGGAAAAGAGATTGTGCAAGGGGGCTCCCTTCTATGTACTCGGGCCATTGGTGACCGATGTCTCTCCAGGATATGATCACATTACCTGTGCGATTGGCGGCGCCATTGCAGGCAAGGCAGGAGCAGATTTTTTGTGTTATGTGACCCCTTCAGAACATCTGAAGTTGCCCTCTGTTGAGGATGTCCGGGAAGGGGTGATTGCTACAAGGATTGCAGGTCATGCAGCGGATATTGCCCGGGGAAATAAGAAGGCCATCCAGAGGGATATTGAGATGTCAAAGGCTCGAAAGGCTTTTGACTGGGAGAAGCAAATAGAGCTTTCGATTGACCCGGAGAAGGCAAGGCGCTACCACGAGGAAGGAAAATCTGGTGAGAAGGATGTCTGCACCATGTGCGGAGAATTCTGCGCCATCAAAAGAGTAAAAGACTTCTTTAAGAATAAAAATTAATAAAAATTAGGGACACTCCCCCATTTTTTTCTAAAAGTTCGGAAATTCGTTTTCCTCACGGAGTACCTCTTCCATCTGCTTCCGCTTCGTTTCCATGCCTTTCAGTTTAGTGACCTGTTTGCACAAAGCCTCCAGTTCTTCAATGAGTTTCTGCTTCGTCTTGTTTTGGTCTTTCATCTTAGTCCCCTTGTAAATAAGCTCGTATTGATTACTACGGAGTTAGGCCCCACATAAAACTATTCAATCGCAGAATCGGTCCGGGTAATAAAAAAGCCCTCATAGTCCAAAACTTTTTTAAGAACTACGAGGGCCCCACTCTATTGGCTGCTCAGGGCTTACCATGACCTCTCCCATACGGTTAAAAGGTTTATTAGCCCCAACTCCAATACCAACTTCTTGTTGAACATTATATACGAATTTTGATAAGTGTCAAACTATTTTCCGTTTTCTGGAAGATCGGGAAAATTTATAAAAATAGGTTTTACTGCGTTAACCACGCAACCTTAAGTGTGCAGCTACAATATTACTTATTTCAATGGGGTCATTTTGTATTTTTTTGATTTATTTAACCTTTCTAACCTTCCCTTGGCCACGCACTAAAAAATTATTTCATGAATGTAATAAACGTTTGACATTTATTTTCACTTCATTTATATAAAGGACGGACTTTGTGAAAAATTTATCAGAAAGGAGGGGGGAAGATTGCATAAGATAACATATAAAAGGGAAATGGCTGAGAAAACGGTGTGCCATTTTAAGGTAGAGGCACCCAGAATTGCTCGAAAAGCAAAGCCAGGACAGTTTGTCGTCTTAAAGGTCAACGAGACTGGGGAGAGAGTTCCTTTGACCATGGGAGGAACAGATCCAGCGACAGGGATGATCGATCTGATCTTTCAAGTCGTTGGAAAGACCACTGCTCTCCTGAGAACCCTCAATGTAGGCGATTCCATCCAGGATATCATTGGGCCATTGGGAAAGCCGACCCATATTGAAAACATGGGAACAGTGATCTGTGTGGGAGGTGGAACAGGGGTTGCCGTGATGTACCCGATCACCAAAGCTTACAAAGAGGCAGGAAACAACGTCATTGCCATCGTAGGGGCTCGAACCAAAGACCTCCTGATCTTAGAGGATGAAATGAAAGCAGCCAGTCACGATTTGAGGGTGACGACGGATGATGGGAGTTATGGTCATCACGGATTTGTGACGGATGTCCTCCGCAAAATTTTGGATGAAAGAAAAGATGTGAAATTGATTGTGGGGATTGGTCCTGTGCCCATGATGAAGTTTTTATGCAAGCTGACAAAGGAATATGGGGTCAAGACGATGGTGAGTTTGAATCCCATCATGGTGGATGCTACAGGAATGTGCGGGGCATGCCGGGTCACGGTGGGAGGTAAGACCAGATTTTGCTGTGTGGATGGCCCGGAATTTGATGGCCATGAGGTTGATTATGATGAATTGGTGAAAAGGCAAAGGGCCTATCTCACAGAGGAGAAGGCATCCATGGAACAATTTACGACGGCAGGAAGATAAGGGGGGTTGAGATGGCAGAGAAAGAAGAGAAAGAGAAAAAACCGAAAGTCCCAAGGCAGAAGATGCCTGAGCAGGAGCCCAAGGTAAGGGCGAAGAATTTTGATGAGGTCCCTTTTGGATACACACCCGAATTGGCCCAACTGGAGTCGAGTCGCTGTCTTCAATGTAAAAAACCGAAGTGCATTGAGGGATGCCCGGTAGAAGTCGATATTCCGGCCTTTGTTAAACTCATCTCAGAAGGTGATTTTGCCGGTTCGGCCCGGAAATTGAAGGAAAGAAACAGTCTCCCTGCCGTTTGTGGACGCGTCTGTCCTCAAGAGGACCAGTGTGAAAAGATTTGCATCGTTGGGAAGAAGGACCAGCCCGTTGCCGTCGGCAGATTGGAGCGATTTGCTGCAGATTGGGAGAGGACGAAAGGAGAGGTTACCATTCCTGAAAAAGCTCCCCCTACCGGTAAAAAAGTGGGGGTCGTGGGATCAGGACCAGCGGGTTTGACCCTGGCAGGGGATCTCATCCTTAAAGGACATGAGGTCACCATTTTTGAAGCCCTCCATAAAACCGGAGGCGTTTTGATTTACGGTATTCCAGAATTTCGTCTTCCCAAGGCGATTGTCCAGGCAGAAGTCAACTATTTGGAGAAGTTGGGTGTGAAGATAGAGTGTAACTGCGTCATCGGAAGAATTGAGACCGTTGATGAACTCCTTAAGGAATATAATGCTGTATTTTTAGGTTTGGGCGCAGGTCTTCCCCAGTTTTTGAATGTTCCTGGGGAGAACCTCTGCGGCATTTATTCAGCCAATGAATATTTGACGCGATCCAATTTGATGAAGGCGTACCTCTTTCCAAAATATGATACGCCGATCGCCCGAGGGAAAAATGTGGCAGTCTTTGGGGCAGGGAATGTGGCCATGGATTCAGCCAGGACAGCCCTCCGGTTAGGTGCGGACACGGTTCGGATCATCTACCGTCGATCAAGGGATGAGATGCCGGCCCGTATCGAAGAGGTTCACCATGCGGAGGAAGAGGGTGTCCAATTTTACCTTCTCACAGCTCCCACAAAATTTTTAGGAAACGATAATGGTTGGGTAACCGGTGTGGAATGCCTCCAGATGGAGTTGGGAGAACCCGATGATTCAGGAAGGCGCAGGCCGGTTCCCATCAAGGGTTCGGAATTTAAATTGGAGTGCGATATGGCCGTGGTGGCCATTGGTGCCGGGCCTAATCCACTTCTTCCTACACAGACACCGGGTCTGGAACTGAATAAGAGAGGGTATATCGTCGCGGACCTCGAAACTGGAAAGACTGCCAAACCTGGAGTTTGGGCAGGAGGGGATATCGTGACGGGTTCGGCGACTGTCATCTTGGCTATGGGAGCAGGAAGAAAGGCGGCCAATTCGATTCACGAATATTTGATGAATGAGAATAAGTAGCGTTCCGGCAGTTGTCGGAACGGAATTTATTCGCCCCCCTGCCTACCGCAGGCAGGCAATAAATGGGGGCGCTACAATTTTCGAAAGGGCAGGGCCAAATGGTTCTGCCCTTTTTATTACATAAATTTATGCAGACA
>Ga0315293_10003111_pt1 | contig 15990 bp, 13 predicted proteins | sample YL17G13_20_MG_FD_203071 | JGI IMG/M metagenome (GOLD analysis project Ga0315293, IMG submission 203071) | Sediment microbial communities from Yellowstone Lake, YNP, Wyoming, USA - YL17G13_20 | ecosystem: Environmental > Aquatic > Freshwater > Lake > Sediment | place: USA: Wyoming | collected...
AGGTGGAGGGCGGGAAGAAGCCGCTGTAGCCGTTGACCATTTTTTTCTGGTGGAACAGGGAAAAATACATGTAAACGGCGTCGAAGCCGATGTTGTCGTGAAAGGGGAGCTCCACAATCGGGAAATCGCCGGGTTGTTCTTTGAGCCATTTGTACGTCTGGGGGATCTCTGCGGGGGTGGGGAGGCCAATTCTTTGTTGAGGGAGGGTCAGGTATTCGGCATTCAAGAAAAGGACAACCGCCCCGCATAAAACCAGGCCCCAGGCCTTGTTTTTGATTTTGGCCAAGACCGCCTTCAGGCCGTATCCGGCCAGGATGACCAGAGCGAACACGACGAAAATCGCATAGCGCGAGGGCACGCGGATCCCCTTGAATCCCGGGAAGGCGTTGTAGAGCCAGCGGAAGGGAAGGGGCAGGGCGGACGTGGAATGCCCCAGGATCGTAAAATACCCGCCGAAGGAAAGAAAGAACGCCCAAAAGAGGCCCAGCAGGGTGATGAAAAAAATCTTGTCCTCTTCCCGGGCCGGCCTGTTTTTGACGATGGTGAACAGGAATGAAAAAAAGGTCAGCAGAAAGAGAGCGGCCAAGAACAGGAAGGCGGGCTTGGCCGCGTTGTGGAGGGAGAATCGGACGGAACCCCAGCGCACATCAAAGCCTCCGGCGATGAGGGAGATTCCGGCGGCCAGGAAGGCCAGTCCGGCCACTGTCCAGAGGATCGATTTGAGAAAAGCCGGGGTCTGCCGCAGCAGATGACGCTTTTGGACTAGGAAAAGGCCGGCGAATATCATCACCGCTATTCCCGGGAACAGGAAGAATTCGTATTTCCCCAGAGGGCTGAGGAACCGGCCCAGCATCCTGTTGTCGGCGGAGGGCGCCAAGTAGTGGATGACGTCAGTTCCTTTGGCCAGCGACCGTTGGAAATGGAAGTCTTTGAACGTCGAAAAATAGGGCCGGGTGAACAGGAGGGTGAGGAGGCCGAAAAGCAGAAGGGGCGCGATGAGCTTGAGAAGAAAAGCCGGGTTCAATTTTTTGAAGTCGGCCAAGAGAACAAGAGGGAGGATCACCAGGAGGATCGACATCAAAAACAAGCCGTAATAGACGCAACACAATGTTTGCAGAAACAGGAGAAAGGCGAAAAGCAGAGAATGTTTAAGCCGCCGGCCGGTAAAGAACTTATGAAGAGTGAGAAAGGCCAGCGGAATAAGCCAGGAGCTTTGAAGCTGGAGATGGCTGATGTGCTGAATTTGATAGGAGTTGAAGGCGAACATCAGGCCGCCGATGATCCCCACCCAGGGGTTTCCAGTCAAATGCCTGAGGAAAAGAAACATGGTGAAGCCATTGAGGGTGATGAACAGGAACAGCAGGAAATTATAGGACAGAATCGGATTCTGGGAAGCCAGAAAAACGGGCCAGGACAGAACGGCCAGGGGGAAGAGATGTTCCGAGGTGCTCAGGCTGCCGCGATTGGGGTAGAAAATGTTGGCCTCATAAATCGCTGCCGGGTTTTTGGCCAAGTTCAGCTGCGTCCAGGAAATGATCCAGGTGTTCAGCAGGCAATCGACGGGCTCGTTGACCGAATCCGCCGGATGAAGGCCCAGGGGAAAAAGATGAAAGAAGGCGGCCAGAAGAAAAAAGAAAAAGACGGCGAGTTTGACCCCAGTCTCTCGCCATTTTTCAAGGCCGGTCATTTTTTTGTATATTAATGGAAAAGAAAAGGCGTTGTCAAAAAACAGCACATCTCCGAGGAGCCTTCCTTGTCGTCTCAGCGAAAATGAAGCATAATAAAATTGCTCAAAAAGGACGATGCCCAAAGCCATTCAATACGTTTTACTTTTTGGGATCATCGTTATCCTGTCTGCCCCCTCTGCCGCTTTGTCCGGGCGGGAAGAGACAGCCCGGAAAGAGAGTTATCTGGAAACCCTGGGCCGGATCTATAAAGAGGTCAAAGAGCTGGGCCCTTATCCCGGCCAGGATTTCATCAGATGGGATTTCTTCATGGGCGAAGGCGACGACGACACCAACAAGCCTGTCCATGCCGTCATCCTGATCCAGGACGGAAAGCAGGGGGAAAAGATGGCCCTCCTGGTCAGCCGAATGGAGCCGAGCTCGGGCGCCCCCAATGTTTTTTTGAACATAGAGACCAAAGAGATCTCGTGCCTGGTCAGGGACAACAGGGCCGAGCTTGTCTCTTCGGCCTACACGACTGAAGAGCTGGAGCGGCTGCTCCCCGGCCTCCTTCTGGCTATCAAGGACAAAAAAAAGCTGCTTCGCGGCTATTTTTAATGACAGCGAACTATTTGCCGAAATTCGATCGCTTGCCGATGTGCTGCTTTTGGAGCTGGCGCAGGCGCTCCTTGGAGTAGAAGACGCAGTCCTTCCGCTCCGCCTCGCTCAAGCTGACGTCTCGAGCCAGCTCCTTGCAGGTGGGAGCGCCGCACAGCCCGCAGTCCAGGCCGGGGAGGGAATGGAGGATCTCCTCGGCTTTCTGCATGACCCGAACCCGTTCTTTGAGGTCGTTCTGCATGCCCTTGACCGGCCGGGGCCTGATGGACCGCTCCAGGCTGAAATCCTCGTGGGGGAAGCGCCGTTCGACTTCGGACTCCGTCCGGGGGTCTGTCTCCGGAAGTTCGCCGACCATGGTGTGGAATTTGCTCAGGGCCACGTAGATGTTGGCCACGGTGAGGTTTCCGCCCGTGCAGCCGCTCCAGCAGCAATAGGCGTCCAGGAACTCTACGTTCCGGAGCTTCCCCTTCTCGATGTCTTCAAAAACCTGGATGATATTGGGCAGGCCGGTGACGTGGAGGTACTGATGGCGGGACAGGGCCCGGCCCAGGCCTTCGCTCACCGACCACTGGAGCATGGCCGAGCTGCGGATGAGGTTCTGCGGCGCCGGCTTCTGGGCGTTGGCCCGATTCTGGGCGGCATGGGTCAGGATGCTGTTATACACAGCGTTGATTCCCAGAGTGCCGTCCAGGTAGCTCCCGCCGCCCTCGGCCGGCTGAAGGATGGAAATCGTCTTGGCTTGGCAGGGGGTGATGTAGATGGCCCCGATCTCAAAGCGGGGGATACCCACCTCCTCCGAGTAGCGGCGTTTGGCCTCCCGGCCGGCGGTCTCGCGCGGAAGCTGGACATGGATGATCTGGTCCACCATGCGCGGATAGGACACCTGGACGAGACGGACGATGACCGGACAGGAGCTGGAGATGAGGGGGAAAGCCCCTTTCCAGTTCTCTAGGTAGCGGTTGATGGCCCGGCTGGCCAGGCTGAGGTCCACGGCGTAGTCCCACACCGCGTCGAATCCCAGGGCCAGCAAGCCGTCTACGATATGGTCGGGGGTGATGCCCGCCGGGAACTGGCCAAAGAGGACGGGCGACGGCACAGCCACCTTGAACCGGAACTTGCCCAGGTCTTCGGAAGACAGCGTGGTGGCGGTGATGGCCCCCGCCGTACAGGCGGTCAGGCACGAGCCGCAGTCGATGCACTGGTCGGGCTCGAAGCGGGCCTTGCCCTTCTTGACCCGGATGGCCTGGGTGGGGCAAACCCGCATGCAGGCCAGGCACCCGTTGCAGCGGTCCGCCTCGATCCTAAACCCGTGTGTCAGGGGCAGCATCGGAGTCCAGTCGGATCACGGAGTACACCCGCGTCCCTTTTCCCACTTCGGATTCCAGGGCGAAATGGTCCGAGTTCTTCTTGATGTTGGGCAGGCCCATGCCGAACCCGAAGCCCATCTCCCGCATCTCGTCGGAGGCCGTGGAGTAGCCCTCCTGCATGGCCAGCTCGATGTCGGGGATGCCGGGGCCCTGGTCCTTGATCTCGATGGCGATGTCCTTGTCGGTCAGGATGAAGGTCACCTGGGCCTTGTCGGCGTACATGACCACGTTCATCTCCGCCTCGAAGGTCACTACCGCAGCCCGGCGGACGATGCCCGGGTCGATGCCCAGGCCCTTGAGTAGGGTCTTGACCTCGGTCGAGGTCTCGCCGGCCTTGTCAAAATCCCGGCCCCGCACCTCGAACATCTTCTTTATCAGGACTTCGGCCATGCTACATCCCGCCCTTGAGGCCGCGGTCCCGCAGCAGGCCGCAGGCGTCGAACATGCCCTCCTGGGTGGCCAGGAGAATGATTTTCTTTTCGCGGGCCAATTCGATAGTTTTGTCGTTGGGCCGCTTGCCCCGCACGTAAAGGATGGCCGGGATGTCGGCCACCAAGGCGGTGCGCACCGATTGGATGTTGGTCAAGCCGGTGATCAGCAGGGCCCCCGGATGAGGCCGGGCCAGGACTTCGCTCATGGCGTCGGAGGCCACGGCGGTTTCCACCTCCAAGTTCAGCGATTCCTCGCCGCTGAGCGTCGCGCAGTGGAGAAGGTCCCGGATCTCGGAGAGTTTCATGGGTTACTTGGACAGGGCCTCATGGATGGACTTGGCCGCCTTGCGGCCCGCGCCCATGGCGCTGATAACCGTGGCCGCCCCGGTCACCACGTCGCCGCCGGCCCACACCCGTTCGCGGGATGTCCGGCCGTCTTCCTCGGAGGCCACGATGTTGCCCTTCTTGCCTATGGTCAGGCCCGGCGTGGTCATGGGGATAAGGGGATTGGGGCTGTTGCCGATGGCGCACACCACGGCGTCGGCCGTCATCCGGAACTCCGACCCCTTGACCGCCACCGGCCTGCGCCGTCCGGATTCGTCGGGCTCGCCCAGCTCCATCCTCAGGCATTCGATCTCGGTCAGCCAGCCCGCTTCGTCGCCGATGAGCCGGACGGGCAGGGTCAGGAAATCAAAGATCACGCCCTCCTCCTCAGCGTTTTCCACCTCCTCGATCCGGGCCGGAAGCTCCGTGCGGCTGCGGCGATAGACGATGTGGACCTCGTCGGCGCCCAGGCGGAGGGCGGTGCGGGCTGAATCCATGGCCACGTTCCCGCCGCCGAAGACCGCCGCCCGGGAGGCGCACTTGAGGGGCGTGTTGTGGGCAGGGAAGCGGAACCCCTTCATCAGGTTGCAGCGGGTCAAGTATTCATTGGCCGAATAGACGCCGTTCAGGTTCTCCCCGGGGATCTCCATGAACCAGGGCAGACCCGCCCCGGCGCCGATGAAGATGCCGTCGAAATCCTGGAGGAGGCTGTCCACGGTCCGCGTTTTTCCTACGATATAGTCGAGGTGGAGCTTGACGCCCAGGCTGCGGACATACTCCACTTCGCGGCGGACGATAGCCTTGGGCAGGCGGAATTCGGGGATGCCGTAGGTCAGGACGCCCCCCGCGTCGTGCAAGGCCTCGAACATCGTCACGCTATAGCCCAGCAGGGCCAGGTCGTTGGCCACGGTGAGGCCGGCCGGCCCCGAGCCGACGATGGCCACTTTTTTTCCATTGGGGGAGGCCAGCTCCGGTTTCTCGATGGTGCCCGAAGCCGCTTCCCAGTCGGCCAGGAAGCGTTCCAGCCGGCCGATGGCCACCGGCTCGTTCTTCTTGCCCAGGACGCAGACCTTCTCGCACTGGTCCTCCTGGGGGCAGACCCGGCCGCAGACGGCGGGCAGGGCGTTTGTTCCCTTGATCCGGCGAATGCCGCGGCTGAAATCGTCGGCCAGGATGTCCTTGATGAAGCCGGGGATGTCGATGGCCACCGGGCAGCCCGCCACGCAAAAGGGAGTCTTGCAGGACAGGCAGCGGGCGGCCTCCTGGCGGGCCAGCTCCGGGGTGAAACCCAGGGCCACTTCCTCGAAATTTTTGACCCGTTCGAAGGGCTCCTGCTTGGGCATGGGGATCTTCTTGGGGATGATCTTCTTGGACACCGCGCCGCCCTCCTCAGCCTCAGTAATGCGAGGCGCACCCGCTCTTGCGCAGGGGGTGCACCTCTTCGGGGTTGTAGGTCTTCCGCCGTTTGAGGAACTCCTCCCAGTCCACCTCGTGGCCGTCGAAATCGGGGCCGTCCACACAGGCGAATTTGGTCTTGCCCGCCACGGTCAGACGGCACACCCCGCACATCCCCGTGCCGTCGATCATGATGGGGTTCATGTTGACGATGGTCTTGATCCCCAGCTCCCTGGTTACCTGGGAAGCCCGCATCATCTGGAAGGTGCAGCCGTTGACGATGATCCGGTCGGGCTTGATTTTCTCCAAGGTCAGAATCTCGGGCAGACGCGAGACGTGGCCCTTGTACCCCGCCGATCCGTCCCGGGTGACTTCAATGACGCGCTCGGAGACAGCCTTGAACTTGTCCTGCCAGTAGAGGAGGTAGCGGCTGCGGGCCTCGAGCAGGGTGTAGACCGTATTGCCGGCCTCACGGAGGGCGCGGGCCACAGGATAGATGCTTCCGATGCCGTAGCATCCGCCCAGGCAGAGGACCGTGCCGAACTTGGCGATTTCTGTCTCCCTGCCCAGGGGGCCGGCATAGGTGGGCAGGGAGTCCCCCGGCCGCAGCCGGGCCAGCTTGGCCGTGGAAGCGCCCACCTGCATGAAGATGGAGGTCACCGTCCCCGCCCCCTCGTCCCAATCGGCCACCGACAGGGGCACGCGCTCGCCGGTCTCATCGGGCCGCAAGATGACGAAATTTCCGGGCCGGATGGAGGGCGTGACCAAAGGCGCTTCGACCGTGAACTCGTGCAGGTTGGGCACGATCATCCGTCGCTCAACGACTCGGTACATGCTCAACTCCCTGTCTTCCCGGAACCGGGCAGGACGCAGCTTGGCTGGGGGGGCTGAGGACTGCGGCTGACCTTGACCCGCCGGGCGTTCCCCGACAATTTAAAAATGGGCTCCAGGCCGAGACGGTGGCTGATTCCGCCCATGGCCAGCGGCCGGTGGACATAGACCGCTCCCCTGAAGCAGTCGGCGTCGGCCCGCACCGGGGCGGTCGCCGCCCAACCGTCCAGGCCGACCTTAATGAAGTCACCGCTCCGCAAGCCGAGTTTTTGCATGTCTTCGGGATGGAGCCGGAAAGCCTCTTCCAACCGGAGTTCAGCCAGCCCTTCCACGACCGAGCTGAGGTCGATCCCGCGGTGCCGGAACCCGCCCGGCTCGACAATCAGCCGGAAACCGTCCTTGGCCGAAGCGGCGGCGGCGGGCTTATCCCAGGGAATATTCTCGGCCGGCTTGAACCGGCGGGGCAGCCGGTCTGGGCTGGACGGAAATCCCTCCAGGGTATGACTAATCTCCCGGAGCACGGCTTTCGAGTTGTCATAGTCGAAGCCCGGGCAAGTCAGTTTCTTCGCCACTTCACCGAAGATGAACCAGTCCGGCCGGCTGAACCCGTTTGAGGCGCTGTCGGGAAGGTCCTCGACCCTGACCAGTTCCTGGACCCTCCCCTCGACATTGGTCAGCGTTCCTTCGGCCTCGGCAAAGCTTGAGGCCGGCAGGAAGGCATCCACTTCGAAGGGCGGGTGATAGATGTCCTGGCTGATGACGAACTCACAGTCCGGACGTTTGAAGAAGGGAACCTCGCCGATAAGATAGATAACTTTCGGCTTGGCCTTTCCTTCCAGGAGGTCGGCCAGCCTGAGCCCGGGTTCCTTGGCCCGGGCCAGGCCGGGCAGGAATTCACCGAATACCCCCAGCTCCAGCGCTCCGCGTGTGTTGGCCCCTTGATAGAGAGGAAGGATGGTGGTGTTCGGCCTTTCGGACAGCTTCACCAGGGCCCGGGCGATCTCCTGGCCGCCGTCCAGGGCAAAGGCCGCCGGCCCGACCACAACGGCCAGGTCCCGGCCCGCGGCCAGGGCGGCCGCCGCCTTTGCGAAAGCCTCCGGGTCGACGCCCGCGCTCTTCAACTCCGCGGAGGGGGCTTTTTTTGAATCCGGAGCCGTCAGCCGGTCGGCCAGGGCCTTGAGCACGGCGCCCTGCTTTTCCGGCAGGGGACGAAGCCAGTGCTTTGTATAGCGGGCCAGGTTGGACTCGCAGGCGTCGATGGTGACCAGCGTTGCTCCTTCCTTCAAGGCCCTCCGGATCTCAACCCCGGCCACGGAAAAGGAAAACCTTGAATCGAGCCCTACGGCTAGGATGGCATCGGCCGAGGAAATGGCCTTGATCGAGATGGGCAGGGAGAAGAGGCTGGCCCATAGGCTGATTCCGCCGGGCAGAGTCCAGCGGGCCGTGGAATCGATGCTGTTCGACTTCAGGCAGGCACGCATGAACTTCTGGGCGGCGAAAAGGCTTTCGTTGGTCAGGTCGGGGGAGACGACCATCAGGATGTCCCTGGGCGCGAGTCCCTTAAGTTTGGAGGAGACCTCGTCCAAAGCCTCATTCCAGGTCACTTGCCGGAAGTAGCGGCCGCGCCTGAGCATGGGCTTCTTGGCCCGTTCGTGATGATGGGTGGCCTCCGGCATACAGAACCTTCCCCGCACGCAGAGCTGGCCGTCGTTGATCTCGGGGTCGAGGCTGGGATGGACTTTGGACAGCCGGCCGTTCTTGTGATGGAGCTCGACCTGGCAGCCCAGTCCGCAGAAGGGGCAGGCCGAGAGCTTGAACCCGTCGGGCCGGCCGTCCCATTTGGAGACTTTGTCGGCTAGGGTGCCGGTGGGGCAGACGGAGACGCAGGCGCCGCAGAACTCGCAGCCGGCCTCCAGGTGAGAGCGGCCAAAGGCGGGCCCGATTTGAGTCTTGGGCCCGCGGTGCTTGAAGGCCAGGACCGAGGCGCCCCGCACTTCCTGGCACATCCGGACACAGCGGCCGCATAGGATGCAGATGTTGTAGTCCCGGTCAAAAAACGGGTCGTCGTGCTCGGCCTCATAGCCGCGGTAATAGACCGGATAATGGATGTCCCGGATGCCCAGACGCTCCACCACGGCCTGGAGCTCGCACTGCCCGTCGTTGGGGCAAAAGCGGCAGCCGCTGCTCACCCCGGCCTTGCGGATGGTGACCATGCTCTGGCGGCACTCCTCCTTCTCGTCGCAGATCAGGCAGCTGGAGGGGTGCTCGCTCAGGATGAGCTCCAGGATCTCGCGGCGCATGTCGCCCAGGGCGGCCGTTTCGGTCAGGACCTTCATCCCCTCGGACGCCGTCGTGCTGCAGGCCAGGGGGTAGCCGCGCTGGCCCTCGATCTCCACCATACACAGCCGGCAGCCGCCGAAGGCGGACAGGTCCTTGTGGGAGCACAGGGAGGGGATGGTGATGCCGTTCAGCTCGGCGGCCCGCAAAATCGAGATGCCTTCCGGGCAGGAGACGGGGCGGTGGTCGATCTCGATGAGGATCGTTCTGGCTTCCTTGGCGCGGACGGGTTTGGGGCTCACAGTGTCCTCTTAGGCTCCCGATTCGATCACGATGGCGTCGCCGGCGATGGCGTCGAAGCGGCAGATTTCGTAGCAGGACCGGCACTTGATGCACTTGGACTCGTCGAGGTTGTGCGGCTCGGAGCGCGGCCCGGCGATAGCCCCCGTGGGGCAGACCTGAACGCAGCGCTGGCAGCCGGTGCACTTGTCCTTGATGATCCGGTATACGACCAGGTCCCGGCAGACGGCGGCCGGGCAGCGCTTGTCCTTGATGTGGGCCAGGAACTCGTCGCGGAAGTACTTGAGCGCGGTGAGCACCGGGTTGGGCGCGGTCTGGCCCAGGCCGCACAGAGCGCCGCCCTTGATGGAGCGGGCCAGGTGCTCGAGCTTGGCCATGTCGTCGATCTCTCCTTTGCCCTGGGAGATCCGCTCCAGGATGTGGACCAGGTGGCGGGTCCCCACCCGGCAGGGCACGCACTTGCCGCACGACTCGGCCTGGGTGAAGTTGAGGAAATACTTGGCCGTGTCCACGATGCAGGTGTTGCGGTCGATGACGATCAGGCCGCCCGAGCCCATGATCGAGCCGGCCGCGGTCAGGGACTCGTAGTCGATGGGCGAATCGAGGAACTCCTCGCTCAGACAGCCGCCCGAAGGCCCCCCGGTCTGGACGGCCTTGAACTCTTTGACCAGGCCTCCGCCCACGTCATAAATGACGCTGCGCAGGGTCAGGCCCAGGGGGACCTCGATGAGGCCCGTGCGGCGGACCTTGCCCACCAGGCTGAAGGTCTTGGTCCCTTTGGAGGTCTGGGTGCCGTATTGGGAAAACCATTGGGCCCCGTTGCGGAGGATGTGGGGGAGAGTGCTCAGCGTCTCCACGTTGTTGATGATGGTAGGCTTGCCCCACAAGCCTTCCTGGGCGGGGAAGGGCGGCCGGGTGCGGGGCATGCCCCGCCGGCCCTCGATGCTGGCGATCAGGGCAGTCTCCTCGCCGCAAACAAAGGCGCCCGCCCCTTCTTTGATCTTGATGTCGAAGCTGAAGTCGCTGCCCAGGATGCGCTCGCCCAGGAGCCCCAACTCCCTCATATCGGCCAGGGAGCGCCGCAGCCGTTCGATGGCCAGGGGGTATTCGGCCCGGATGTAGATCGTGCCCTGCCGGGCGCCGATGGTGTAGCCGGCGATGAGCATCCCTTCCAGGACGGCGTGCGGGTCGCCTTCGATAAGGGAGCGGTTCATGAAGGCGCCCGGGTCGCCCTCATCGGCGTTGCAGATCAGGTAGCGCGTGTCGCTCTCGTTCTCGCGGCAGATCTGCCATTTGCGCCAGGTGGGGAAGCCCGCTCCTCCCCGTCCCCGCAGCCCGGATTCTTTAACGATGTCCAGGACCTTGGACCAGGGCAGGGTCAGACATTTCTCGAAGCCACGGTACCCGTCCCGGGCCAGATAGTGGTCGGTGTTTTCCGGGTCGATGATCCCGCAGTTACGCAGCACGATCCTCACCTGGCGGACGAGCATAGGATGGTCGAAGAAGCGGGGCAGGCCGTCGCCCCCGTCCGGACCGAGGTGCCCCACCAGGCGGCGCTGGTACACTTCGCCCTTTTCAAAGAACGACTCGAGGACGTCCCGGATCAGGGCCGGGGTATTGTTGGAGTAGCTGATTCGGGGCCGGCCGGGCATCTGGATGTCCACCAGAGGCTCGAGGTAGCAGGGCCCGATGCATCCCACCCGCAGGATGTCGGCCCGGATTTTGGCTTTGGCCAGGTATTTCTCGATGGCCTCCATGACCTCCGCCGCGCCGGCGGCCAGCCCGCAGGAGCCGGCGCCCACATAAATGACCGGACAGGAGCTGTTCTGGAGGGCAGCCCAGGCCTGGGCGGCCCGGCTCCGCCTTTGGTCAAGGGTTTTCGCGTTTCTGGCGGGCATCCAGGATCTCCTGTATTTTCAGGACAGAGGTTTGACCGTAGATCTTGCTGTCGAGGCTCACCACCGGCGCCAGGGCGCAGCAGCCCAAGCAGGCCACCCTCTCGAGCTGGTACTGTCTGTCGGCCGTGGCCTGGCCCGGCTCGACATTCAGGCGGCGCTTGAGCACTTCCAGCATCTGCTCGCCGCCCTTGACGTGGCAGGCCGTGCCCAGACAGACTTTGAGCAGGTGCTCACCCGGCGGGCTGAAGCGGAATTGGGCGAAAAAGGTGGCCACGCCGTAGATGTCGTTCTCCGAAATCTTGAGCCAGCGGGAGATGCGGCGGATGGAGTCGGGGGTCAGGCAGCCGTCGGCGGCCTGCACCCGCTGCAGGAGGGGGATGAGGTCGGCCGGCTCCCCGGCGAATTCCTCACCGAGCGCGGTCCACTGATCGCGCGGCACGGACGTCACTTAAGCCCGAGCTCAGCCAGTTTCCGGGCGAAGGTCCAGGTGTCGGCCTCGGAGACGAACAACCCGATCTCGGCTTTGGTGGCCAGTTCCACGACGTCGCTGGCCGGATTCTTGCCTTTGACGAAAACGATCATGGCCACATCCACCAGGTTGGCTGCGGCGATGAGGCTCTTGTGCGTCTGCAGGGTGATGAGGACGCAGTTGGCTTTGGCCCCGGTGATGATGTCCGAGACCATGTCGGAGATGTAAACGCCCTCTACGTCCTTGTCCTTATGGGTATTGATGGCGCGCAGCCCCAGTTTGTCGGCAAGCTCTTTGACTTTCATTTGTTCCTCCCGGTCAACCGCGTTGACGTTGTCGTTGGCTGGGCAGGACCTGGGCGTCCAGGTCGGTCAAGCCCGTATCGGCGATGATGATCCCCCGGCATTTGTCGATGCTGCTGCACATCCGGCAGGGGACGACGATGATTTTTTTACCGGGGGCTTTGATGTTCTCGTTGAAGTACTGGTTGAGGGCTTCGATGCCTTCCTGGCTGACGCAGCGCCCCGCCCGATGGGTGCTGTCGGCGCAGAGGGCCACATAGACCCAGGCACCCGGGCCTTCCCGCTTGGCCAGGCGGGCCACCTCGCAGTCAGGGTCCTGGCAGGTGGACAACATCAGCCCCATCATGTCGTCGAGGCCGACCGTCTTTCCGCAGAGGCCGCAGCGGAGGTCGAACTTGACGGCCTGGTAGTTGCCCAGGTGGATCCAGAAATGCTTCCCTTCCTGGTATTCGTCGATGGGTGGTGTAACCTCGGTGGAAAAGAAGGAGGAGCGGGCCCCGCATTCGAAGCAGCCCTCGACCACGAGGTATCCCTGACGGATGTTGGTCATCGACCAGCGATGCGTGCATGCGCTCATGGCGTCTCCCTTCAGGGAATCAAAAATGCCGAACAGGATTATTAATGAGGTTTATGAAACAAGCCCTTATGATAAGAAAAAAAGTATAAATACGACCCGTCATAATAGCTTACCAGGCGAAAAGATGTCAAGAAAACGTTGACTCCATTAATATCCAGGCTCTATACTCAGGGGCGGTAAATCGAATATCGCCATGTGTTGTTTGATATCGCGGTTGAAAATTTTTTGGCTGTTCTATGCTGGCATGCTATTCATGGCGGTTCTGGCCGCGGGGCAGGTCGGCGAGTCAGTCCTGTCTGTCCGAGTTTTAGCCCCGCCCACTCCCTTCGCCCCGGGGAAGACCGCGGAGGTCACCCTTGAGCTGCGCGTCGCCCCCGGCTTCCATGTCAACTCCGACCAGCCGGTCGACGAGAAAATCGTTCCGACCACAGTGGATTTCAAACCGGCCGCAGGCGTGAAATTCGAGGCGGCTGTTTTTCCCGTGGCCGAGATGAAGATGTTCAGCTTCACGGACAAGCCCCTGGCCGTTTTCGATGGCACGGTCAAAGTCATGATTCCGGTCACTCTGGCCAAGGATTTCAAAAGAAGCGAGGTCGTCATCGAAGGCGCGGTGGGCTACCAGGCCTGCGACGACAATTCTTGCCTGGCGCCGGATGAAGCCAAGTTCAAAGCGGTTTTTCCTGTATTGGCCGCAGGGGCGGCCGCGACACCGGGCGCGCAGAAAGAGCAAAAAGAGAAAGCCGAGATCGGGAAAAAAGCGGACGGTAAGCAAGCTGAACCGCAGGCCTTGCCACAGCCCGAGCCCGGGCCGCTGAAAACGCTCGGGAAGGGGCAAAGTGAAGACATCACAACGGTTTCGCCGGATAAAGAGCTTGAGGGCGGCCGCCGGCCTAGGGCTTCGCCTGCTACTGCTCCGTCAAAGGCGGCCGGCAAATCCGGAAGCCCGGACGACCTGGCCAAGACCGTCCGGGAGAGGGGACTGCCCCTCACCTTCCTGTTGGTCTTCCTGGGAGGGCTGGCTCTCAACTTAACTCCCTGCGTTTATCCGCTCATCCCCATAACCATAAGCTATTTCGGCGGCCAGGCCGGCGGGAAAAAAGGCAACCTCATCGTCAATGCCCTGTTCTATGTTCTGGGCATGGCCGTGACCTATTCCCTGCTCGGCTCAGTGGCGGCCTTCACCGGCGGCCTGTTCGGCGCCGCACTGCAAATCCCCGTCGTTCTCCTAGCTATTGCCGCGATCATGGTCGCCCTGTCCCTGAGCATGTTCGACCTGTACGAGTTCCGCTTGCCGGGATTCCTTAATAAAATGGCCGGGGCGTCCCGAAGGGGCTTTTTCGGCACGTTCTTCATGGGATTGACCGTGGGTGTGGTGGCCGCGCCCTGCATCGGTCCGTTCGTCCTCGGCCTGCTGACCTATGTCGGCGACCGGGGGAACGTGCTGCTCGGATTTTGGATGTTTTTCGTCCTGGCCCTCGGCCTGGGCCTGCCGTTCCTAGTCCTGGCCGTTTTCTCCGGCAGCGTCAACCGGCTGCCCCGGTCGGGCGCCTGGATGGTCTGGGTCCGGAAGATATTCGGTTTCGTTCTTTTGGCCATGGCCGTGTATTTCCTGCGGCCCCTTTTCCCCGACCCGCTGCTCTACGGCCTGACCATGGCCCTTCTGCTCGCCGTGGCGGGCATCTATTTAGCCTGGATCGAACCCACGCGGACAGAAGGAAAGGTTTTCCCCGTTATCCGAAATTTGATCGGGATCGCCTTTTTCATCATCGCCCTGTTGTTCGCCCAGGGAGGTATCAAGGATTCAATGGACCGCCGCATCGCAGATCTCGCCTCCCGGCCGGGCGGAGTCTCGAGCCTGGGGTCGATCCCCTGGCAGCCCTATGAGGAGGCCAGGATTCAGCAGGCGGTCAAGGAAGGCCGGCCGGTGTTCATAGATTTCTACGCCGACTGGTGCATCCCCTGCTGGGAGCTCGACAAAAAAACCTTTTCCGACCCCCAGGTGGCCGCCCTGTCGCAGCGGTTCTTCATGGTCAAGGCGGACTTGACCTCGGCCTCCAACCCTCTGACCCAGACGCTCAGGAAGCGGTACGGCATTCCGGGCGTGCCCATCCTGATCTTCCTCGGCTCCGATGGACGGGAGAAGTCCGACCTGCGCGTCGCCGGCTATATTGATAAGAAGGAATTCCTGAAGCGGATGAACCTGGCCCTGGCCGTTCGGCCCTAAAGGCGGTCCTCCCTCTTGGGCGGGATTCCTCCTTCTCAGATTGACACGTTGGACGCAACGCACTTATAATAAAGTCAAAATTCGAAAAGGGGCAGAGGTGCCGACATGAGAAAAAAAATCTGGTTTGGCTTGATTGTCACGGCGATTTGTCTGGCCGTCGGATTCGCCGGGCTTTCCCTCGCTCAGGAAACCGAGATCCGGAAGGCCAAGATCTACCTGGAGACTTATCCTCTCCTGACCCAAACGGACCTCTACTGTTCCTACTTCATCCTGGAGGGCCCCCTGCCTGAGCTCAAGATCATCGGCGCTGAAAGGGATGAGATCGCTCTGCACACGAACGGCGAAGTCGTCTACCTTTCGGGAGGAACGGATCAGGGCTTGGGCCAGGACCAGGTCTTGCTCATCCTGGAGGCCGGGGGCAAGGTGGACCATCCCTCGAAGTCCCAGAGCTACGGACCCCTCTTTTTTAGGCGGGGCCGGGTGAAGATCCTTTTCGCCGACAAGAACAAGTCCGCGGCCCGGATTGAAGGGGCCTGCGGCTCCGTGCCGGTGGGCAGCTTCCTGGTTCCCTACGAGATCAAGAAGACCGTGGAGGGCAAGGACCAGGGGTTCGTTCCCTACCAGGAGGCTCGAAATCTCCTGTCCGGTACGGTGATCTATCTGGCTGACGAGCTCAACCAGGTCAGCTTTGGCAGCTGGGTTTTAATCGATCTCGGCCGGGAGGCCGGAATCAAGGTTGGACAGCAAATGACCGTCTTCCGGCCGGCGGAAAAAAATTTCCCCCGCCGCTCCATAGGCAACGGCGTCGTAATCGATGTCCAATCCAAGACTTCTACTCTGAAGCTCCTGGCCACGGAGGACGTTGTCCGGCTGGGTGACGGCGTCGAGGTCAAATAGGAATTATTGCCGTTTCCATGATAGCCTGGAACCAGGTCGGGCTATCAGGAGCGAGCCCCTTCCCGCCCTTGCGCGCAACCCACCCCCCCCACCATGCGCTGCGGGCGGGCAGGGACTCGCTCCCCCTGCTCCCTCCCGCCAACCGAAAGCAGAAAAGCCTAAGACGGGCAAGTACATTCCTCCGGCCGATCACCCCTGGCGTCGGAGCAACAAGATCCTCCATCGCGAGTGGGCCCAAGGGATCTTCTAGACCATGAGAAAAGCGGAAATAATCACGTTGCCTTGACACATGGAAACGCCGAGTTGACAGATTTTTGTCGATCTGCTAGGTTAAAACGGCGTTTATTCAGATGAAACCGAGCGGGCGTAGTTCAGTGGTAGAACGTCTGCTTGCCATGCAGAAGGTCGTGGGTTCA
>Ga0315293_10003113_pt1 | contig 15983 bp, 18 predicted proteins | sample YL17G13_20_MG_FD_203071 | JGI IMG/M metagenome (GOLD analysis project Ga0315293, IMG submission 203071) | Sediment microbial communities from Yellowstone Lake, YNP, Wyoming, USA - YL17G13_20 | ecosystem: Environmental > Aquatic > Freshwater > Lake > Sediment | place: USA: Wyoming | collected...
TCTTCGGTCTTGATCACCTTGGCAAATCGTGGCCCTCCGGGTGCCGGCTCGGCCAACGGCATGGGCACGTCGTGCGACAGGAAACTGCCGTAGATGATCTCAAGGTCCGGGAGTGTGCGAAGCGCTCTCAGGTATATCTGCTGTCTGGTTGGCTTGTCGGGGTCGTCGCTACGAGCACTCACCCTGGCGGTGAAGTACTTGACTCTGTCGATCCGGTGGCCCTGGAGCAGCAATTCGCACAGCCGCCGGACATCCAGCCACTTCAACGTTGTGCCCTTGACGGCCCCGTAGTACAGGTTGAAGCCGTCGATGTAGACGTAGGTTCTGGGCGGCATGGCCACCTCCCAGCAAGCAGAGACCGTACTCTTGCGAGTACGGTCTCGCGGCTTGCCCCCGAAGGGACAAGCGGGATACGTGGATTCTAGCATTCCCTGCCGGTTTGTCAACTTCAGCGCCTGGGGCTTCCTGAATGTCACCGGACGAGCGGCGCGTCCGGCCTTTCTTGCGGTCGGGACGACCTGTCCTGTGTGCCGCGTGGCCAAGGGCGCGCGTTGAGAATCATCGTGGGAGTCACGCGGCGAGGGCGGGGGAGAATACTTCGGCAATCGGCCTGGGTGCGGGGCTGCCTTGGACCGGCGACGCCGTGGTCCGCAGTGCTGGGCGTAACAGTGGCACGCGCGTCGCTGCGGCCAGCAGCGGCGCGTGACCGTCGACGCCAACCGGGGACAGCGTCCCAGGCGGACCCCAGTAGCCGGCATTGCCCAGCACCCAAGTGTCGAGCATGCGCCGGTCGACGCCGACCGGCAACAGCAGGCTTTCGACGGCGCGCAGCAGCAGTTCGGCATAGGCCTGCGAGTCGTAGGGCGGGCTGTCCTCGACCAGCTCCCAGGCGCGCGCCTTCTCCGGTCCGGGGACGTACACGAAGCGCAGGCTCTCGCCCGGACTCAATTGGACACCGGCCCGGGTGAGTTGCTGGGCGACGCGGGCGGCGGCCGTGCGCACGACGAACTCGTCCGGGGCGCGGGCCAGTCGGTGGGTGACGACCAGATCCTGGAGCGGAACCTGGCCGGCGCGCAGCGTATGCAGGCGGCGGCGCACGTAGCGGATGGCGTCGGGCACCGTCTCGCGGAACCCGGCAACGTCGTGGCCCTCGGCCAGAATGTCGAGCATGCCCAGCTGCGTCTCACGGATGAAACGCGGCGTGTCGTGGCGTCGGGCCTCGATGCCGCGCACCTTGAGCGTGCCGTCCTCGAAGGCGCCGAAGTAGCGGTTGGCGACCGAAATGCGCGGCTCGACCCGCGACGGCAGGAACGCCACCCAGCGGTAGACACCTTCCAGGGCGATATGCAGCCCGGTGCGCTGGCGGATGTCCTCCAGCAGCGCATCGTAGTCCGGCCGCAGGTGCGACCCGGGTTTCTCGATCCACAACCCGTCGACGTACAGGTGCAGCACCCGGAAGCCGCGCTCCTCGACCAGCTCCTTGGCGCGCAGCAGAACCTCGCGCCCGTAGGCCGTGACCGCTTCGTGCGCCTCGATCCGTCCGAAGCGGGCATTCTTGTAGCCCAGGTACCCGAAGCAGGTGACCAGCAGCCACTTGTGGGCCGAGTAGCGCCGGCGGTAGATCTCCTTGCGCGGGTCGTCCTCGGGCAGTTCTCGGATCAGCGCCTTGTAGCGAAAGCGCTTCTCCAGCAGCGGAGCCAGCGTCTCGGGCACCAGGCCCTGACGGTGCGAGCAGACCGGCGTGCCGATCTCGGGCACCGGCGTGCCGTCGCAGCACGTCGTGCCGACGGTCTCAGGCGAGAGGTTGAAGCGCACCATGATGCTCGGGTACATAGCCGAGAAGTCCAGCTCGGCAACATGTTCGTGCAGCCCGACGATGGGCGAATAAACCAGCCCGCCCTTGTCGGCCACCAGCAGGTCGCCGACGGTCTTGAGCGACTCGGGCTGGCGCTTCTGCCAGGGGACGAGGACGCCGCGGCGCCAGGCGGTGGCGACCTGCATGGCGCTGATGCCGGTGCCGGTTGAAACGCGGGCCACGGTCTGCACCGGCAGGCCGGTGAGGCGGGCGATCTCGAGCGATCCCTCCAGGCCGTAGTCGTCGGCCAGAAAGGCGTTCTGGCGGTCGATGTGCCAGCGGCCGAAGAGCAGGTGCTGCTCGTTGCGGAAGACGACGCGGCCGTAGGAGAAGTACGAGTGCGCCGGCTTGTGCGCCACAGTCTGCCGGGGATCGCGGTTGAGCGGCAGGGGAACGCCGTAGTGCTGGGACAGCTCGAGCAGGCGCGGCAGCAGGTACGAATCGCCGTAGGCGGTTACCAGCAGATCGGGATCGTGCTGCTCAAGGAGATGGCGCACGCCGAGGACGAGTTGGCGCCCGTGGCGCCGCGGGAAAGTGTGCTGGCGGCCGTCGATCTCGACCAGCAGGTCGCCGCGGTGCCCGCGCGACGGGTCGCGCAGCTCGCCTGCCAGCCGCAGCGCCATGACCCTGAGCGGCGGCAGCCGGTACTCGGGTTCCCATGGGGTATCCAGCGGCTGGACGTTCACGATCCGCCCGTCCTGGTGTTCGACGGCGCAGTAGGCCAGCGGGAAGATGCCGCGTGCCAGCACGTATCGTTGCGGCAGCGGGATGTCGGCGTCGTAGTAGGTAAGGTTGGGAAAGGCATCCGCTGTCTGGCGGAAGAGGCGCGGGAAGACGGCCGGCTGGCGCACGCCGACCTCCAGCACCTCGATGGCGCGATCGAGGAACAGGTCGGTACGCTCGGTGCGCTGCAGTTCGACGGGGGAAAGCGCCTGGGCGCGCAGCCACAGGCACAGGTCGTGCAGATCGGCGCGCGGGCCCTGGACGTAGAAAACAGGGGTGAGGTCGTCCAGCAGCGCGTGGGCCCGCCCGTCGGCGTCGATCCACCAGGTGGTCATGCCGGCGTCGGAAGGGTAGGCATCGAAGAGCCACGCGTAGAGCATCGTCACGCGTCATACCTCGCGGGTCGATGGATCGGTGATGGGAGGGCCAACGGCCGATGGGAGAGGTACGCGTCGCGGTCGGGGTGGACGTAGGGGCGGGGTAGGGGTGCGGCATGCCGAACTCCTACAATCAGCCTTGGGTGCCCACAGCGCGTCGATGCGCGTCCTCACGCCTCCGGTGCGGTGTCTCTTGCCGGCGGGCCGGCGGCGGTCCAGGCCTCCAGCTTGCGCTGCAGGTCGAGCACGTGTTTGTGCTCCTCGACCAGCATGGCCAGCAGCAGCGTCTCGAAGGGCAGCAGGTGCGAGGCGTAGGCGGCGGCGGCCAGGTGATGGCGCGCGGCGGCGAGCAGATCGTCGAGGGCGAGCTGATCCTCGCGGCGCAGCGCGCGGCGGAAGCGGCTGAGCGATTCCTGCTCGGCGAGGAAGGCCTGGGTGATGGAGGGAAGGGTGCGGCCCATGGCGGATCAAGCCCACGGCAGGCCGGGCTGCAACGCGGCCGGCGGTGGTGGTGGACGGAGCAGCCAGGCGGCATCGGCGGCGGCTTGCAGACGGTCAAGCAGCGCCCAGCGGTCCTTGACCAACGACTGCGGCTCGCGCGCCCCGACGATCACCGGGCCCACGCCGGCCAGGCGCTTGAGGTGGGCGATGGTGGACGTCAGCAGGCGCTCGGAGTCGGCCAGCGGAACGCTCTCGTCATAGAAGGTGGCCAGCAGTTCGAGGACGAACAACGGCTCGGGACTTGCCGGTGCGGTCTCGATCAGTTCGGCGAGCTGGAAGCAGGTGAAGGCGCGCGACAGGCGGATGCGCCCGAGCAGCTCGTGTGGGTCGGCGGGCCGGCGCGGGGGCAGGCTGCCGGCAAGCTGCCGCGCCAGACGGGCGACGTAGTAGCCGTCGAAGCGGTTGCCGCCGTCGAAGACGCGCACCGGCTGGCCGCGGCCGGCCAGCGCTGTGGCAACGGCCAGCAGCGTGCGCGCCGTGGTGTCCGCACCCCAGAACAGCGACAGGCGCGGCTGAACCAGCGCCTCGACCAACGCCGGGTCGGCGGCCGGGAGCGGCAGATCGGAGGGGGCATAGGCGAGCAGTTGATTCGTCACGGCGGCCCTCGTGTGAATGGGATGCGGTGATGGCATTCCGTACCACGGAACATTTGTTCTATTTCAATTCCAATGTGATCAGAAGTCCATCCCGCCAGAGGTTGAGATGCCCAGGGGAGGGCATGTCCCCCGCGCGGGGGATGGTAACGGGGCCGCCATCTGAAGCGAATGCATTCGTGGTTGGTGTGGCTCCCGGGTCCGACAGGCTCCCTGAGCGGAGAAGGCTTCGGCTCTGCGGCGCAGATGGATAGAATCGCGCCAGTGGGCCGCGGCGGCGGGTCGCAATCCCCGCATTGACAAGTCCATAATAACGACTAGAATACTAGTCGTGCCTCTATCCAAGCGATACGCCCTTGTATTCGCTCCCGAGGTCGTCCATGACCTCGCTTTCATCGAGCGCAAGTACCACTCGCTCCTGCGGAGGCAGATCCGGCTTCACTTGACGACGGGCCCTGAGGGCGAGACCCGAAAGAGGAAGGCGCTGGAGGTCCCAGCGCCTTTCGGCGCCCAGTGGGAGCTGCGGCTAGGACCACACAATCGGTTCCGAGTGTTCTATGAAGTCGACCTGGAGGCTGCGATCGTGACTGTGCTTGCGATCGGTGTCAAGGACAGAAACGTGCTCCGGATCGGCAGAGAGGAGTATGGGACATGAAGATCGCCCCGCTTGCAGAGGTGAAGGCCAAGCTGAGCGCCTACCTTGTCATTTCGGAGACGGAAGGTCCGGTGATCATCACCCGTAATGGGAAGGCAGTTGCGGTGCTCATCTCTCCGAAAGATGAAGACGATCTGGAAACGCTCGTGCTCTCTCGCTCTCCGCGATTCTTGGCCCGCATCGAGAGGGCGCGGCGCAGCATTCGTCAAGGCAAAGGCTTGACCGAGGCTGAGTTCTGGAAGGCGGTTGAAGAGCGGCCCCGAGAGCCACGCCCGGCGAGGGAGACGCGTTCTGCACGGAGCAGCGGGCCAACGACCCGCTGAGGCGCTGGAAGAGCGCCCCCACCTACTGCGCGGGGCCTTCGGCACGATCTGCGACTGACCCGGCGGGCGGCGTTCTCGGGGTGGCTTGCCTGGCCTGCCGGCCGGGCGGAGAATCCGGTGAGATGTGCCCGCTTCCGCCGGGCAGCATAGCTCGAGCCGTTAGCCAGCCGGTAGGAGTGGAATCGGGGCGAGCCGCCAATCGCCAGCACCATCCGACTATCATTCGTGGATGCGAGGGATGAGATGAAGACTGAGTCTGGAGCTCCGTCAGGTGATCCGCTTGTTGTGCGGCCGATTTGGCGGCGCATCTTTGCCCCGCCCAGCTCCCGGCTTGGACGATGGTCGGCAGCGCTGATGGCCACATTCGTGCTTCTCTTTATGATCAATTCCTTCGTGTTCATGCCCGCGAGAATTGAGGCGCCGTGGAGGGAAACGTTGCTCCCCTTGTACGGTATTACCATGCTCTTGTGCGGACTGGCGGCGGGTGTGAGCGCTCTGATCGCCCTGACAAGACATCACGATCGTTCATGGGTTGTCTGGCTCGCCCTGCTGCCTGGATCGCTGGTGCTGTTCCTCGTGCTCGGCGAATTCCTTGTGCCGCACTAGAGGGACCAGATTGGTCTACCGCCTGGTCCGGGCGCGGGCAGTCAGATCGGCTGTCCAGCAACTCGCTGAAGCGATGGAAGAGCGCCCCCGCCTACTGCGCGGGGCGATCTGCTACTAACCCGGCGGGCTGACCTGGTGGGTAGGGCGCCTGCCCCGCGAGCATGCGCGAGAATGGACGGGAGTCAGCCGTTTCCGCCGGGCGGCTTGGTTCGAGGCCATTCGGCGGCGGGTCGGTAGGCGCCCGGGGAACGCCAGCGAATGGAAGCCGGTTCACCGAGGGGTGGGGCAGCATGGTCGAAATCGTCTGGGAGTTCGTCGTCAAGGAGGAGAGCCGAGGCCAGTTCGAGCTGGCGTACGGCCCAGGCGGCGCGTGGAGTAATCTGTTCGCACGGTGCCCAGGCTTCCGAGGGACCACGCTGCTGCGCGACACCAAGGATCCGCGGCGCTATCTGACGATCGACTTCTGGGACACGAGGGCCCAGCGGGAACAAGAGCTGGCCGAACGCAAGGCCGAGTACTCCAACCTGGACGCCACCTTTGCTGAGTGGACCGAGTCTAAGGCAGAGGTGGGTATCTTCAGTGTTCTGGCCGAAGCGACGGTGCACCCCCGTGGTAGAGCAGGGCGAAGCAAAGCGGGAGAGGCCAGGCGAAGGAGCCTCCGGACAGATCACTAACGCCGACTCGGCTGGCGGGCGAAATGCCAGGAGCGTCTTGCCCGCCAGATTTCTGTGAGACGCGGAAGCCATGCCCGAGCCGCCGGGCAGCCCAGCCCGAGTCCGTTGGGCAGCACGAAGGCCCTGGCGGGATCCGCCAAAGGATGCATCATGAGAACTGGGCAAACAGTACCCAAGGACATCGACGAGTACATCGTTGGCTTCCCGGATGATGTTCAGAAGATCCTGAAGAAGATAAGAGCGACGATCAAGAGAGCGGCGCCGGACGCGGGGGAAGCGATCAAGTATCAAATGCCCACCTTCACGCTGCAAGGCAACCTGGTCCATTTTGCTGCTTTCAAGAAGCATATCGGGTTCTACCCTGCGCCAACGGGAACTCAGAAGTTCCGAGAGGAGCTATCTGTCTACAAAGGAGGAAGAGGTTCGGTGAGGTTTCCACTGGATGAGCCGATTCCTTTCGAGTTGATCGGCAGAATGGTGGAGTTCAGGGTCAAGGAGAACCTAGCAAGCGCAAAGGCAAGAGGAAAGAAGAAGTAGGAAGCACGGCTGCAGTGCGCTGAGCTGTTGGCACCAACGATCGCCGCCCGACAACTCGCACAAGCGGCCCAGGCGCGCCGGGCGTGGGTGTGGCGTGCTCGGCCCGTCAGCGTGGCTCGAGACCATTGGGCGGCACGGTCTGACCGTGCACGGGAGGGACTATGCAAGACGTGGCATCGCAAGTCACACCCCACATTGCCAAGAGGCTTCAGGAAGAGGCGGTGATCTGGCTCACAACAGTGAGCTCGGACGGAACGCCACAGCCGAATCCCGTATGGTTCTACTGGGATGGCGGCGCGTTCATTATCTACACCACCCCTTCGGCCGCCAAGCTCAAGAACATCGTCCGCAATCCGCGCGTTTCCTTGCACCTCGAGGGCGCGGAAGCCCTGGGGGGAGACGTGGTTGTCTTCACGGGCGAGGCCAGGATTGAGAAAGGCGCTTCCGAGCCGGACGCGGGGTACGTCGCCAAATACGCAAGCGCCGCCGCGGAATGGGGTCGCAGTGCCGACGATCTATACGCCGAGTACAATGTAACCTTGCGGGTCGTTCCGACGAGACTGCGAGCGTTCTGAGTCGGGCGCGCGGCCCGCAACCATGCGGCCAAGTGCCACGGGACAATTCGCCGAAGCCTGCCGGGCGGGCCCCGGTTCGGAGGAAGTTTGCCTTTCCTGCCCGTTTCAATAAGAATCCTGCCGGGGTTCCTTCCCTGGGCGGCTCCGCTCGAGACCGCTGGCGAAGAGGCCTCTAATCCCGGACCCGAAAGGTAGTGCCCATGAACGACGCCATCATCCAGGTTCACGACTTGCGCAAGACCTACGGCTCACTCGTAGCCGTGGACGGGATCAGCTTCGAGGTCCAGCGCGGCGAGATCTTCGGACTGCTGGGCCCCAACGGAGCCGGCAAAACCAGCACGCTCGAGAGCCTCGAGGGGCTGCGGCGTCCGGACGGTGGGGCGCTGCGCATCGCCGGCATTGACCCGAGCCGGCAGTCGCGCCAGCTGCGCGCCCTGATCGGCGTCCAGCTTCAGGCCTCCGGCCTGCCGGACAGCTTCCGGGTGGATGAAGCCATGCGCTTCTTCTGCGCCTACCACGGCGTTCCGCCGCGTGACGACCTGATCGACCGCGTCGGACTGAGCGACAAGCGCGCCGCCCAGTACCACCAGCTCTCGGGCGGCCAGCAGCGCCGTCTGGCCCTGGCCCTGGCGGTGGCTCACAAGCCGCCGGTTGTCTTTCTGGACGAGCCGACCGCGGGATTGGACGTAGCCTCGCGGGCCATGCTGCACGACCTGATGCGCGAGTTGCAGGCTGGTGGCACGACCATCCTGCTGGCGACGCACGACATGGCCGAGGCGTCTGAGATGGCGACGCGCGTCGCCATCCTGCTGCGCGGCAAGATCGCCGCCACCGGCACGCCGATGGAACTGACCGCCACCGGCGCCGGCCTGACCAAGATCTCAGTGCGCACCGAGGGGGAGTGCCTGGCCAAGCCGGGGACTGATTTCCCGGCCGTCCGGCAGACGCAGAGGCAGGAGGACTACTTCATCTACTTCAGCACCGACGTCGGGCCGACGGTCTCGGCGCTGATCGCCTATATCAACGCCCAGGCCGATCCACTGGTGGACCTGCGCGTGGAACGCCCGACGCTGGAAGACCGGTTCCTCGAGATCACGACCAAAGGTGCCGCCCGATGAACGCCTTCGCCTACCACTTTTCCTTCGATTTCCGCGTCGGCATCCGCAACAAGACGCTGATGCTGATGAACTACCTGTTCCCCCTGGGCTGCTACGTCATGTTCGGGGCGCTGCTGGGATCGATCAACCCCGGCTTTCTGCAGACGATCGTGCCGGCGATGTCGGTCTTCGCCGTCCTAGGCGGGGCGCTGCTAGGCATGCCCGACACGCTGGTGAGCGCGCGCGAGGCCGGCATCTTCCGCTCCTACAAGATCAACGGGGTGCCGGCCCTGTCGATCCTGGCCATCCCGGTGTTGACCAGCATGCTGCACGCGCTGCTGGCGACGGTAGTCATCGCCCTGACCGCCCCGGCGTTGTTCCACGGCACGGCGCCGGTGAACTGGGCAGGTTTCCTGTTGGTGTTCCTCGTGGCGGCGTTTGCCTGTGCAGGGATCGGTGCGCTGATCGGCGTGATCTCCTCGAGCACGCGCATGACGGTCCTGTTCTCGCAGTTGGTGTTCCTGCCGTCGATGATCCTGGGGGGCCTGATGCTGCCGTTCAGCATGCTGCCTCCCGCCATGGCCAAGGTGGCCTTGGTGCTGCCGACGACGTACGCCATGGACGCGTTCGCCGGTCTGGCGATGGGACAGGCGTCCGGCACACACCCCTGGCTATCGATCGCCATCCTGGCGGTGGGAGGCCTGATGGCCTTCGGTCTGTCCGTCTACCTCTTCAGCTGGGACAGCAAGAACGCCACCCGGCGGGGGCATCCGGCGCTGGCCGCGCTGGCTTGGCTGCCGTACGGGGTTGGCTTGCTCCTGTTGTTGCGGGGATAGCCGTCTCCCCGGTCCTGTCGCAGGTGCGCAAACGGGAGGGTCATGCCTGCGCATGACCCTCCCGTTCCGTTTCCGATAGCCAACGTCAGGCCGGGGCCGCTTCCGCCAGCAGCCTTTTCAACTCCGGGTGATCGGCATACACGCCGCGATACTCGGGGGGCAGCATGGCCCCGATGTGGCACATAACCCGATCGGCCTGCTCGCGCAGCCCTGCGGCGCGATCGCCCGGTGGCAGCGGAGGAAGGACGAACGGCCTGCCCATGTGCACCGTCACCAGCGGACGGCGCAGGCGCAGCCAGGCGCGGGTGACGGTCTCGGTGCCGAAGTGGGCCAGGGGCAGGATGGGCGCGCCCGTCTGCTGGGCGATGTAGACAATGCCGCTCTTACCACGGGCCATGCCGCCGGTCTTGCTGCGCGTGCCCTCCGGAGCGATGCCGAACACCTTGCCCGCTCGCAGCCAGGCCACCGCGCCGCCGAGGGCATCCCGATCGACCTGGCCGCGCTGGATGAAGATGCCGCTGCCCATGCGCAGGATCGTTCCCCACACCGGGTTGTAGCGGTACTTCTCTGCCGCCCAGCCGCTCAGCTCCGGCCCGCCAATCAGCGCGTACAGGATCGGCGCATCCCAGAAGGCCAGGTGGTTGGCGACGACGATGTAGGGGCCGTGTGCCGGCCGGTTCTCGAAGCCCTCGGTGCGCACGCGCACCAGGATGTGAACCAGCCCGCGGACGGCCCAATGAAGGAAACGCGCAATCATCGACGGCTGACCTGCCTGGAGGACACCGATTGTAGGCGGATTCCCCCGATGCTACAATCCTTCCTCCCAGACGGAGGGTAGCATGATCCAGGTCGAGTCAGTCGAACTCAACGACCCGCGGCAGGTGAGCCGGTTCCTGGAACTTCCTTTCCGGCTGTACCGTGGGCACCCGCTCTGGGTGCCGCCCATCCGTATCGACGCCGCGGCCATGCTCAACCCGAAGAAGCACCCGTTCTACGAGCATTCCGAGGCTGAGTTCTTCGTCGCCGTACGCGACGGCGAGGTCGTCGGCCGGGTTGGCCTGCTGGAGAACAAGCCCTACAACCGCTACCACACCAAGCGCACGGCGCAATTCTACCTATTTGAGTGCGTCGAAGACCTGGATGTGGCGCGTGCGTTGTTCGACCGCGTGGCCGAGCGTGCCCGTGCCCGCGGGCTGTCCCAGCTGGTTGGCCCGAAAGGATTCGGAGCGCTGGACGGCTACGGCATGCTGGTGGAAGGCTTTGAGTTCCGCCCGGCGATGACGATGATGAACTACAACCCTGCCTACTACCCGCAGTTCGCCGAGGCGCTGGGTTTCCGCAAAGAGGTCGATTTCATCTCGTGCTACCTGGACCCGGACAAGTTCAAACTGGATGAGCGCATCCACCGCATCGCAGAACGGGCGGCCGAACGCAGCGGGCTGCGCGTCGTGCGGTTCAAGACCAAGAAGGAACTGCGGGCTTGGGCGCCGCGCATCGGCCAGACGTACAACCAGGCGTTCGTCAACAACTGGGAGTACTACCCGCTCAGCGATCGCGAGATCCAGTTCGTCCTCGACAACGTGCTGACCGTCGCCGATCCGAAGCTGATCAAGCTGATCGCGCATGGGGACCGCGTCGTCGGCTTCCTGTTCGCCTTTCCGGACGTCTCGGCCGCGATCCAGCGCAGCCGGGGCCGGCTGCTGCCCTTCGGCATCATTGACCTGCTGATCGAGTTCAAGCGCACGAAGTGGGTGTCGCTCAACGGCGCGGGCATCCTGCCCGAGTTCCAGGGCCGCGGCGGCAATGCACTGCTGTACTCGGAGATGGAGAAGACCGTGCGCGAGGCGGGGTTCCGTCACGCCGATCTGACCCAGGTGGCGGAGACGGCGGTGCAGATGCGCCATGATCTGACCAACCTGGGTGGCGTGCCCTACAAGAACCACCGGGTGTTCATCCGCGATCTGTGAGCCAAGAGGAGGAGAGCTCTCATGTTCGACCGGATCCTGCGTGCGATGCGTCTGGATGCCACCCTATTCAGGGAGGTGGCGGCTGACGCCAAGTTCAACACTGAGGCTGTGGTCATCGCCGTGCTGGTGGCGCTCTTGGCGGCGGCCGGACAGGGACTTGGCGCGCTGCGCGGCGGGCGCCCATTGGTGGCTTTCCTCCTGGAGCTGGCCAGTACGCTGCTGCTGGGCTGGCTGCTGTGGGCGGTCATTGCTTACGTCTTCGGTCGGATGCTCGGGGGAACGGGCGCCTTGGGCGGCATGACCCGGGCGCTGGCCTTTGCCGGAGCACCACGCTTCCTGCTGCTCCTGGGCTTCATCCCGTGCGTGGGCTGGGTCTTCCGCCTGGCGGCCTGGCTGCTGACGCTCGTCGCCGGCGTGATCGCCCTGCGCGAGACGATGGGCTTCGATACGCTCAAGGCGCTGGTGACGGCGGTGATCGGCCTCGCCGTCTACTTCGCGACCAGTCTCACCATCATGCTGCTGCTTGGCGGGCTCGGCGCGGTGACGAACATCCAGATCCCTTGAATCCTGCGTCTTGGAGCGGCAAGCGCCACGCGCCTCCCATCGCGGGAGGCGCGTGGCGCGCCGGGCGCACAAGGCCGTGCTACGGCGCAGGCGGAGGCCGGTGGTCGGTGATCCAGCGCGTGGCGAAGTCGACGGCGACACGGATGGAGAACAGGCGTGTGTTTGCCGAGCCTACAAGCCCCTGGCGCACAGCGCCGGCCGACTCGAGCGCCACCCCGCACTCGATGAAGCCGTCGACCTGGTAGTCGACATCACGATACGACTTCCAGGCCCGGCGGCCGTTCTCGAGAACCGGAGCGCCCTGGAGAATGAAGTCATAGCGCCCCGAGCGGATCTCGGCCAGGTGGAAACAAGTGCAGCTGTCGAAGCCGACTCCGAGCAGCAGCACCTGCCCGTCGAGGTCGCAGACCCGCTGCAGCGGCGAGGCTTCGCCCAGACTGTATTCGAGATTGTGTCCGGCGGTGACAGCCTGGGCGTGTTTTCCCCAGGCGGCAAAGGAGTCGGCCGGGTGGTTGCTGCGGGCGACGCCCGGCCAGGTGCGGAACAGCTCGGCGATGCGCCCCATGCCGCGCGTCGGCGTGCGCGCCGGGTCGTAGGCCGGCATGTTCTCGCGTATCACCGGCCACCAGTCCTGCGGCACCGGCGGATGCTCCCAGTAGCCGGGGTCGGACAGGTCGCCCGAGTGCGCCGGCATCACGAGCGTCCCTTCTCGGGTCAGCACGTCCTGCAGTGCCTCGATGACGGCCACCGGCCCGCCGCACACCCAGCCGAGCGCGCTCAGCGACGAGTGGACAAGGACGGTATCGCCGGAGTGCAGGCCGAGCCGGCGCAGATCGGCAGCCAGGCTGGCGCGCGTGCGCGGCGCTGGGGCCGCCTCGATCGATCGGTTTTCGGTCACGCTTGTCCCCTCTTTGTGAAGCTCTGATACCGGATCAGGTACCGACGTGGGGCGAGGACGATTGCCCATGAGGTCGCTGGCGGGCTTCCTCGCGCGAGCGCACGTCGCATGGGACGGAGTCTACCGCCCGGGCAGTACCACCCCATCAGGCCGGACTTCAGCCACGGCCGAGATGCCCGAGTAGGCGATGGCCAGGACCTCCGCCTCGATCTGGGCGCCGGGGTCCAGATGGCCGCAGGTGCCGCGCTGCCTGGCCACCTCGAGGTCATAGGGGTAGCCTGTCGAAGCCTCGAGGATCAACGTGTACAACCCGCGCCAACCTCCGAGCGCCCGGAAGAGCCAAATGTGAGGAAAGACGGCACGCGGGAAGGCCAGCGCGAAGCCGACGCCGGTAGCATGATCGGTGGCCGCGTACCAGCCTTCTCGGACGTCGGTGAGGTAGTGCATGTCCGCGACACCGGCATCGGGAGGATCGACGACGCGCAGGTCCACCTTCCGGCCGTCGCGGTCGACGGCATAGGGCCAGGTGAAGGCCGCGTTCCCGGGGAAGCGCGTTTCCCTCCAAGGGTCGGTGAGGCCGTGATCTGCGGGGACGTCCAGGCGCGTGTGTTCGGAGACCGCCAGGGCAGGGTGGATATTCCACAGGAAGTCGATCGGGTGCCGGGCCAGGTTGGTGAAGGTGTAGTGGATGCGCAGGAACAGATCGTCTTCGTGAAGCGAGAGCACCTTCTCAAACCGGGTGGGGAGGACCCGGCCGTAGGTCGTGAACCGCGCGGCGCAGCCTCGAGGATGGTCTTCCAGGATCTCCCACTCGGCTTCCTGCGACCAGACTTCTCCGTGGTCGGGAAGCAGGTCGCCGTCCGGCGCCGGGCGCGGCAGGTCATTCGGCAGGAGCTCATCCCAGCCGCCGGACCAGTTGTCGTCGAAGGACGCGCCGAAGGCCTGACGAGCCGGAGACAGGCGGGGGTTATGCCACAGAAGATTGCGGCCGCTGGGCTTGTGGATGAAGTTGTAGATCTTGGCGCCGGCCTGGGGGAGGACATCGACGCACAGGTGCCGATTCTCAAGTCGGATGAGATGGAGATCGCCCAACTGTGCGTGAGGATCAATGCGCGCCATCGATGGACTCTCCCAGCCCGGGGCCGACCCGATCGAGCAGGGTGCTGGCGCCCAGTCGGCTCCCGGCATCGGGGAAGGAGCTTACCCCAGGAGCGTGCCCGGCGAAAGCAGGCAACTTATGCCCGATGTAGAGCTATTGGCACCCCGAGGATCGACTGGCGGCTCCAATAGCCAGCGTGACACTTCCCCGGCTTCGGCTGCTCGGGGGAGAGGTGTGAGCGGAACCGCGACTGCTTGGCCAGAAAGAACTCCTCGATGAGGGCAACCCGGAACCCGCCTGAGCGGAGCGCGTGTAATCCTGCGGGGATGCGGATACCGATAGGGGCGAAGCATGCGGACCATGCGTCGCCCCTATTCCATGATTCAGGATAGCCGCTATTCGAGCGTCAGCGTGAAATCGAATCCCAGGGTGATCAGGTCCTCGACGCTGAGCACCGGGCCGACGCGCGGCAGCGTCATGCCGAAGTCGGTGAAGGTAATGCTCGTCGTCGCCGTGCCGGTCAGCGTCAACCCGTCGACCTGCGCCGTGACGTCCCAGGTGACCGGGCGGGTCACGCCGTGGACAGTCAGGTCGCCGGTCAACTGAAAAGCGACGACGCCGGAAGTGGGCAATGGTGATGGCAGGCCGGTGGCGGCGGACGGAACGAAGACAGCCTCCGGGAACGTTCCGGTCTCGAGCGTGTTGCGCTGGACGTAGCCGTCCCGTCGGCTGCTGTCGGTGTGCAACGTGGTCAGGTCGACGACGAAGCGAGACGACTCCGGGGCGAGTTGGCCATCGGGCAGGATAACAATGGCGCCGCTCACGGCCGTGGTCGTGCCAACAGCATCGTTGGGCAGCGTCAGGTTGACCAGCTGCTCACGTACGGAGAAGCGAGCCTGATTGCCTTGCGAAGCGATCACCAGGCGGAGCTCGCCCTCGACAGACGCGGCGGGCACGGTGGGTGTGGGCTCAAGCACCGGCAGGGTGGCCATTGGCTCCGTCGGAAGCGGAGTTGTGGTGGCGGGGACGGTGGGCGCGGGGGTGGCCGTCCCCCCGGCACAGCCGGCCAGGAAGACGGCAAGGATGGCGAGCAGAAGAACGTTCGTGCGCAGTCGGATCACGAGATTGTCTCCAAACACGAAACCTGTGACAGGCGCGATAGGGTACCTTCGACGCGGGTGAACGCCTTCAAGCCCGGCGGCCGAACCAGAACCTGTGCCAATCACCGCCGCTGGAACGGAGCGCCAGGAAGGCGTACAGGCTGGCGGTGAAGAAGCCGAGCACCATCATCAGGACGACCCAGATGAGGGAACGCCCCAACGACCGCTCGCGAAACACGATCCAGGCCGAGAACAGCGTGAAGCCGACGTACAGGTCGACGAGCGACACGACGCCCCACGGCATGGCCAGAAGTTGCCGGCCTTCGCCGAGGAAGTCACCGACCGTGAAGCCATAGACCAGAATGCCGGTCATGGCCAGCACACCGAACAGCGAAAGCGCTTTGGCGAGTCGCATATTACCCTCCGAAAGGGCTCAGGCCCCCGAGCGCGGGCGGCGAGGGAACCAGGGCACGAAGGCGCTGGTCGTCTCGGCATACGCGCGATAGCCTGGCTTGGTCTCGATGAGCGTCTTTTCGAGCAGAGCGACCCCAGAGACGCGCACCAGGAGGAGCGTCATCAGGATCGGGCTGAAGCCTGTCCACCAGCCGCCGGCGCCGGCGGCGATTAGAAAGTAGCCCCACCACTGGGCCGCGTCGCCGAAGTAGTTCGGATGGCGGGTGTAGTGCCACACGCCGGTGGTCAGCAACTTGCCCTTGTTGGCGGCATCGGCCTTGAAACGCTCGAGCTGCCAGTCACCGACGGCCTCGAAGTAGAAGCCGAAGACCCAGACGATGACGCCCAGCGCGTCAAGCAGGCCCAAGCGTGCTGGCGCCGGGCTGATCTGCGCCGCAATCAGGGGCGTGCTGATGATCCACAGCAGGACTCCCTGCAGCAGGAAGACCTTGAAGAAGCTGTACCACCACCAGTTGCGCCCGCTCTCTTGGCGCCACTTGGCATAGCGGAAGTCCTCTGGCTTGCCCCAGTTGCGGCGCAGGATGTGGAT
>Ga0315293_10003115_pt1 | contig 15982 bp, 17 predicted proteins | sample YL17G13_20_MG_FD_203071 | JGI IMG/M metagenome (GOLD analysis project Ga0315293, IMG submission 203071) | Sediment microbial communities from Yellowstone Lake, YNP, Wyoming, USA - YL17G13_20 | ecosystem: Environmental > Aquatic > Freshwater > Lake > Sediment | place: USA: Wyoming | collected...
TCCCCTGACGATAAAGTATGGCTACCGGAACGGAAGCCAGGAAATTACTCGATTCAAGTCATTCCAGAAGTCGGTGCAAACACATCAGATACATTTACACTCACAGTCTCACCTATGGAACAAAAGTGGGGCTACACACCTATTATCGTAGCCCAAAATATCACTATTTCTGATATCCCCACGGAACCTTATACATTCGAATTTAAACAGAGGACAACTACAAATCTTTCCTATACTGGTACTCGCAGTGGCTACAACCTTGATATAATCAACCTGATAGCAGTCTTATCCACTGAAAACGGCAGCCCATTATCCGGCAAAAAGGTTAACTTCGTGATCGGAAATCAATCGGCATCGGCCGTGACCGATTCCAACGGCATAGCCAGCGCTTCTCTAACATTCAATCAAAACCCGAGTGAGTTTTACTTCGTCGAATACGGCTTTGACGGCGACATGGACTACCTGCCTTACTATGATGACCAACCATTTGTGATACCGCCAATAGCTGATGTGGGCGGACCGTATACAGGCAACGAAGGCTCATCGATAATGCTGAATGGCAGCGACACCTATGACCCTGAAGACAGAGTCATCAGTTATGAATGGGATTTAGATAACAATGGCGTATATGAAGATGCCACCGGAGTAACACCTGCGTATACATGGGAAGATGATTACTCTAACTCTATCGGTCTGAGCGTCACAGATGATAACGGTACGATCAGCACAGCCACGACAACAGTCACCGTAAACAATGTGCCCCCGACAGTTGAAGCCGGCGCAGATGTAAACAATGCGATTGCAGGTACAGCCATCAACTTTAACGGCAGCTTCACCGACCCAGGCTGTCTCGATACACACACAATCGTGTGGAACTTCGGCGATGGCTCACCAACCGTCAATGGCACACTGACCCCAACACACACATACACCTCAATCGGCAACTACACAGTCACCCTCACTATTACCGACGATGATAGCGGGGTTGGAATAGATACACTAGTAGCCAATGTGATATCACCTACTCCTCCTACCACAACATATACCTTCGCCAGCGGTGGGAGCATAAACAAATGGTGTTCAGCCGGGCACATACACTTAATAGACTGGCTCTGGGGACATCCTCACAGCCCTTCAGATTTTTCAGATTTTCCAACTTATGGCTTTGTTTCCAGCGGAAATACTCAATACACACAAGTGAGTTCATCGAATAATGTATGGTGGAAATCAAATATATCACATTGCTTAGGATGCTGCGCCTTTGACAGAAACGCCGAACTGTTCACATTCAAAATTGCGGAAAATCCCTCAACTATCACGAACATCCAGATCAAATGGGAAGGGCACGGCACCACAGGGAAGACTATTTACTATACTACCGAGAAGCTCTGGAAAGCATCCAGTAACTCGTGGAATACGCTTCACAACCAGGCAAATATAACAAGTGATATCACATGGACCAACAATATCAGCAGTAACTGTGCTGACTATATCGACGGTACAGGAAACCTGAGTGTACTTATTGCAGCCCAGAGAAGCGGGCTACCTAATAACTGCGGCATATGGACTGACTATATAGAGGTGACTATCACTCACAACCAATAAAGATCACGAGTTACAGCATAGAGGAGTATCAATTAAATCAAACATTAAGAGGACAGTTGCATAAAGACACGGAGTATAGTTATTGCTACTTTGCTTTCTTATTGCTATCCTACTGTCATATAGAAAAGGCCAAGAAAGGGCATAAGTATGAATAAAACTAATCTCCCAATTAAAACCAGGATCGCGGTGTGGTGGATATTCTTTGTGGGAGTGGTCGGTACTATTGCAACACTTATAGCACCTCAAATACTGCCGCATAGTTCCGACGAGATGGAATGGGGTATGCTCTCCGCCTTATTAGCGCTAGTAAGTATAGCCGTAGGTTTTCTATATATTATTCCTAGTATACTACTCCGCAGAAAAAAGAGGGCCAGATGGAAAGCTGCTGTAGCAATACTTTTCATAGGTTCTCTAAGCTTTACTGGACTTATAATTTTCTACGCAGCATGTCCTGAATATTACCCCTGGTACGTTTTTACCCCCGCTGTGATTATTTATGCAGTACCACTTATTCTCGTCATACTCGACAGAAAAAACTACTTTGAAATGGTACGACAACGGGAGTTGGAGAAGAATGTCACAAAGTGAGGTGTCCTTCCGCAGAAGGACCAGGGGTTGGGGGGTGTCCCCCAATTCCAAAGTCCCCCAACGTATGGAGGACTAACAGGGGGTTCGGATATTGTTTACCCCTTTCAAGGGGGATAGCAGGGGATTGATCCATGAGTCAAGAGAAAAGAGCGACAATAGTTAAAGCTAAGCTCCCGGTAAAAACTAATGTTGCAGTGTGATGGATACGAATATTATCAATAGTCACTTTTATGTCATGCGCTGCATTCGTACTATTTTGGTTCACAAACCCTGATTTTTTTAATGGTGCATTTTATGCCCTTGTTTTCCTACCTATATGGATTCTATTCTTGCTACCATCTATCTTACTACCTCGAAAAAGGCAATGGTGCTGGACAACATCGCTAACAGTACTATGTTTGGAAATAATCATAATTTTAGCAGTCTGTATTTTTGGCGCCATACACTACAGATATTCTTACATACTGAAGCTCATTTCTATCGTTATTTTTTATCTAGTACCATTTACACTCATAATCCTCGACGGGAAAAACTACTTTGAAATGGTGCGCCAGCGGGAGTTGGAGAAGAAGGGAAAGGAATAACTCACCACTCTTTCGTTTACCCAACACCTAGCCGCAACCTCCAGTCTCAAACAACTCATGTTGACTTTGAATAACCCAGTTGCTAATATGGCTCCGAGGCACAGCTATATGGAAATCGCTCCCGGCATTCATGATATACCCACAAAACTCGATTCGGTGCTAGGTCTTTCCGCTCCACGAGTTTACTTGGTTGCAGGCAAACAAGGAGCACTCATCGACTCAGCTTACGGTGAAGAGGATATTGCCAACACATACATAGAATACGTCAGAGAGCATTCGGGTGTTAAGATAAAATATCTCATCGTCACCCATGCTCACCCCGACCACATAAGCGGTGTCACAAATTTAAAAAGGAAAACGGGTGCACAATTTCTTCTCCATTCAGATGAGGTGACAGACATCCCAGTGGATAAACGTGTAAAAGATGGAGATATCATTTCACTGGGAGGGGTAGACCTAGAGGTCGTCCATACTCCGGGTCATAACCCCGGACATATTTGCCTGTATATAAGAGACAAGAGAATCTTGTTTTCAGGCGACCACGTCCTCGCCAAGACCACAACCGCACTGCAGCCGCCATGGGGAGACATGGCGCAGTATATCGAATCCCTTAGAAAGCTGTTAAAATACGATATCGATCTGATGCTGCCGGCGCACGGGCCGCCGATAACGGAGCCGCGCAAGAGGATAGAGGAGCTGATACAGCATCGCTTAGAGCGTGAGGAACAGGTGTTCAGACTTCTGAAAAATGGAAAAACTACAGTGAAAGCCATAACTGCCGAAATATATCCTGAACTCAGCGGATTTTTTTACGCGGTAGCTAAGGGACAGACCTACGCCCATTTGGTGAAACTCCAAAAAGAAGGTAAAGTTTCCTCGCAAGGCGAAGGACAGAACGCCACGTTCAAGCCAAGGAAGTAAAAGTGTAGGGGCACATCGCGATGTGCCCTTTCTGGATTGCGTCCCCGCGAAGGCGGGGATCAAGTCGGACAATGACAGACGATAAAGAGGTGCAGGTATAATAATGTCATCATACGGCTTGACCGGATGATCCAGGGATAACAATGTAGGGGCAACCCCCTGTGGTTGCCCGTGAAAGGGCAGGCACGGTCCTTCCATGATAACCAATATATGGAAGGATGCCCCTACATGAACCGCCTGATCGTGTCGAGCAATGACAGGTAAATAGGAGTTATAAATGCTTAATCTGTTCCCGCAAACAGCCAAAATCAACAAAGACCACCTAACCATCGGCGGATGCGACACGATTTCTCTAGCCGAGGAGTTCGGCACGCCGCTTTACGTTTTCGACGAGGCGACGCTACGCGGCAAATGCTCCGAGTACCGCGAGGCGTTCGAGGAACGATACCCCAACAGCGTGATCAGCTACGCGGCTAAAGCCTTCCTCAATCGCCCCTTAGCCAAGCTGCTCGCCGAGGAGGGAATGGGACTTGATGTCGCATCGGGAGGAGAGCTGTCCGTCGCCAGGGCGGCGCGCTTCCCCATGTCCAAGGTCTACTTCAACGGCGATAACAAATCGCGCCAGGAACTGGAGATGGCGCTCAGATGGGGAGTTGGCCGCATCATCGTCGATAACTTCTACGAGCTGTCCCTCCTCAACGATATCGCAGCAGAAATGGAAAAGAGGCCCAGGATACTGCTGCGCCTGTCACCCGACATCGATGCTCATACCCACTCACACCTCACCACCGGCGTGCTGGACAGCAAGTTCGGGTTCACCATGCCGCAGGCGGAGGAGGCGCTCACCAAAGCGCTTTCGCTGCCCAACATCGATCTCGTCGGCCTGCACATGCACCTCGGCTCACAGATATTCGAGTTCGAATGCTACAAGCAGGCTATAGATATAGTCTTCGATTTCGCCGGTAAGATGTCGCGCAAACACGGCTTCAAATTCAAAAACTTCAGCGCCGGCGGAGGGCTGGGCGTTGCCTATCTGCAGACGGTGCAGGCGAAATCCATCACTGAGTTCGCCGACGTGATCACCGGCCAGGTCCTCAAAAAAACCAGGTCCCTTGGCATTAAACCGCCTCAGCTGGCGGTCGAGCCGGGTAGGTCCATAGTGGCGCAGGCGGGCGTCGCCCTTTATACCATAGGATCGATGAAAGACATTAAAGGCATACGCAAATATGTGCGCGTAGACGGAGGCATGGCGGATAACATCCGTCCGGCGCTGTACGATGCCAAATACGAAGCGGCTGTGGCTAATAAGATGGGCAAAGCCGCAGACAAAGGACTTGAGAAAGTCACCATCGCGGGCAAATCCTGCGAGTCAGGCGACATACTGATCAAAGATATCGAACTACCCAGATTGGAAGCGGGCGACATCCTCGCGCTCCCCTGCTGCGGGGCATACTGCATACCGATGTCGTCCAACTACCTGTCCTTGCCAAGGCCGGCAATCGTCATGGTAGGCGACGGTAAAGCCCGTCTCATCCGTCGCCGCGAAACATACAAAGACCTTATGAAGTGCGATTTAAGCTAACACAATCGACTTATAGGATATAACATCTGATGTGGACTACAGTGGGACATGAAACAGTCGTTGAGCTGTTGGATAATAGCTTAAAAAACGACAGGCTTTCCCATGCCTATCTTTTCGTCGGACCGCATCAGGTGGGGAAAATGACGTTAGCCATCAATCTGGCACAGGCTTTGAACTGCGAAAACAGCGAGAAACCCTGCGGCCTCTGCACCTCTTGCAAACGCATACTGGGTTTAAAACATGCCGATGTCCAAGTAATCGATCTAGGTGGAAAAACCGAAATCTCCATAGATCAAATAAGGGATTTGGAGCGCTATGCCTCGCTAAAACCTTTCGAGGGTAAAAGCCGAGTTTTCATTATCGATAATGCGGACTTCATGTCATCGGAAGCAGCAAATTGTTTACTGAAAACTCTTGAGGAACCTCCTCCCTTCGTATACATGATTTTGCTCTCAACCAGCGAGAAAGCTATGTTATCTACAATACTTTCGCGGTGTCAGAAACTGGAGCTCAGGCCTATAGCCATATCCGCAATTGAACGCGCCCTTATAGAACGCTACGGGATAAAGCCGGAGGACGCTCACGTTTTAGCAAGGCTATCATCAGGCTGTATGGGATGGGCTGTCCAAACATCAGTTAATACAGATGCCATTTTGCACCGTAAAGAACTGATAGAAAGACTCGTCGATATCGCAAAAGCGGACCGCTTAGAAAGATTTTCATACTCAGCCAGTATGGCCAGTCAATTCAGTAAAAACCGGGCAGAGGTACAGAAGCTGCTTTTGCTATGGATCAGCTGGTGGCGCGACCTGCTTCTAATAAAAGGCAACTGCCGCGAAATCATCACAAACATAGATCATCAGGAAACGCTCTTTCGCGAAGAAGTTTATTATGACATAATGGACACAAGGAACTTCATTATAAGCCTGAGTCAAGCAGGGATATTGCTTAAGAACAATGCCAACCCGCGTTTAGTGTTGGATGTGTTAATCCTGGGCATGCCGAAAAGGAAAGGATGCTAAGTTTTCGACAATATGAGTGAAGTAATAGGTATAAGATTCAAGCGCGCCGGGAAGATATACTACTTCAATCCATCAGGGGTAACCACAAATGTCAATGACTGGGTGATCGTCGAAACCGGCCGCGGACCAGAACTTGGTAAAGTGGTTATTGCTCCCAAACAAGTCCTGGAAAGTGAATTAACCGAACCCCTCAAGCCTGTTCTGCGTAAAGCCGTAGAGGACGACTTTAAGAAGAGGGATGATTTTATTGTTAAAGAACACGAAATCCTCGAAAACTGCATCCGTATAAGCAATAAACTCAACTTGCCTATGAAGTTCATCACTGCAGAATGCAATCTTGACGGTACACGTATCACGGTTTTTTTCAGCGCTGAAGGACGTATTGACTTCCGGGACCTTTTAAAGGAACTTACATCTACGTGTAAAATCCGTATCGAACTGCGCCAAGTAGGTCCGCGAGACGAGGCGAAACTGCTCGGCGGGCATGGTAAGTGCGGCCTGCCGCTTTGCTGTGCATCATTCCTTTCCGAATTCAGCCCGGTATCCATTAGGATGGCTAAAGAACAGGACCTGCCGTTAAATCCTACAAAGATATCAGGTACCTGCGGAAGACTCCTATGTTGTTTAAGCTATGAAAGCAGCCAGTATCGCGCGTTAAAAGAAAAACTTCCGCCCGTCGGCCAGCAGGTAAATACACCGATGGGGGCAGCAATAGTAGTGGGCGGGAACCCGTTAAAAGAGACAGTATCAGTCAAGCTTGAGACCGGGGCAGTAACCGAAATACCGCTTGAAGAATTGCAGCGCGGCACAGAGAAGCAACCGAATCAACCTAAAAGCAGCAGGAAGAGAAGGGGTTAGACTTCATCCGCCACTCGCTGCAGCGGTAAAAACTTCTTCCACCCATCGTGTCGCTGCATATACTCTATAGAGACATAATATCCACTACCATACGGCGCACATGGTTTCTTTATCAGTTTCATCCCAGCCTCTTGCGGCGTGCGCCCTGCTTTCCGGTTATTACACAGGAAACAGGCGCTCGCTACGTTATCCCAGACATGCTTGCCGCCGCGATGACGAGGGATAACGTGATCCAGAGTAAGGCTCTTTGTCTCCTTTCCGCAATACTGGCAGGTTTGCTGATCCCTTCGGAAGACCTCCCGTCTGGTTAATCGCTTCTCCTGGCGGGGTCGTTTTACTAAATATGATAAGTGTATCACGGACGGCACATGCACAGTCTCATTGGATGTGTGTATGGTACCTGAACCATTCTCCAGCGTTTCCGCTTTCCCTAACATCACGAGCACTAAAGCCCTCCGCACACGGGCAATATTAAGAGGCTCGTAGTTCTGATTTAATACGAGTACAGGAGCGTTAATCATACCTTAACGCGGCCTCCGCGTTCGACGGCTCTGCTGCTTCCCTGCTTCAGATGGCGATAAATCCGAGCGGTAATCCGGGACATTTATGTTAAAAGATGTGCTCAATCTTATATCAGCCAACCGCGAGCTTATCCGCATCTCGATATCCTCCAGCGAAAAGCAAGAGGTAATAACGGTAGGCAATTGCGCATTGTAACGATAATTGATCACCTGATACAACTTCTCCTGCGCCCATGGGGTGCTGGCCTGCTCCCCAAAGTCATCTAGTATTAAAAGAGGCGCATTTTTCACTCTCTCAAATATCTCATCATACGTCAATCTATTCTCCGGCCCGAACGCAGAGCGCAAGTGGTCGAGCAAATCTGGGACTACCTTGAAATAGACCGGATTCCCTTTTTGCAGCTGATGATTGCCGATAGCAGCTGCTAAATGAGTCTTCCCACAGCCGTTGGGGCCAAGAAACACAAGCCATCCATCCAAATGTTTGGCGTACTCACGCGCCGTTTGATATGCCTTACTTAAATTCTCCTGCTGCTCTTTAGGAAGATTCACCCGCTTTGGATCGAAGGTCTCAAAGGTCATGCTTCTTAGAAGTTTTAGCGCCAGGTCTCCGCTGTCACGGCGCAAGCGTTCCACCCTCTCACCATCCAGCTCGTCCTTACCGCACTTACACGCGACAACCTTCGAGTAATCAGGACGCCCGGAATCGAGCATCGGATATACGAAACCGGCGCCCTTGCACAGCGGGCACTCTGCCTCTGCATCACCGGCTTCAGCGCTTGACGACGTGCCCGTATTTGCCTTTGACGTACTTATCGGGGTCTTTTTTAGAATCTCTCCCAGTTTCTCCATCTCCCCTACCCTCGCTGGTCCAACGCTTCAAAATCGTTTCGATGTATTTCCAGCTTCGTTTGTTCCTGCTCACCGCCTCCCTGAATGCATCCTCGATCCAGGAAGCAGGATATATCTGCTCAGCCTCTTTCAACTCATCGCCGATCATCGGCGTCAACATCCCGATATTGCGCTCGTACAGCTCAAAAATATTCGGCGCCTCCGCAGCGCCCTCGCAAGCCTCACGAACCGGGAGGGCAGCCACGTCGATCTCGCCGCTCCTAATCTTGGAACACGCCTCCCGCCCCTCTTCGGAATTGAGGAAGTACAATATGACGGGCTTGCCCTCACGCTCAAGATCACATCGAATCAACATACCGCGATCCAACGACTGCTGCAGGCCGCGGCAAAGAGCCTCAGTGCCACCGACGCCGGACATCAGCACCTTATCGCTCAAAAGCTCGGCATCGGCCACATATTTGGGATAACCCTTCTTCTGATAAAGCAAATAAAATATATGCAGCACAACCTTAAGCTCAGCCAAGTCCTGCACATCGGGCATGAGCTGGCTGAAAAACACATTCGGCAGCGGCGTGTACCGCATATTCTTCTGGAAGCCGTCGAAGGGCTTCATGCAGCCCTCTCCACTTCGTAATCCGTGAACCTTACCGTATTCGATAAGAAACGCAGTTTCTCTTCCCCGATTGGCCCATTACGATGCTTGGCGATGATGATATCGGCGACGCCCTTAGGATACTTCTCGCCCGGATGATGCTTCTCCCATTCATCTTCTTTTGTATATATATCCTCGCGATAGATGAACATCACCACATCAGCGTCCTGCTCGATGGAACCGCTCTCTCTTAAATCGGAAAGCTGCGGCCTGTGAGACAAGCGCTGCTCGGCGGCACGCGACAGCTGCGAGACAGCGACAACCGGCACATCCAATTCACGCGCCATCTCTTTAATGGAACGCGATATCTCGGTCATTTCCTGAACACGGTTATCCCTGCCATTGCCGTACATCAATTGTATGTAATCGATAATTACAAGGTCGACGCCTTTTTCGAAGTGGAGCTGCCGCGCCTTCGACTTCATCTCCATAATGCTGAGCACGGGCGAATCGTCGATAAAGATCGGTGCCTCCGACAAAACGCCGGTGGCATCCATCATCCTCTTCTCCTCCGCCTCCGTCTGTTCGCCGAGCCGCAACCTGTGCGAATCCACACCCGCCTCGCTGGACAGAAAACGCTGCACGATCTGCTCATGCGACATTTCTATGCTGAATATCGCCACCCGCGCTTTCTGATTAACCGCAGCGTTCCTGGCGATACCCAGGGCCAGGCTGGTCTTACCGAGGCTCGGCCGAGCCGCCAGCACGATCATATCGGAGCGCCGCAGCCCGCCGAGGCGATTATCGAGCGCTTTGAAACCAGTATATAGAACATCCCCCTGAAATGGACGAACCTCAGTTTCTTCAAAGTATTTATCAAGAAGATCACGTATGGGTACAAATTCACGCTTACGCTCGCCATGGCGCAGACGCACCAGCACATCCTCCGCCTTCGAAATAGCCTCATCGACGTTTGGCCCTGCACCATAACCGATGGACTCGATCTGTGAAGCCGCGCTGATCAGCCGCCGCATCACCGACAAACGGTGTACGATCTGAGCGTAATGCTCGATATGTACAGAGGTTGCTACGTTGGATACCAAGTGGCTTAAATACGCCGCCCCGCCTACCGCTTCTAGCCTAGACGCACGGCTCAGCTCATGAGCTACGGTAACCTGGTCTATAGCCTCATTTCTCTCATACAGGCCGCAGCATGCCTGGTAAACCCACAGATTCTTCTCGCGGTAAAAGTCCCCGGGTGCAATTATTTTCGTATCTATCTTATTAATTGCCCCGCTATCCACCAGAAGAGAGCCGAGCACGGCCTCCTCAGCTTCGATATCATGCGGAGGCAATTTATCAGTGGTCATACCATATTCCTAATTTGCAGCCGTTTCCTCTGGCTTTGCCTCAGTCTGTTCTTTATCCCCAGCCTTTTCCTCAGCCCTTTCATCCACCACTATGACCTTCAGCTTGGGGGAAAGATCCCTCGACAGCTTTACAGACACCCCGTACTCACCGACTTTGTGGATAGCCTCAGATAACATTACCTTTCTTTTATCTATCTCCTGCCCAGTCAGCTGTTTAATGTAATCAGCAATGTCCGCCGCGGTCACTGAGCCATAAAGCCTTTCCTGTCCCCCTACCTTAGCTTTAATGATTACTTCAAGCCCTTCCAGCTTCTTGGCGAAATCCGCCATTTCCATATTCAGAGACTGCTGGCGTTTCTCCTCTACGGTTCGCAACTTATCTACTTTCTTCAATACGTTGGGAGTAGCGAACTGGGCATAACCCCTGGGGATAAGATAATTTCTACTGTATCCGCCGGATACTTCTTTGACATCCCCTACATTTCCTAAACCTGGTACTTCTTGAATCAATACTACTTTCATATTTACACTCCTATTGCCGTTATTATAATCCACGCTAAAAAAAACATCAAAGCTTATCGTTCTTTTATATGACCATCAATGACAAATTTTTAAAATATACTGTAAATAAGAAGTCCGCATCAAATTGATGCGGACTTCTTACCTTCTTAATGAAAATTACAAATCGGCAAGCAGATCATCCACAATGGAGCCAACCTCACGCCCATCCGCCTTGCCCTTAACCTGCGGCATAAGCTTAGACATCACCTTCCCTTTATCACTGGGACCGCGTGCCCCCACTTCACTTAATACCCGCCTGGCTGTTTCGATTACATCTTCACGGCTCATCTGCTTGGGTAAATAATCAAGCAGCATCGCTAATTCTGTTTTTTCCTTTTCTACTAAGTCACTGCGATTGCCTTTGGTAAATCCTTCAATACTCTCACGCCGTTGCTTTACTTCCTTATTTATAACATCTATGACACCGGCGTCATCCAGAGAAGCACCTTTAGCAATTTCAGCATATTGAATACCGGACTTAATAAGACGAAGCGCAGACATGCGGGCTTTATCGCCCTTCTTCTGCGCTTGTTGTAAATCGGATGTAATTCGTTCCTGAAGCGACATTTTATTTACTCACAACCGAAATCGCTTCGCTGTTACCCTTTAAAGCTGCTGGAACTCCTGCCGGACTTCCTTCGCTTTGCAGCTGCTTTCTTTTTTCGAGCAATGCTCGGCTTCTCAAAATGTTCCCGGCGACGATATTCAGAGAGAATCCCCGCCTGCTGTACTTTTCGGCTGAACCTTCTGAGCAGCTCTTCAAAGCTCTCATGGTCTCCGAGTCTCACCTCCGCCACATTATCGCCTCCCTTCGGGCCTGTATAGGTACGGCACAACTGGTTTATTCTAGCTAGCAGATAAACCAGTGTCAAGCAACTAAAAAGGCTCCCCGGCAGTGGCATATTTTCCGCAGTCTCGCGTGAAACCAGTATCGTCTGCGCTGAGGAGTTTCACTTCCGTGTTCGGGATGGGAACGGGTGGGGCCACCTCGCTCAAACCACCGGAAAGCCAAAAGATATTATAACAGAACTATTTTATGGTGTAAAGCACTCTGAGTACTAAAAATGCAAACTCCCTTAATACAACTTAACAGCGATACAATGTGATGTTATAATCGGCAGGTAGTTTGCAAAGTTTTCGAGAGGACATCCGTTTGAGCGCAGAACTATCTATAGCACAAATAATCGATACAATCATCCCACACCCCGCAGGGCGTAGCGACCTTATTCCTGTTCTGCAAAAAACACAGGCGACATTGGGCTACCTGCCACGCGAAGCTATGATGGCAATAGCCGAAAAGCTGGGGCTGCACAGCAGCGAGGTTTACTCCGTGGCTACATTCTATAACCAGTTACGACTGACGCCGCCCGGCAGACAGCAGATCAAGGTCTGCCTTGGTACAGCCTGTCAGATCAAAGGCGGGAAGATAATCCTCGATTCATGGAAACGGGAGCTCAACCTCGAAGAAGGCAAGACGAGCGCAGACCGAGAATACAGCCTGGAACGCGTGGCCTGCGTGGGATGCTGCGCCATGGCGCCTGTGACTGTGGTTAACAATCGCATCGAAGCCAAGGTGTCACCAACCCGCGTCAAGGGCATCCTACTTGACTTCGAACTACAAAAGCAGAAGCATAATGGCGAAAAGAAACACAAATAAATCAGCGCAAGTGGCGTTCGAAAGGCTTTATAAGAAGTCTGTTTCCGCACGCAGCGAAACATCGCCGAACGAGCGCATACATATTACGATAGGAACCGCCACCTGCGGGCGCGCCGCGGGAGCGCCGGATACACTGCAGGCATTCAGAGACGAGATCGCGCGCAGAAACATCGACGTGACCCTCACCGAAGTTGGCTGCCGTGGCTACTGCTACGCCGAGCCGATGGTTGTCATCTCCAAACCCGGGTATCCGCCGATCTGCTACGGATACGTGACCCCCGGCGTGGCAGAGCGCCTGGTGAACGACTTCATCATCAGCGGCGACCCGTGCCTCGAGTTCGCCATCGGCGCGCTGGAGGAGAATGAACTCATACCCGCAATCTTCGACCAGCCCAGGTTTAAATATGAAAAACGCAACCTCCTGCGCAACTGCGGCGAGATCGATCCTGATGATATCGATCAGTACATATCCGCCGGAGGCTACAGCGCACTGGCGAAAGCTTTAGACATGTCACCGCAGCGCATAATCGACGAGATCGGGAAATCGGGCCTTCGCGGGCTCGGCGGCGCGGGCTTCCCCGCAGCGGACAAATGGCAGCTCTGCCGCGATACGCCGAGCGATATGCGCTACATCATCTGCAATGCGGACGAAGGCGACCCCGGCGCTTTCATGGACCGTACGATTTTAGAGAGCGATCCGCACTCGGTGATAGAAGGAATGGCCCTCGCCGGATATGTCATCGGATCGTCGAAGGGTTATGTATACGTGCGCGAAGAGTACCCCCTGGCGGTTAAACGCATCGAGAACGCCATCAGGCACGCCAGGGCTAAAAAGCTCCTCGGCGGCGACATACTCGGCAGCGGATTTGAGTTTGACATCGAGGTTTTTCAAGGAGCCGGCGCATTCGTCTGCGGCGAGGCCACCGCTCTCATCGCATCGCTTGAGGGAAAACGAGGCTGGCCGCGCCCCCGCCCGCCGCGAAACGCAGTGCAAGGCCTGTGGGACAAGCCGACGCTTATCAATAATGTTAAGACGCTGGCCTACGTGCCGCTCGTGATCGAACGCGGCGCCGCGTGGCTCGCCGGCATCGGCACGGACGACTCGAAAGGCACAGCGGTATTCGCCCTGGCAGGCAAGGTGCGCAACACCGGCCTGACCGAGGTGCCGATGGGCACAACGCTGCGGCACATAGTCTATGACATCGGCGGCGGCATACCTAACGGCAGAAAATTCAAGGCGGTACAGATAGGCGGCCCGTCCGGCGGCTGTCTGCCTGAAAAACTCCTCAACCTGCCGGTTGATTTCGATTCCCTATCGCACGCCGGCGGGATGATGGGCTCCGGCGGCATGGTGATCCTCGACGAGGACAACTGCATGGTGGAAACGGCGCGATACTTCCTGGAATTTACCCATAATGAATCCTGCGGCAAGTGCACCTTCTGCCGCCTCGGAACGGTTCAGATGCTCGACATCCTCGACGACATCACCAGAGGCAAGGGCAAAACTGACGACCTCAAGCTCATCGAGGAACTGGCGAAGGATATTAAGGAAGGTTCGCTCTGCGGGCTGGGTCAATCCGCGCCCAATCCGATCCTGACGACACTGAGCTATTTCAAAGAGGAATACGAGGCGCATATCGTTGAGAAAAGATGCCCGGCCAAAGTCTGTCCCGAGCTGACGGCGACCTACATCGTGCCGGAGAAGTGCGAGCGCTCGTGCGACGCCTGCGTCGGCACCTGCCCGACTGAAGCCATCTTCACCGGCAAGAGCGGCATTAAGGTCATCGATCAGGAGAAATGCGTCAAGTGCAACACCTGCATTGCCGCATGTCCTCCACAGTACAAAGCGATCATCAAGATCTCGCCGCTCAGCGAGCTGCCGCAAGCCGAGCGCAGGCCCGCGACGAAAGGCTCCAATGACCGCTAAAAAGAAGGTAAACCTCACCATCGATGGGACACCCGTGCAGGCGAAAAAGGGCGAGAAGCTGCTCTTCGCCGCGCTGGATGCGGGCATCTACATACCGAACCTCTGCGCTATACGTGATGTCGCGCCCCATGCCGGCTGCCGCCTGTGCCTGGTGGAGATAGAGGGACGTTCCGAACCGGCGACGGCGTGCACAGAGAACATAGCTGAGAACATGATCGTTCGCACCGACACGCCGCACGTTCGCAAGTTGCAGCGCATGGCGTTCGAGCTGCTGATGGCATCGCATCCCGTCGACTGCAAGAACTGCCCAAAGCACGGCAAATGCGAGCTGCACCGCATCGCCGCCTTCTTGAAAACGAGCCTCAAGACGCGGCGGCTGCGCAAGAAGAATCACGTCTACCCTATCGACGACAGCCGCCCCGACATCGCCCTCGACCGCAACAAGTGCGTGCTGTGCGGCAAATGCGTCTGGGCCTGCAACGATAAGCGGCACATCGGAGCCATCAACTATGCATTCCGCAGCGACCGTACTATCATCGATACCTTCTGCGGAGATCGATTGGCAGATACCAATTGTGACGGATGCGGCCTGTGCGCAGACCTATGTCCTGTAGGTTCGATCAGCAGAAAGTATTGACAAAGACTGATTAATGTGTTATATTAATTCAACATATTTTATATAATACAATAAATTATTGTATTATATTATTGTATATTGATTAGGAGGAATTCATGTCTGTTTTACTCTGTAATATCTGCGGGTTTAAAACTTTTGAAGCATACGCACTGAAGAGAGAAGGTAAACTAATTTGTCCGCAGTGCAGCACATTTTATCACAGCGCACCTGAATCACAGAGCCCTCAGCCCCGTTCCGCCCCTAAATTTAAATTCAAGATACGCCCGCAAGAGCAGTCAACCTAAAACTCTGGATGCTGGTAACTACGGAGATGCCTTACACCAAATGGAATGCAGCGATTCCACTCAGAAGTTCAAACTATTTGAAATGACCCAGGTAGCCAGATTCATTGTTGCTTTATCCGCTCCCATATGAGGTAACCCTGTCTGCCCTGCTCATCCCGCGGATCCGGAATAGTTTTCAGCGCAAGCGTGTCGCCATTCAAATCGAAGATGCGCACCTGGTCTTTCCCCACCCAGTTCGGGAACAAACACACCTCGACATGATGTTTTATCTTATCTCCATCTAAATCGTATCTGCCGCTGTACGATATGTAAGTATCAGCCGCGGCAACCTTTTCCTCAGGCGTCCCCAGCTTCAGCTCACGCGCCTCGAAACTGCGGCGATTTATAGCCATTATGTTAACCGATACAAACCCATTCTCGC
>Ga0315293_10003116_pt1 | contig 15981 bp, 15 predicted proteins | sample YL17G13_20_MG_FD_203071 | JGI IMG/M metagenome (GOLD analysis project Ga0315293, IMG submission 203071) | Sediment microbial communities from Yellowstone Lake, YNP, Wyoming, USA - YL17G13_20 | ecosystem: Environmental > Aquatic > Freshwater > Lake > Sediment | place: USA: Wyoming | collected...
AGCCGACGACTTCCATGGAAGCTTTCAAATTATACTCCCGGGCGGCGGACACGTATACCCCGGAAGGCAGTACGTTGGACGATGACCAGCGGATTTCCCTTCTGAATCAATCCACCCAGATCGATCCAAATTTTGCCATGGCCTATGCCGGCCTGGGATATATCTATGCCGTGAAGAAACAGGATTACCGACAGGCGGTCATCTATTATAACAGGGTCGTTATTCTCCAACCCTACAATCCGGCACCCCGCATTTGGTTGACCCGGATATATCTGAAAGAGGGGAATACCTCAGCGGCGATCCAGGAGCAGAAATGGATCGATTCCCTGAAGCGACGCCCCCCTCCCAGCAGACCGGGCGGCCAGGCGGGTGTCCGGCCTCCGAGGCCGGGAATCCCTCCCCTTGCTCAACCCGGCGAGAGAAGAATGCCGGCACCCAGGAGTTCCTTGCCTACGAGGGTGCAACCCCCCTTGGATACTCCCAGGACCCTCGCTCCACCAAGCCATTACTACTATCCATCTCCAAGAGCCCCAAGTGCGGGGCGAGCGCCCGGAGGAGGGAAAGGCGGAAAGAGATGAAAAAAAGGGGGCTCGGCGGAAGCCCCCTTTTTCATTTCGGGTAGATCTCTGGATTGATGATCTCGTAAAAAGTAAAATTTCCCCTCCCCTGGCGGGAGGGGACTTCGGCGTGAGCTCAGTCGAACGATGATGGGGAGGGGGATAAATAACTTGTTGAAATTTCCTGAATCTTCACCCTCACCCTGACCCTCTCCCGTCAAGGGAGAGGGGGTATTTTTGACTTTTTACGACTTCATCTGGATTGAAATCCGAACAGATTTATTTCCGGCAGTTCTGGCAGGTCTGGAAAAATTCCAAGGGGACACCGCTTTTTTTAGACATCCACTCCAGCTGATACTCGGGAGCGAAGTTGTAACCGCAGACTTTGCAGGCCTGAAGCTTGAAGTCACGCCCCCAGATTCGCCGCACCGCGTTCTCTTCCGTCATCTTGATGGCCCCGGTGGGACAGACGAAATGGCAGGCCCCGCAGCCGATGCAGACCATAGTTGGCTCGACGAACGGGGTACCCACTTTCTTAATCGAGCCCCGGTAGGAAAGGCCGATGGCGCTCACCCCGACGGCCTCTTCGCAGGTCTTGACACAGAGCCCGCACAGGATACACTTCCAGTTCCCCTCGTCCAACCGAAAACGGGGCTGCTCCAGGCCCATTTGGGCCGCCAGCTTCTGGATGACTTCGGAGTCCGGGCAGCGCGCCAGGAGGAGCTCCAAAACCATCTTGCGAACCAGCAATATTTTCTGGGTCTGCGTCTGGACCTGCAACCCCTCTTCCACGGGGTAAAGGCAGGAAGTGACCGTGCGAGTGCGATTCCCCTTCTTCACCTCCACCAGGCACAGGCGGCATCGTCCCTCGGGTCCGAGAGCCTCGTTGAAGCAAAGGGTGGGGATTTCAATCCCATTCTCCCGGGCGACCTGCAAAACGGTCGCGTCCTTCTCCGCTTGTAACGGGATTCCATCGATCGTGATGTTGAACATGAATTCTCCCATATAGCCACAGAGGTCACAGAGAGCACAGAGGAAAAGACCCAAATGCAAAATATTTTCTTACTCCAGATTTGGACATTTTTTTCTTTTGTCTTTTAAATTAAACTTCTCTGTGATCTCTGTGTGCTCTGTGGCTAAAATCTTTATTTTTTTGCCACCGCGTCAAATTTACAGACATCGTAGCAGATGCCGCACTTGATACACTTCGCCGGGTCGATCTGGTGCGGCTTTTTGGCCTCGCCGGAAATCGCCTGCTGGGGGCACTCCCGGAAGCAGCGGTGACAGCCATTGCACAGGTCTTCCAGGATGGAGTAGGTAATCAGTTCCTTGCAAACTCCCGCCGGACAGCGCTTCTCCTGGATGTGGGCCTCGTATTCGTCGCGGAAGTAGCGCAGGGTTGAGAGTACCGGGTTGGGAGCCGTGCTGCCCAGGGCACAGAGCGACCCTAAAGCGATGGCTTCGGAAAGCTCTTCCAGCATGGTGATGGATCCTTCGGTCCCCCGCCCTTCCGTGATGTCGGTGAGCACCTCCTTCATCCGGCGCACGCCCTCCCGGCAGGGGGTACACTTGCCGCAAGACTCTTCTTCCAAAAACTTGGTAAAGTACTTGGCCACGTCCACCATGCAGTCGGTGTCATCCATTACGATCATGCCGCCCGACCCCATCATGGACCCGGCCTTGGTCAGCTCGTCGAAATCGACCGGCATATCGATCAGCGACTTGGGAATACAGCCCCCCGAAGGACCGCCGGTCTGCACGGCCTTGAAATCCCGGTCTTTGAGGATGCCCCCGCCGATTTTATAGATGATGTCCTTCAGGGTAATTCCCATGGGCACTTCGACCAGCCCGGTATTTTTCACCTTGCCCACCAGAGAGAACACCTTGGTTCCCTTACTTCCTGCGGTGCCCAGGGAAGCGAACCAGTCGGCCCCGCGGTCGATGATTACGGGTACATTGGCCCATGTCTCCACGTTGTTCAGGTTCGTCGGCTTATCATTGAGTCCGCGTTCGACCGTGTGGATATACTTCGCCCGGGGTTCGCCAGCCCGGCCTTCCAGCGAGGCCATCAAGGCGGACGATTCACCGCAGACAAAAGCGCCGCCCCCGCGGTTGATGCGCACGTCAAAGTCGAAGCCGCTTTTGAATAGGTTCTTCCCCAGGAACCCGTACTCCCGCGCCTGCCCCAGGGCGATGGTCAGGTTTTTAACGGCCAGGGGGTATTCGTTCCGAACATAGATGTAACCTTGGCCGGACCCGATGGCAAAGGCCCCGATAATCATGCCCTCGATGACGCTGTGCGGGTCTCCTTCCATGATCGAACGGTCCATGAACGCGCCGGGGTCTCCTTCGTCCCCATTGCAAACCACGTAGCGCACATCGCCGTGGGCGTCACGGCAGGACCTCCACTTGCGGCCGGCCGGAAAGCCGCCGCCGCCCCGGCCGCGCAGGCCGGATTTTTCGACTTCCCGGATAATCTCGTCGGGGGTCATCGAGGTCAGGGCTTTCGCCAAAGCCGCATACCCTCCGCTGGCGATGTAATCCCGGATGTTCGTGGGGTCGATACGTCCGTTATTTCTCAGGGCGATCCGCACCTGATGTTTGTAAAAGGGAATCTCATCGTGCCGGCTGATCTTCTCCTCGGTTTGCGGGTCGCTGTAGAGGAGCCGCTCCACGGTCTTCCCTTTGATCAGGGTTTGGGCCACGATCTCAGCCGTATCCTTCTCCGAGACCCGCTGGTAAAAGATATCCTGAGGATGAATGGTCACCAGGGGCCCGCGCTCGCAGAACCCGTGACACCCGGTCTTTTTCAGGTTGACGGTTCCATTCAGACCTTGCTTCTTCATTTCCTCGGCAAAAGCCGCAACCACTTGCTCGGCGCCGTTGGAAAGACAACCCGTCCCTCCGCAAACGGTCACCTGCAAGCGCTCCGGCTTCTGCTCGGCCAGAATGGCCTGGCGCAGTTTTTCCAGTTCTTTAGGGGTTTTAATTTTCTCCATGGGTTTTTCCTTCCCCATCCGGTCGGTATTCTTTGATGATCTTCGCAATCTTATCCCCGCTCATCTTTCCATAATTTTTCTGGTCCACCCGCACCAGGGGAGCCAGCGCACAGGCGCCCAGGCAGTTCACGGTCTCCAGGGTGAATTTCATGTCTGCCGTAGTTTCCCCCGCCTTGACCTTGAGGATCCGCTCGAAATTCTCCACCAGACGCTGGCCGCCCCGCAGATGGCACGCGGTGCCCAGGCAGACATGGATCTCATGCTCGCCCCGGGGCACCAAACTGAAGGACTTGTAAAATGTGGCCACCATGTACGCCTGCGTCACGGGGATGCCCAGACGCTCCACCACGCGCCCGATGGCCTCCCGCGGGAGATAGCGCCACTCCGCCTGGATATCCTGGAAGATGCCGATGAGCGAACCCTTTTCGGCGCTGTACTTATCGATGATCTCATCCACCTTTTTTAAATCCATTGGTTTCTCCAGTTTCAAAAAGGCTCCCCCTCACCCCCACCCTCTCCCCTCAGGGGAGAGGGGAAGGGTGAGGGGCAATTTTCTAATGGGCGTGAGCCATGTTGACTTTGGCTTTTAAGGCCGCATATTCCTCGTTTACCCGCTCCTGAATCCTGGCGATCAAGTCCGCAGTCAGATGCCGGAATCTTCCCTGACCCTGGAAATAATCGGTAACCGGCCGCAGCTTCGGAAAGTCGATGGTCATGCTGTACTTCCCGCGTTCCACTTCATAAAGGGGGAAGATCCCCGTCTCTACGGCCAGCCGCCCATAGCGAATCGCCTGATCGGAAGGGATCCTCCAACCCGTCGGGCAGACGGATAGAATGTGGATATACGATGGTCCCTGGATATTTTTGGCTTTCTGCACCTTTTCCATGAGGTCGAAGGGGTAACTGGAACAGGCGGTCGCCACATACGGAATGGCGTGGGCGGCCGCAATGGCGGCCATGTTCTTCTTCCAGGTCATCTGCCCGAAGCTCATCTTCCCCGGGGGAGAGGTGGTGGTCATGGCCCCGAAGGGTGTGGAACTGGAACGCTGTATGCCCGTGTTCATGTAGGCTTCATTGTCAAAGCAGCAGTAGAGCATGTCGTGACCGCGCTCCAGGGCGCCGGACAAAGCCTGCAGTCCGATGTCCGAAGTCCCTCCGTCGCCACCCATGGCCACTGCCTTGATCGGCTTTTTCGGAATGCGACCTTTGCGCATCAGTACCTTCAGCCCGGCCTCAACGCCGGAACCTACAGCCGCGGCATTCTCAAAAGCCACGTGGATCCAGGGAATCTCCCAGGCGGTGCTGGGGAAGGCGGAAGAAATGATCTCCATGCACCCCGTGGCATTGGCAATGACGATATTTCGTCCCAAAGCCTTCAGGACGTAACGCACCGCCAGAACCTCGGCACATCCCTGACAGGCCCGATGGCCGGGAACGATGGGCTCCTTCGTGCTGAGCAGTTTGGGAACGTAGACTTGATATTTGTCCATTTTAAGCTCCGTTCTAAGGAAAAATGCAAAGTGAAAATTTTAATGAACTCTGAAAAAGTCGTCATTCCCGCGTAGGCGGGACACAAAAATCAATGAAAAGACTGGATTCCCGTTTTCACGGGAATGACATCAGTCTTTAATGGGAAATTCTTTAGCCTTAATTTTTTACTTTTGCACTTGGCCATTGGCAATTTTCAATGCCCTCAAGTCTTCCTTTATCCTCGAATTCCAATCGTAGTGAATTCCTCCACTTTCTTCTTCCCCTTCATCTTCATGGCCTGCTCGATCATCTCTTCGAATTGCTCCGGCGGGACGTCACGGCCGCCAAGACCGGCGATGAAACTGAAAATCTTGGGGCGTTTCGGCTGCTGGTAAAGGGCCGCCTTAATCTCCGAACATACCGGCCCCCCAATCCCCCCGAACGAAATGGCCCGGTCCAGGACCACCAGCGTTTCCAACCCCTGAACGGCCTGGCGAATATCGTCGAAGGGGAAAGGCCTCCAGAGTCTGAGCTTCAGCAGGCCGACCGGAATCCCCCTTTCTCTCATCCGGTCCACCGCCTCCATGGCGATTTCGCCGAAGCTTCCCATTGTTAAAAGGGCGATCTTTGCGCCTTCCATCCGGTACGTCTCCATCGGATGATAATGCCGGCCCGTCAGCTCCCCCCATTGGTTCCAGATTTCCAGGATCACGGGATAGGAATCTCTTAGGGCGATATCCTGGGCTTTCTTGGCTTCCGAATAGATCTCGGGCATGCCGAAGGCGCCCATGGTGATGGGCTTATCCGGATGGAGGACGTGGAGGGGCTTGTAAGGCGGGAGAAATTTATCGACCAGCTCCTGCTCGACCAGGTATAACGGCTCCACTACGTGGCTGAGAGTGAAGCCATCCAGGTTGACGATCACGGGCATGAGCACCCGGCGATCTTCCCCGATCCGAAAGGCGCAGATCGTCTGGTCAAAAGTGTCCTGCCCGCTTTCGGTGAAAATCTGGATCCAGCCGCAGTCCCGGGAAGCCATGACGTCGCTGTGGTCATTCCAGATACTCAGCGGGGCGGAAAGGGCCCGGTTGGTCACGGCCATGATGATGGGCAAACGCATGCCGGAGACGATGAAGAGAATCTCGTGCATCAGGGCCAATCCCTGAGCGCTGGTCGCTGTAAAAGTACGCGCCCCGACCGCCGAGGTGCCCGCGCAAACCGACAGGGCGGAATGCTCGGATTCCACCGGGACAAACTCGGCGTCGAGTTTGCCGTCGGCCACCAGCTCGGACAGGTGTTCCACGATATGAGTCTGGGGAGTGATCGGATAGGCGGCGATGCAGTCCGCGTTGGCCATCCTGACCGCCTCCGCTAGGGCGATGGAGACTTCCATTCCTACGCGCTTGTCACTCATTTTTCTTCCTCCATCATCTTGATGCAGCCCGTCCAGCACTCCCGGGCGCAGATGCCGCAGCCCTTACAATAATCCAGGTTGGCCAGATAATAACCGTCGTCGGTCCGGTAAATGGCCGCGTCCGGACAGAAGACCCAGCAGACACCGCACTTGATGCACTTATCCTTGTCTACCACCGGCCGCTGCGACTTCCAGTCGCCGGTCTTGTACTCCCGGGCGTTGCCCGGCTCAGTGACCACGCATCCGATGGGTATCTCTTTCCAGGTGTATTGATCGATCGGTTTCGCCACTGTTTTTCTCCTCTACCCGACTTGGGAATTACCTTCCGCTCCTGCGCAAAACGCTCCCCTCTCAAGTTCTTCCACCCCATCCGTCTGTTTCAGGAAAGTTGGAAAGTATTCCCAGCCCGGATCAATTGTTCAGGTGGGTTTCGTTGTAAGCTCGACGGAGGGCCTTAAGGTTCCTTTCCGCTCCCCTCCCGAAGCGGGATTTTAGCGGCGGAGCCATGGAATCCAACTCCACAATGCCAGTTCCTCGGACCAAGGCCCCCAGCATCGTCGTGTTGGTAATGGGAAGGCCTAACTCTTCATGAGCGATCAGGTCCGCATCGACCACGGCTACGCGTGCTTTGTAGCCGAATTCGGACCGGATCTGTTCGATCGACTTATTCGTGTTGATGATCAGCAAACCCCCGGGCTTCAGGCCTTGCGAAGGGTCCAGAATCTTGAGCAGGCTCGGGTCCAGGACGACCGCCACGTCCGGCTGATAAATCTTGGAACGCAGGCGAATCGGCTTATCATCCACCCGGGCAAAAGACACCACTGGCGCCCCCCTCCGTTCGGGGCCAAAGCTGGGAAATCCCTGCGCAAACTTCCCTTCTTCAATAGCTGCCAGGGCGACCAGCTCCGCAGAAGTGACCGCCCCTTGTCCTCCGCGACCATGGAAACGAACTTCTATCATGTCTATATTATCCCCTATCCGTGATTATTCTGGGAATGATGAGAATCATCATTTATTCCTGCCCAGTCACCTTTTTTCCCAATAACACATATGCCGATAAAGTGTCAACATTTTTATGAGGGAAAAAATAGGGAGAGGGGGTATTTTTGACTTTTGGTAATTTCATCAAACGTGGGGAAGGCAGATTTCCGCCGACATTCGCACCCCCGCATAGCGGGTAAAGTCCCCCGGTCTTGCAAACATTTAAGAGGGGTGATAGAATTCCTTCGCCCATCGCCATTTCTCCGGGAAGGGAATCTAAGCTAAATTATGCTTCGAAGGAAAATTAAAACCCTCGCTCAAATGAGGGCCATCGTTGCGCGGCTCAAAGGCAGGGGCAAAAAGGTCGTATTTACCAACGGCTGTTTTGACATCCTGCACGTGGGCCATGTGCGCTACTTACGGCGAGCGAAAAACCAGGGGGATGTCCTGGTCGTCGGCCTGAATACCGACCGATCGGTAAAAGAGATCAAAGGGGAGAAACGGCCCGTCGTGCCGGAGAAAGAGCGGGCTGAGATTCTGGCCGCGCTGGAGTTCGTGGACTATGTGGTCCCATTCGATGAACCGAACCCTTTACGCCTGATCGAAACCTTGAAGCCCAATGTCCTGGTGAAAGGGGCCGATTGGCTCAAATCCCGGATTGTCGGCCGGGAAATCGTGGAAAAGATTGGGGGCCGGGTCGTGCGGGTTCCCCTGGTTGCCGGAGCCTCCAGCACGGGAGTGATCGAGAAGATAATCAAAGCCTATTGCGGCTAGTGTCGCGTCTCGAAAGCTCGTTTCATAATTTATAGGGGGTCAGAGGGCTCGGGGGCCAGGGCGCTGAGCTTGGCATCCTGAGGCGCTGCGATCTCCGCAGATGGGGCGGGAAAAAACACCCCGCCTCCTTCGCCGGACAAAAATTTGTATCTTCTGGATTGCTTACACCCAGCCGAGGCTGTCGGCGCTCATCGCCCTGGCCCCCGAGCCACGTCACGGTGGCCGTCATCGTGTAAAGACATTATAAATGAGCCAAAGGAATATTTAGGCAAGTTATTTCTGAGACACGGCACCAGGACAGAAGGTCAGGAGTCAGCAGTCAGAAGGTAGAAAAAAAGAAGATCTTTGGTGATCACTGATGCCTGATCACGGGTCACTGGTTTCATGGGGGTTGAAGAAGCTTTTTATTCGTGATAAAGGTGATGGGGTGGGATTCTTTTTGAGTTAACAAAGGATTCTCCCCGGGATAGAAAGCGGGAGCATATGAAACCAGGGAGGCGTCAGAAAAATACTCTGTGTCCTCTGTGGTTATGTTTTCAGAATAATTCTTCGAAAAGGAGGAGATTTTCATGAGTAAAGCGATATTCACAGCAGCGATCACCGGGTCCATCCATACGCCGACGATGAGCCCATACCTGCCGGTTACACCGGATCAGATTGCCGATAACGCCATTCAGGCCTACGAAGCCGGAGCTGCCGTGGCCCATATCCATGTGCGCAACCCCGAGACCGGCCAGCCGTCCCCCGATATGGAACTTTTCAAAAAGGTCCTCACCAAAGTAAAAAGCAAATGCGACATGATCCTTTGTACCACCACCGGCGGCGGCCTGGGAATGACCCCCGAGCAGCGAGTGGCTGTGGTATCCACTTTCAAACCGGAATTGTCGTCCTGCAACATGGGCTCGATGAATTTCGCCCTTTTCCCACTGCTGGAAAAAATGAAAGATTTCAAGTTCCCCTGGGAGAAGCAGTACCTGGAGTTTACCGAAGACCTGATTTTCCCCAACACTTTCAAGTCGATCCGGGTTTTCCTCAATCTTTTCAACGATAGCGGGACCAAACCCGAATTGGAGGTCTATGACGCCGGGATGCTCAATAACACGGCTTTCATGATTGAACGCGGCCTTTTGAAAACCCCGGTTTACATCCAATTCGTTTTGGGCATCCTGGGCGGGATGGCTGCCAGCATAGAAAATTTGGTCTTCCTCTATGAGTCCGCCCGCAGGATGCTCGGGGAGAAGAATTTTGTCTGGTCGGTCTGCGCCGCGGGAAGGAATGAGATTCCCATGTGCACGCATGCCCTTCTGATGGGAGGCAATGCCCGTGTGGGTATGGAGGATGCTCTGTGGCTGGATAAGGGCGTGTTGGCCAAGAACAATGCCGAATTGGTGACCAAGATCATCCGCATCGCCAAAGAGTTCGGCATCGAGCCGGCCACGCCGGCAGAGGCCCGGAAGATTCTTGGGTTGAAGGGTTTCGATAAAGTCGGCTATTAGCGATTTTTCCTTCGCGGGGCCTCCGCTGATCTCGGAGGTCCTGCGCCTTTTTACTTTCCTCTTCCGCTTTTCGTGGGCCAGAGGGTTGAGGGCCATGTTCTTGAAAGGGTGCCTGCACACGCATACATCCTGTTCGGATGGGAAATTGACCCCTCAGGAGGTGGTCGACGCCTACCAGAACCGGGGATTTGATTTTGTCGCGTTTACAGATCACGACTATCTTCTAAAACCCCGGAGTGAAGAGATCTACCAGCAGGTAAGATCGGACCTGATCCTCTTTACCGGGGTCGAGTTAACGGTATTTGTGAAAGGGTATGTTCATGTGAGTCGCGTGCCAGGCGAGAAAGAGGTCTTGCATATTTTTAATCATCCGGGTCAATATAACCTCACGTTGCCCCAAATCCTTTCTCGGATCCAGGCCGTTGCGGAAATTTACCCGCTGGATACGGTCGAGGTCACGGCCAACGGTTTTCGCCGCAGAGAGTATGAGATCCCGGAGATCCCGTACCCCAAAATTGCCGCCGATGACTCTCATGGCGTGGAAGGGATTGGCAGGGCCTGGATTGAACTGGATGCCAAGAGGACGAAGGATTCGATCCTGCGCGCCGTTAAGCGGGGCGATTTCTGGAATTGTTACTTGTAAGATTTTTTCACCGCAGAGAACGCTGAGAGCGCTGAGATCAAATGGAAGCCAAAATTGAGGAAAAGGGACATTGGGATTAAATTGAAAATTTTTTTGAGATTTACTGGTTGATGTTTTTCTCTGTGTTTCCCACGGGCTCTATGGTCAAAGATTTAAAAAGGAGATTTTATGGGAAGGAGAATTGCCGTTTGTGCCCTCGCCCAGATCAAGAACGAACCGGACATCTGGTATGAGCGTTTTCAGGGAATGCTTTGGGAATGCGTGGAAGCCATTTTGCAGCAAACCGGCGTAACCTTCGATCTGAAGAAAGGGATCCGCAACGTGATCACCTGCTCGGATGATGTTTTCGACGCCCGGACGATTTCCGACAGTGCCATCACCGATGTCGTCGGGGCGCATTACCGGGGGGAGGAGAAGATTGCCCAGGACGGTTCCAACGCTCTCGGATACGCCCTGGCTTGCATCTTCTCCGGGCAAGATGATGTGATCCTCTTGACCGGGCACTGTAAGGAATCGCAGTCCGAAAGTCGCCGGATGTGCACGAACCTGGCGTATGATCCCTTCTACTGCCGGCCTTTGGGTCTGGATTTCGTCAACGCCAACGCCTTCCAGGCGAGAGAATACATGGTCAAATCCGGCATCGCCGAGGAGCATCTGGCCCGGATCGTCGTCCGCTCTCGAAGAAATGCGGCGAAGAATCCTTACGCCCGGCAGAACCCTATGATCACAGAAGCGGAAGTCATGAAATCTCCCATGCTGGCCGATCCCATCCGGGAACTGCATTACTATCCGGTGACCGACTGGGCCGTGGGAATGCTTTTATGCAGCGAGGAGCGCGTTTCCGAGTTTACGGATAAACCCGTCTGGATCACGGGGTTTGGCAACTGCATGGACACCTATTTCCTGGGGGATAAAGATCTTACGGGCAATATAGCCCTGGAAAGGGCCGCGGAGAGAGCCTACCGCATGGCCGGGATCAAAGACCCCCAAAGGGAATTAGACCTTGTGGAGCTGAATGATGCGGTGGCCTACCAGCTCCCCCTGTGGGCCGAGGGCATTGGGCTGGCCGCAAAAGGAAAAGGCGGGAAGTGGATCGATGAGGGAGGCATGGAGAAACATCATGTAAACCTCTCCGGGGGAATGTTAAACGGAAATCCCATTATGCTGGGGGGACTTGCCAGAGCCACGGAAGCCATTCTCCAGCTCAGAGGAGAAGCGGGAGAGCGGCAGGTAGCTGGAATTCACAAAGCCCTGGCCCACGGGACAACGGGTGCAGCCGGGCAACACCATGCCGTGGTTATACTGGAAAAATGAGGAGATATGAAATGGTCCATCGCAAGAAGAACCGGAATGTGGGGATCGTGGGAATCGGCCAAACCCAGTTCTCCAGCCATCGGGAAGACGTAAATCAACCGGAAATGATCCAGGAAGCGGTCCGCTTGGCCTTGAAAGATGCGGCCATCTCAATGGCTGAGGTGGACTGCGTAGTCCATGGGAATATGGAACTCTTTGAAATGATCCATCAGCCCGATCTATGGCACGTTTTGGGTACGGGGGCTTATGGCAAAAATTCCTTTCGCATCACCACCGGAGGAACCACAGGGGCCACGCTGGCGGCGGCCGCGGATAACCTGGTGGCCTCCGGCATGTATGACGTAGCCCTGGTCATCGGGTTTGAAAAGCTCCAGGAGGGGCATACGACCGGGGGCATAACCAACATGGCCGATCCTTTATGGGGCAGAAATTTGCAGACCGGTGCGCTGACTGGATCGACCGCCGCAACGATGATCAAAGAATTTGGGGAGGAAAGGGCCAAGCGGGCCGCCATGATGATGAGAATCATTCTGGATAAGCATGCCGGGCTGAACCCGAACTCCCACAGAGCCTTTGGCCTCGACTTTGATCAGATCGAAGACCTGATCGAGAATTCCCCCAAATTGGTCGGCGAGCTGCGCCTGATCCACATGTGTTCCCAGTCAGACGGAGCCTGCGCCTTAATCCTGGCTGCGGAAGAGAAGGCCAAGAAAATTTCCAAAAATCCGGTCTGGATCCGGGATCACATTACGGTTCATCGGGAAGAAACCATTCATTTCCGGGACGATGAATCCGGGGAGATGACCCATCACTTTGCCGCCCGTCACCTCTTCGAGCGCAATGGCATTGCCAACCCTCTGGAATATTTCGATGTGTTTGAAATGTACGACCCGTCGGCCTGGTGGGCCGTGGACTGGCTGAGAGAATTCTTCCTCCTCGAGGGAGATGAGCATCTGCAATTGGTTGAAAATAAGGAAGTCATGATCGGGGGGAAGATCCCGATCAACCCATCCGGAGGGGTGATCGCGGCCAACCCCATCGGCGCGACCGGCCTCGTTCGAGTCGCCGAAGCGGCTTTGCAAATTCGGGGAGATGCGGGCGGCCATCAGATTCCTAAGCCTGTGCGGCATGCTCTGGCCTCAGGTTTCGGGGGCACAATCTGGACCGTCCTTTTTATGCTGGAGAAGGAACTGGACTGGTAATGTGAAAATTTTTATGAAAAAGGCGAGAACACATGAAAACACAGAGTTCGCAGAGAAATCCTCTGTGTTCTCCAAAAGAGTTCCCCCCTCACCCCGCCCTCTCCCCCCATAGGGGGGAGAGGATGAAGGTGAGGGGGGCCATGTGATTTCAGTTGCGACTATGCCGCACTGTGGCCTCTGTGGTTAGATTTCTACAATGCTATTGGACGTGTGGGGGGACGAAATATGAGGGAATATTTCGGGGTAAAAGTCGAAGATATTTTCAACACCATGCCCGAGCGCTTTCGCCCGGAAGGGGCCGAGGGGATGACCGCTTCTTACGGCTATTCGATCCAGGGGGAAGGTAAATGGAGGCTCGCGGTTAAGGATGGCCGGATAAAGATTGAAAAGGTGGATGATCTTTCGGGCTGCGGCACGATTACCATTACCGACGGGGAGACCTTCGTGGGGATCAACATCGGAAAGGTTGACGCCATGAAGGCCTTCACTTCCGGTAAATTTAAAGTGGAGGGAGACTTCGGGGCCCTGGCCAAAACGGCGAAAATGTTCCGCAAGTACATTGCCCCCAAGAAAGAGATGTCCACCGACGCTACCCCGGGAGAAAAAGCGCAAGAGCCGGAACAGGAGCTCCTGGTTCTCCGGAAGACCATTTCTGTCAATCAGAGATTTGCGACCGGCCCCGTGATGGGCAAATTTCTGAAGGGCCTTAAAGAAAAGAAAATCCTGGCCAATCAATGCCCCCGGTGCGCAAGGCTGCAGCTTCCCCCGAGAGAAGTATGTGCGGAATGCCGGGTGAGAGCGACCGGATGGAAGGAAGTGGGGCCGAAGGGCAACCTGGCGATGAATGAAATCGTATATTACGCCAGCCCCGACCCCTTGACGGGAGAAACGAGGGAAACCCCCTACGGGTCCATTCGCGTCCTGCTCGACGGATGTAAGGGGAATGAGACTTTCTGGCATCTCTTACGGCCGGATCAGATTTTCCGAGTGAAGGAAGCCTGGAAAGAAGAGAAAGGAACGCGCTTGCGGCCGGTGTGGGCCGAACACCGGACGGGCAGCATTCATGACATCAAGTATTTTGAAATAGACGAGTGATCGATCCCTTCGGGCTTCTCGCGAGGGTGTAGGGGCGGTTCACGAACCGCCCCTACTGGATTCCCGCTTTCTCGGGAATGATAAACCTACTTCATGCGAATATTTATCCAGCGTTTAGCCTAACTCTCTGCTCTATGCTCTATGCTCGATTAGGAGGGAACAATGCAGGAAGGTATCGATAGGACGGATTGTTTTGTAGTGGAAGGGAAATTAGCTCTCCCCTATACCTATTTTGCGGGAAGAGTGGGGTCTAAGTTCATCACGGCGATCCGGGACCAAAAGAAGATCCTGGGCATGCGGTGTAATAAATGCAATAAGGTATTCGTTCCTCCCCGCCAGACCTGCGCCATCTGCATGGAAGATTTACAGAACAATTGGGTGGAGCTTCAAAATACGGGTGAAGTGACCAATTTTACGGTCGTCCGGTACAATGACAAACATCTGCCCAGACCGGCCCCTTTCATTTTGGCCATGATCAAACTGGAGGGAGCGGATACCCCGATGGTTCACATCCTGGAAGGGATTAAACCCGAAGAGGTTAGAATCGGATTGAAGGTGAAACCCGTTTTCGCCAAGGAGACGACCCATACCATTTTGGATATCGATCATTTCGAACCGATAACCGTCCCGGGTCAATAGTCCGGAGTTTGGAAAAAAGGGCCCTGGGTCAACGGTCTGCCTTCTGCTGTCCGGGAGATGGGTGCAGGCTTTTCCCATAAGTTGTCCGGTGTAATTCATCGCGCTTCTGGAACGCCAGTCGAACATCGATTTCGCAGACCTCACAAACCCTCTCGGTAATGGCGTCAACAGCCGGGGGGCATCCCGGCACAAAGGGAAAGCGATCTTTCAAATCCTGCGCGCACTTTCCGATGACCACGATTTTATCCCCCGGCAATGGTTTCGGCGCCTCCCCCATGATAACGGTGAGGTCTTTCAGCCTTTCCAGTTGTTTGGCCTCCCGGATGTAAATTAAAGTGCTGATCAGTTCTCCGGTGCATCCGGTGCAGGCCTTCTCCGCCTGGATGGTCAGCCCCGGATAGCGCTTCCGCATGACTTCAAAGGCTGGAAGGAAAGGACGGCGGACTTCAGGGATCGGTGGACCAACCGTCTCGATGCTTCCGGGATCATAAATGCCCAATCCTTTTTTATGACAATAAACCAGATGCATAACATCTGCGGGCGATACTCCCATGATCTGAGCAAAAACGCTATCCACGGCTACCGGGTCCCGGCCGGCACCGACAAGGCCCATGGCCACACAGTCATCCGGGTACTCCCAAAGCCCCTCCATGCCCACCAGTCCATCCACTACGGCGAAATGAGGCTTTACGACCGAGAGCAAATCGGCGATGGCCAGCTCCAACCCCAAGCGGTGAGTCTTTTTCTTTTCCGCCCCCGGCATCGCGCCTTTCATATTCTTCAGACTCAAGGTGACCGCCGTGCGGATGTGGGATTTCATCACCGGGACGCTGACAATTATATCGCTATCCAGTACCGTCTCCGCGATCTTGACGGATTTCATCACCAGGGCGTTGGGAATCTCCACTTCCCGATGCCGATCCTGGTTTAAATCGACCAGGGGGACACCCAAATTCTCGGCCACTTCTTTCGTTCCCGACTCCTCCAGAGCCATCATCGTATCCTGCCATTCGGGAAAATCATACCCTACGGCCGACCCTTCTCCGATGACCACACTTCTGGGCTTCCTTTCCAGGATTATTTTGGTGATGGCCTGAGTCACCCGGGCGTCCGTAACCTTGCCGGTCCCGGACTTGTCCCGGCTGGCGATATTGGGCTTCACCAATACCCGGCTTGCCCCGGTCACGATATCATCCAATCCACCTGCCAAGGCGACGGCTCTACGGACGGCAAGCTCCACGTCCTCTCCCGCCTTGACGATAGAAACAAGCGGCTTATTCACCATCATCCCACCCTTATCGTGGTTCGGGAGCCAGGTGGCGATGAGCGCGGGCAGCATCGGCGGGAGAAGACGTTTACCGAAGGTTCAACCTCGTCTCCGCGAAGGGAGTCCCGCC
>Ga0315293_10003117_pt1 | contig 15978 bp, 13 predicted proteins | sample YL17G13_20_MG_FD_203071 | JGI IMG/M metagenome (GOLD analysis project Ga0315293, IMG submission 203071) | Sediment microbial communities from Yellowstone Lake, YNP, Wyoming, USA - YL17G13_20 | ecosystem: Environmental > Aquatic > Freshwater > Lake > Sediment | place: USA: Wyoming | collected...
ACGGATTGGGTTTCACTCACGCCATCCCGGCGGAAACCGGCCGACCTCCTTATCATCCTGGCGATCTGCTCAGACTCTATGTCTACGGCTACCTCAACCGCATCCGCTCAAGTCGCCTCCTGGAAAGGGAAGCTGGACGCAACCTCGAGCTGGTTTGGCTCCTGGGCAAGCTCACCCCAGACTTCAAGACCATCGCCGACTTTCGCAAAGACAACCGCAAAGCCATCCGTCAGGTCTGCCGCGGTTTCGTCCTACTCTGCCGCGACCTCGACCTGTTTGGCGGCGAGCTCGTCGCCATCGACGGCAGCAAGTTCAAGGCCTCCAACAATCGTGCCCGCAACGTCACCCAACGCCAGCTCAAGCGCCAGCTCAAGGACCTCGACCAGAAGATCGATACCTACCTCCACGATCTCGACGACAGCGATGGGTCTGAGCCGGACATTCCTAAGCTCACTGCCCAGGAGCTTCAGGAGAAGATCGAAGCCCTCAAAACTCGCCGGGGTCAGCTGCTCGAGCTCTCCCAGGCGATGGAAGACGCCGGCCAGACCCAGATCTCCCTCACCGATCCGGACAGCCGCTCCATGCCCGCCGGCGGTGGTCAGGTCACCGACGTGAGCTACAACGTCCAAGTCGCCGTCGACGAGAAGCACAAGCTCATCGTCGACCATGAAGTCACCAACGAGCCCACCGACCGCAACCTGCTCCACCCCATGGCCCTGCGTGCCCAGGAAGTTCTCGGCGTGGACCACCTCGAGGTCGTGGCTGACATGGGCTATTCCAACGGCCAGCAGGTTAAGGCCTGCCTCGAAAGCGGCATTACCCCCTATCTGCCCCAGGCCAACACCTCAGCCAACAGTGCTCTCGGCCTCTTCGGCAAGCAAGACTTCCGCTATGACCCTGCCCAGGACTGCTACCTCTGCCCGGCCGGAGAAGTCCTCACCTTCCACTTCGAAACCCAAGACGCAGGCCGCCACTACCGCGTCTACTCCACCTCCGCCTGTGGCACCTGTCCCCTCAAACCCCGCTGCACCCGCAGCCGCGGCAACCGGCGCATCACCCGCTGGGTCGACGAAGCCATCCTCGAAGACATGGCCGAACGCGTGCGTGCTCACCCCGAGAAGGTCAAGCTCCGCAAGTGTCTTGTCGAGCATCCCTTCGGGACGATCAAACGGCACTGGAACCAGGGGTTCTTCCTAACGAGGGGGTTGAGTAAGGTGAAAGCAGAGATGAGCCTGACCGTCCTGGCCTACAACATCCAGCGGGTAGTGAAGATCCTCGGGGTCCCCAGAATGATCGAAGCGCTCGGCTAGGAGCGCTTCTTCCTTCTCTTTTCCCTATTTCGCACGCCAACTCACAGCACTGGCCAGTTGCATCCTCCCTCGCCACCGAGTTCTCACACGGTCTGGCGAGTTGATCATATGAAAGAGCTGCACCTCCCGCTACACTCGTGGCGGGAAACCAAACAAGTGAAGGAGGTGCAGCCATGTCTCATTATAGAGTGGGTTGCGACGCCCATCGTCGCTATTCTCAGTTCGCCGTTCTCGATCAGGATGGCCAGCTTCGCCAACAGACCCGTGTCGATCACGAACCCGGCGCCATCCAAGGCTTCCTGGAGAGCCTGCCCGAAGGCACTCCCGTCGCCCTGGAGAGCGTCGGCAACTGGTACTGGATCGCCGATGAGATCGAAGCCGCCGGCTGCGTGCCTCTCCTCACCCAAGCCGCCAAAGCCAAGGTCATGATGGGTAACGTGAACAAGACCGACAAACTCGACGCTAAGGGCCTGGCCAGACTGCTGCACCTCGACAGCCTGCCTACCGTCTGGCTCCCACCCGGCGAGATCCGCGATGAGAGGGAGCTCCACCGCACCCGGATGGCCCTCTCCAAGCTCAGGACCGCGCTCAAGAACCGCATCCACGCCACGCTGGCTAAGTACGGTATCACTACTTCCGACCACAGCGATATCTTCACTGGCACCGGCAGGGGATGGCTACAGACATCTCTTTCCCGGCTTCCCCCGGAGACGGGCCGATGTGTCGCCCAGGAGCTCGAAGCCCTCGACGGCCTGCAGCTCCAGATCACTCAGCTCGAAGAGAGAATCCGGGAGCGGATTGCCCTAACCCCCTCCATCCAGCTGCTCAAGAGCCTTCCCGGTGTCGGGGACATCCTGGGCATCGTCATCGATCGCTTCGACACTTCCGGCCAGTTCACCAGCTACGCCGGCCTTGTCCCCACCGTCCACGCCAGCGGCGGGAAGACCCGCTTCGGCCACATGCGCAAGCCTTCCAACCAGTACCTCAAGTGGGCCTTCATCGAAGCGGCCAACGTCGTGGTCCGTCACCGCCACCACCCGGCGTGGAAAACCAAGTACGTCTGCCAGATCTACGACCAGGTCTGTCAACGAAAGGGCCATGCCGTTGCCGTTGGCGCTGTGGCCCGCCATCTCGCGGAGGGTGCATTCTGGATACTCAAGAGACAACAAGCCTACCGGCCGCCTGCCAATCGGCAGGCCTCTCCCAAGCAGGTGCGTGGGCGTGCCTAACTTGTATCCACTGAGATACGTGAGTTGATTGCCAGGCACCTGCTGGACTTGCTCATGCCGCACTGACGGCGAATAGATGTTTCCGGGGGAACCGGCCAAGAGCCGCAGGGGATCGATCCGATCTCAAAGCTTCGTACGTCTTGACAGCAGCCCTTTCATAGATGTTGAGCGGCTGCAAGATTCGGCTACAGATGCACATCCACGATGATTCCCTGGGCCGGGGATGTGCCGCGACCCAGGGGAGGTGCGAGCGCGGGCACTGTCTCACGCCTTCTTCTGCGGGAACAGGAACCACCCAAACCCGATCGCGAAGAACAGGTAGATCGCGGCCGCAAACCATCCCAGCGGACCCAGCACGCCAGAGAACTGAGCTATGAGTGTGATCACGAAGCCGATCGCATCGTAGACGCACAACGCCAGGACAATCGCCCGTCGCGCATCCGATTCGATCGCGTTCCTGGCGAACCAGGTGAGCATCAGATTGCCCATCAGCGACGCCCCGTACTCCCTGGCGGCAAATATACCCCCGGGATTCAGGGATGCGCCAAACAGCGAGTAGAGGAAGATGGGAGCGATGAGGATGGGTACGCCTAGGCTCAGGCATACAACGGCCTTGATGATCATCATTGTTCGGAATGTCATTGCGAGCCTCCTCTCAGGCGGTTGACCGTACTCCTCGGAGAACAACTGACGGGTAGCTAGTGGTGCCCGCGCTCGCCACCTGCTCCACTCCGCTTGCCGCTTTGGGCCTCCTCCTCAGCACCTCACGGTCTTGGAACTTTCCGACGACCCCATCGAGTTCAGTCGCAGCCGCCCAACGGCCTCGAGCTAAGCTGCCCGGCGGAAGCGGGCAGCTCGCCACCTATTCTCGCGCATGACAGCGGGCGTGGCGCCTTACCCTATGGCCCAGCCCGCCGGGTCAGCTTCAGCGAGTTGTTGGGCGTCCGGTTCCGCGAAGATCCGCGATCATGAACCAGCATAGCCCGACCTCCGGATCGTCAAACTGCCGCACGCACGAGAACCCTGCCTTCTCGTATGCCCGAATCGCGCTCGCATTGTCGAGCGACGTTGCCAATCCGACCAGGGGCACTGAGGGATCGAGCGCCACTCGGGCTAGCAGCAGGCCAAGCGCCCGCGGACCCGCGCCCTGGCCGAGATAGCTCGTCTCGCCGATCATGATGTCGAGGTCGATCGCACCTTCGGGGAGATCGGGCACGCCGATTGTCGCCAGGTCCTCGTCCCTGTACCGCTGCCAGCAGACATACCCGATGGGCAGGGCGTCGGCGGTGATCAGCGCGTGGCCTCCATCCGGGGGCCTCTGCTGCACCTCAGCAAGATTGCGTTCTGGATCGCCCCACCAGCGGCGAACATGCGGCTCGCGAAGCCAGCGATCGAGCAGCGGGAGATGCTCGCCTGGGTCGAAGTCCACTAGGCGGATGTTGTCCACTGGCGGCATCGGCACATCGCCTCACCGGACGCCCAACGGCCTCGAGCTAAGCTGCCCGGCGGACGCGGGCGGCTCCACCTGATTGTCGCGCACGCCGGCGGGCCATGCGCCCCACCCTATGGCCCAGCCCGCCGGGTCCGCTTCAGCGAGTTGATCATATGAAAGTGCTGCACCTCCCGCTACACTCGTGGCGGGCAACCAAACAAGTGAAGGAAAAGGAGGTGCAGCTATGTCTCATTATAGAGTCGGATGTGATGCTCACAAGCACTACTCTCAGTTCGCCGTTCTCGATCAGGATGGCCAACTCCGCCAGCAGACCCGGGTCGACCACCAGCCCGGTGCCATCCAGGCCTTCCTGGAGAACTTGCCGGAGGGCACTCCCGTCGCGCTGGAGACCGTCGGCAACTGGTACTGGATCGCCGACGAGATCGAAGCTGCAGGTTGCTTGCCTCTCCTAGCCCACGCTGCCAAGGCCAAGGTCATGATGGGCAACGTCAACAAGACCGACAAGCTCGACGCCAAGGGCCTGGCCAAGCTCCTCCACCTGGACAGCCTGCCCACCGTCTGGCTCCCGCCCGGGGAGATCCGGGACGAAAGGGAACTCCACCGGACCCGGATGGCTCTCTCCAAGCTCAGGACCGCCCTCAAGAACCGCATCCACGCTACCCTGGCTAAGTACGGCATCACCAGCACTGAGCACTCCGACATCTTCGCCGGCGCGGGCAAGGTCTGGCTCAAGACAACCCTCTCCCGGCTTCCCCCGGAGACGGGTCGATGTGTCGCCCAGGAGATCGAAGCCCTCGACGGGCTGCAGCTCCAGATCACTCAACTCGAAGAGCGCATCCGGGAGCGCATCGCACTGACCCCCTCGATCCAGCTGCTGAAGTCGCTCCCCGGCGTGGGAGATATCCTCGCCATCGTGATCGACCGCGAAGTCGGGTCCATCGACCGCTTCGACACGGCGGGGCAGTCCACCAGCTACGCCGGCCTCGTTCCCACCGTCCACGCCAGCGGCGGCAAGACCCGCTTCGGCCATATGCGCAAACCCTCCAATCAGTACCTCAAGTGGGCCTTCATCGAGGCAGCCAATGTCGTCGTCCGCCATCGGCACCACCCCGCCTGGAAGACCAAGTACGTCTGCCAGGTCTACGACCAAGTCTGTCAGCGAAAAGGACATGCCATCGCCGTCGGCGCTGTGGCCCGCCATCTCGCGGAGGCTGCCTTCTGGATACTGAAGAGACAACAACCCTACCGGCCACCTGCCAACCGGCAGGCCTCTCCCAAGCAGGTGCGAGGGCGTGCCTAACTTGTATCCATTGAGATACGTGAGTTGATTGCCAGGCACCTGCTGGACTTGCTCATGCCGCGCTGACGGCGAATAGATGTTTCCGGGGGAACCGGCCTAGAGCTGCAGGGGATCGATCGGATCTAACGAACTCGCACGCCTTGACAGCAGCGCTTTCATAGATGTTAGGCGTCATCGCAAGTGAATCCCACCCGCGACTCGTTGCGATGAAACTCAAGCTCAATGCCCCCAGCCTTGTGCGCCCATATTCGTGCGAGAGATAACAATGCATGTGAACTACTTAGGCAGGAACGTACGCCAACCTAATGACGTCCTCGTCCATTTGCTCGCTGGCTTTGAGGCGCAACGGCGGCCGAGGGCCGGCGAAGAACGGCTTGCCGGAACCAAGCACGACCGGGTGCAAGTAGATGCGATACTCATCAATAAGGCCAAGGTCCGTTATGCTACGCGCCAGGTCCGGGCCTGCAACGTCAATCTCTCCGTCGAGCTCAGCCTTGAGGCGGCGTATCGCCCCCTCGACGTCATCCTTGACGAGCGTGGCATTGGGACCGACCGACTTCAACGAACGCGACACGACCCATTTGGGCTGGGCTCGCCAGGCTGCCGCAAATTGCCGTTCTTCCCCGCTCCACTCGGCACTGTCATCGTCCCAATACCGCATCACCTTGTACATCCGGCGGCCGTACACGCTGCCGGCCAGGCCGCCAACCTGCTCGATCCAGTGACGAAAGAGCGTGGGGCTTGGCGCAAACGCCGTGTGGTCGACGTAGCCGTCCAACGACTGGTTCATGCCAAAGACGAGTTTCGCCATACACGCTTCTCCTTGCCAGGCACTCAAATGTGAGCTGGGCAATCGGTCTCGTACGGCGCCCGATGACGCCTAACGGCCTCGAGCTAAGCCGCTCGGCGGAAGCGGGCAGAGCTACCCACACTCTAGCCCTAGCCGGCGACCAAGACAAGCCTCACGCCGACTCGGCGGCGCCGCCAAGTCGACCTCTCGATAGCCCACGCTTGCGGGCACCAGGCGCCAACCTCTTCGCACGCCCGCCGAGTCGGCTTCAGCGAGTTGTTGGGCGGCCATCAACGAACTGGTTTGAAGTCGGATTCGGGACCTCTACCTGATAGACGCCTCCGGGCGTTCGTCATTGCTCCACGTAAGGCTTGAATGCCTTGCCGTCCAGGGTCTTCTTCCTGTCAACGAAGGGATCATCGACGGCGGCGAACCTAAGCAACGCCGGCTTGCCGTCTGCCATGGAAACGAAGACTTCATAGATCCCCGTGCAGATGAAGAACACGTCAGTTGGCCCCGGGACGAGGCAGTCATCGCTCTCCAGGAGAAGCTTGCCGCCGTCGATATGAAATGTGCCGGTGCCAACGTTCATCCCGGCGTGGTCGCCTGCTATCGCGTCCATGCTGAATGTGGCGTCCTCGGCCAACGTGAACACGGCGGCATCTCCTCCACCGCCTCCCATGATAAGAATGGCCCACTTGCCAGCGACATCCGTGATTGAGGCCACGGGCTCTTCTGGGCCCAGTTTCGGTTGGGGGATCGCGGTCTCCGTCGGCGCCTCACTTGGGGCCTCAGTCGGGGGAGGACTCGTCTCGGTTGGAGCCTTCGCCGGTGGCGCGGTCGGAGGGGCTAGCGCTTGGGTTGGCATAGAGGGTGCACAGGCCGTCAGCAAGAACGCGATGCAAACCAATAGGGCGGTGGCGGTGATTGAAGTATTGCGGTGAGTGCCGTGCGCGTGCTTGTTCTTCCTCCATCTGTGTGAGGGAACGGGACGCGAATAGGCACTAGCGCCGCTGACGAGGCAGGAAGGGCAGTGGCGGTCCTGGCCTGCACACCTCCTTAACAGGAGTTTTGCGGATGTAGTTCTCCTCATCCAATGCAACTAAGGATGCCGAGATCCTGCGGGCAGCGCAATTGAGGGAGATCCCAGTGCACTCGCCGCAGCGAAGATACACTGGGATTGTCCTACAGAACCGGGTCGCTTTCTCAACTTTCTTGTGCTCCCCTCTACCTGACTTCGACCGGCCCGGCATTCCCGATGGGAAGATCCGGAGGGCTGGACCAGCAGATCATGTAGATGGGACCCTTCTCAACCGTGAATGTATAGGTCGCGCTTTTGCCTGGCTCCAGTTCTTCCATCAGCAATATTTCCGCCCAATCAGGCGGCGACCCGGCTGTGGATGCCATGAGGTCTAGAATGGTTTTGTCCTCGCTGATATTGAACAGCGTCAGCGCATATGAACCCTTGTTCTCATCCTCGATGGTCAGGTTGACTTCAACGTCTCCTGCCTGCAGCGGCGCTGGCTCATCGATCGAGCAGGTTCCACCCCTGATCGTAACGGACATCCCGGATACAGGTTCTTCTGCAGAAGGTGCAGCTTCCTCTAACGTTACCACTTCAACGAAGGCGGGCATGAACCTGGCTAGCGCTTCATCTGTGATAATTGTCCCGTAGGTTGTGATCTTCCCATCCTTCACTTCGTAGACGTCGTTGTAATCAAGCGGCGCCACTTCGAGCATGCGGGTGAAATCGTGCCACGTTTTGGCCTGGACAAAGACGAGGTCGCCTTCAACGGAGGCGATCTCCGTCTCCCACTCGAAGTGGTTGTCGACGCTATCCTGCCACAGCGCTCTGATTTGATCGATCCCAGCGTAGACCTCCATGCCGGTAGGCGGCAGACCAATGATGTAGGCTGTGGCATCATCGGCGAAGTAGGCCAGTGATCCTTCCACATCGCCCGCGTTCATGCGGGCGATCATCTCCGTAACGATTGTGGAGATTGAGTCATCAGGATCATCGACCGTGGGAGCGACAGGCGGGTTGGCGGGCGGCGGTTGAGTCGATTGGGTCGCACAGCCCGTACATCCCAACAGAATAACCAAGAGGATTACAGCGAAAGTGGTAGACAAGCGTTTCATGGTCAATTCTCCTCATCATTTGTGAAGGGCTCATCGAGTCGAGAGCAGGTGTTCGGATTCCTGTCCTCAAGATCAGCATAGCAACCTAACGACTGCAGAAAGTGACATTTCTTGCCAGTTTCTTACGCGCCGATTTGTTTTGACCGAAATGGCTCTATGCTAGGGATGATTTCGGGGATACTACGTAGCGTGCTGAGGAGGTCCAATGCCCGCTTCTAGTGCCAGGATCGCGCTCGACCAGTTCACTACTTTTGGTGACATGTTGAAGTATTTGCGGCGTCGAGCGGGATTGACCCAGCGAGAGCTATCGATTGCAGTAGGTTACAGCGAAGGGCAGATTTCCCGGCTTGAACAGAATGAGCGTATGCCAGACCTGGCGACGCTGATCGCTCGATTCATTCCTGCCTTGTTTGCGGAAGACGATCCCGAAGTCGCAGCACGATTGCTGGAACTCGCCGCGGCTATCCGGCGTGAAGATGCGCCTGCCGCTGGTCTACCCCCATACAAGGGACTGTACTACTTCGACGAGGCCGATGCTGAGTTGTTCTTCGGTCGGGAGCAATTGACCGAAACACTCGTGGATCATGTGATGACCCGGGTGCACACGAATGAACGATTTCTGGCGGTTGTGGGTGCCTCGGGCAGTGGGAAATCTTCGGTCGTACGCGCCGGACTGATTCCCACATTACGTTGGCGACAGCCCTCGTCGGGATGGCCTGTCTACGTCATCACCCCCACTGCCCACCCGCTGGACAACCTGGCAGGGCACCTGCTTGGGGAAACCCCACGCGATCTGCCACTACGCAAACTTGTTGATTTGCTTGCCCAGTCTCCCCTCACGCTACATTCCCACTCGAAACGCATTGCGGAAGAGGCAGGCGCAAGCCAGGTGTTGCTGGTTATCGATCAGTTTGAAGAGAGTTTCACGCTCTGCCGCAGCGAAGCAGAGCAATCTGCCTTTGTTGAGAATTTGCTCACCGCGGCGTTTCAACCGGAGGGCGCTGCTATCGTAATTGTCGTTCTACGCGCCGATTTCTACGCTCATTGCGCTCGCTTCAACCTTCTGCGTCAGGCGCTTACCAAGTCTCAGGAGTATCTCGGCCCGATGACCACGGACGAGCTGCGCCGGGCGATCGAAGAACCCGCCAGGCGAGGTCATTGGGAGCTTGAAGAGGGGCTGGTCGAGTTTCTGCTTCATGATGTGGGAGCGGAGGCCGGTCATGCTCCAGAACCAGGGGCACTTCCGCTCCTTTCGCACGCCCTGCTGGCGACATGGCAGCGACGACGCGGTCATCGGCTCACTCTGAGCGGGTACTCGGCATCTGGCGGCGTCCGTGGCGCCATCGCCGAAACCGCTGAGGCGGTCTTCCATGACCATCTTGCACCTGAGCAGCGCGCTATCGCACGACAGATTTTTCTACGGCTGACCGAACTCGGCGACGACACAGCCGCTCCCGATACGCGCCGCCGGGTTAGTTTCGAGGAGCTCGCCTCCACACCTGAAGACCGAGACCCAGTTCATGAGGTCCTGATGACTCTCGCAGACGCCCGACTGATCATCACCGATCAAGACTCCGCCGAAGTCGCACATGAGGCGTTGATTCGCGAATGGCCAACCCTCCGCAATTGGCTGGAGGAAGACCGGGAGGCTTTACGCCTGCACCGCCATGTCACCGACGCAGCGCAAGAATGGGAGTTGCTCGACCGGGATCCGGGTGTTCTCTATCGCGGCGCGCGGCTGGCCCAGGCGATGGAATGGTCGCGCGCGCATGAGTCGGATTTGAACCTCCTGGAACGCTCCTTTGTGGAGGCTTCTCGCTCACAGGCTGACCAGGAATTCGCCGAACGAGAGGCGCAGCGCCAACGCGAACTGGAGGCTGCCCATCAATTGGCCGAGCATGAACGTGCTCGCGCCGAAGAACAAACGAAGTCCAACCGGCAGCTCCGGCAACGCGCGTTCTATTTATTCGTTGCGTTCTTCATCGTCGGAATGCTGGCTGTGGTGGCATTCGGTTATGGACGAAGAGCAACCCGCGCCGAACATCTAGCACTCTCAAGAGAGCTAGCGGCAGCCTCGGGAAACAACCTGCAGATTGATCCGGAGCGCAGTGTATTGTTGGCTCTACAGGCGATCGAGTCAATGGATACGCTCGAAGCACGAAACGCCCTGCACCGCGCCCTTCCAGAAATCCACTCCATCTTCACGCTAACCGCTCACGCTGGAGGTGCGGTAGATGTGGCTTTCAACCCGGATGGAAGCCGGATTGCGAGCATCGGTGAAGATGGAACCGCGAAGATATGGGATGCACCCACAGGCCAATTGCTTGAGGCCCTTCATAATAACTCCGGGGAGACATCCTCAAGCGTGGCGTACAGCCCGGATGGGAAGATCCTGGTCACCGCCTGGCTGACTCAAGTCATTTTCTGGGATGCCGAAAGCTATGAAAGGCTCTTCACTCTATCCGGGCAGAACGTTGGTACAGAGGTTGGCTATAACCTCGGGGTAGGACAGGTGAGTTTCAACCCGGATGGATCCCTGCTCGCCATAGCTAATTTGGATGGGGAATCCGTGATCTGGGATCTCGCCTCACATACCAAGCGCTTGACCATAAAGCATGAAGGGCAGCCGGCCAAGGCGATTGCCTTCAGCCCAGATGGACTACTCCTTGCGACCGGTGGGGATGAAGGAGTTGTCAGGTTGTGGGATTCTGGAAGCGCTGACCTAGAGTTTGCGCTTACTATGGGCGGGGTCATTCATCGCGTTGCATTCTGTCCGAATGATTCACGCATCGCCGCCGCCAGTGAAAATGGCAGTGTAAAGGTGTGGGACGCAAGAACGGGAGAGGAGCTGCTGACCCTTCCACGGCTCTCCGGTTTGTACAGCATCGCCTTTTTGTCCAATGGAACTCTCGTCACGGCTGGTCAGGATGGGACGGCCAGAATCTGGGACTCAGAGTCTGGCCAGCAGTTACTGACTCTGGCTGGGCATAGAAGCACTGTCGTGGGAGTCGCCGGAAGCCCGGATGGAAATCGGATCGCGAGCTCCGGGTACGACGATACCGTAAGGATCTGGGATGCGGCACCTGGTCGTGAGTTACTTACCATAGCCGGCCATCAAGATATCGTTTGGGACGTAGAGTACAGCCCGGACGGGAAGCAGATCGCTTCAGCCAGCGTCGATGGCACTGCAATACTATGGGAGGTTGATTCGGGGCAGTTGCTGCTGACCCTCTCCGATGGGGATGCTCCAACCGACGGGTTCACCGGGCTTTCCTTCTCTCCGGATGGAGAACAACTTGCCACTGGCAGTATGGATGGGACGATCACACTTTGGGACAGCCAAACCGGTGATATCTTGAATACCCTGGAGGGACACTCCAACATGGTCGTCGGGCTGGCCTTCAGCCCCGATGGCGCAGAACTCGCCAGCGCCAGCTGGGACGGGACGGCAAAGGTCTGGGATGTAAGTACCGGAAGGGTTGTTGTCACGTTTGTGGGACATGAGACTCCGGTTCTGCTGGTCGGGATTGCTTTCAGCCCCGATGGTAAGAGCGTTTTCACCGCAGGGGATGATGACTATGTCCGTATGTGGGATGCAGCGACAGGGCAAGAACTCAGAGCCTTTTCGGGGAACGGAAAGGACATCTATGGTCTTGCGCTCAGCTCAATGGATGATCTCCTCGCCATGGGCGATCAGGATGGTGTTATCACGCTCTGGGACATCAATACCGGCGATATCGTCCGCACCTTCGGCAGCCATGCCGGGTTGATATTCCGCCTGGAGTTCAGCAGGGATGGTACACGCCTGGCATCAGCCAGCTTTGACAGGCTGGCAAAGATCTGGGACGTCACCACGGGGGAGGAAGTAGCCGGGCTTTTCGGGAATACGGGGAGTGTGTTTGGTGTTTCGTTCAGCCCAGATGGGGATCACCTGGCGACGGCCGGTGCGGATGGCACGATTCGAACCTACACCCTACGGACAGATGAACTAATCAATCTTGCGCTCTCGCGTGTCTCACGGACACTGACTGAAGTTGAGTGCCAGTTGTTTCTACATGAAGACTCCTGCGCTCAGTACTCGGTCCGAATGAAGATCCACAGAGCGAAGTGAACGCCTTCTTGGCTAAGCTCCCGTTGCTCGGCCACCTGGACTCCAACCCGTTCCACAGCGTCAACTAGCTGATGGCGCGCCCTGGTCGCACCCGGCACGGCCCGATCCTTGACGACCACCAGCGCTCCTCCGGGCGCAAGGACCCGCCGAACCTCACTCAATCCCTGTCGAAGGTCCTGCCAATGATCGATCGAGTCGAACGCAAACACGAAGTTCGTCGACGCATCTTCCACCGGAACGTTTTCCGCTGACCCGAGCCGGAACTCGATTCGCGCTGAGGCGGGATGTCCCGTGGTCCTCTGTCTGGCGATCTCGATCATTCGTGGAATAGGATCGATTCCAATGAGGCTGCCAACGGTAACGCTTGTGGCAGCATGCCGAAGTGCAGCTCCAGTGCCGCAGCCAATATCCACGACAGTGGCTTCCGAAGGAAGACTCAGCCGTCAACGGCGAGCCTATTGGTTGGGTACTCTCCATAGTTCTCGGCGTACCACTCGGCGGTGTCGGAATCCCATTCGGTCATGATTTCGGCTTCCGGGGCGGCCGCCCAACGGCCTCGAGCTAAGCTGCCCGGCGGAAGCGGGCAAGCTTCGCAGGACTCCACGACACGCGAGCGGGCAAGACAAGCATCCACGACGGCCCAGCGCGCCGGGTCAGCTTCAGCGAGTTGTTAGCCGCCATGAAATTCATCGGCCACTACTGCCTTGGACGCACGCTGAGTCAGGGTATACCTAGCGAAAGGCCTTGTACAGACCAGATACGGCAAGGAGAGTCCATCCGGCGACAGCGGCGAAACCCAGGAGGCGTAGAACCAGCGGCCAAGAGGAGTGCCAAGTCCACAGGGCCACCATAATGGGTAGGATCAAGATCCAAACGATGACCCTCGGTATCGAGGGCAGCGCTTGTACCCAGTTCCAGAGCAGGTCGAGCCATCCTTGATTCACGACCATTGCGAGGAGGAACCCGACCCACAGCACTACGAAGATCATGATGGCATAGATGGTGAGGGCTCGTGTAGCGGCAACGCTCCAGAATGATGCGTCTCTCATGGCCCCTCCTGGGCTGGTCGGGTCGCAAGCCGCGACAGGGACGTGCCCAACTCTGCAAAGGACAATCGCTTCGATGCCCGAGACTGCACCAGGACCGCGGCAACGACGGATGAGTGACCGGGCTCCAGCCGCACTGCGAGGAACTCGCACAATGGCGGCTAACGGCCTCGAGCTAAGCTGCCCGGCGGAAGCGGGCAAGCTTCGCAGGACTCCACGACACGCGAGCGGGCAAGACAAGCATCCACGACGGCCCAGCGCGCCGGGTCAGCTTCAGCGAGTTGTTACCAGGCGGCAACGTGCGGTGAAAGGAATTGGGCGCCGCGCAACTAGCAGCCCACGTCCTCAGGAAGCGGCGCGCTGCCGGGACCTGAACGTGAGATATGTCCAGATCGCTCCCAGGAGGTCGATGGCGGCGAAGAGCCCGAGCGTCGTGGGAGCCCACTGAAGCACGATGAACAGGATGAAGATCGCGAACGTGGCAAAGCGCGCATATACCGTCCACATGTAGAATGGTTTCAGGTCCGCTCTCGCAACTTGAATATAGTAGTAGCCAGTGACCAGCATGAGGACGCCCGCGTTTCTGATCCACGGCTCAATCGTAGGCGGCTGTCCGAACATGCCCAGCATCGCATTGGGCATGAATGCGCACGCAAAGCCATTGACAACCAAGTAGATCGCGAAGACCAGGAGGCTGATCGCAACACTGCTCATGAGTCGCTCCTTTGTTTAGGGAAGGCAAGACGCGGCAAGCTGCGCGGCACCCACGGCAGTCAGTTCACCTAGTCGAGGAATGAGACCAGCGAGAGTACCAGGTAGGAGGGGATGGCAAGACGTGTCAAGGCCAACCCTATACTGATTATATGGCAGAAGCGAGGACTGACCCACGCCGCCTGCTAACGGCCTCGAGCTATGCTGCCCGGCGGAAGCGGGCAACGTGCCTCTACTCTACGGTAACCTGGCGGGCCAGACAAGCAGCACGAGAGAGCCGGCCCGCCGGGTCAGGTTCAGCGAGAGCCCGTGTGAAAAGCCCAGAATCGCGAATCGCGTTCCCACCCACAGGTCTTCCCGCTCGCCCAAGGAATGAACTGAACCCACTTCACCGAGACTCCGCGCAAGCGCAACGGGACAGGTCCCCACCGGTCCGACTCTTCACACAGTCTGGCGAGTTGTTGGGCGGCGTACCTATGGATGGTGCCAATCCGGGAAGCATCCTTCCCTTCACGTATGCGTGCTGACACCATCGGCGCCGATTGCTTGTCTGGGGCAGTTGCCCGAATGTGCGCCTCAGGACTCAGCCAGCTCCTTGAGCTTGGCCTCCATCTTGACAACCGTCGCTTCGGACATCCTTTGGCCTGCGAGACCCATGAGCTTGCCGATCACCCCATAAGGTAGCTCAATCTCCTCCATGAAGGTAAACCGACTCCCGGATGGTGCGCGCTGAAGTGACCATTGTTGATGGTAAGACCCGTAGTTGGCGCCGGAAACCATCCGCAGAGCAAGCTTCTCGTTCTCCTTCCACTCTGTAACCTCAAACTTCATCTTGGAGAGGCGTCCCCCGGCCTGCTCTTCGATGTAGAGTGGCGTCCCGACACCGCTCCGTTGACTGCCCGTGTATTCGAACTTCCTGAACGTTATGCACCATTGCAGGACTTTCTCGGGTTCGATGAAGAAGGGCCACACTTTCACTGGCGGCGCTGCGATCTCAATTGCTTTCTGGACCTTCATCGGAACCTCCGTCCTCATGAGAGCGGACTCGCCGCCCAACGGCCTCAAACTAGGCTGCCCGGCGGAAGCGGGCAACTCCTCCCTACTCTACGACACGCGAGCGGGCCAAGCAAGCTACGATCAATGCCCAGCCCGCCGGGTCAGCCGAAGGTCCTGGTGCTCTTCCAGGGCTTCAGCGAGTTGTTGCGCAGCCCAAAGCTACCAATGTCGTGCTTCTTGCTCCCCCCGACAAGTGCCCTCATCTAGAATTGCACCTGTCTCTGTGCAAAGTAACCCTCTATTGCGCGCTCGAGTCTGCTCTTCACAGGGATGAGAATGGCGATTCCGATGCCTATTGAAACGAAATGCAGCAGAGTGGACTCTTCCCCAATCCTCTCGCCTATGTAGGTGATAAGAAGATGCTCGGTGAAGCTGTAGACGAAGATGAGCAGGCCGCCGAGGACCGAGTAGACAGCGCCCTTCTTCACGAACACAGTGATGTCGAAGAGCCTGTCCTTGATGATCGCCAAGCCGATGATTGCATTGAAGACATCGACCAGGAGCATACCCAAGGGCAGCAGAATAGGGATGTCTACTCCCATGACCACGCCCGCCTTGACAACCGCGAAAGTGATCACCAGGAGGCCCCAGGCATTATAGAGGGAGTGTCTTCGTTCTAGAGGAGATGCGGCTCTGCTCGCGGCAGCAAATACCATCCAACATGCGGCTAGGTTGGGCACGAACCAGGCAAGCATGACCCAGGGACCCAGCACGGTTGGGAGGACTCTGAAGACATTTCCCCAAGCATACGAGTAGACCCCGTCCACCACCCAGTAGAGCCCTGCCAAGCTCAGCATCACGAAGAGCGTACAGATTCCCCAGACAAGTGCGAC
>Ga0315293_10003120_pt1 | contig 15968 bp, 8 predicted proteins | sample YL17G13_20_MG_FD_203071 | JGI IMG/M metagenome (GOLD analysis project Ga0315293, IMG submission 203071) | Sediment microbial communities from Yellowstone Lake, YNP, Wyoming, USA - YL17G13_20 | ecosystem: Environmental > Aquatic > Freshwater > Lake > Sediment | place: USA: Wyoming | collected...
TGCCGATCTGGGAAAATGCCTGCAGTTGGGAACGGCACCTCTGGGTCCTCTGGAAATGCTTGAAACGTCGGAGCTATCGCCCCACAAGACCCCGACCTGAATTTACACGGACTTCTTGACAGCATCCCGTTCCGCTCAGGCTTGCAATGAGAACGACGCTGCCTGATAATATCGGCACGGACGGGCCCTTAGCTCAGCGGTAGAGCAGAGGACTCATAATTCTTTTTCACGCCTCGGCGCAAATCCTTGCAAATACGGTAATTACAGTTGCCGTCATCACTTGTGGTTGAAACTTGGATGCCGCTGGAACCGCTGGAAGGCGCACAAACCGCTCCTCCGGTTGTCGCGACAACCGCCTTGAGCAAAAGCGTTTGATCGCCGAGATTTGCAGGCGGGCGGGGGCGCCCCCTGCCGCGTCGCCGACATGCCCCTGGTGGACCGCCTCGGCCGGGGCACGGAAGCCTGGGCCCGGCGGCGCGAGGAACTCCTCCGCAAATGGGAGCGCGAATCGGCCGCGGGCGATTCAGGCGTAGGGTTTGCCGCGCCGCGATCGCGTCGCCCTCACCCGATCGCCACGCCGTCCCTCTCGCCGGTCCGGATGCGGATGCACTCGGCAAGGTCCACGATGAAGATCTTCCCGTCGCCGATCTGGCCGGTCCGGGCGCCATCGAGAATGGCGTCAATGGTCGGCTGAACGAAGGCCTCGTTGACGGCAATCTCCAGTTTGACCTTTCTGAGGAGGCTCCCCGACTCCTTGTGGCTCCGATAGACCTCGGCGATGCCCTTCTGCCGGCCGCGGCCCAGCACGTTGGAAACCGTCACTAGGTGAATCTCCTTCTCCGTCAGCCGGTCCAGGACGTCCTGCAGCCGGTCGGGTTGAATGACGGCAACGATATATTTCATTAGTATCTCTCCTAGTTTATGAGCGTGTAGCCGGCTTCGCGGTGTTGGGTAAGGTCGAGGCCGACGCGTTCCTCGTGCTCCGAAACCCGCAGGCCGACCACCACATCCACGATCTTGAGCAAGACGAGCGTCCCGACGAAGGCGACAACCATCGTCACGGCGACAGCCTCCAGTTGCACCAGCAGTTGCCCCGCGTTGCCGTGGAACAGGCCGTCGGCGCCGGCCGCGTTGATCGCCTTGGTGGCCCAGAGGCCGGTCGCCAGGACGCCCCAGATGCCGCCCACACCGTGCACCCCAAAGGCGTCGAGCGAATCGTCGTAGCCCAGTTTCACCTTGATGACCGACACAAAAATCCAGCAGAGGGCCGAGGCGCCGATGCCGATGCCGATCGCACCGAGGGGCGTCACAAACCCCGAGGCCGGCGTCACGGCCGCCAAACCGGCGATCGCGCCGGTGATCGTGCCGAGCATCGTGGGCCGTTTCAGCAGCATCCAATCCATGAGGGCCCACGCCAAGCCCGCCGCCGCGCCGGCCACGTGGGTGTTGATGAGGGCGCTGGTGGCCAAACCGCCGGCCGACAAAGCGCTTCCGGCGTTAAAGCCGAACCATCCGAACCACAGGAGGCCCGCCCCGAGCACCGCAAAAGGCAGATTGTGCGGCGGAGAAATGGCGTGCGGATACCCCTGGCGTTTCCCGAGGAAGATCGCGGCCGCCAGGGCCGAGATGCCCGCCGTGATGTGGACGACGATGCCGCCCGCAAAGTCCTGGACCCCCATTGCCCGAAGCCATCCGCCGCTTCCCCACACCCAGTGGGCCACCGGATCATAAATCAGCGTGGCCCAGAGGACCGAAAAGACGCAGAATGCGCCGAACTTCATCCGCTCGGCAAACGCCCCCAAAATCAACGCCGGCGTGATCACCGCGAACATCGCCTGGAAGATCATGAAGGCCCCGTGGGGAATCGTCGGGGCATAGTCCGGATTCGGCGCCGCCCCGACGCCCGCCAGGCCCGCCCACGACAAGTTCCCAATGAGGCCATGGACATCCGGGCCGAAGGAAAGGCTGTAGCCGAAAAGGACCCACTGAAGACTGATGAGGCACAGGATCATCATGCACTGCATGAGGATTGAGAGGACGTTCTTCCTGCGCACGAGGCCCCCGTAGAAGAAGGCCAGGCCGGGCGTCATGAGCATCACCAGGGCCGCCCCCACCAGGACCCAGGCGGTGTCGCCGGAGTCAATCTTCAGAACCGGCGCCGCCCCGGCCGGCTCGAATTCCCCGGCCTCGACCGCCCCGCTCGTCAAGCCGACGCAAACGAAAAACCCGACCACAAGACCGATGCCCGATCTTCTCATCCTCCACACTCCCGATCCACTGCGACCCCATGCCGAGGCGGATCGCCAGTACTATGGCAAACCGGATGCCACACAAGACGGTCGGCCGCGATAACGAGACGCAAGTTGTTCCACTTAAAAGTGTTACAGAAATCCGCGCCGAACACGAAGGACTGAAAAGAAGGCTTGAAGTACTACGGAATTGTAGGAAATAGTGGCACAGACTACCTTGGGGTACGAAATCGTTTCTGGTCCAAACCGTACTGGCTGATACGAAGGCCCATCACCCGTTCGGAAATGCCCAAGGCGCGGGCCGCCTTCGCCATGTTCCCCCGGCTGCTCTTGAGAGCGTCGAGGATCATCTCTCGCTCGAGGGCCTCCAGCGCCTCCGGCAGCGTCCGCGTCAGGCCCGTGCCGCTCGCCTCGGCCGTCTGAAGCGTCGGCGGAAGTTGGTGCCCGTGAATCACGTCGTCCGTGCTCAGGAGGACCGCCCGCTCAATACAGTTCTCGAGTTCCCGCACGTTGCCCGGCCAGTGGTACGCCATGAGCATGTCGATGGCGGGCGTCGAGATGCGGCGGACGTTCTTCCCGTGCGCGTCGTTGTACTTCTGCACGAAGTGGTCCGCCAAGAGCATGATGTCGCTCTTGCGCTCCCTCAGCGGGGGGACGTAGATCGGAAAGACGTTCAACCGGTAATAGAGGTCCTGGCGGAACCCGCCCTCCTCGATGAGCGTCTCCAGGTCGCGGTTCGTCGCCGTGATGATACGGACGTCGGTCCGGATGGTCTCGCTGCCTCCCACCCGCTCGAACTCGCGTTCCTGGAGGACCCGCAGGAACCGGATCTGTGTCGCGGGCGAGAGGTCGCCGATCTCGTCCAGGAAGATCGTGCCGCCGTTCGCGAGTTCGAACCGACCCTTGCGCTGCGCGATCGCGCCCGTGAAGGACCCTTTCTCGTGGCCGAACAGTTCGCTCTCGATGATCGTCTCCGGCAGTGCCGCACAATTGACCTTGACGAAAGGTTTCTCGGCCCGCCGGCTGTTGTAATGGATCGCGTGGGCCACGAGTTCCTTCCCTGCGCCGCTCTCCCCGCGCAGAAGGACCGTCGTGTCGCTCCGGGCGACCTGGGCGATCAGGTCGTACACCGCCTGCATCGCCTTCGAGTTGCCGATGATGTTGGCCGGCCGGAAACGCTCCTTCAGTTCCATCTGGAGCCGGACGTTTTCCTCGAGCAGCCGCTGACGCTCCTCCTCGGCCGATCGGCGGAGGCGCACCGCCTCCGCAATCATCGAGGCGATGATCCGCAACAGCCGGACATCTTCCTCCAGCGAGACGTTCTCGGCGAACAGGCGGTCCGCGCTCAGGGTCCCGATCGTCTCGTTTTCCAGTTTGATCGGCACACAGATGAACGAGATGTCTTTCTTCACGAGCGCCTTGCGGGCCCCCGTGCGATCGAGGAACTGAGGCTCTTCGGAGATCCGCGGGACGGCGACCGGCTGGCCCGAGGCAACGACTTTCCCCGTCACGCCCTCGCCGAGTTTGTAGCGACCACGCTGTTTCTGGCTCGCCGACAGACCATAGGCCGCCTCGATCGATATTTCCTCCGTCTCGCGGTTCAGGAGCGTGATCGTTCCGCGCAGCATGCCCATGTGCTCGGCCATGGCCTCGAGCACGAGGCCCAGCACCTCGCCGAGGTCCGGGCTCCGCTCCAGGGTCTGGCTGACCTCAAATAGGAGCGAGAGTTCGCGGACCTCCCGCCTCACCTCCGGCTGGTCGCCGGCTGTTTTCGGCTTATCGCTCTCCGCCACTGGAGCATCTCCCCATGCGATCCGAGGCAGCCTCCGCAATTCCCTTCCAGACGTGCCGCCCGAGACCGATATCATACGCACCCGTTCGCCTCCCGCAAAGGCCATTTCGTGCCTACCCAAATCTCGCCGCGCGCGGTACTATAAGTCGGCTGAACGCCGCCGGCCCAGCCACTTGACGGAGGAGGTCGGCGGAAAGGTGCAGGACGTCCATGGGTCAGGTCAGCGCACAACTGAGCACCGGCCTCCCAGGCCTCGACCGGATGCTCAAGGGACTCATCCCCGGCGACAACATCGTCTGGCAAGTCGGCAGCGTCGGCGACTACCGGCCTTTCATCGAGCCCTACTGCCGGTGGGCTCGCGAGCACGGCCAGCGGCTCATCTACTTCCGCTTCGCCAAACACGAGCCCGTCGTTCCCGACGGCGTCGGCGCCGCCATCCACTCGCTCCATCCCGAAGAAGGATTCGAGGCCTTCATTACGGAGATCCACAAGGCCATCCAGGCCAACGGCCGGGGCGGCTACTACGTCTTCGATTGCCTTTCCGACCTCGCCGTCGATTGGAACAGCGACCAGATGCTCGGCAACTTTTTCCGCCTCACGTGCCCGTACCTCTTCGACGTCGAGGCCATCGCCTACTTCGCCGTCCTCCAGAATTACCACTCCACCAACGCCACGGGCGCCATCGCCGAGACGACGCAGATCCTCCTGAACGCCTATCGCTACCGGGACCGGCTCTACGTCCATCCCCTGAAGGTCCAGCAGCGCTACTCGCCCACGATGTACATGCTCCACGTCTGGGACGGCGACGAGTTCCCGCCCGTCACCCAGAGCGCCGCCACCAGCGAGGTGCTCACGAGCGCCCTGCGCGTCGGTCCCGACGCCGCCCGCTGGCAACTCGGCGTCTGGAACCGCGCTTTCCTCCAGGCCGAGGAGGCCCTCGCCGCCCTCGAACGCGGCGAAGGATCGCCCGAGAAACTCCGGGATCACCTCCGCCGGCTCCTCCGCATGGCCGTCTCGCGCGACGAGCGGGTCCTCGCGCTGCTCGAAAAGCACTTCACGCTCGCCGACGTCCTCGAGGTGCGATGCCGAATGATCGGCACCGGACTGGTCGGTGGAAAATCGGTCGGCATGCTCCTCGCCCGCGCTATCCTTCGAGCGGCCGACCACCGCTGGACCGAACTCCTCGAACCTCACGATTCTTTTTACATCGGCGCCGACGTCTTCTACACCTTTCTGGTGCAGAACGGCGTCTGGTGGGTCCGCGAGAAGCAGAAGGATCCCGCCACCTTTCTCGAAGGGTCCGAACGCGCCCGCCACCGCATGCTCACGGGCAACTTCCCCGAGGACACCGTTTGCGAGTTCGAGCACATGCTCGACTACTTCGGACAGTCACCCATCATCGTCCGGTCCTCGAGCCTGCTGGAGGACAACTTCGGCAACTCGTTCGCCGGAAAGTACGAGAGCGTCTTCTGCGCCAACCAGGGCTCGCGCGACAAACGACTTGAGGACTTCCTCTCCGCCGTCCGCTCCATCTACGCCAGCGCCATGAGCGAGCGGGCCCTTCGGTACCGCGCCCGCCGGGACATGCTCGACCGCGACGAGCAGATGGCCCTCCTCGTCCAGCGCGTCTCCGGCTCGCTCTACGGCAGCCTTTTCTATCCGCCCATTGCGGGCGTCGGCTTCTCCTTCAACCCCTATGTCTGGAGCGAGTACATTGACCCCGAGGCGGGGATGATGCGGCTCGTGCTCGGCCTCGGCACGCGGGCCGTGGACCGCTCCGACGACGATTACACGCGCGTCGTCGCCCTCAACGCACCCCAGCGACGTCCCGAAGCCAATTTCGACCAGGTCCGGCAGTACGCCCAGCGCCGCGTGGACGTCCTGGACCTCGAGGCCAATCAACTCGTCTCGCGCAACGTCGCCGACGTCGCCCGCGCCAGCCCGGGTCTCCGCCTGGAACTCTTCGCCTCGCGCGACGAGGAACTCGAGCGCCGCGCCCAGCGCAGCGGCGTCCCCGACGCCTTCCCCTGGGTCCTGACGTTCGAGCGCCTCTTTGCCGAGACCGCTTTCGTCAAGGACATGCGCGACATGCTCGCGACGCTTCACAAGGCCTACGATTATCCCGTGGACATCGAGTTCACAGCCAACTTTCCGGACGCCGCTGGATACAAGATCAACCTGCTTCAGTGCCGGCCCCTTCAGATCCGCGAAGGCATCCCCATCCGCGAGCCGCCCGCCGACCTCCGGCCCGAGAGCGTCATCCTCGAGGCCCACGGCGCCGTCATCGGTCAGAGCCGCATCTCGCGCCTCGATCGCCTCATCTACGTCGTGCCGAGCGCCTACGCCAAACTCCCCATCGGCGACCGATACACCATCGCCAGGCTCATCGGACGACTCGTCCACCTCAAGGCCCAGCCGAAGCCCCAGAACCTCATGCTCATCGGTCCCGGCCGATGGGGCACCACGACGCCGTCGCTCGGCGTCCCCGTCTCCTTTGCCGACATCAACGCCGCCAGCGCCATCTGCGAGATCGTCGCCATGAAGGAAAACCTCACGCCGGACGTCTCGCTCGGCACGCACTTCCTGAACGAACTGATCGAGATGGACACCCTGTACCTCGCGCTCTTCCCGGGGCAGGAAGGGAACCGCCTGAACGAAAAGTTCCTGGAGCACGCGAAGAACCGCCTGCCCGACGTGCTGCCCGACGCCGCCGACTGGAGCCATGCCGTCCGCGTCATCGATGCTTCCGATCTCGCGAAAGGCGCCGTCCTCAATCTCAACGCGAACACGCTCAAGCAGAAGGTCGTCTGCTATCTCGGGACGCCAGAAGCCTAGCCAGTTCCCGCCCCGTCGCCGTCTTCATCGCCCGATCCACCGCCGTCCGAACGGTTTCCACGTCCGGGCGAGGCTCCTCGTGGAAGAGGTTGACGAGCCAATCCGCGTCCCAGATGACCCGGAACTCCGGCGTGTCGATCCCCCGGCCGCTGTGGTGGCTGCCGACGATCCGGCACACGTGCTCGGCCCGCTCGCCTCTCCCCTTCCGCGGCCGGCAGAAAGGGATCGCCGAGGTCTACCGCAGCCACAAGGAAGCGGGGAGCCTCCTGCGGAAGACCAAACTCGAGATCGCCGTCAACGAGGCCTACGTGCAGCCGACGATCGACGCGATCATCGCCGGGGCCCGGACGGGTCAGATTGGGGACGGCAAAATCCTTATTCTCGACCTCTCGGAGTGCGTCCGGATCCGGACAGGGGAGACAGGCGGCGCAGCAATCGGCTAAGGGGGCCAGAAAGTTACCGTTTGGTATGACTTCGGACCGCAATCCTACCAAAGGGTAGGATTTTATGGCTCGCAGTGGATCGCGGAAACCGCCTTAAGCCCCTTCCCTGCAACGTCTTACGGAAACCCAAGGGGAATGGCACGCCGTTCGCCTGTACGTATGAGGCAAGGCGTGACTTCAAACGCACACGGGCGCAGCCCGTGAAAACCAGGGGAAAGCACATTTTCAGGAGCCGACGCATGACGCCGAAGGAATTCTTCGATTTCGCCAAGAAGCACGGGGCCGAAATGGTGGACCTGAAATTCACGGACCTCCTGGGCACGTGGCAGCACTGCTCGTTCCCGATCGAGACGTGGGACGAAGGCACCTTCAAGGAGGGCGTGGGCTTCGACGGGTCGAGCATCCGCGGCTGGCAGGGCATTCACGTCTCCGACATGATGGCCGTCCCCGACCCCGACACGACGTGCCTCGACCCGTTCTTCGCGAGGCCGACGGTGAGCGTCATTGCGAACGTCGTGGACCCCATCACGCGCGAGGACTACTCGCGCGATCCGAGGCACGTCGCGCGCAAAGGCGAGGCGTACCTGAAGACCACCGGCATCGGCGACACGGCCCACATCGGGCCCGAGCCGGAGTTCTTCATCTTCGACGAGGTCCGCTACAATCAGAACCAACATCTCGGGATGTACGAGATCGAGTCGGTCGAGGGCGCGTGGAACACCGCGCGCTTCGAGGAACCGAACCTGGGGTACAAGCCGAGTTTCAAGGGCGGATACTTCCCGGTCAGCCCGACGGACACCTACCACGACCTGCGGGGCGAGATGGTGTACGAGATGCGCAAAGTGGGCATCATCGTCGAGGCCCATCACCACGAGGTCGCCACGGCCGGCCAAAGCGAAATCGACATGCAATACCAGCCGCTCGTCAAGATGGGCGATCAGTTCATGTGGTACAAGTACATCGTCAAGAACGTCGCGCGCCGCAGCGGCAAGACCGTGACGTTCATGCCGAAGCCGATCTTCGAGGACAACGGCTCGGGCATGCACACGCACTTCTCGCTGTGGAAGGGCGGGAAGCCGCTCTTCGCGGGGGACGGCTACGCGGGCCTGTCGGACATCGGCCTTTATGCCGCGGGCGGCATCCTGAAGCACGCGCCGGCAATTCTGGCGTTTGCGGCCCCGACGACCAACTCGTACCGCCGACTCGTGCCGGGCTTCGAGGCCCCCGTGAACCTGTGCCTGTCGGCGCGGAACCGGTCGGCGTCGGTCCGCATCCCGATGTATTCGCCGAACCCGAAGGCGAAGCGCCTCGAGTTCCGATGCCCCGACCCGACGTGCAACGGCTATATCACGTGGACGGCCATCCTGATGGCGGCGATCGACGGCATCCAGAACCGGATCGATCCCGGCGAACCGCTCGACCGCGACATTTACGAGATGACGGCGGAGGAACTGGCCGGCTATCGCAAGACGCCCGGCTCGCTCGAAGAGGCGCTCCAGGCCCTCGAGGCCGACCACGCGTTCCTCACGAAGGGCGGCGTCTTCACGAGCGACCTCATCGAGACCTGGATCGCCTGGAAACGCGAGAAGGAACTGACGGAACTCGCGCTGCGGCCGCACCCGTACGAGTTCTACCTGTACTACGACAGTTGAGCCGACGCTGCAATGAAAGGAAGCCCATGCGCCGCGATGCACCGATGAAGAAGGAACGGCTCGTGGGGGACGACAGGGGTCGTACCCCCTAGTGCGTGGCCAACGGGGCGTCCCGAGCAATTGGGACGCCCCCGCGGCACTGGGGGTTCCGATAAGCGGGCTTGGCATGAAGAGGGTTTATCGAGGGACATGACTTGACCTAAGCGGTTTGAGATAAGTTTTACGCGGTGGGTTCGCCGCGGGGTTTGCCCCGCGCTGCGAACAGCCAGCGCCCCGCAAGCGGGGCGGCGAACCCGCCGCGCTGCACGCAGTAAGGGGTACGCACCGATGCCGGAACCGCTCAACTTCGCGAGAAGGGGCGCCGCGGGTTTGCCGCCCGCTCGGGGTCTCTACGACCCGGCGTTCGAGCACGACGGATGCGGGATCGGATTCATCGCCCGTCTGGATGCCCGGCCGGACCACCGAATCGTCGAGGATGCGGTCCGCATCCTCGTGAACCTCGAGCACCGCGGGGCGGTCGGCGGGGATTTGGCGACCGGCGACGGCGCAGGACTTCTTCTGCCGATTCCCGACGCGTTTCTGCGGGCGGAACTGGGTGCGGCGGGCGTCGAACTCCCCGAGCCGGGCGATTACGGCGTCGGAATGGTGTTTCTCCCGCGGGACCCGGCACCGGCGGAACGGTGCGCGGGGCGGCTGGAGCAGATCGCCCGCGACGAGGGATGCGAGATCCTCGGCTGGCGCGACGTGCCGACCGACGACACGACACTGGGCGAACTGGCTCGCGCGAGCCGGCCCCAGGTCCGCCAGATTTTCCTCGGGCGCGGTCGGACGCCGGCCGACGCCTTCGAGCGCCGGCTCTACATCGTTCGCCGCTCGGTCGAGAAGACGATCGCCTCCTGGACCGACGCCGGGGCCGGCGCGTTTTACATCCCCAGCCTCTCGAGCCGCACCGTCGTTTACAAGGGGATGCTGAGCGGCTCGCAACTGACGCGTTTCTATCCGGACCTGGTGGGCCCGGCGTTCGCGGCGGCGTTCGCGGTGGTGCATCAGCGGTACTCGACGAACACGTTTCCGACGTGGAGCCTCGCACAGCCGTTCCGCATGATCGCCCACAACGGCGAGATCAACGCGCTGCGCGGGAACATCAACCACATGCGGGCGCGCGAGGCGGACCTGCGGAGCCCGGCGTTCGGCCGCGAGATCGAAAAGGTGAAGCCCGTCATCGTCGAGGGCGGAAGCGACTCCGCCATCTTCGACAACGTCCTGGAACTCCTGGTCCAGGCCGGCCGCTCCGGGCCGCACGCCCTCATGATGATGATCCCCGAGGCGTGGGGCCCGCGGTTCCTGATGAGCGAGGACAAGCGCGGCTTCTACGAGTACCACGCCGCCATCATGGAGCCGTGGGACGGACCCGCGGCGATCGTGTTCGCCGACGGCCGGTACATCGGCGCGACGCTCGACCGCAACGGCCTTCGCCCGTGCCGATATACGATTACGCGCGACGGCCTGGTGGTGGTGGCGAGCGAGACGGGCGTCCTCTCAATCGAGCCGGAGCGCATCCTTCGCCGGGGGCGGCTTCAGCCGGGCAAAATGTTCCTCGTGGACCTCGCGGAGAACCGGATCGTCCCCGACATCGAGATCAAGGCGAAAAACGCTCGCCGAAAACCCTACCACCGCTGGGTCAAGGCCAACCGCATCGAGTTGCGCGGCCTGTTCACGCCTTCCCGCATCCCCTCGAAGGACCCCGACCGGCTGCGGCGCGAGCAGCACGCGTTCGGCTACAGCGAGGAGGAACTGCGGATGGTTCTGGCGCCGATGGCCTCGAGCGGCCAGGAAGCGATCGGCTCGATGGGGAACGACGCGGCCCTGGCGGTTCTGTCGGAAAGGCCGCAACTCCTCTTCGCCTACTTCAAGCAACTCTTCGCCCAGGTGACGAATCCTCCCATCGACCCGCTCCGGGAGGAACTCGTCATGTCGCTCATGAGTTTCGTGGGGCCCGAGCGGAACCTGCTCGACGAAACGCCCGAGCACGCCCGGCGACTGAAACTCCCCCACCCCATCCTCACGCCGGAGGACCTGATGCGCCTGCGGGACGCGCGGCACCCGGACGTCGTCCCGCGCGACATTCCGATCCTGTTTCCGGCCGGCTCGGACGGCGAGGGCCTTCGCCGGGCGCTCGATGCCGTCTTCGCCGAGGCCGAGGAAGCCGTCGCCCAGGGCGCCACCATCCTCATCCTGACGGACCGCGGCCTCGACAAGGACCATGCGGCTATTCCGTCGCTCCTGGCGACCTCGGCCCTGCATCACCATCTCATTCGCCGCGGACTGCGGACCCACGTCGGCCTGGTGGTCGAGACGGGCGAGGCGCGCGAGGTGATGCACGCGGCCCTGCTCGTCGGCTACGGCGCCGCCGCCCTCTGCCCTCACGTGGCGTTCGCGACGGTCCGGCAACTGGCGGAAGGCGGCCTGCTCGAGGCGGCGCTCCTGGCGGAAGAGGCCGCCGACCGCTACATCACCGCCCTGAAGAAGGGGCTCCTGAAGACCTTCAGCCGCATGGGCATCTCGACCATCCGCAGTTACCAGATGGCCCAGGTGTTCGAGGCGGTCGGCCTGGGGCGCGAGGTGGTGGAGGCGTATTTCAGCGGCACGCCGTCGCGCGTGGGCGGGATCGGCCTGGAGGAGATCGCCGCCGAAACGCTCGCCCGCCACGCCCGCGCGTTTCCCGCCGAAGGCGAACCCGAGAAACTTCTCGACGCCGGCGGAGCCTACCACCTCCGCGCCGGCGGCGAAAAACATCTCTGGACCCCCGAGGCGATCTCGCGACTCCAGCACGCCGTCCGCACGGACAACTACGAATCCTTCAAGGCCTACACGCGGATCATCGACGACCGGGCCCGCTCGCGCGTCACCCTGCGGAGCCTCTTTCGGTTCCGCGAGGCCGAGCCCGTCCCCATCGACGAGGTCGAGCCCGTCGAATCGATCGTCAAACGGTTCGTCTCGGCGGCGATGTCGTTCGGGTCCCTCGGCAAAGAGGCCCACGAGTGCATCGCCATCGCGATGAACCGCTTGGGCGCAAAGTCGAACTCCGGCGAGGGCGGCGAAGACCCCGAGCGGTACCGCCCCCTCGCCTCCGGCGAGGACCGATGCAGCCGGGTCAAGCAGGTCGCGTCCGGGCGGTTCGGCGTCTCGACCGAATACCTCGTCCACGCCGACGAACTTCAGATCAAGATCGCCCAGGGCGCGAAGCCCGGCGAGGGAGGCCAGTTGCCCGGACACAAGGTGACCGCCGAGATCGCGCGCGTCCGGTACACGACGCCGGGCGTGACGCTTATCTCGCCGCCCCCGCACCACGACATCTACTCCATCGAGGACCTCGCGCAACTCATCTACGATTTAAAGACCGTCAATCCCGAGGCGCGCGTCTCGGTGAAACTGGTCGCGGAAGTCGGCGTCGGGATGATCGCGGCCGGCGTCGCCAAGGCCCGGGCCGACATGGTTCTGGTCGCCGGCCACGACGGCGGCACGGGCGCCAGCCCCCTGACGAGCATCAAGCACGCCGGCCTGCCCTGGGAACTGGGGCTCGCGGAAACCCAGCAGACGCTGATGGCCAACCGCCTGCGCGACCGAATCCGCGTCCAGACGGACGGGCAACTGAAGACCGGCCGAGACGTGGCCATCGCTGCTCTCCTCGGGGCCGAAGAGTTCGGGTTTGGCACGACGGTCCTGGTGAGCATCGGCTGCGTCATGATGCGCAAGTGCCACCTGAACACCTGCCCCGTGGGCGTGGCGACGCAGGACCCGGTGCTGCGGTCGCGGTTCAGCGGCCGGCCCGAGCACGTCGAGCGGTTCTTCCGCTTCATCGCGCAGGAACTGCGGGAACACATGGCCAGCCTGGGCTTTCGGACGCTCGACGAGATGGTCGGCCGCGTGGACCGGTTGGACGTTGCGCCGGCCGTCGACTACTGGAAAGCGCGGGGCCTGGACTTCTCGGCCATCCTAGTCGTGCCCGAGGACTCCAGCGCGTCGCCGCGCCGATGCACCCGCACGCAGGACCACGATCTGGCGGGCCGGCTCGACGCGCACCTCGAGGCCAAGGTGCGTCCGGCCATCGAGGAAACCAAGCCCGTCCGCCTTCGCCTCCCGATCCGCAACGTCCACCGCGCCGTCGGCGCGGGACTGAGCGGCCGAATCGTCAAACGCTACGGCGCCGCCGGGTTGCCGGAGGACACGATCCGGCTGGACTTCAGCGGCTCCGCGGGCCAGAGCCTGGGAGCGTTCCTCGCGCCGGGCATCACCATTCGCGTCAAGGGCGACGCGAACGATTACCTCGGCAAAGGGATGTCGGGCGGGCGGATCATCCTTCTCCCGCCGAAGGGCATGGCCGGCCGACCGCATGAGAACATAATCGTCGGCAACACGGTTCTCTACGGCGCGACGGGGGGCGAGGCGTACCTCTGCGGCCTGGCGGGCGAACGCTTCGCCGTCCGAAACTCCGGCGCCCGGGCCGTCGTCGAAGGCGTCGGCGACCACGGGTGCGAGTACATGACGGGCGGCGTCGTCGTGGTCCTCGGGCCGACGGGGTACAACTTTGCAGCCGGGATGAGCGGCGGCGTCGCGTATGTGTTCGACGAGTCGGAACTTTTCGGCACGCGATGCAATCTGGACATGGTGGACCTCGAGAGCGTCTGGACGGAGGAGGACCGCCGGCAACTCCGGACCCTCGTGGAAGCCCACGCGCGGTTCACCGCCAGCCCGCGGGCCCGGATGATCCTGGAGGACTGGGAGGCCCATCTGCCGCTCTTCGTCAAGGTCATGCCCATGGATTATCGCCGGGCCCTCGAACGGATGCGCCTCGGCGAAGACCGCGACACCGAAACCGTCTCTGCCACGGAGGAGGTGTACCATGGGTAAGCCGACGGGATTCCTCGAATACGCCCGCCGCAACCCCACCAAGCGCCCCGTCGAGGAGCGGGTCCGCGACTGGCGCGAGGTCGAGCACGCCCTCCCGGAGGAGGACCTTCGGCCCCAGGCCGCCCGCTGCATGGACTGCGGCATTCCCTATTGCCACGCGTTCGGCTGTCCCCTGGCCAGCCGCGTGCCGGAGTTCAACGACCTGGTGTACCGCGGCCGATGGGAACGGGCGCTGGAACTGGTGCACGCGACGAATAATTTCCCCGAGATCACGGGGCGCGTCTGCCCGGCGCCGTGCGAGGCCGCCTGCACCCTCTCCATCAACGCCGAGGCCGTCACCATCCGCGAGATTGAACTCGGGCTCGTGGAGCGCGGCTGGCGCGAGGGATGGATCCGCCCGCAGCCCGCCGCCCGGCGAAGCGGCCGGCGCGTGGCCGTCATCGGCTCCGGGCCCGCCGGCCTGGCCGCCGCCCAGCAACTCGCCCGGCAAGGCCACGACGTGGTCGTCTTCGAAAAAGCCGACCGCGTCGGAGGCATCCTCCGCTACGGCATCCCGGACTTCAAACTCGAGAAATGGGTCCTCGACCGCCGGCTCGAGCAACTCCGGGCCGAGGGCGTCGTGTTCGAAACCAACGTCGAGGCCGGCGTCGACATCTCCGCGCGGTACCTTCGCCGTTCCTTCGACGCGATCTGCCTGACCGCCGGCGCCCGCCTCGCGCGGGACCTCACGATCCCCGGCCGGGGGTTCGAGGGCATCCATTTCGCGATGGACTATCTGGTGCAGCAGAATCGCCGAAACGCCGGCGACAGCATCCCCCGCGTCGAGGAAATCCTCGCCGCCGATAAGCGCGTCGTCGTGATCGGCGGCGGCGACACGGGGTCCGACTGCGTCGGCACCGCCTGCCGCCAGGGCGCCCGGAGCCTGACGCAGATCGAACTTCTCCCCGAGCCGCCGAAGGACCGCCCGCCCGACGATCCCTGGCCGACGTGGCCGACGATCCTGCGCACCAGTTCGTCCCACGAGGAAGGGTGCGATCGGCTCTGGAGCGTGCTGACGAAGGAGTTCCTCGGCCTCGGAACACACATCCGAGGCCTGCGCTGTGTCCGAATTGTCTGGTCCGAGCCGGACGCCGCCGGCCGGCGCTCGTTCCACGAGGTGCCCGACTCCGAGTTCCGCCTGGAGGCGGACCTGGTAATCCTCGCCCTCGGCTTCGTGCACGCCGAGGCCGGGCCGCTGGTGCGCGACCTCGGCATCGACCTGGACCCGCGCGGGAACCTCCGGGTGGACGAGGAGTTCCGGACGAGCGCGTCGGGCGTCTATGCGGCGGGCGACGCCGTCGCCGGCGCGTCCCTGGTGGTCCGCGCCATTGACCAGGGCCGGCGCATGGCCGAGGCCGTCGACCGATTCCTCCGCAGCGCCTGATCGCCGTCAACCCATGCCGGCGCGAATCGCCGCCCGTGTTATAATACGTTCCGCCGGAGCAACACACCCGCGTGAGAGTCCCATCGGGAATCAGGCGGTTGGCGTGCAGGTCTGCGGTGACACGGCGGATATGAGCCGCGAAACTGACGGCACTTGCGCCCGTAGCTCAGCAGGATAGAGCGGCGGTTTCCTAATTCTTTTTAACGCCTCGGCGCAAGTTTTTGTGAATCCGCCATTTACAGTTGCCGCCACCATCTCGCGGAAGATAGCATGGTCCCTCAGCCGGCGGGCACGGTATTCCGGAAACGCCACGGGTCGCCTCCTACAATGCTTCTGCGCGCTACAGTAGGCCGCGCCGGGCAAAGCGTCAATGCAAAACTCACCGTTCCGCTCAGGCTTGCAATGAGAACGACGCCGCCTGATAATATCGGCCCGGACGGGCCCTTAGCTCAGCGGTAGAGCAGAGGACTCATAATCCTTTGGTCGCTGGTTCGAATCCAGCAGGGCCCACGAATCCGCCCCTGCCGAAACCTCTCGCCAATCTTCGGTGTTTTCTGCGGTCGGAGTCTACCTGCCGAGTCCCTGTTGCCCTTGGACCCGTATGGGGCGGGTGTGCTCTGCGGTTCAATCCGCCGCCCTCGACTTACGAACGGCGGCGATTGT
>Ga0315293_10003121_pt1 | contig 15965 bp, 21 predicted proteins | sample YL17G13_20_MG_FD_203071 | JGI IMG/M metagenome (GOLD analysis project Ga0315293, IMG submission 203071) | Sediment microbial communities from Yellowstone Lake, YNP, Wyoming, USA - YL17G13_20 | ecosystem: Environmental > Aquatic > Freshwater > Lake > Sediment | place: USA: Wyoming | collected...
GCATTTTTTGCGTGGAATTATGCAAATAGGTGACACATAAGTGACACAGTGGGGAAGGTGAACTGTTTATTCAGGCCCCTGGCCTGTCACGCCGGAGGTCGCGAGTTCGAGTCTCGTCGGCCCCGCTCTTTTTCATAATAGGACATAGGTAGCCAGCTAGGCTGAGGGCCAAACGCCTCTTCTCTTTTTATCAATTCGCGGCTCATTTTAATTTCCCAAAGGCCGTTAAAGGGCTCATTATAAAAGGGTTCCACCCCATCAAAGGTTACTGCGAATGGAGCATATTTTTCCCCAAGCTTGGGGATTGACTCTCCGCAAAGAATAGTTAAAATCACGGCTTTTAGGAGGAGTTTTTTTGAAGGCAATTCTTTGTCAGTTTCTAATGTTCCGCTCGATAAGTCTTTGATTTTAAAGATGTTAACGAACTCTTGCGCGGTTTTTAATGTTTCCAGTCCCGTTTCGACGAATGAGTCGTCCAGGTCCTCTAATTCTCTAATCTGGCCCTCAACTTCTGCCAGCCCCGGTTTGAGTTTATCCCGCAACCGCTTAAAATCTTGAAGGTCCTCTTTGTCCTGGTCCTCCGTCATCCTTAACAAGAGCCGGTCAAGCTGGCCCTGCAACTCGGTGCGCTTCTTTCTCAGAAACGTCAGCTCGTTTCCAGCGGCCTCATGCCGACCTACGATTTCTTGACCAATTTGCTTTCGCAGGTTTTGGAAAACTACGTCGTTGGGCTCGATGAGGCTCATAGACTTTAAAAGGCCTGCCGTAATCTCCGCTTCCTTCCAATTCTTCTGCGGACATTTCTTTGTGCCGAAATTCCTGAGATAATAGTCAGGGTCTGAGAACATCTTGCCAGAAGAGCAGTGATAGTAGATGTATTTTCCGCCGCCCTGGGCTGTGCCGACAAGCTGACAGCCGCAATACCGGCATGTCAAAAGTCCCCGATACAGGAAAGGACGGCCCTTCCTTATCATCCTGCGCTTTTGGTTGCGCTTGAATACTGCTTGGACCTTATCGAAGGTTTGTCTTGAAACCCGAATCTCGTAAGATGAACTTCCGTCCGGTCTCTTATTGCTATAGAGCTTTCCTGACCAAGTGAACTCGCCAATATAGAATCGACTCTTCAGGACCCGATACATTTCCCCGCGTCCAATGGGACGACACGGCACGGCGTCCCGGTCAGCGAATCTGGGAGTCCTAACAGTGAGACCTTTGGCCTTCATCATTTTCGTAATGTCATCCAAGCTGTAATCACCCGTAGCAAAAATATTGAAAGCCTGAACAATGAGTGACAATCTTTCGGGGTCAACGAGAATTCTGCCACGGTCGATTTCATTTCTGTAGCCGACCGGAGCGTAGCCAGGAAACTCGCCCCTTCCTAACTTGTCCATAATTGAGTGTTTGACACGGCGCTGGAGGCGCTCAGAATAAAGGCGATTGTCAATGATGTCCTTTTGAGTGGTGGCAAAGTCCTCAAACGCTTCGGGGTCCAGTATCCCAAATTTTCGCTTCTTATAAACGTCGTGGAGGACGAGATTAATTTTCGCATCCTTGCAGAACTTATGAAGGAGTGTGAAGTCCTCAAGGTTCCTGGACAGGCGGTCTGATAGCATATAGACAAGAGCGGTCGGCTTATTCTGTCGGATGTATTCCAGGAGGTCATAGTAGTCTTTCCTGGCACCTTCTTTGAATCCAGAACGGGCCTCTTGGAAAACCTTGTCAAGCTTGAGCCCATTCTCTTTGGCATACGTCTCGCATGACGCAAGCTGTGTCGGGATGCTGAGTCGCTCCTGGCCCCGCGTGCTGACGCGAGCATAGCCGACGGCGCTGTTAGCTGGCTTCATCATTCTTCCCCCTGAATATGAAACAGCCCGTCCCCAGTATCATTGCGAGTGACAGCCTTTTTTGGTAGGGCTTTGAGGACGGGCTTATTATTGCTATTGCTTATTTTCATTTGACTGTCACTCGCATACTTTAATTATAACTCTTTATAGCGGTTTTGGAAAGCCTTTTTTACCGACCAGGTGCTGGCCGTGGCTTGGCCTCGGCGACTTTCAAAACACGATTCTGAAAAGAACGCCCATTGAGTTCTGTGATGGCTTTGAAAGCGCTGGCTTCAGAAATATACGTTACAAACGCAAAGCCTCGGCTTTGGCCGGTTTCATGATCCTGAATGATCGTCACTCTGAAGACATCACCAAACTGCTCGCAAAGTTCTCGCAGTTCTTCTTCTGAGCAATTGTAATTCAAATTCCCAATGTAAATTATTTCGCCACTCATCTTTTTAGCTCTTGAAAGGCCTGTGGGTCCCTTCATGGCCCATCATCCAGGCGTCCATTTCTTTCGCGGCATCTTTTTCCACTTTCGTGGATGTTGAAATACGTGGAAAATCTTTTGGAAGGGTATGACGGATGTGTGGCAAGGAGCTTTCAATTTCTTTATCATCCCAAACTTTTTGCTGAAAGGCGTGCACGGCGGCTCCGGCGCAGGCGTTGGCTAGGTCGTCGTGGAGACCTTCGGGGTGGTCGACGGTGTCCTTGCCACCAGCCCGCGTGCGGCGCTCGAGAGCTTGAAGCTGAAGGCGCAGCCGTTCAGAATCAGGCAGTCGAATTTGGTGCATGGCGCAGATGGCTTGGAACTGAAGATAAATTTCGCTTTTATCAATCTTGCTGTCTACGTACATGACGCCATTCTTCCTGAACTCAGAGCTAGACCAATTGCCACCATACTTGTCGCCAGTGACCTGTGTGATTCGGTAAGTGCGAAGGATTTCGCAAAACGTTCTGATGACGTCTTGGGGATTGGGAATCGGTGACCTGACTTCTTCCAGGCGATTAACGATTATCATTCCATCGCACTCTTTATGCACAATGCCCAGCGTGAAACTGTCACTCCGCCCGCCGCTGACGTCCACGAAGGCTGAATAGTGCCTTTCAAAGATGGGAAGAATCAGCGGTCTCCCCACTAGTGTGAGGCTTTCAATCAGCTCTAAGGGCATATATGTTTCCAGGTCCTCTCTGAACTCTGCATCATACTCGCTGCGAGCGGCCACTTTGTCACGCTCGAAGAATCTACGAATCGCCGACTCCCGGAATACTGGATTCATCGCGCTGGTCGGAGCTTTCCATACGAGAGGAATATCTGCCTCGTCCTTGCCATAGAATGTCCTAAAGGCTTCATACAAAACGCCAGATTTTGCATAAGGCGTCGAGATGCCCAGCAATAAGCTACCAGGTACGGTTGACAATGCTGGCAAAAGGGCTGTGAGAATTTCCTGTGCAGGATTGGCGCTGTTCTCGTCCCTAAAAAAGGCGAGCTCGTCAAGGATGGCTGCCAGCACAGTGTAGCCTCTGATCGTCCTGAAGCTGGCCGTCCTGACTTCAATGACAATATTGTTTTTCAGTCGGAGTTCTGTCTTCAACTCTGCCATGACAAGATGCTCAAAGGTCGGGAGCGCAAAAATGCTTTTGATATAGCTGAGAATGACGCGGGCTTGCTGACGGTCGGCTGCCACGACAAAGACGTATCCCATCTCGCCACGACTGAGAAGTTCTTGCCATGGCCTAAAGATGGCTAGGTATGAAGCGATGACGGCAGAGATGAAAGATTTTCCGGCTCTCCTTCCCGCGATACAAAACGCCTCTGAGCATTGCTGGGAGGGAATGGAAATCCTTCCTGTATGCTCAGTGAAGAACTTTTGCTGTTCCTCGTCCATGCCTAGCCCGAACAGCCCGCGTAGAAAAACTTTCCAGCTTTTCCACGTTTCTTGCTTCTTGAACAAAGGACCGAAAAGCGCCTCGTCCTCGATGACCTGAATGATTGACAATCCTAGCGCGGAGAAATCCTCGGGAGACGTTGCCTCCTTCGGCTGGCCTAGTGCTGTGATGAGTTTCAAATCAGACCTCGCTCCTTAGCCAGTCGTTTCAGTCGCGCCAGGTCCTGCGTCTCATTAATCAACTGTGACAATAGCGGCACTAGCTTTAACCTTTCCTTTCGGCTTGTGTCGTCGGTTTTGGTAGCATAGTATCGAAAATCTTTCGTCACTATGCGGAGCAACTCTCGCCTGCTCACGATGCCTCCGAGTTGATGTGCCCGCCGCCGATGCTGGAGTGCTGTCTCTGACTTGGAATGAAAAAGGCAGCGTTGCTCATTTTTAAGACTGGGAACTCCGCACGGCTGACCCGACTTGGTTAAGGCTTGGCACCGCATGTTCTACTCTTCAGCTACATAATCTAGCGGTGATCGGTTAGCTAATTTTTTTTCAAGTGCCTTCACGCATTTGCGGCAGGCCTTGTGATCCTGACAAAGTATCAACCACTGGGGAATTTTTTCTTCAATAGCGCGGCGCGGCGCTCGTTTCATTTTCGCTGTGGTTTCAGGTAGCATGACTCATTTCCCCCAAGAGAATCTGTTCTTAACACACATTTTGATGTTTTTGATGAAATGGGGGCTGTGGGAGGGGGAAGGGGAGACCCTCGTTTCGTGTTCCTTGGGCTTTATACAGGCTTCCTGTAGGCCTCCCTGGGCCTTCCTAGCGACGTCCACCGACCTTTTGCTCATTTTCACAACTGCGCATTTGGAAACCTGCGCTTCAGATCCAGCTTCACTTTCAGGACCGCTTCGTCATAGAGACGTTTTTCGATGGCCTTGATCTCGGATTTTGAGCGCATCGTCTTCACACGCTCCAGTGTGGTCCTACGGGCAATGTAATCCCCTTGCTTGTCTTTATGTTCAACGTTCCGGATTTCCATTTTCTCAACGAAGGCCCACTCAGCATCATGAATGTCAACCCCCACAAAGCGCGGGATGCCTTTGTAGCAGCGCACAGGTTCGCCCATCCCAAGATAAAATGTCTCGCTGCCAGCCCCATCGATGTTCACGATCTCCAGCATGAGGAGATTGTTTGGGTTTGGAAATTTCCAAGCACGATTCTCGTCAAGTTTCACGCTCCCATCCTCTTTGAAAACGACCTTCAAAAACGGTGCATATGATGTGCCAGGGGACTGGCTCTCAACCCACTTTGTCTGGCCAGGAGCAAGCATGAGCAAAGTCTTGCCATCCTCCAGCACGTCCACTGACGATTTCCGCTTGTTGACAAATTCAGTTTCGTAATATTCCATCCTTGCTCTCCTATTCAGGGAATCTGTTTCTCGTGCCTTCCGGCGTGCCGCCAGGGCTCATTGTCTTCCTGATCCCCATCAAAATTTTTGTCCGCCTGTTTTTGAGATACTGAACCTTGTATTCCTCATAACTGCCCTTCGCGGGATCGGTGCACGCGTCATAAAGCTCATGTATCAGTGTTTCAACCTCGTCGTCTTCACTCATCACATCCTCCATGCCTCGCCATCCACTGCTCCCAATATTGGTCATATGTACCAACAAAGCCACTGGAGCGGGCCTCAAGAAATTCCCGCATGAGTCCTTCGTCATTCTGGTTGATTTTATTGATGTTTTCCTCCAGTTGCTCCAAGCTTCCCGTGAAGCCCGCCAGCCTCGCCTCGCGATATCGCTTCATCAGCACGTTTGGGCCAACCTCTGGCTCACCGCCAGAAAAGTCCGCTGACTCGAAAATGTTCTTGGCAGAAATGTTCGTGCCAAAGCTGGGATTCAACACGACATCGATGCCCAAAATGACGTGGTCAGACTGGACTTCCATTATCCCATCTGCCATAGGTTGGGTCGTCCCTGTGCCACGCATACTGCATCCCACCACACCGCCGCCAGCAAGAATGGCCTGCAAGTTTGTGCCTTTGCTCGTCGCGAGGATCGCTGCCTCCGCGACAGCATCGTGGTCATGCATCGAAACTTTCAGCAAGCGATGGCTGACATCATCAACATTCATCTCCGGCAAGATATGCGATGTGCTGCCGTAGAGTGTGATGCCCTCGTCGATCTTTCGTTGCGCCACCGCGATGCTGTTTGACAATACGGCGTGGGGATAGCGACGCTTGTTCAAATTCACTTTGTCGCTTTCAGCGAATTTAAAACGTATGTTGGTGGTGCCGGATTTTCCCTCATAGAGAAATGGCACCCACTCTAAACTCTCGATTAAAATTTTTCTATTCATTCAAAACTCCATATTCCAATCACGTCCTCAGTCAACTATTTTCATTGACAAAGGAGGACCTCAGCAGGGTGGGCAGCGGAAGCGGAACCGCCTGATGGAGAAAGAGCGGACCCACTGCCCACCCACTTCGGCATACAAGACAAAAGCAAGAAGAACGAATGAGAAGGACCGGTATTGCCGCTCCCTCTGAAGATGAAGACTTTTCAGACATTATCATTCTAAGAGTTTTTTAAGCTCTTCATCCAATTCCAAAAGCTCAGATTCAGGTCTGTCTGTGAATGTGTCCTGGAGTCTCCAACAGAAACTGGAATATTCAGGATACTCTTTATTCACTCCCTCACGCACGCGAGCCAATTGGATTGTCATTGCTAAGTAGACGGCCCATGGATCGTCGCACGGCGTCACTACCGTCACCGGGATGCCCTTGAGCAAAACCAGCTCATGGCCACAAACTATCCGCGTCTCCATTGCCCTACCATCCCGATTGAGAGCAGTCAGGTGCCATTTGCTGTTTGGCTTAGGCCACAGAGGATTCTCCTTCAGTTCAACGACATTATCATTCTTGTAAATGACCTCTTCGTAAGGACTGTAGGGCGCATCCTTATTCCAACTTTCCAAGGTTATGGACTTCCCGGGAGCGACAAATCCCATCCCTGCTCCTGTGCGTTGCCAGAGCACGACGCCCTTCTTGGATTCGTTCCTGATGGTTGTGCGATAGGTAATCTCGTCCATATTTGTCTCCTCGTAAGTAAATGGCCATGAATGATGGGATTTCCGCGATTAGTGTGAAAATAAATGAAAATAGTTTATTTTGACCTGGACTTTTTATAGGTGAGCGACCTGATTCGTCGATTAGGATTCTTAGCCAAGTCCCGGATGAGTAGAGCCTTATCCAACTTTAGTTCAGCGCGAGTGCTCTTCGCATTTTCTGTGAGAGTTTCATGGATGAGCATAGTGTAAAGCTGACCTGCTTTATCACGCCGCTCATAGAGACGCTGAAGCCATTGACCAAAATCGCTGGTCTTCGTCTCTTTCAAGTCCGCTGCTAGCTCAGCCTTTGTCGTTCGCTTGACCTTTTCCACTGGTCTCACTTTATACTGCTCGGCTGTGAGGAACCTCCTGAACTCCATATCTATTTTTCCGATCAGCCGATTGTCAGACTCTCCCTCAAGCATTTGTTTGTGCCGGGGGAACCAATCCAACTCTGCGTAGAATGAAAAGAATTCCCATGGGTCTCGTACTGGTCCTGGAAATGATTTATTGTCTCTTCTGAACTGTTGCAGTATAGTGCCCAACCGCTTCACAGTCTGGATTTTATATTCCTCTGTGCCCGTCTTGCCTTCATAAAGCTCGCGATAAAAGGCCGCTATCGCCGCTTTCCGGCCGGCCGCCGCTCCCGGGAGTGCTGTTTCTCCTGTGTAAGGAGCGCAAGGCGGGCTTTCCACAGGAAGAATGGGGGGAGTCTGTGGGCTCGGCTTTGCTCGGCCCACCTTAGATGTTTTCATCGTCAGCCTCTCCTCCCGGCATAGGGCAGGTCTTGCGGCTTTATAGGCCACGCCATGTTTCCCAGTGACCGAATCTCGGCTTCGCTGAAATCGCCCCATTCCTCCTCAAGTCCCTGGACGAGCCCGAACCAAATCGTGTCATCCACGACCGCGCCGTCGGCCATGACGCTCCCGGAGCCGTCAGCAACCCTGCGTTCCTCAACGTGCTCCACAGCGAACCAGAACCAGCCGCTGAATGACTCCCAGCCTTTCAGGACTTCATGCTCTCCTGCGTAAAGGACGCCGTTCTCCGTTCTAAGGGTGCTCCCTTTCATCTTGCTCACAGGTACTTCACAAGGCGCTGCGCCATTTGCCGCTCATGCGCTTTGTCGACGACAGGGATGAGGTATTGCATAGAGCTTTGCAGGCGCGTATGGCGCAACCATCCGGCAATTTTAGGAAGGTTATCGCCCGCCCGCGCCATCGCCATCGCTGACGAGTGACGAAGGTCGTGAATACTTTTGCCCACGATACCAGCCTTGCGACATATGCGCTTAAATAGGCTCTTGGCAGCTTGGGCAGAGAGGTGATCGGCGCTTCCGCGCTGTCGCGCCGCGAACACCCACTCTGAAGGTACAGGCCGTCGAGCGTTCCGTTTGCTGAGACGCATCAGCGGAACCCACAACTCGTCCAGGACGTCATAGGCTCTGACAGCGCCGCGCTTCAATCCGCGGACGGTCAACTGTCGGGACGACACGTTCACGTCCTCCCATCGCAGCGTCACCGCTTCCGTCACCCTCAGCGCAAATGCGTATGTCAGCGACATCAGCAGCCAATCCTCTGCCGCCTCGTGATGCGCCGCCTTCATGAATAGGGCCAGCTCCGCCTCCGTCAAGAAACGGCTCCGTCGAATCTTCGAGCCGAAGGGACGGCCCGCCTTGCGCCGCTGAGCCGCCACCGCCACCGGCGTGACGACAGTTTGTTCATCGTTCATTTTCTTCTCCTACTATTCCTATCAGGATAGTGTCCTTTATTATTATAGTGTAAAAGAATATCTAAGTAAAGCGTTATCTTCAACTTATGAGGCGGGAGCCAAAGATTTACGCCTGTTCGACTTCCGCCTGAAATAATAAAAAGGAGGGAAAAAGCCCGTCACCGGCGCTGCCGGAGCCGCCCTGGTGGGCGGACGTGGGGGTCTACGGAACTTTCGCTCAGGTGCTACGGTCGAGGCGGTTTCTCGTCCTGCCCCATATGGAAAGGCTTATCGCGGCTCCCGCGACACAGCCCAAGGCGACGAGGACGCTGCTCCCTCTAGCAAAAGGAGCGATAACAGCACTCGACCTTATCTGGCAAAGGGGAGGATAAGGTCACGCATTTTTGACAATCACTGAGAATTTTACCCTATCCTCTACGTCTATCTCTATGAGGCGATTAATGCACTGAAGAGCGTCCCGCTTATTTCGAGGGAAGCTATGCCCTCTCAGGCCTCTGGCTTGTTCCACATTATTCCATCAATCGAAACCAATCCTTAACGGTGACCTGCAATCGAGTGATTTCGTCGGGTGCTAGGACGCAGCAATGTGCAATTGGCCCTCGCAATACATTCAGGCTTGCCATGACCTTATTGAACGCCTTTTGACTATTAAAGGTGTCCTCAAATGATGACCAATTATTCTTGGCTATCTCGGTCAACTGGCCGAACGTTATATAGTCAATTTCCTCTGTTGACCTAGGTGTCACACCTGAATCTATTTCACGTTGTAAGTTCTCGGCCGAATCTTTGCGTATTTGTTCAGGAACACAACTAGTCCACCAGTTCGGACCTTTTTCGGCCCGGAGTTTATCGCTGATGAGCTGTCGAATGGATTTTTCTAGGCAGTAGAACAGCTGATAGTGGATCGCCATACTCGAAGCTTCCTTCCTTATAGCCTCCTCGAACTGTGGGTAGTAGTCTTCATCTATGACTCCTTGGACACGAGGTGTCCTCTGCAAATCAATACCCAATCTCTTCTCTATTTGGTCAAGCTCACGCTCAACCATTTGGTGAGTCATACCGAAGAGCTTAATTTTATCAGCCGTAATCATTTTTTTAGTAGGTTCTCTTTTAAACTCTTAAAAATTGCATTAAATACCGCTACATCGTCAGTTTTAGGAAGGACAAGGTTGATGGTGTAAGCCAGATTGAGACCCACCCTTCTAAATTCGCTTTCGTCCCCAGCCGACTCTTCGTGTTCAGGTTTCTCGCCGGTTACTCTTTCGTGTAGTACTCCCTCCGAAAAGTCTGCGGCGGCCTTTAGAGCCTCAAACGTTCCAGCTATTGCCCGAACTGTTGGGCTAGATTTATTCAGCCCTGTCATCTCTACAATAAGTCCTTCTAAGTCCTTTTTTGAAAGCTTGTGCGCGTTTTCATTCCTCTCGTAGAACTGAGCGAACCCCTTTTTGATGGCAGTAGCCATCGCAATCCCTGATTGAGCTGGATTTCGAAAGGCTTTGTACAAAGCAGAGGGAGTACCATCAGAATTTAGTAGCCCCAATCGTTTGGCAAGTGGGATGAAAGCTCGAGCACCGCTACTCTTGAATCCTAAGGTAGTCCCAAGAAAATCATATGTGAAACGGTCTGGGGTTTTGGCAGACTTAACTTTCTCTAGGATTTTGCTGAGTCCGCCATATGCATGTACGAAGGGTGGATAATCAGGCATTTTTACCTCCCATGCTGAATTGTTACTATTTTACTTTCTCCTGCCTCTTCTATTCAATCCCCTGACCGCCTCATATTTGCCGCCGAATCCCGCCTCTCCTCGCGCCTCTGCTGGCCGTTCTCGGGCCATTGGTATGGGCCGGTCAGTTCTTACGATGTAACCTTACAAGACCAAGCGGAATCGGGATAATTGTCGCCCTTATGCCTATTGTTTTCCCACTGGAGCGGCCGCAGATTGCTCAGGTCGTCCGTCCCGCCCTTTGAAACTGGCTTAATATGATCGATTTCCCATCCCCATTTCTCTTCTTTGCCGTATTTAGTCCTTTGCATGCTTGCGTCGCAGACATCTTTGCGGAAGCCTGGATAAGCGGGCTCTGGAGTTCCCTTTTTCCAGACGTCTTCAATCATAGCTTCGTCAAAAGATTTCCCATCGGACTTCGAACTAAAGGTTCTCATATCGGCTACCTCCTTGACTGACCTGCCCTCATTCTAATACTGATTACTCCCCACGTCAATCCCCCTTTTTCCCCCACCTCACACCTTAAATTTCCCATGCAGGAGATCATCCACCTCTACGAGCCTCACATCTAGACCTTCCTTCTTTATCCTCGCTGCTTCTTCGTGGGCACCTTTTGAAAAGCTGAACGCGACGACATATCCTTTTTCATACTTGGCCCGCTTTAGGGCTGTCTCAAAGTTATCTACTACGTTCCTGCCGACACTCTCTGATTGCTTCACCTGGATTCCTGCTTGGTCGGTGAAGATTGACTTCTCATAATATCCATCGAGACCGAAGTCTGAGGAGAGTTTCTTACTTTGTCTCGCTTTCATTTCGTTTATAACCCAGTTCTGAAATTCGAAGGGCTCTAATGCTTTCAGCTCTGTCAACGTGGTAGGCATACCGATTACGTCAAAATCTTTTCCCTGGACGGCTCCGAGTTTTTCAATTCTTTTTTGGATAAGATTAATTGCGGTGGGAGAAATATCTATCCCTATCCATTTTCTATTCAAGCGGTGAGCCACAGCCATAGCTGTTCCACAACCACAGAAGGGGTCTAAGACGACATCGCCTTTATTAGAAGAAACCTTGATTATTCTTTCTAAAAGCGACTCAGGTTTCTGTGTAGGATAGCCCATGCCTTCTAATGAAGAGGATTGAATGATTGGAATATCATCCCATATATCATTGATGGGAACTCCTGCGTTATCCTTAAGATAATATTTTAAGTTCGGGGCACCCCCGGGTTTGTCTGGCCATACTATTAGCCCCTTTTTTTCGTATGCCTCTAGCTTCGAAGGCATTGTTACCCAGTGCATCCCTTCTTTCCCCCTAGGATTGGGGTCAATCCCTTTCCAAGGCTTTCCCGTTTCGCCTCTTCTACGGCCACTAACTAAGAGCGGGACGAGCCTATATAATCCATGCTCATCTCGTTTTATATATATTCTTTTCGACGCTTCCGATAATTCTCTGAAATGCATATTGAAAATATATTCATCGCTCTTTGTATAGAAAAAAACTATATCGTGAGCACGTCTGAAAATCTTGCTTATAGATGACCTGGAGTGGCTTCTCTTCCAAATGATTTCATTTTGAAAATTCTTATATCCGAAGACTTCATCTAACATCACCTTCAAATAATGTCCCGCGTGCCAGTCGCAGTGCAGATAGAAGGAGCCTGTGTCCTTTAATACGTCATACATCTTCACGACGCGCTCTTTCATCCATTCGATATAGACGTTTATTCCACCCTCCCAGCGGTCCTTAAAGCTCCTTACTTCCGCCTCATCTCCCCAAATAACTTCGTAATGTCTATTACTGAAAAATGGAGGGTCTAGATAGATCAAGTCAACTTTGATCCCTTTTTTAACCAGACCGTCTAGCGCAGAAAGGTTGTCACCACAGATGAGGAGGTTCTTGTCCACTACCATCGTGCTGACTCCTAGCCGTTCGTTGAGCTGATTCTAGCACGTACTGGTATCCGAGAACAATCCCTTTCCGCGCCTCCGCTGGTCAATATCTAGTTGCTGACCGCTTCTCCGTCTTGGCCGAGGTAAAGCCACGACCTCTTGACAAGCCCTATAGATGGTCTTAACATCGAAGAGTCAGTTAACGGAGGTGACCATGAACATTGAACGTTTCAACAGTATTATGTATGACATCGTGCTCGAGGAAGGAGAACTGAAGATTACCTCGCTTCTTCAAACCTTCCAGAATGCTTTTGCTCAAAATATAACCCAACCAAACCCTTCGACTGCAGACTCATTCTTAAAAGCACGCCAGGCATTGTGGGAGGCATTGGCGGCTTGTCGCAGTAACCAGTTCCCCCCGAGCCAAAAAGCATTCGTTGATTTCATCGGTGCAACCAAGTTTGTAGGAAATGGATTGAAAGAGGAGCTTGAGCGCATTCTCGAACAGAACGCTTCGTTGCCCGGGCAGGCGGTAGCCGAGGTACAAAAACACGTCCAACAGACTTTGGAGTTTATTGCCCGAGCGACCGCCGCGAATAAGACTCTCGTCAAATTGAATATCGGACATGACTTTACCGGACCAGATGAGTATGAAGTTGGCGTTCTGCTTCCGACGAGTCTGTTCAATAATGACCTCGAAGGTTTACAAAAGGAGCTTCACAAACTTAACCAGCATATGAAGGTATTTGGCGAACTCGCCGCTGATGACGTTTCAAGCCCCAAAATTCGATGTGTTACCAATGGAAGCGTCGATTTGTTTCTTGAAGCCAACGCTCCAGTGGCCGCTTTCTTGGCCGTTGCTATCGAGAGGATCGTTGGCCTCTATCTCCATGTACTCCAGATCAAGAAACTCCGGAAAGAGATGGAAGAAACAAAGGTTCCTGGAAAGCTCCTGAAACCCATTGAGGAGCATGAAAAAGAGCTTATCCCAGAAGAACTCGAGAAAATCGCTGAGAGCTTGTTTAAGGAATATAGAAAGAAGCCGGACAAAACCCGAGACCCTGAGCTTCGAACCAATCTTACCAAAGCTCTAACGTATCTGATCAAACGGCTAGACCAGGGCGTGGACTTTGAGGTTACACCCCCAACTGAATTCGAGATACCCAAAGAGGATGCCACCGAAAAGGACAAAAAAGAGTATGCAAAGAAACTTGACGAAGCGAAGGCGCTGAGTGAACGTTCGGCGAAGATTAAAGAACTCCCAAAACGGGAGAAGCCAATCCTCCTTCTGCCCGAACCTGATGACGTGGGAGAGCAAAAGGAACCTCCAAGCCAATCAACATAAATGGAGATGTAAAATGCATAGCTTCAAAGAAGGTGATGTTGTCCAGTTGAAGTCCGGCGGCCCTGAGATGACGATCAAGTCCTTCGGAGTCTTCAACGACAAAGAAGGGGCTGTCTGCGTCTGGTTTGCTGGCACTAAGCTTGAAAGAGGAGTCTTCTCTGAACCGGAACTCAAGCTCATCAAGTCGGGTGAAAAAAAGTAAGTAGCCTAGCACCTCTGCTGGGAGTTCTACGGCTGGCTTAAAGCTAGGTGATTACTCCGACCCCTAGCCGTTCCTGGCGAGCGGAGCCTCCGGCCCGCCGCGTCGGAGGCTGGGAAGGGACTGGGGAGGAACTCCCCCGGCCCGCCCGCTGGGAGCTGAAAGAGCTGTGGGAGAGAGGGACCCTCCTATTCAAATATATAATAATATCTGAATATCTCATCAGTAGAATGAATAGGTGAATATCTGGGTCACCTATTCACCTATTCAGCTATTCATAATGAATAGGTGGGAAAAAAGGGGGCGTTCAACTGATATATCACCCTTAAAAGAGCCACCACCAGCCATCCATCCGCTGCGCCGTACGGACCTTCATTTTTCGCCTCGCCTGTTTCCAGGTATTATCACCGATCTCGGGATACGCCTGCTTAACTTCGCGCGCCGAGAGCTCGCGTGTGCCTTTCGCCTTCTGGTCCTCCAGGAATGTGAGGGCGGTCTTCAGCTTCCCGCGCCGTTCCCGCGCATCCTCTGGGGTCTCCGGCCCGACAGCCTCGGCGAGGCCTATGGGCTGCACGTCCGGCGCTAATACGATGTGATTCTCCTGGATGCGAAAGACAAACTCCGCCTCCCGCTTCTCCACCTCCGGCACTGTGTTGTTTTTCATTATTAGAAAATGTCGGAGCTCCGGGTCTTCGCGGTCCTTGGCGATTGTCCAAATGACTCGCGGTACCTGTGACCATGCAGCTGAGCCTGAGATTCGATAAAGAGCGTCGGCCATCTGATTCTTGTTCATGTGCATGATTCCCACCACCGCCACGCGCTCCTGCTCAATAAAGGCCATCAATGGGCCTAGTGCCAGCCGCACTTCTCGTTCCTGGTGAGAGTCCATCTTTGCTGAGATTCCGACATAGGCCGACAACGGGTCCACGATGATTAGCTTCACGTCGCCTAGCTCGCTCATCTTTTGCCGAACCTGTTTCAAATCTGTGGACAGGTCGACAGGGTAGGTGTTGCCTTGCCGATCCTTTGTGCCTGTGAGGAAGTGAATCCTGCTCTGGTCGGCTCCTTCCCATCGGAGCCGTTTTTTGCAGGTGTCGGCCCAACCATCTTCGGTCTGCAGGATCAGGACTTGTCCTCGGTCCACGGGGCGGTTGGAGTGTGTCGGGAAATCAGCGCCGGACGACACCCTGGCGGCCATCATCATGGTGAAGAAAGACTTGCCAGAGCCCGGTTTTCCTACTAGCAGCGAGAGCTTCGCCTTCGGAAATGTGTTATGCCAGAACCACTCCATCTCTTCTTCGACCACGTCGGCGGCGCAAATGCTATCCAGCTCCCGCTCGTTCTTCGCTTCTTTAGGCTCTGTCCCTGCCGCCCCTGTAATCAGCCGGACGATTCCTGGGTAATCTTGCTTTTTACTTAGCAAGCTAGCGCAGTCAAGAATCGCTTTCTGTGTCGCTTGATATCTGCAAAATTTCCCCAACCTATCGGAGCTGTATTCTAGGGGAAGCGCCGCCGCTACGTCATAGAGGACCGTAAGCATTTCGGAGCGAAGCTCCGCCCAGCGTTGGTCCTTGAGGTCGTCGAGCTGAGTTTGAATATGGTCTCGGGGTGGACAGCACCTGTACTGCTCAAAGTAAGCGAGCAGGATTCTGATGATGTCTTGAAGAGGGGGGTTTGTGAAATATTCGGGCCTTACCAGCCCAACTGCTTTCTTCAGCTCTTCGTCCTTCGTAAGGAGAAGAGCGGCAATTTCTTCCTGAATGTTAGCAGGAAAAGCGCCGGGGTCATTTTGGGGAGTCGGTTCGGTTGTCATTTGTGTTCTCCTGTTTTTGGGTTAGGAAAAGTCCCTGCATACTTTCGTCAAGTAGTAGGTTCGTAGCAAGGTCGGTCAAGTAGTATTGCCGACCCACGATCCAGCTTCGGCCGCCGTCATGGCTTAGAAGGACCGCTTTGAGCTTGAGCGCCTTTTTGTTTAGAACATGCATTCGTATTCTCCTTAAATAGATTTTTGTGGCCGCGCCTCCGACATCTCGGCTGCGATCAGCCCCTTCAAGTAGATTAGTTTGTTCGACTGGTGGGCGTGCCGGACAATAGTGATGAGGCGACTTGGGGGGAGATTTATATAGTTATTTACGCAGCCCCGCCACCTATTTACCCGGGTTTCCCCTGATATTTTCCGTTTTTCCTTTCGTTTCCCTTTAAGCGCCGTTAATAGGACGTCACGAAACTCATTTTTAAACCAAGCTGGGCAGAAACGATTTTAC
>Ga0315293_10003125_pt1 | contig 15958 bp, 18 predicted proteins | sample YL17G13_20_MG_FD_203071 | JGI IMG/M metagenome (GOLD analysis project Ga0315293, IMG submission 203071) | Sediment microbial communities from Yellowstone Lake, YNP, Wyoming, USA - YL17G13_20 | ecosystem: Environmental > Aquatic > Freshwater > Lake > Sediment | place: USA: Wyoming | collected...
ACATAGAGAATCAAGAGAATCAAGATGAGTTCCAAAAGGGCTTCCTTGGTAGGGATTAGCCCCTTTCAAAAAAGAGCTTGGGCTACTAGGAGGAGTTTGCATAATTATTTACAGTTTCAATAAATTATTGAAAAATAACTAATCAATTTTTTCAATATTAAAGTGTAAAATTGCCTATCTTATTTAAGATAAATAAACATAATTTTTTTCATAATATCAGATTCGACAATATTATTAATTTCCCGCATATTATAATATTTCAAATCCATTACAGAACAATTTTCCCGGATTTTTTTGATAAATGATTCTTCAAAGAATTCCTCATTAAAATCAATAATCAAAAACATCAAACATTCATATAATATTAGGAAACTATTATCACGTATTATATGAGAATTCTTTATTAATTGGAATAATTTTACAGCATTTTTAGTATTCTCTAATGTGCATTCTTTAGTAAAAATTGTAGTCTTCCCTTCCAATTTATCTTTACGAATATCCATTAAATCATCCATCAATTGAACAATTAAACTCAAATGAAAAATCTTATATTCATCTTCTTTCTTTTTTTTGTAATTAATTGAATAAAAAAAGATATCCATTGCTTTTTTCGTTTTTAAACAACTATTTTTTAGAATTTCAAAATCACTTCTTATCTTATTTCCAGACTCAACTGTTTCTCCATATCCGCCGCGTTTATAGGAAAATTGGAATAATTTATAAAATCGTAGATATAGTCCATTTTTCTTTTTTTCCGACATTTTCATTTCCTCTATATTTTTAAAACACTCAATAATTGGACCACCATTGGATTTCTCTAAAAAATTCCGTCGTTTCTCTGTATTTATAAAATGTGAATCAATAAAAAAAATACCCACTTCTTTTTTTCTCTCAATTTCACTCTCATTCTCGCTCTCATAATCAAACATATTATCAACAAGAATCCACAAGCGAATAATTGTATCATGCAATTTAAAATTTTTTATTTTTCCAAAAATAAGAAAGAATAACCCACTAAATGCTGCGTAATAATATTCTTTAAAATATTGTTTTGGCAAATTATATTTTTCTATGAATTCTTGGAATGACAAAAACCATTTAGCAAAATGATTGAATAATTTATTACAATACATAACATCAAGACCAATTGTTCGCATAACTGTATTTATCATATTTCGGATAAAAAACCCGATATGTTTATTATATTTTTCCGGGATATACTCTACTTTTTTCAGAGTTTCAATAAAATATGAGCTAATATATTTTATAATTTTGCTTCTTTTTATTTCAGTTATTTTCATCATCTCAACATCCTCACCGTCAATTTCTAAAAATTCATTGATAACTTGATGCAAACTCATTTTTTTATGTATATAGCTATATTTATGTAATCATTTTTTAATTTATACTCAGATCTCTATCCCTAGCTCCTTTTTTACACCTTTGCACATTTAAAACACCGAATTAATGACTCAAGTATATAAATTTTACAAACCAAAAACAGTATATTTTAAATTCTATTATATTTGATGACCCACTATTAGGAAATTTTGTAAGTTTTTATATACAATCTATTTAAATACCAAATATATTATCATAATTATTCAATCATGATAATATTTAAAAAATATTTACTAAAAATAATCTCCACTGACAAAATCACCATAAGTTTCAACACCATGGTAAATTGCCTCACCAGACTCAATAATTCCGCCAACAATATCGTGATGCTTAAAATCACCAATTGCATTACCGGCATCTAAAATGGTGCTACTGGCATTTCCAACAGCTCCTCCAACATGGCTTGTTACTTCAAGAACATTGTGAATGTCATGAACAATATGTCCGAATTTCATATAATATATATTAGATAATTTTTATAAAAATTACTGACTAAACTCCCATCATCTTTCCAACACTACGAACACTCTTTACACTAGTAGAAATAACTTTTCCAGGTAATTCTAATACTTTTCCAGGTATTTCCATTATTTTACCAGCATACTTGCAATATCCAGTCACAAGTAAGAATAAACCAACTAAACAGTCAAAAGATAAACGTACAGATTTCTCACGTTCATCATCAACATATAAAATAGTGCTTCGCATAGAGTTTGCAACAATATATGCAATAACTAAATATGATAAGAAAACCATTAAAGCACCAAATTCTGCAGTCATGCAATGATTTGATAAATAAAGAGTGCTAACTATTGCTAAAATAACAAAAATAGCATATTGCCAAAATTGTTGATACATATATTAAGTTAAAATATTTTTTTTTTACATGTTTATGATAGAATTTGTTATTATTCCTTGAATATCATTATATAATTCATCTCCTTTAATTTCACCTAATATTTTTCTAAATATAGGCGATAAAAGAAAAAAGAAATATGACCAATATTTTCCATTTTCTATAAATTCTTCTTTCTGATAAAAACTGAATTCATTTTTCTGATTCATAAGCCATTGATATGCGAACCAATTTGGACGATAATTTTTAAAACCATTATTTTCGTAGATTTTAATAACTTTTTCAGGAATTTCATATTGCCATTCTTCTTTAATTTGATATGGCTTATTTTGAGGAATACAACCAGTTAATCCCAATATAATACGAATATTACGGTTTGATTCATTCGTTTTAGTTTCTTTGATAAGTTCTTTTAAAATACTTGGTGCTAATATGGCTCCTAAACTAAATAATAAATAAGATTTATTATAAAATTCTTTATCTATATCAATTTCATAATCTTCCTCACCATTACAATTATTCAAAAAAAGAATATGCTGGATATCTTTATTTATCCAATTACTCTCTAAAAATTTATTATATATTGTTGGTTTATAATGATAAATCTTTCTACATTTTCCTTCAGCAGCTTCTTCAGCAGCTTCTTCAGCAGCTTCTTCTTCTATATCATAAGAAGGGGATATGAGGGAATCTTTGTTCCCCCAATAAAATGATATAAAATATGCTCGAAATCCTAGCCCTTTTCTTCCAGCTCTTCCTTTCATCTGCTTTTGGTCAATTTCATTGATTCCGGCTCCAACAATTACTGTTTTCGTAGGTGTATTGATACCATAAGCACAATCCACAGTTGTCATCAATAATGCAATAATTCCGCTATTAAATAATTGTCGAATAAAAACCTGCAAATCAAATGGCATATCACCGCTTAGAATACCAATCCCATATAAAATCATTTGAGCTAATAGATGAGATTGGGTAAATTTCTTGTTCCAATTTTTGAGCATTTCAACATATTTATTGAATGCTTCTGGAGATATTCCGCCATGTTTGCTTAAACATTTATGTTCACTAACAGAAACCATTTCAGAATGCATTGATTGTTGTAATTGGAATTCCATAAGCTCTCTTCTAACGCGCAATTCTTTTCCATTTCCCTTCATTTTTGACAATGATGCAATTTGTTTTTCAAGAACTTTCACATTAGATTTTTTTTCACGAACAATTATATCTGGTTGTTTATTATCCAGTAATTTAATAATTTCACATGTATAATAAATTGCCCCATATAGACTTTTAAAAAAGAATAGAGCAGGAAACATATCTTTCTTTTTGCATTCTTCAATAACTAAAAAAGCATTTTTTGGTGTAAATTCGGCTATTATATTATCATTTATTTTATAAGACTTGAATACATTTTCATCTTCTTTCATAATCAAGAATTCAATAAGACATTCTTGCCATTTTTGAATATCATTCATTGACAATCTTTTTATAATTCCTCCTTCTTCCTCTTCCTCTTCCTCTTCTTCTTCTTCATCATCAAGAAATATAATTCGTTCTGGTTTTTTACAGCCATACTTGCAAAAAAATGGAATAGGAGCCAGATATTCTGGAGTTCCAATTAGTCCAAATTTTTTCACAATTTTGTTAAATAATACATTTACATCTCTTGCTGTTAAAGATAAATTTTGTCCTTTTACCTCTATAATACTAGGCATATTGCAAATTGGATTAATAGATAATAGATTGATATCATTATTAACACATCTAGGAATCATATCCTGTGCAACAATAAATTGTGTATTCTCTCTAATAATCACTTTTTCTCGCCCATTATTTATCAATATTGCAAGATTATCAACAAATTCTTCTGATATAGTAGCAGACAGTAGTAATGTTTGCACCCTAGACATTTCCCTCAAACAAATTTCTAATTCAATATTATTAACAATAATATGTATTTCATCAATAATAAATAATGCATCCTCTGGTAATTCAGTATTGATAAATCCACTCTGTATAGCTCCGGAAGGAGTCATAACAATAGTTCGCTCATCTTGTTTCCTTTCACTATCTTTATCCAATATAGTGCTAACTTTTCCTTCGATAAATCTATTTAAAATTGCACTTATTTCCAAAGCTAATACATTATTAGGCACAATATAAACTAAAATAGATTTTGGCTCATTTTGTAAGAATGTTATAATATATCCCAATGCAACCATTGTTTTTCCAGAAGATGTTGGTGCAGATACAATTACATTTGCCCTTTTCCTCAATGCTAAAAACATATTTTTTTGCCATTCAAGCATATTAAATGGCATGATTGAATCCGCAATTGGGGCAATAGGTATTCCTCCACACAATTGTTGGAATAATGCTACATTAATTACTTCTTTTTCAATATTAAATTCTCCTAATTTTTCACTCATAATTTCTCCATTACTTTTCCAACCAAGAAAGAAATTTATCATTCTTTTTGCAACCTTTTCTTCTTTTATTTTCTTCATTGGAAAAACTCCATTATCAAGTGCTTCTTTCAATAATAGGCATCCTTCAATACAGGTTTTTAAGTGTTCTTCCGACCATTCAATAAATTTTTTCTTCATTTCATCAGAACGCTTAAAATTATTAAAATCAGAATTAGCTTTCTCAACTGCAAGAAATATTTTATCAATAAATTCAATAATTTTTTTTGCTCTAATAAGAGAATTATTAGTACTATTTAATATATTTGAAATAGATATAACATTAATTTCATTTCCTAATTCATCAGAAATATCTTGTTTTTTTTCTACTTCACCTCGATATAATAAATTAAATGAATGAATTGCCGATGGGCTTAAAGTTGATACACAATTGGATAATTGTGTTATAATTGTATGAAAACTTGATATTTTTGGCATATTATAATATATTATGTATTACAATATACGTAATATAACTTTAAGTGGGGAGAACCTCCTTTATCCGCAAGAATTTTACAAATAATACTGCAAATGTTGCAAGATATAATGGATAAAAATAATATGCTACAGCCCAACTATAAGTAATCAATTTTTCATAAATAATAAATTCAATTGAAACCCATAACATAATCCCAATTTGAATTAATGTTACAATTAAAAATAAAATCTTCACTTTAAAAATTGGAATATCAAATAATCTAAACATTGGAATGATAAATGAAATACAAGATGTAATTGCACCAAGTATAAAACTAATTCGAGTGCGAAAGTATGAAAGAATAATATACCAAAGAATTTGAAAAACAAATGCAATTATTATATTCATAAATTTTAACCATTGTGTATCAGGATTATCTTTTGCATATGTTTTTTTGCATACACACCAGCACCATGTCACAAAATATGAAAATACTATTCCAAAAAAAATAAAAAAAATATATCTCTTATTTTCATTATTATTACCAGTAAATTCTGATGGAATAATATAATAAATTGTGAATTCTACCCCAATAATACCAATAAATAAGAATACAAAAAGGACTTTCATTTTCCAGCATATATACTTTTTACAACTCACTAATAATTCAATTTTTTAAGACTTAACTACCGTTCAGTCTTAAAGACTTTGTCTTTAAGACTCAAGGGATAAAAAACTCGTAGAGTTTTTTAACCGTTCCCCCCCAAAAATTGATATAAAAAAAGCCACTTTTATATCTAATACAGCAATCAACCCAAATGGCAGAAGAACAAGAAAGACTATTCAAACCTGTCTATACATCTGACATCCACACAATCAAACCAGGCGATGAAGTCGAAGTTTCATTCTCACCCAATTCGCAGAAACATTTTGCGGATCCAAATTTTGAATATTACTTTCCAACCTACACAGGCATCGTCATTTCTTCCAATCACACTCGATTGGAAGAAATCATTCTCGAAGATCCAGTCACAAAAAAGACTTTCGCATGTGAAGACAGAGCAGGAACAAGTGCAATGGTTGGAATCAAAGTTTTTCTTAATTAGCCAACCGCTAATAATCCAATAAGGTTGTCTGATTCAACTGGAATCATATATGGATTATTAAATTTACCAAATCTATCATAACAAGTTGAGAAGCAACTGGGGTCATCTTTACAATTTCCAGTGGTATACATGCAAGGAATATTCTTCCCTGTTTTCAAATCATGACCACAATTATATCCATTTTTATTCAAAAGACCGCAGTCTTCATCACCCATTTTATCCCAACAATATGAGTCATATTTTCCACTTGCAAATTCTCTATCATTAATTGGAGGTTTGCAATACCCTGGATTAGGCACTTTATAATCACTAAATTTAACTGTAAATGATTCAAGTTCAGAAAGAATCTGATTCTTTTGGCTAACATCTCGTTTTACAATAAAAAAACTCAAAATGATAATAAAAATAAAGAGCAAAAAACAGGCTAAAATAGTATGCATTATATTTTATAATATTATTTATTCAACCGCTATCTAGCTGCTATAATACTAATGCTATATCTAAACTACATATCCCCACACCTTTTACATGCATTCCCATGATAAAATTTGCACGGGTATGTCTCACCAGTATCCCGATTTACTCCACAAACTTGTTTAATATCACGTAACTTGCAGCAATCTCCGTATGTCATATTTCCATTTCCCACACATCGAACTGCAACATTATCAAACTCTGAAAATTTTGAGAAATCAGGACCACAATAACCACCGACAGCTTTTGGGTCATATTCCGCATTTTTCCATTTTCCAAGTGTAAATAGTTCATATTTTTGTCTATTCCATGGAATCAAAAAAAGAGCGAATAAAAATAATATAAATATTACAAACGTAAATCCAGTGGAATCTATAGAACCCATATAAATATGAAGAATAAAAAAATGATTATTTAAATATTAAAACAAATAATAAATAAAATGAAAGTAATATCATATAATTTACTATCACCAAGATTGTGCAATCAATCTGATTTTCTAAATTACACAAATCCTCAGGATTTGGATGCAAATACAAGAAAAGCAAGAACACTTGAATTATTGGAGAATTTTATGAAATTTTCAAATAATCCTCAACCGATTATATGTTTGCAAGAAATATCACCCGATTGGAAAGGAGATATTGAATTATTATTCATGAAGAATGCATATTCATTTTTCACGATATCTTATGGAATTCTGGGAATTGGGATAGCAATTCCAAACTCAATACAAATATGCAATGTGGAGTATATTCATATTGGAGAATTGATAAAAACTGATTCTCCAAATTATATTAATTGCGTGGAGGAGGAATACAGAATCGCAGAAAGAAACAGGAAAATAAGAGAGGACAATATATCATTTATGGAAAAGGTCAACCTTTTTGTAAAAGAATATACAGCTCTTATTCCAGAATATATCCGCGAAATTGAAGAAACAATACAAGAAGCAAAATTGAGAAAAAATTACGCAATTCGTATTACAATCGAAAAAGATGATAAGAAATGTATTATCTATAATTATCATATGCCGTGTACATTCAAGAAGCCCATTATTCAGTTTTTGCATCTCAGTGTTTTCAAAAGACTAATCTTAAAACATCATATGATTCCAACAATATTTGCTGGTGATTTTAATATTCGTCCATCATCGGATGAATACAAATTTTTTACTGGAGAGGAACAACCCCCTGAATCTAAAATGATATATTTGCCAAGAGAAGACCAAGAGGATATATCATATCAATCTTTCAAAATGACCTCTTCCCTATCTTCAGTTCTTCCTTTTACATGCCATAGTCATACGAAATTTGGAGGTCTTTTTTGCGATACATTGGATTACATATTTGTATCCAATATGACAATAAAATCTTCTGGAGCATTACTGGAAACAAGTGAGAAAATGCCAAATTCAGTATGTCCAAGTGATCACCTACCAATTTATTCTAGTATGGATTTCTAGGGGGGAACTATCGTTCCCCCCCCACTAGACATATAAATTTCCATTTCCTACATCTTTCTTATTTATAAACAAATCATGCATTTCACGGAATTTTTTAGTCATATTAGAACAAAATATTTCATCAATTCGATTCGTTCTATTTTCAAATAAGAATTTTTGCGCCAAAGCCCGACTAGGATTCAAAAATGAGATTTCATTATAAAAATCCCCAGCCATTTTTATATAATCACCTTCATCTTTGTCCCCATGATATTTCACAATGAATTCCGCCATTTCTTCAAAGCATTTTTTATCTGCATTCTTAAATTCAACTAGCATATCAAGTCGCCCAGGGCGCTTGAATACATCAGTTAATAAGTCAAAATGATTTGTGCTCATAATACAAATCACTCTATTTTTTCTAGCGAGACCATCCAAAGTATTTAAAATCGTACTCATAGTGATATTTTTTGCACCACATCCACCACCGCTACTGCCTCCTGATTGGAATAATACGTCAATATCTTCCATAACCAAAAGTGAGTTTTTATTCAATCCACTAATTAATTTTTTGAATATTTCGTCTGTTATATTGACAGAAAATGAAATTAAAAAAATGTTCAGATTGTATTTACCAGCAATTGCATTTATAAAGCTAGTTTTTCCGTTTCCTGGTGGACCATAGAAGAGGTAATTTCTTTTATATGGATGTCCAAAAAATAGGTAATCTTTCTCACTACTAAAAAAAACATCCAAATCAGTCAAAATTTCATTTTTTCTACCAATAAATACTGTATCAACTTCTCTTTTAGGATTCTTAAATAGGTAATCCCAGAATCCTTTTTGACTGGGTCCAAATACTTTGACATAACTGACATCTTTAATATTGGAATAATTATTCACTTCTGCCAGAAATTTTCGTATTCCAGACTCACTTCCATAAATATTCACCTGTCGATATGGCATCATATTGTGAGAAATTACATAAATTTTTTCACTGTATTTAATTTCTAGGATAATCTCTTCACCATCTTCAGTTCCCTCATCAACAACAGTACCTCCAATTGTCCAACGTCCTTCTCCCAAATTATAAGCAATTTCTTTACCCTTAATCTGATAAGACTCAACATCTATCTCATGTAAGTCACAAATTCGCTTAATCACCATTTTATCGCCGTCATCCTGCTTTACTTTCCAGTCATCTAGTCGTCCTTTGCTGGGAAAGTTATCCTCTTTGTATAATTTCCAACTAGCATAATTTATAATTTCTTCTTGGATACCGGCATCTTCAATTACAATATGGTGCGACATTTTTTCATATAATTTCTTATGATAAATACTTTAAGCCCAATTTGCACATTTCCCTATTTTTTTTTGTTATATGTAAATATGAGTTCGGAAAGTCAATTGGTAATTCCAAAGAAGCAGTTGTCATTAGAGCTATCAAAAACAATAGATATGTCTAATGATGCAGTATATTCAGCTGGAAAACATGTTAAGAAATATAAAAAAAGGATAAATGAAACAATTGATAAAATGGAGGACATTTTAGAAAAAGAGACGGAAATGGAGAGGAAAGAGGTAGAACGCGCCATGCGAAAATTACAGACGAAAGTAGAGGAAGTAAAAGAGCATAAATCTTATAAGACATTCGAGAAGGATTTACACGCCTTAGAGTCCAAGCTTAACATTACAATGGAGAAAGTATTTGAGCAATATTCAAGATGTATTAGAAAGATTTGCGATAGTTATCCAGACCCCAAAATAAGAACCCAACAATTGAATGAATTTCATGAGGTATTAGGGGACGCATTTTTAACAAAAGATGAACGAAAGATAATTTCACTTATAAAATCGAGGATAAGCCAAATTCCAGTAAATCGACAAAAAATGTTGGAATTCTCAAAATGAAAAATAGATTAGTATTTCAAACGTGAAGTGGGTCTACTAAAATTAAAATCCATTTTCTTTAATACAGCATTTATTATTCGCCTTTCATGTTGAAGTTTGATTATTCTTTTATTTTTGTCTTCCCATTCATCAAACGGATTTCTTGCTAATATATCATCAATAACCTCTCGTAATTTGCGCAATGTATTATCCTTTAAAACAAATCCACTCCTGATTCGGTGCATTGCAATTCCTAAAACGAAATCCAGGTCATTCCAAGCTATGACATCGGAGAGATATCCTCGAATATCATCATCAATTTGTTTTGGGCTATTTTCTTCGACATAATCCCAAACTTCATCATAACAATGGCTATCATATCCCCATCGGTATTTATTATTATTCATATTTTTTATACTAATATAAGTAATTCATAAAAAAATCATTTTTTTATGCTAATTCATCACAATATATTCAATTATTTTTATTACATAATTGAACAAATTGAACAACAATATTTATTTTCTGTTACATTATTATCACCAATTTCTACTGAATAATTCCCATTATTTTTTATTTTAACTTCATCTCTAAATCCCTCAATATTTCGAAATAAATTGGAGTTCATTTTGTAGTCTTCAATAATAATTTCCGCCATTTTTTTATATATTACGTTAGTCATTCCTGGTTTTTTAGCATCTAATTCAATATAAAATGCATTATATTTTTTACATATTTCATCTATTTTCTCGTAATTAACCTGATAATCATTTTTAAAAATATTCCCGATAATAACAATAGTTCCGTATGATTTACGATAATCTAAATATAAACGAATCCAACTTTCTATAGAATTAACCGATTCAGGATTATTTAGATTGCATACAATAAATGCTCCAATACAACTACTAAGATATGTTTTTACAAGATTAAGATAATTCATATTTCCCGATGTGTCCCAGATATGCATTTTAATAGTTTTATGATTCCATATGACATTTTCAGTGACTAGGTCAATACCAATTGTAGGCTCTATTTGCTGAGAATTACTTGTGATTATTCTAGTTTTTCCAACTCTAGGGTCTCCAATAATAATAGTTTTTAAGAAATAATCAAACATAATATATAAGATTTTTTCTATTTTTTTTTATCATTTATAATGTATGATTAATTTTGCTTTAGTACAATTATCAAAAAAACACACTGAAATTTTTGGCACATTCATTGAAATAATATTATATTATAAATGGGAATTAACAATTTACTATGATAAGGATAATGATCCATATACATTTATAAATTATTACAATAAACTTTTCGAGACCCCTTTAAATGTTATTCCAACTGCGCAACTCCAAGAAAATCGCGCTAAACATGATTATTTTATTTTTACAACGAGTGCGGATGCACTCCATATTCCAGAATTTTTTAAAACACCAGAAATGTCCTATCGATGTATTTATGTGAATCATCAGGCATCATTTTCTCTTCCTTTTATGAAAAAAAATATTCAAATGTCTCCTGTTATTCAGATAAAAGATGATACTAATACAACTGTAAAAAAATTATTGGCATGTATTATTCCATTTTATCGCCAATATAAAAAAGTACATTCAAATTATAAATCCATAAATTTGGCGATTGTTGGTGCAATAAGACCCCATCAAAAAGACAAAGATTTATCATTATTAATGGATTTATTGAAAACACCAAATCTTAAATTTAATATCTATATTTTCATGCGAAAAATGGATTGGAAAGTGATATCAAATCGCAATAAATTTCTAAGACAACATCACAATATTAAATTTTTTCCGGGATTATCTACTGATAAAATGATTGAGAAACTAAGAGAAGTTAAATTTATTATGCCACTTTCGCAACAAGGAGGCTGGTTTTATTGGCAAAGATTGACAGGGACAATTCCTCTTGCAATTAATTTAAACATTCCACTTATTATGGATAGTAAATTGGCTAAAATTTATAATTTAGAAAATTGTGGGCTTTTATATGAAAATAAAATATCGGAAATATTAGATTCAATAATGTCAATTTCAGAAGAAAATTATTATAAATTAATTGAGAATATTGTTATCTATAAGAAGCAACAAGTTTCTAATAATAGGAAGCAATTTTTAAATTTGTGTATGGCAAAATAAGAATTATTGCCAATAATCTTCAGCATTGCCGCCGTTTTCACTTTTTCGAATGTTGAACTCTTCATCGCTGTAATCTTCATCTTCTGAAATAGCACAACTAACTCTTTCTCTCACAATTTTACTTGAATTTTTCAATTGGGGAGAACGAGTAGGTGGAGGAGATGGAATTTTTGCAATTGCTTTTGCAATATCAAGACTCTTTTCTCGAGCCCAAAATCCTGCTTTTTGTATTGGACTAAATGAAGATCCAAGAGATGGAAATTCATCATCTTTATTGACTAAAATAGAGAAAGATGCATCAGGGTTTGATGCATTTTTATATTTTGATTTTTTGGGTAAAACAATCTTAAATCCCCTATCTTCATCTTCAATTTGAGATAATGCAGATTCCGCGGCTTTTGGAGCAGCAGATTCCACTACTTTTGGAGCAGTAGATTCAGCGGCTTTTGGAGCAACAGATTTGACAGCTTTTGGAGCAGCAGATTCAGCGGCTTTTGGAGCAACAGATTTGACAGCTTTTGGAGCAGCAGATTCAGCGGCTTTTGGAGCAGCAGATTCCGCGGCTTTTGGAGCAGCAGATTCCGCGGCTTTTGGAGCAGCAGATTCAGCGGCTTTTGGAGCAGCAGATTTGACAGCTTTTGGAGCAACAGATTCAGCGGCTTTTGGAGCAGCAGATTTGACAGCTTTTGGAGCAGCAGATTCAGCGGCTTTTGGAGCAGCAGATTCAGCGGCTTTTGGAGCAACAGATTTGACAGCTTTTGGAGCAGCAGATTCCACTACTTTTGGAGTAGCAGATTCCACTACTTTTGGAGCAGCAGATTCCACTACTTTTGGAGTAGCAGATTTGACAGCTTTTGGAGCAATAGATTCCGCGGCTTTTGGAGCAGCAGATTCCACTACTTTTGGAGTAGCAGATTTGACAGCTTTTGGAGCAATAGATTCCGCGGCTTTTGGAGCAACAGATTGTTCAACACAAACAGAAAGTTCGGTAACTTCCTTCAATAATGTTGTTGCAGATGTCTTGTCCTCTTCCAAAAGTTGAAGAGCAAGTTTTATTTGCTCAAATGCATTTTTCAATAATTCAAGTGCATTTTTCTGTAAAAAGTTGTCTTCAACCTTTATTGGTTGAGGAACTGTCACCGTAATTGGAATAACTTCTTGGGAAATTTCTTCAAAAAGTTCTTCAGTTTCTGATTGAGAACCAGTTTGAGAAATCTCTTCAATATCTGATTGTAAACCAGTTTGAGAAATCTCTTCAATATTTGATTGTAATTCTTCTTCTTCTTCAAGAAGTTCTTCAACTTCTTGTTTCTTAACTTGGGCTCGTTGAGCCTTATCACGTCTCACAAAATCGTAGTCTGTTTTACGCATTTTAATTTCTTAATTCAGTAATTAATAACTAAAAAAATTATGTAAATAATTTATCAATTTTTTCTATAATATTGTATGGAATATCTGAAAGACTTTTTGAATGATTCACAACAAAACGCAATATCTGATTATAAATATATTTCAGATACAAAAATCCAAGATTACAAGATGAAAAAAGGAGATTATATAAAATTTATGCTTAAACCCAATTATCAATTTATAGAAGGTGGTATTATTATAAATATAGACCAATATCCTATCATTACTATAAAACCATATCAATCTACCACCCAAAATTATTCAATTGATTTGACAAAAATCTATGTTTTTCATAAGAAAAATATAAAAAATCAGACTCGACGAGAGTATTTTGAAGAATATCTTAAAAATATTTCAAAAAAATAATAAAAATCTATATTTTGATATCAAGTGCAATCAAAACTCTTATTTATTAGTTTTGGTTGGTGTATTCCCAATCTGGATATAAAAGATTTATAAATTATTTATTAATATTTTGAAAAATACTTTTTTTAATAATAGAATGAACACCCCAGTTTCCATCAACTATTTGAGTTATTCCAAAATCAACTGCTACAGACATTGTTGAAATTGCTTGGTCTTCAGAAATATTATAATAATTCATTAAAAATGCATCAGTTTTATAATATGCATCTCTCATTGCTAAATCAATAGAAGATTTATTAAATATTTCTTCCTGTGCATTAGGTCCAAGTTGTCTAAGGTAATCAGGATAACTTAAGCCTTGAATAACCCATTCTTTATTAGTTTCAATAATAGGACAATCAACACCTTTAAATGGGTTATCTTCTTTTTTAATTAAAGTAATTTTAAATACGCCAGTCATTGAAAATTCGACAGCTGTCCCACATAATTCAGAATCACCTTGACAAGCATGTGAATCTCCTACAATAAATCTAGCACCTGGTACTTGAACAGGAAAATAACATGTTGAACCTTTACCTGCTCTCCAATTATCAATATTGCCACCAAATAAACTAGGAGGTATGGAATCAACTAATGATGATTCACTCGGAGTTACACCAATTACACCAAAATGTGGTCTTAAACTACAATTTAAGTGTTTAATATCATGATTTTTCTTAATTGTAGAATGGTCAATAACTACTCCTGGATAATTATAAATAGGATGTACTGTTCCAAATGGGTCGGTTTGAGGAGTATATCTAAAATTATATATAGGAACAGACTTATTTTTTTTTGGGAATACTTCATAAATAGTAACAACTTCTCTTTTTTTTGGCTCAGTAAGTAAATGTCCATATTGATAACCCCACCATGCAGCCAAATTTGAACCAAAAACTCTTTCTTTATATTTAGGATTTTTACATTTTCTTGGTATTACATCTAAAATTTCTACTTTTAATATATCACCTGGTTCAGCATTATTAACCCATACAGGTCCAGTAACAATATGAACTCCTTTGCCTTGACCTGCACCAGGATTAGTTGAATCAATATTTCCAGCACCTCTCCGATTTATTGCTTTGCAATATTTTGTCCAATCATATATAGCTTCCATATTTTTTATCTCCTTTTATCATTTTATCATAATCATCACCAGCATGATGAGTTAAAACTTCAATTTTACAAGTATCACCTGAATCAATTTTAACAACGGGTTCTAAATTTTTCCAGAAAAAACCCCATTGTATTGTATCAACAGTAGCAGGAATAAAATGACATTTTCCGCATGATTTTACATCTTTACCCGAATCTTTATTTTTTATACAAGGATTATCAGGTGATTTACATTCATATTTGTCACACATATATAATCATAGAAATTTTTTAAGAATAATAAAAATATTTATAAATATTATGAAAACCTATATTTTATATCAAAATGGTAAATTAACAATGAAAGAGAAAGGTGAAAATAAAAAGAAAGTATCTAATTTTATCCAAGAATCAAAGAAATTTCATCCCCCACATTTACAACAAATCCCACCAAAACAACCATCTCAAAAATCTCGTTCATTAATTGCACCTCCATTAACAGAACCTTTAAAAAACATTCAAATATCTCGTCCATCTCAGCTTTCCAATAACAAACCTCCTACTCAATCCGCTGGTAAAAAGATTAAAGTAAGTGAATTACAATTAGAGTTATTTTCTAAATTATGTAAAATCATAAATATTGATAGTTCTAATCCAATTGGAAAGGCGATTCCATTTGATACATTACAAGATGATAATGTCATACGAAAATTGTATGATATTCAAGATAAATTAAAAGATGTATTCCCAAGTAGTAAATTAACAGCACTGCATACAAATGCAATAAAAAAACAATCATTTCCTGGAGTAAATATTGTTAGACAAATTTTCA
>Ga0315293_10003127_pt1 | contig 15950 bp, 12 predicted proteins | sample YL17G13_20_MG_FD_203071 | JGI IMG/M metagenome (GOLD analysis project Ga0315293, IMG submission 203071) | Sediment microbial communities from Yellowstone Lake, YNP, Wyoming, USA - YL17G13_20 | ecosystem: Environmental > Aquatic > Freshwater > Lake > Sediment | place: USA: Wyoming | collected...
AAACGGAACGGCGGTTGCGCTTCTCGTAATTATTGGTTTTAAGTCCCGCCATTCTGGACCGTCCCGGCGTATTATTTAACCTTGAATTATCTCTGTCCCTAAATGAATCATCATTGGTAATCGTATCCTCTTTTATCGCATCCGCATCATAATAATATCTCGCGCTCTTTGTCAGTAAAAATATATATTCGTGGCTCTTCGTGCATCTGTCGGTAACACTTTCCGGCATCGGGTTCGGCTTGCTCCAGATAATATCCTGCCGTAGCCACCAACCGGCTTGTTGTAATGCAATAGCCACTCTGGCGGGTATCATGCAGAGGTCTTTATCTTTTAAGTATTCGTGATTTCGCTGATCGGGGCGATTGCCGTTCATCGGCTCTCCCCTATCTTTCCCGCTTATTGTTTGAGGGCATGAAGAATAACGCCCCCTGCCACTCACATAACTATCCCCCAAGTTCAGCCAAAGCACACCGTCTTTCTTCAGCACTCTCTTGACTTCCTCAAATACCTTAACGAGTTTGGCGATGTACTCTTCGGGGGTTTTCTCTAAACCTATCTGCCCATTACTTCCGTAATCCCTCAACCCCCAATACGGCGGAGAAGTTATACAACATTGGATTGACTCGGATTCAATCTTCGCAAGTCCTAAAAGAACATCCTCGTTGTAGATTTTACTTTCCACAACTCACCTTCGATAACCGGATAAATTTTTGCCGGAAGGATTCTCTCGTCCTTTTTGGATTCCGAATATCTCTATGCCGAGTCGTTGTATTTCTGCGATTAACAAATTCACTTTTTCTGACCATGATGCTTCAACGTCATACGAAAAATGTGAGTGGCCCAGTCGTACATATTCCCTCTTATCCAATACGGTTTTAATACCCGGGCGATACTGCAAACATACGCCTCCAACTTGTAAAGATAATTCGGGTTGCAAGGAATCGGCTTTGTGTAATCCCAAATATCCCACATGTTGTACAAATGACGTATCTCATCCACCCTGCGGATCCATTCATCCATTAGATTCTTATAACCTCGGATCATCATTTCTCTTTCCCTTTCGATGCAGCTTTCTTTGATACCTTCTCGCTGTCATCTTTGAATGCAAGTGATGGATTTTTCGCTTCTTGAATTGCCTCGTGTAGTTTCATTACTGCTTGATCCAGTTCCTCCCTCGAAATTTTAACCACTTCCTTTGCTTCTTCAAGGGCGATCTGCTTTTGCACAACAACATTGTCACAATCGAATATCCTATTGAGTTCATTGCCCATGATCTTTTACTCCTTTTCTAAATAATAGTGACCGGTACATGCGCTCTCCGTCATAGGGGGAAGCGGAGAGAGGGATCTCGCATGTCCGGCCACGTGTGAGGTGTTAGGATAATGATACAAACCAACATAATTCCATCATCACTCCGATAAGACAGAATGCAACCGAATTCTCAGTGCAATCCTTCTTCCCCCTCGGATTGTTACCGATGTAAAGTGCCATGTTGAGCATGGACACACAATAACAGAATACGAATGCAAGTGAAAATAAAGTCGGTTCCATATTACTTTTCCTTTGCCCTCATTTCTTGACAAAGTTGAGATAGATAATTTTTTGTGTACAGGGAGTCATTGAACAATCCCCACTCCAGATTATCTTCCTCAACACGGCGTTTGATCTCCTTCAGGACATCACGCGCAATACAGCAACAGTCTCCGTCGTAATACGTAATGCTTATCTTCCCGTCTGTGAGTTCGTATACATTGGGACCGAGCCAGCCGTGATGTGTTTTTAGCGATAGGCTTTTGATGGGTTTCAATTGCTTAAGTTGTTTTGGAGTCGCCTTGATCTCGATTATTTTCATCTCACTTCTCCTTCGTAAACGGCTTGATCGTCACTGTGGTTTTCGATCCATCAGCCAATTTGTATTTACTCTTAACATTCTCAGGAATGTCATACTTCGCGAATGGAGCTTTTGCCACCTTCACCGTGAAATCACCGAGAACGAAGAGATCCATTCCCTTCTTCTTGCACAGTTCCTTCACAGCTTCATCAACCTCTTCGTATGCTTTGAATACTGGCTTTAATTCCTCTCTCTTCTCGATCTGCTCCAGCAGCTCTTGATCGTCGATCAGTGTAGCATTACGGTCCACATCCGGTAAGCAGATATGCCGATATGTACATCCACCGCATGTGAATTCATCGTACTCCATACGATCATCCAGATATTTATCAGCCTTCTCTGGAGACTCCTCGATCTTCGCTACGACTTCGTTGATCCTCTCAGCATTTTTCAATAATTGCTCAACGGTGTCATAATCGATAACAATTGGAATGAGTTTCAGCTTGCCGGAGACTTTGTTTTTTAATACAAAGGCTCCTGTATCTTTATTCATTTGATAAAGATACATCATGAGCTGGGCCGGATACATTCTCACGTAATATCTCTTGTGATGAATCATATCCGACAGATTGTTGATCGACTCGAATGTGCGTGGCTCCAGTCCTTTTATTTCGGCAGTTATCCATACATTCTCACCGAATTTTGGGTGATGGATCTCGGTATCTAACCGGCCCGAAATGCCATAACGTAACTTCTTACCATTCCGCTTGACTGTCTCAAACAGTGGCTGTTGAGACCGTCTCATCTCGAATCCGTGTTTCATCAACTTCTTCGTGATGATCTCTTCCTGGTAATTACCTTCGTCAAATATCTCCTGCAGGTCCACGGAGACAGGGAGTTGATCCTGCCACCTGGTAAGAGCGTACTCATTCCTTCTAAGGCAAGGATGTCCTACCTGTGAGGCCCAAATGGAATTCTGAGGATAGATCTTTATATGTTGCGCTATCGAATCTCGTATGATGTCTACGAATAATTCAGACAGCGAAAGATCAGTGTTCACGGCTGGCGCCGGCGCCGGCACCCGTGTTTTATCTATTGCGATTGTCATTGTAATAATCCCCTATGTTATTTAGATGGTTTTTTAATTGTGTCGATGTACTTCTTCAGCCTGAGTAGAAACACACCCCGGGCGCTCGGGTCCAGTAATGAGACATCTGTTACCTTTTCTTGTTGCAGGAATTTCTGATAATCTTCCTTCGATATCGCCTTTATCATTGCATCCAGATTTGCCAGAAACATCTTAGTGACATTATCAGACGGTGAGGAATTGACTTCTGTACTGTTACCGAATTTTGCATTGTATTCCTTCTCAACCTTCGGGAGGATCCATTCCATCTGCTTTTCGGTAAGTTGTGACGGACGGCGCTTGCCTGCGTACTTTTCGCTGGTTGTGGTTTTCAGTAAAGCATCTTCGGCTTTGATCTGATCACCATCGTTCAGCTTGAGCAGCATATCCCAAAGCTTCTTCGCTTGTTCGGTATCAGCCTTCGGTGTCGATACACGATTGACCTGCTTTACATCGGAGAGTTTGATACCAGCCTTCTCGAGATCATCGATAGTGAGATTTTCAAGTCCTGTGATCTTCCGGATTGCTCTACCTCTGAAATTCGCTTTAGCTTTCTGATAATAGAAGAGTAGATCCGTCTTGCTTTTGAATCCATCTTCAAGACTTGTACCACCGTCGATGTGCATATCAAACCCTAACAGCTTGGAACCTATTACTCCGGAGAAGAAGAAGAAGCGGATGTCGCCTTCAAACATATTCTTCTCCGATAGTTCACGCTTTTGACCGTTAGCATCGATTGAGAAGGATGTTAATTCTTTCTCGTAAATCCCGAACGGACCGGCAAAACGATTGCAGCCCGCTTCACAGAAATATGGATTTCCGTTCTGTAACATCCAGTCGTTTGGTCTGGAGTTTCTCAAAACGAAATCGCGGAGTTTACTAACGAAGTGAATCGCTTGTTGCGCCAGTACAAGCTTCTGATCAAGTGAAGCTTCGTCCGGAAGTTTAATGAGATAAAAGGAATCGTCACCGGTTTCCCTTATCTCCGGAACGTGTAGGTCTCCTACAATCGGACTTTCTTCCGATGTGAGAATTGTTGGTGTTGTCATTGCGGTTTCCCCTATGTTGTAGTTTTTTTAATTGTTGGTTATGGTATATCTTTAAAAAATGCTTTCTTGCCGATTCTGCGGATCTAAAAAATATCCTTTTCATTGTATCACGATTATGAAATTGTCAAAGCAGCACCAGCAGTTTTTATCCGATTGCCTTTTCAGTGCAGTCATGACGACAGGATTAGTGATCATCCTGCGTAACTCCTTTTTATTCTGAATAATGAAAACTTTCATTTTCTACCTCAAATATGTTTTTATAATTTCCCCAGCATCCCCCGCGATCACGGGGGTTGTCGTAAAAATGACCAGCGGGGGAAGTGAGGAAATCATTTTATTAAATCCCTGCTTGCACAAACCGCCAACATAAAGTATCCGTCACGGACATATTCACATTGTTTTAATATTCTTTCAAAATCCCGTGACGTTAATGGCTGTAAATCTCTAATTGCACGTTCGAGTTTTTTACGGCTGACACCAGCTTCGAGCGCAACGGTATAGATCGGTGTTTGTTGTGGATGTCTGGAATGGAAATGATTTATCGCTTCAGCAAGTATTCTACCGTGAGTTAAATCACGATGAGTATTTAATAGATTTGACAACTTTTTGTCCCCGTTTTTCATTGACTCTCTAAATGTCTATCGATAAATTGCGAAGAGTTAAATAATGATTACTAAGACCTTCACAACATCGGACGGGAAATAAAAAACCCCGTCTACTTTCGTCAGTAGGACGGGGTTGTAATCTTAAGAAACTTTTTTCGATTTTACATGGCTGCTTTACCTTCTATAGATTATTAGTAATTCTGTAAAGTAGCCAACCCCGTCGAACTGTTTAGAAGTTAATGAGATGTTTTGCCAATGTCAAGAGAAATCGAAAATAAATTTCTAAATCGAGTAAATATGTGATGAAAATCATTTGACATGAATCTCAGTAATGACTATATTTCGCAAACCTTTCCATTAAATACGATAACATCGGGGGAAAAATGAGCATCTACATAGCCGGCAATTTCATCAAAGTAAACGAAATGCTCAGTCCGGTTCTGTCTATTGTTGGCAGCACAAACCGATGTATGAAAAGGAATCAGCGAAGAAACAGTCCGCGCCCGTCGATAGCAGCAAGACTAAGGTTAAACAAAACACTCAGTCCGAGAAAGTTAAATCTGAATCAGCATACCGGCAGTGCCAGGCCACAACTAAGAAGGGTAAGCAATGTTCACGGAGAGCAGAATCAGGTTCAAATTACTGTTGGCAGCATCGTCGATAAATCCAATGAGTTCCATCAGCTGATGGGCGTGATATTCATCACAATTCTACGATCTTAGAAGTAAATAATGAATCTTAGTACCGTTGCCGGCGCCTGCTTGTGGATGAAGATCCGGCCAATGCCTATAGTCTTGTATCCAATGACCGTAGATAATCCAGCTCTCTTATCGTGAAAATAGATTGCATCTGTGGCAATCCAGAAATGTTTCTGAGGAAGTGCATAGGGCATGGGTACGTATTTGGTTTCAGTGATGGTAGTAAAAGGTTGCCGGCTCTCTCCAATAATATCATAAACGAAAGATCTCTCGATAGGATATGCAGTGATCGGCATTGATAAGTCGTTGTTTATTTTGATCGTAGTCTCGAATGGAGTCGTGTATTTCGAGCATGGATCGGTTGCTGCTGTATCACCTGAGTCCGGTAATATCGGATGTCCCTGTACTACTCCGGAGGTGTCGATCTTACCGATGATGGTATCGTATACGGTATCTTTAACCGATTGCGCAGCGTAGAGTTTTGCCAGCCAGATCTTCTCAGTGTCGATCATTCCACGATTGTACCATACCGATTTTGTTGCGAAGTAGTTTGCAAAATTAGTTACAAGTAGGGTCCCAATGACTATGAGGATGTAGGTCAGTTCTTTTTTCATACCTTTACTTTTTATTTAATAAGTAATATGCAATTGGGAGTAGGAGGATAAAATCACTGGTACGAAGGGGTATTCTTCCACTTCTCATGAGCATCCAGTATTCCGCGTCCCCAGACAGCAACAACAACGACACCAAATACAGGCTTAACAAGAAGAGAAATTGTAAGCAATAACGGGAATGAAGATAGTAACGTAAGAAAGGGATACACGTTACCGAAATCCAGCGACCAGTACAATGCTTTGATACCAATGATTGCAAATATCCAGCCATACTTTCTCCTACATAATTTTAATACTAATAAGGTGTAACAAAAAACCAAAAATGAATAATGATAAACAGACGTCTCTTGAAACGTCCCAAACCATGTCCACGGAGTCCAAAGGTAATGAGTAATTGAAGGATAAATGATTCTGTTTTTATGATCGAGCCATTCAATGTTTGTGAATATCTCTGTTTTAAGATTTCCTCTTCCTGCCTCATAGTAAAGATAGTAATCAGACATCCAACTCTGCTCGCCGAATCTTGATGTGTGTCTCGGAACTGCTATATTCCAATGCCAAAATGCAGCAACAACTATAATTGTGACAACAAACACGCGGAGCCATTTCTCTCTTTTGGGCAATCTGTAACCGATGATTGTAGCAATCACACATAGTCCTAATAGTCCAAGTGTTAACATGTTTTCTATGTGAGTTTTGGATTATCGTTCTCGTGGAGGATCGAAAGAACAAACAAAATAAATCCTACGGTTGCAATAACGAATCCTGTAAGTATGCCGATGATTAATGTCATTAGAATAATTGAATATGGATGTGTGCGTTATCCGTTAAAAGAGCTTCCGGATATATCTTGAGATCTACCTTCTCTCGAAGCATGATCACGGTCCAGAAGATGTGGCAAATGTGAATCGCCTTGTGCTGTTCCACATCCTTAATCCGGATGTCGAATGCTTCACCGGATCCGGATGGGCAATTTCTGATGTAATGTTTGGAATCCGCCAAATGCTTGGAGATCATTTCGTGTCCGGAGGTTATATTCAATCCATCTTCGTCATTAGGGTAGATAATAGGCCACAGTGCGTCAAGGATCGTCAGAGACCGTTTTAATACCGGATGCAATCTCGTTATATCAACTTCGGGCTTTTGTGTCATTCTGATCTCAATTTCGGCGCGAAATGTAAATTATTCGTTCACGGCTATCGAAGCATTTGCCGTCATAACAGCTTCACGTACCTTTCGGATGGCTGCTGTGCGATCGGCAGAGTCCGGACAACATGCCACGATCGTTTGAGCAAATTCCTTCGCGGATTCTCGTAATCTCTTGTACCTGGGTATCTGATCATCCTTCGGGGAATGATAGGTGAATAAACTTTCAATATCGAATTCCATTGTTTACCTCTTATAATCTTTAGTTTAAAAAATTCTCAGGTTGTACGTGCAATATCCTTTTTTGATCGTGATTTCTTTATCGCCAAGTATTATGAACGCACGTGCATATTCGGTGGAATTCCCATGTACACTTAGCCAGAAATAACATCCAGACCTGAGAAGAGAATTATTCAAGTAAGTTACTTGATTGGTCCTGATCGAGCTGTACCACTCACTCCGGTTACAGGTTCAGTTCTATTTATAGAATCGGCTCCGAATCCTACCCAAAATACTGCAATGCAAGATCCAATTGTTATAGGGTATAATCCACCATAGTTGTTGGATGCCCACATTATAAAAACAGATCCGAGACCGACTACGAATGCAGTTACCGACCATATTATATTTTTAAATAGCCATGCTCCGAATGTCACATTCATACCGTCAAGTTGATATTTTTTAAACCAGTGGAGGAATGCTCCAAGTAGGTATGGTATTAGCAACAAAATCGGAAATCCGATAGTCATCCCCGGTCCGGCGGTTGGATCATCTCCGGGTGTCGTTTGTGTGAATGCGTAGGCTATGCCGTAGCCATATCCCATTGCTATAACCATTCCAAGAAGTATAACCAGGAATGTGAGTATGATGCGTGATTTCATTTGTGTTACTCCTCTATTGTTTGTGCTTGTGGATTTTTGTACTTCTGTTTGAACCTTCTGATATCAAGTTTTTCCTGCTTCTCCTCCTTTTTATGTTTTAGTCTGATATTTGATAATGCGGATCCAACAGTGAAACTATGTCCGGCTTTGTAACTTTCATCAAACCTCTGACCGATGCCGGTTAAGGTCCAATCCATACCCTTTGCTTTGTCGAACCTGTCTTCATCACCTTTTCTGATCATCTCGATCTGCAAGTCCCGAACACCTCTAATGAGATCTTTGAACCTGTTTATTTCCTTCTGATTTTTGATATAGTACCGGTAATCAGTTTCATGCCCCTTCATGTACTGATTTAACTCACTTCCCTTCTCATCACGGATCATCTTATTGACCGTGTTGTTGATCGTTTCAAGATCGTCCAGCTTACGGTAGAAGGATTGTATACTTTCCGACCTTACACCAATGTAGGTACGACCTACGAATGCTCTTGTAATCGGCATCCTACTTAATTTGTCGAATGTATCTTCAGGTTTCCGATCGACTATCCCGAGTGTCTGCAATATCTCATCTGTAATATACAATGTGTTACGACCGGCGCCAGCAGTGTAACCTGTGATAAAGGCTTCCATCCTGGCCGGACTTACTCCAATCATCTTACCTATCTCTTTTATGAATTCCGGAGTGAGATCAGTGTACTGTTCTTCAGGTGCGATCTTCTCATTTCCAGGCACAATAGCACGATCAGTGTATGCGATCTTATTAGCGAACTGTTCAGCGATCGGCCTTGCAAATGTGGGAACTGCATCCATGATGTCTGACATAGGACTGAATTCCTGGAACAATGCACGAGGGAAATCTTTCCCTTGTTTCATCTCCTCATTAAAGACCATCTCCATCACCGCTTCCGGTATGGATCCAAATAGTACTCCGTAAAATCCTTTAGGGACCGGTAAGAAGTTATCCGTGCCAGGTATAGGTATGTTGAAGAATTGACTCTTTCTCCACAATGGTAATTCCCGATATAGTTTCCTACGTTCCGGATCCAAATTGTTCGAAAGCCATAGCAGCACCGAAGGCGCTACTATCCAGGTTACACCCTTGCCTAATGTACCGGCTACCCTTTTAACACCAAATGTCCGGAGGGTATTTTCATCATGACGCATACGAGCATTCAGGAAGGCGTAGAGAGGACTGATGTTCTTCATTGTTGCACCTTGAATGCTATAATCACCGCCAATGTTACGAGCTTCCTCCATAGCGGACCAGACGTTGCCTGTCTTTAGGTAGGCATTACGGAATGCACCGACACGAGTGCCAAGCTCTGTAGCACGGTTGAAGTCCTTAGCAAGATTGATTATACCGGCTTTGTGCATGTATCTCTTCCACAGTGATTCGAGATGTGATGCCGACTTCAAACGACTTTGTGAGAAATCTACTGCTTTATCGAGTGTAGCAAGGAAAGATAGATCAGCTCCCGAAGCCAGAAACTTCTGATAATACTCTGTCTTATTGATTGCGCTAAAAATACCTTTAAAGAAGTGATACGGATTGTAACCGTACTTGGAATAGAATGTACCTGAGATCTGATCTCTTGGAATATTGCGGAATCCGAATGTTGGATCATATACAACGGCGCCGGCACGTAACCAGTTGGTAGGCATTGCCAGCTTCCGCAGTGCCTTCGAGTACGGTTCATAGACCGAGAAGAATGAATCGTAGTATTCCTTTGGGATTTGATAGTAATGCGGTTTTCCGTCACTCCAAACAGTGACTATCTCGGCATTCTGAGGTTTCTTGAATTCAAGAGCGAACTTCAATTCGATGCTGCCGTTCTCGAGGACCTTAACCGGAGTAACTACCCTTGCCGGTATCTCTTGTACCAGGTGAGGATCGATTTTATTTAAGCCATCAACGATAGATTTTAATGCGTCATTCCGATCAGCAGCAACAATCAAGTCATAGGTGTTTTTTACCAGCGATTCAATAGGTGAATGGATCTCCCGAACACTTTTACGGATAACCTTCACCGGCGAAGGACTTGAATCTGATATCTTCTTACCCAAGTTTATAGTACCACCGGATGATTCATATTCATCGAAGAAACGCTTGTATGGTACATACACATTGTAAATCTCCTTCATCTGATCTGCGGTTTTCTTCGAGATTTTACCCGATGATTGGTAATAATCTATCACAGAATCGTTGTATTTCTTCAGGTCACGTACCAGGTTATCTGCATATTCATCACCATTAGATTGCCTGAAAAGCTTTATAGTCTCTTCAGCGATCTGCTTAGGCATTAGTGCAGCGCCACCCTTACCGGCTTCGTACAGGTCCAGATCTCTCATTGCATCCAGGAATCCTTCATGGCTACGGAGAGTGTTATCTTCGACCATCTTTCTTAATATCTCAAGCAACGGAGGAATGTCGTACCGGATATTGATATCCTCTCCGGTTTTTATGAATGGGTGATTTTCCAGAAATTGTTTTTGTTTACCTTCAGAACCAAATACCGTCAATACCTTAGCGTAGGGATTCTCACTCGGAGGACTATTAGGATCGTACTCTTTCAGCTTTTCACCTAAGTCACGAATAGGACCAAGGGAATTGACGATGTTGTAATACAATCCTTTCTTACCGAATAGCTTTGTGATACCTGCCAGCCAATTATTCCCATCATCCGATTTCCGGACAACCTTTGATTCATACAATTGACGTGGATCCTGAGATTTGTACTCTTTGAACTGCTCACGTGCGGAATGCAGTGCGCTCTTTAATGGTTCATTGTTGAATAGAAGGTTCTCGAAGAAGGAGTGGAATAGCGGAGCATCCTTCAAAGCTCTCGCCGGATCCACAACGTAGAATTTTACAAACTGAGCAACTCCTTCAGTGATTTTATCGCTTGGATAGTCTTTTAGAATATTCTTCTTCAATTCCTGACGCATCTGAAAACGGTGATCGATACCGTCAACTATATCTCTACCGTACTTTTTGTAAAGCGTATCCATCAACTTCGCTTTTTTCACAGGATCTGTCTTAAACCGGCCCAAGTGCATTATCAATGCTTTTTCAATCTGATCAGCTTTGTCGAATTTTATCTTACCGGTGTAATCGAATATCTCCATATCGATCTGATGTCCAACCTCATGAGCAAATACATCCAATTCGTTTATGTTTCTCAACCTGATCAATCCGGAGTCTCCAAAGTATAAACCGACTGCTCTTCTGAATCTCTTTATAAGACCGAACCGGACATCCTTGCCAGGTACTTTATTGAGATTATTGGCGAAGTTCTTTCCTATCTGCCGGAGTGTGAGAACTTCATTCAAGTCACTTTCACCAAAATCCGCTTTGACCTGTGGAGTAAGCAGAGCATCCAAACTTGACATCGATGAAGCCTGTACACCTCTCGGTACTTCATCCAGGATACGATTGTCTGGATTATAACGGTATAACTCTCCACGACTTCTGATCTCGCGGTAGAAGAGATTCCTATCATCGATCTTCATATCACTGAATGCTTTATTCGACAGCAACATGTCATTGACTATCTTATGAACATAGTCACTGAAGTCACTTGCTGCCAGCTTGCCTTGCCGGATGAGCATTGTAGCTTCGTACTTTGCCTTCTCGAATATCGGCTCAAGAATGTATGCGACCTTCTCCCCTGTTGCGAGATTGCCCTTCGGGTATTTCGATATATCGACAGTGGCCATACCAGGAGAGATCCCACCGGTCTCATTGAATCTCTTGACCGACTCCCCTATTACATTATTCCATGATTCAATTTTGACTGCTTTCGTTTCCGGTACTGACAGTAATTTCTTAAACTTCTCATCGAACAACTTATTAAACCTATCACTGTTTACCGGTATAGGTATTCCATTCTCATCGATAATATTCGATTTGTCGATCGACTTACTGAACTCCGGATCGTTTAAAACATAACATTCCTTCCAGTATGCGATCGACCTTTTGAATATTTCTTCTACTCGACCGGATAATCTATCGAAGAAGGGACCGAATTCCATTTTCATTTTTGTCCGAAATTCATCCAGTTTCTGGACTCCGCTTTCGATATGGTATGCACCGATCTTGATTATATCTGCGATTGATTCCGGATCTCCGAAGAAAAAGCCGGAGAGATTACCTATGAGTTTATCGTCAAGTCTCTTTTTCGCATCCAGATATGTACTATCTTTTAATACCCTCTTTTTCGTTTTTCCTGCTTTGCCAGGAATTGTATTAGCCGGAGCTTCTTCAGGTGGAGTGCCTTCAGGTGCGGTGTCGACAATTCTGCCTTCCTCGACTCCCTTGATGTCGGTTTCTGAGTATTCTTCATCTTTCATCCTCTCTTCAATTTTATTGATGTCGTCAAATAGACTCAATTCTGTGTCCGCTAATTCCTGAAGTACTTTTTCTTTGTTATCCTTCAGGTACATAAAATCACGTTTAGCAATGATAACAGCTTCACGATAAGGTGTTAATGCCTTGTCTACCACTGCCGGATCATCCCTACGTGCAATGAATTCTTTTTCTTTATTTGCTAATACCTCTTCAGCAACCTTTATATCCAGCTTTGCATCTTCAATCTTCTGGAGGTATTCCCGTGCAGTTTTGTCTCTCGGAATGAAGGTGTCCAGGTTTAACTTCTTCGAGTAATCGAATCCTTCTTTTACGTTCGTTACTCTCTCGATGGTATCTACAAACTGGACTCGATTTTTAATCCCTACACCACGATCTTTGTAGTTAGTTTTCAGCCAATCGAACATTTCCGATTCATGGATGTCGGTAAGTTCAGGTGTCATTCTCCGGATATATCCGATCCATTCAGTGATATCACGCATCTCACGTGCCGTCTCACCTTCTTCACCGATCATACGTATCGCTTCGACAGTTCTACCTTTTGGATTTAGGTAGGATAGATTTAATAATCCTTGATGAGCTTTACCATCGTATATCTTCGCTTCAGCTTCGACTTCCTTTTCGGACTTCCCCTGCTCACGTAGATCACGGTAGTATTTTGCTTTCTCAATAGGCAATTCGTTTGTGTGTCTCTTATTTGATGTTTTTGCTATTTTTATCGCTTCTTCTTTCGACTTACCTTCTATGATCTGAGCCGGTATTTCACTGTACTCTCCCATGCGTGACATAGACTCATTCGCTCGGGTAAATGCTTCTACACGGCTGTGACCGGCCAATATGTACAATTCACCATCATCCGGATTCTTCCATAAAATTATTGGATCATATTTGTAGTATTTGAACGTACCTTTATCAATATCATCCATTATCTTATTGACGGTTTCTTCACTGTATTCTGTGTAACGGTTCTGAAAAGCATCGACATCTTTCTTGATCATCGATAACGGTACATCGTATACTTTCAGCCTTTCAGAATCTTTGGGTCCCGCAGGTTCCTTAACTATTTTTATTTCCGTAGGTTCGGTACCGGCTATCTCCTCCGGCTCTTTGAATTCTGGTACGGTTGGAGCAGCAGGTTTGGGAATGACAGTTTTCTTCACTTCTTTATCGATGTACTCATCAATAACTTGAGAAACCTTCTTATCCTTGAATGCAGGGTTTTCAATCCATTCAAATACTTTTTCGATGTGAGATGAGTGAGATTCATCATCCAGTTCGGGTGCTTTTTCTTCCAGTTTCTTACTTATGGTTTCACCAATTTGTTGATCCATAACCCCTTTTTGTTTCATTATTTCTGCCCTTCTTTTCATCAGGACATCTATTTGCTTTTTCAAAGGTTCTTCGGATCCTTCACCACCGACTATCTTCATCGATCTGGCTTTGTTTATATCATCTGTAAGTTTCTTTATCTTATCCCATGCAGTTTCGTATTCTGTATCGATATCGGTAGATCTCTTTTGATATTCCTCTACATTAGATTCTACAATATTCTCCGGCTCTTTTACGGTAGTTTTCTTACCCTTTTTAGTCGGGGGCGCTTGGATGGGTTCGGTTATTTTAACTTCTTCAGGTTTGGTCTTAAAGTATTTCTCTTCAGCCCATTGTAATGCTTCTTCTGGTGTTTTAAAAGTACCCAATGTTTTCTTCAATTTTGAGTCTTTTACATCCCATCGTTTATCAAAATCTCTGAATATTACATACCTTGCATCGTTACCTTCGCCTTTCTTGAAAAATCTTTTTCCTTCTCCAAAGGCCGGAACTTCTTGCCAACCTTCAACTTCTTTGACTTCCGCTTTGGCAGGTGTGGTTTTTTTACCCTGTAATTCACTATTAGCATCAAGCAAAATAATAGATTCAAATTTTGAAGTCGTAATCCAACTGGGATCTTTAAGTTTGTCATATCTGTCGACAATTTCGTGAACTTTTTCAATGCGTACGTTTGGGTCAGGTATTTTTTCCGCTTCCGTCAATTCTTTATTTTTTGCTACTCTCCAATCGTAAAGATCGCTCAAATCTGGGGGTTTCACCTCTCCTGGAGTAACTTCAGCCTTCGGGACTTCTACAGTAGGTTTCTCACGACCTACTTCCTCTTTTCTACCGGTGAGATATACTTGAGCATATTTTAGAGCTTCTTCTGGAGTTTTAAAGTTACCAAGTTTCTTTTCTGTGTTTCTATGTATTGTTCTACCTTGAACGAAATCCCATGTTTTATCGTAATGCTGAAATTGTACATAATAATTCGGGCCACTTTCGCCACCTTCATAAACAAAATATCTTTTCCCTTCATCTGCTGCCGGTCTTTCTTGCCAACCTTTTGGTATGATGGGAATATCGAGTTTAGGTTTCTCTGGAGGTTTAACTATGGTAAAATCTTCATTGAGCATCTTTGCCGATACACCAATACGGTCGACGTCACTTCCAACGATATCTTTTAATCTGATTTTTTTTCCGTTCTCATCGACTGGAATAAGAGTAGCACGTGCTCCGGCATTTGTGACCTTAAATCTGTATTTACCTTCGGGTAGATTATATGAGTAGGATGCTCCCATCTCGTCTACTTTCTTTTTCGATTCAAGCTCTACAATTGTACCTTCGATGCGCTTACCAAGTTCAGCTACTTTTTCCTCAGTCGTTTTTGCTTTTTCCTTCACCGGAGGTGGTTGGATAACTTCCTTTACAATTGGTTCTCCGGGTCCTTCTTCCGGAGATATGGGGAGGTTCTCTACAGCTTCTTCTAAAGGTGATACTGCTTTCGGTTCTTCAACTTGTAATGGCTTTGTAGGTACTACTTCTCTTCCTACTATTTCAGGTACTTCAACTTCAGCTTTTTTCGGTTTCTCAATTTCTTTGGATCCTTGCCTACCACCGGAAGCATAGTAGATCCTCTGTTGTGATGATAACCGTGCGATCTGATCATCACTATATAACCTTTGACCTTTATCGTCTGTTATACCTTGTAATAGTTCGAGAGCTTCATCATCAGTCACCGGAGTCTCTTTTGTGGTAGGTATCTGCCTGCGCATCATCTTCCGTGTGAATGAATCGACTACATTCTTTTCACCTGGAGTGAGAGGGATATTCCCTTTTAGTTTTGCCTGTATGCTCTTATATAGGTTGGGAAATTGCTTCTCAAATTGTACCGACCATTCAACGACATCCTTCTGATAGTCACCGATCTCCGATGCAGCTCCTTCCGGTCTTGCCCTCTCAAATTTCGGCTGTGCTTCGATGAAGGCCAGTTCCTGTTTTGTCTTACCAGCTTCAGATACTCTTTTATGGGTTTTCGTGAACATGTAGATCTGACCAAACAGATCTCCTATGTCTTTCGCTACTCCGGTAATGCCACCAAGTTCTTCTCTTGATGGAGGTATACCCATCATCTCTCCAAGTACTTCTGCTGTGGTACTAACGGGTGAAAGTGCTTTCTGTATCATTGGTCCGGCTTCGGGTACAGCCTCTACAGCAGCTTCTTGAGTTCCTAAGAATGCTAATCCAGAGGGAGACGTTCCCATCATCGTACCGAACATACCATGAGTGGCACCTAACACGGTTCGTAGTACCGCTTCAGGTACACC
>Ga0315293_10003128_pt1 | contig 15943 bp, 30 predicted proteins | sample YL17G13_20_MG_FD_203071 | JGI IMG/M metagenome (GOLD analysis project Ga0315293, IMG submission 203071) | Sediment microbial communities from Yellowstone Lake, YNP, Wyoming, USA - YL17G13_20 | ecosystem: Environmental > Aquatic > Freshwater > Lake > Sediment | place: USA: Wyoming | collected...
TATAACACTCTCGAAGTGAATCAACCGTTAACGGACAACGAGGACTTACCGTCACCAATGTCCGTAACCAGGTTCATCCGGTGAGCTAAAGACTCACCGGTTTTCCCCTGGGAAAGGTTATATAAAATGGATATACATAAACTACTAAATTCTTTATCTAAGGATATACCTAGTTGTGTTTGCTATAAATATATGAAGAATTTAAAAATCAAAGATTTAGTAACATACCTATCTTCTGAAGATGAAAGCTTGAGAATTGCTGCTAGAAAGATAATAGATGAGAAAGGTAAGTTATGAAAATATCTCAAGATTTTACTAAGGAATTTGCAGTATTAGATGATACTCATTTATATAGACTATTAGATTTATATTTAACAGAAAAAGGTACTTGGGATATTCTCAGAACTAACTTTTTTACAGAAAGTACAGATGATACTTTAAAATCTTTAGAATTGGTAAAATATAAAGAGACTAGTCTTAACAAAAATAATATTAAATACTCACTCACCGTTTTAACTAAAAAAGGTGAAAATTTTATATTAAATATGACATCAGATACTAAGTTAAGTATTCTTAGTAAAGTTCTCCAAGATTATTTGCCCCCTATTCACTATTCACCTATACTTAATAATTTTATTGGTAACATACTTAGGGAACTACCTTTAGAAGATTTTCCAATATATTTAGTTTCAGATATTGAAGTGCTAAGAAAGTTATCTAGAAGAGCTTATGATAAAAGAACAGATATTAATTATGTAGAAAGATTTAAGGCGAAAGCGGAGACGATGAAAAAACGAAAAGGAGAATATATGAGATTATGGATGGTAGATCCTAAAATTATGTGCAAACAACATTTATTAGGTGAGCATGTAGAGGTCCATATGTTTGTAGGTAGTATACTCAAAAAGAAAAGTTTGAATGGTTATATTGCTAATAATTTATTGGAACCAAAAAGTTTAATTAGTAGACACGAGGAGTTAGTAGCGGAAATGACCAATAGAAATATGAATCATAAAAGTGAATTACCAGATTTTGATTTGGATTATCTACTTGATAATATTAAAAATTATAAAATTGATAGAGAAAAATCTTTAGCAGATCTTGTAAATAGATGCCCTACCTGCCGAGCAAATTGCGAACTTTACGAATGAAAGGAGTTAAAGGAATATGGGAATTTTAGCAGAAAGAAGTAAAAGATGGTCAGAAAGTTTAGTAAGAGACAATGAAACACTAAATAATATAGCTAAGATAGTAGATATGAAAGATTTAGAACCTTTTTTAGCATCAACTTATTATGTTACAAGAATAGGGGCTATTCGTAGATATGAAAAAATAACAGGTAAAGATTGTCCAATGAAGACAAAAAAGGAAGCAAGATTTATTGCCCAAGTTGATGATTTTAATCGTCAAACTTTTCCGAGTCTTTTTGAATAGATCTACTCGCTATACAAATTGTGGAGAAGTATAATTAATGGATAAGGAATATAAAGAAAAACTTATAGATCAGTTAGTTACTCGTTGGATGTGGGAAGAAGATTCCAGCATTGAAGATCAGATTTATGAAGTAGTTAACCAACCTTATACTAAAGAAGTCTATATTAAAAAGAAAAAACTACAAAATTCTACCTTTTTGAGGTGGATTGATAATTATTTTTTTGAGGATCATTTTGATTTAACCTTATTGATTATTATAGGTATACCTTTATGTTTTATTTTTATAACGTATTTAATTTGTGGAACCAATTAATTACTCCACCTACACAAATCAGGAGTTTTTGTGTATTATATAAATGTAATTACGTAAACTACTCTTACCTAAAGGAAAGGGATTTCTTAAGGAGGTTAAATTATGGAATATTATGGGAAATTATGAAACTTTTATAAAATATATAATGGATAACAATAGAGAACCTACTATTGATTCCTTTCGAGGTGATATTATGCGCGATATGGATATTGCAAAAGTACTTCACCATTATAAACTATTCGGTGAAGGTTCTTATATATTCTTAGTAGACAAAGTGATAGTAAGGGGCGAGAATATAACTGAGTATAGTATTGGAGATATATTAGCTAAATTATCGGAGTTTGTTGCTAAAGAAAAAAGCTGGTATCAACAACTAATAACTGTATTAGAAGATTTGAACAAAAGAGTTTAGGTGATATAGCTGGAAATACCTATTCGACTTTAAGCAATGAGTAACATAGTCGAGTTACTGTTAAAAGGAGGTTCATTTCAATGACATTCAAGAACAACATGATAGTGGTAATTAAGTGTAACAATAAGGTACTCAGAGAAGATAGCAGTACAGGTACTCAGGTAGTAACTATACCTTTTGGATTGGACTATAGTATACTACTGAAGAACAAGGACGCAAGATCTGCTGTAGTTAAGGTTGAGATAGACGGAAAGGATGTATTATCGGATAATCAACTAATCCTAAAACCTAATACTAGTTCTGAATTACTAGGCTTTATGAAAGATGGTATTGTAAGTAACAGATTCCGATTCATCAAGAAAACAGAGGAAATAGAACAGTATAGAGGATCTAGAGTTGATGATGGAATAGTAAGAATAGAGTTTAGATATGAACAGAAACGAGAAACAATACAAGTGGATAGTTACTGTTACTATCTTTATCCTTGGGTACCTTATGTATGGAATCCACCTTTAACAACGTATCCTAGAGTAACTTGGGGAAGTACCAGTAATTCAACTAATGTTATAGATTCAGGTATAACAGATAGTACTACACCCTACAGTATTAACTGTAACTCAACTAACTTGGTTAGTGGAGCTATCAATGCAGATGAAGGCATCACAGTATCTGGCGTACAAGTACAGCAGCACTTTAACAGTGGGTATGTAGGAACTCTTGAGGAAACAAGTTACGTAATCAATATACTCCTCAGGGGTATATCTGAACAAGGTACTGTTGTAATCGAACCAATTACTGTCAGCGGTAAACTGAAGTGCCGTACTTGTGGACGAGAATGGGAGAGCAGTTACCAATTTTGTCCTAACTGCTCAACTTCACTTAGATAATTAATTTCCAGCTATACACCTATTTATTGAGGTTTTAGATGAGTTTTTATATTAAGATGGCTTTAATGGATGCAAATAAAGTTAATGATAATGGAGTATTATTCACATTAGAAGCTTTAGAAGATGTGAAGAATCAAATGATAGAAAAAGGTTATAACGCGGTATTAGAGGGTGAAATATTATATATACTTTTCACTGAGGAAGACATCAAAAATGGTAAAGTTAAAACACCCGGAAACAGTATTACTATTACAGCTTTATAGTGGTATACAAAACAGTAGTTGTTCTGCTTGTATTGATAATTTAGTAAATAGAGGTTATATGTTAGATAACTATGTAAACCACAGTAATATGCCTTTTTATACAATAACAAATATTGGGATAGAAGTATTAAAGCAACAAGATCCTATTATATTATTTGCAGAAAGTATAAACAACCATTTATATAGTATGGCTATTGAATTCTTAGCTAAAATTAGTAAAGGGCAGCTTGCTACATTTCTTGCACATAATGATATCATTGTACGTAATATGGCTAAATATAAGTTTGATAATTTTGATAATAAGGAAGAATAGTATATGTTAGTAGATTCTTTTGCGTGTCCTTATTGTAAGTTACCCCTCCAAGTAAAGTATTTTACAGACTTATCATGTAATTTCTGTAATAGAGTTTATAAAGTAGAAAAAGGTTTATATCATTTTTATGATAAAGATTATTGGCAAGAGAACGTAGATTCTGTTAATACTTTTATAAAAACAGTAGGAAAGTTAGCTACCGATACTGTATATGCGCCATCTGTAATATATCCTTATAGTAAATTATCAGAAGATTTAAATTGCCATGAAAGAGCCGCCTTACTTAATATAGCTATAGAATTAGCCCTCGAAAATAATTGTTTTCAAGGTACTGTGATAGATTTAGGATCCGGTTGTGGGACGGATACTTATATTCTTTCACATTTTGCACCTATAGTAGCTATTGATGTAGATTGTATAAGTACTTGCGGTATTCAGTTATTAAATCCGGAGATAAACTTAGGTATCACTAGAATAGTAGCTAGTGGCGAATATTTACCTTTTTTAGATAATAGTATAAGTATGATTTATATGATGTCTGTATTTCATCATATAAAAAATAAGATAGCAGCTTTAAACGAATGGTATAGGATTTTGAAGCCTGGAGGTATTTTAATAGCTGCAGGAGAACGACCTGCAAAGGATATAGAGGAAAGAGATATTAATATAAATATCGTATTATCTAAAGGGCAAACACACGAGGCACTATGGTTTGATGCTGTTGAACTTTTTGGTTACTTTAGCCAGTGCCGCTTCACAAATATTAAACATATTCCAATAAAGACTAGCCCTAACATGGGCTATTTACTACTTGAAGATTTGATTGTTGAAGACCCCTATGTAAATAACCAATATTTATGTAACAACGGTTTAATATATGGGATCAAATAATTAAGTTATGATTAATCAAATTCACATAGAAGGTTCTATATTATGTAATGGTCATTGTCAGTTTTGTCCCCATAACCAGGTAAAACGTAGAGAATACCTACCTTTTGTCCTTTTTAAGAAAATAGTAGATCAGGGGATAGATTTAGGTTGCAGTAACTTTTGCCCTTTCAGGGTAAATGAGCCTTTATTATTTCCAGATTTATTTTTATGGTTAGATTATATAAAATCTAAAGACGGAACCGTAGATTTATTTACTAACGGTTCTTTACTGGATAGTATTACTGCTAAGAGATTGATAGAATATTCTAGTACTATAAACGAAGTAGTTTTTAGTTTTCATGGGGGAACTAAAGAATCCTATGAACGAACTATGAGTTTTAGCTATGATTTAGTTAAAGATAATATTTTAAATTTTATAAGTTTAAAACCTCCTTTTAAGTATTCTATCTTTTCTTTAATAGAAGACGATTTTCCACTATTTTTACAAACTTGGCAAAATAAAGGTTTTACAAATATTTTCAGTTCTAGATATTTAGAATGGTCGGGAAGTATTGCTAATAATAAAACTCTTTTGAATGATAAAGAAAACTATAAAAGAGATCCATGTGTAAGATTAACAGATCAATTAGATATTATGTGTAATGGTTTAGCTTGTTTATGTTGTATGGATGCTCATGGGAAAGTATTATTAGGTAATATAAAAGACGATAATCTTATAGATATTGTAAATAATCCTATTAGACAATATTATATAGAAAAACATTTAGAAGGAAAATCAGATGAACTACCTTTATGTAAAAATTGTTCTATGAATTTTGTAAGGAGTTAAATATGTTATCTGTTTGTATGATAGTATTAGATGAAGAAGAATGTATCTCTAGATCGCTAACTAGTATTCATCCTTATATAGATGAAATAGTAATAGTAGACGGTGGCAGTAAAGATAAAACTCGAGAAATAGCTACTACTTTTAATAAAGTAATACTCTTAGAAAATTCTTGGCCAGAAGATTATAGTATTCAAAGAAATATAGCTATCGATCATTCTAAGGGAGATTGGATCTTTTCATTAGATGCTGATGAATACCTTATGGAATATGTTGGTCAAAATTTGAAAAGATTAACTGAGTTTAGTGAGTATGATGCCTATAGATTTATGTATAAACACTTTTTTGATAATAATTTTGATAATATTTTTAGTACAGATTATCATATAAAGATGTTTAAAAGACATTGCAGATTTGTGGGTAAATACCATGAAGCACCTGAAGGTTATAAAACAGTTATTGATACTAATATGGAAATTTGGCATTATAAAAAAGCTGAGTGGCAACAAAAAGATAATGAGCATTATTGGGATTTAGGTCAAAAACCTTCCCCAGGTTGGATAAAAACAGCCGGTAAATGGGTTAATACTGGAGGTTAATCAATTGATTTTTCAAGATAGTCTAAAGGCTAGACCTGGTTTACTAGATTTTTTTGGTTTATATATGCAACAATCTATAGATGCTTTAGATACTTTTGCCCTATTCTTTGCTAATAAAGACAGGGGGATTAAAAGATTTCTAGAGTTAGGTACGGGTATGGGGGGTTTTGCTGTATTATTGGGTATAGCCGGTAAAATAAATAATTTTGAGGTATTTACCTTTACAAATCGTTCATTATTACTATCAGAAGTTCAAAATGCACAAATCTTTGATATATATAAAAATCTTTCTGTAAACTTCATATATGGAGATATATCTACAGACTCTACTCAAAAAATTGAGGAATTAATTCAAGCTTCCGGGTGTACTGTATTATTATGCGATGGTGGAGATAAACCAAGAGAATTTAATTTTTTTGCTCCATATTTAAAGAAAGGTGATTATATTTTAGCCCACGACTTTCAAGATTCTGTTGAGTATTTTGAACTACATAAAGATGAATTACTTTGGCCTAGTTTAGAAATATGCGCAATAGATATACAAGATACTTGTAATAAATTTAACTTGAAAAAAATAGATATATATGATGATTTTATTATAGGCGGACTCTGCGCTTTTATTAAGGAATAATTAATGAATACTTATTTTCCTATAATATCTAATTTAATTACAAGGACGTACCCAAGAAAGCCATGAGGCTTTAGTCATTGGTAGTTCACATAGTAAATATCTAATGATAGATGACGGAGCTTATTTGATTTATTTTATAGATAAGTCGATAGTAAAGTAGTATGAAAAGTATTGCGTTAATAAGATTAGATGGCTTTCTTTTGTATATCTTCGTAAGGGGGTAAGTTTTTTTGAAATTTGCTTTAGCTATTACATGTTTTGAAGATAGATATAAGTATCTATATGTTACATTGGATAGTATATATAAAATGGAACATATAGAATTATTAGATGTTTATGTGTACTTAGTAGGAGAGCAATTACAACCTAATATATATAAGGTATGTAGTGAATTTCCTATTAAGAGTATTACTTCTACTATATATAGGAGTATAGATGAATATTTTTATGTATTAAACGAACTGTTTAATACTAAGACTTATGATATGGTAATTATGTCAGCTGATGACATTATCTTCAGATCAGATACTTTAGCCTATCTTTTAAGTTTAGATAATAGTGTTTTTATGGACTTTCTTTGTCCCCATTGTTTAGAATGTAATGGTAAAATTGTTTGTGAGATAGGAGATAACGGTCATGTTTTTAGATACAGTAATTTTCAATTTATGAGGGATAGTTTTAAAGCGGGTTTTTTATCTTTTGTTAAACTACCTAGAGAAGATAGTAAAGGCAGTGAGACTATTTTAAATAGATTTTTAACTAAACCTAATTATAAATTATATATAGATGCTTTTATGTGTAGTATAGTTCATTACAACAAGGCATTATGTAGATTCCCTAAAACTCCTTATGTAGCCCATTTTGGGTTTAAAGGATTTTCTAATATTATATCCAATGTAGATAAAGTAGAAGAAATAGTATTTTCTGGAGATAAATCTACTTGGTTATCTAATATACTTAGTTTTGTAAAAACTGAAAGTTTTTTATCATTAGAGGGGATGAGTAGAGCCTTTTATCCAAAGGATTTTGATTATGAAGTTAGGTATAGTTATTAGAGGTCATAGTTCAGTTAATCATTTACAAGCTACATTATGTAGTATATTTGAACAAGATGTTTCAGGTATAGCTGTAAGTGTGTATTTAGATAAAGATATTCAACTAACTGTACGCAAAGAGATATTTACTTCTTTAGGTAACTTTAATATATTAAGGGTAGTTAATGCCCCTTATTCCGGCAATACTTTTGTATACTTACAAGCATTATGGGATATGTTTCAAATAGACGGGTGCGATACTGTTTTAGTATTAGAAGAAGGCTGCGTATTAAGTACTAACTCTATTAGATATATACAATCATTAGAGATGATTGCTACCATATATACTTTATATACAACTGATGATAAAAAAAATTCTTGGCTACAAGATTTTGTATTACCAGGCTTTTTAATAAGTAAATCAAGTTTTGAGTACTTTGCAAAATGGTTTGATACTGGATTATATTTAGCTCATATTTGGTATCCAAGTGAGATTAGTGAAGATCGTAAACGGTTATGGGAGTCAGAGCTTAACCCTGTCATCAATATGTTCGAACAGCTTATGCAAGTATTTTTAAAAGTACAGGGGGGTATTTGTAAGTTTCCTGATCAGTCTTACATTTATACTTTAACTTAATATGAAAAGTATTGCATTAATGAGGTTAGATGGTATGGGGGGAACTGTAACTCTATCAGACCTAGCTAAAAAAGTAAAAGAATTTACAGATTATAATATAACGCTTATTATACGTAAATATAGCGAACTTTTTACTAGTAATACTTATATAGATAATATTATAGAGGTAGATAAACAAGATTGGCGAGAGTGTTTCAAGTATTACAGATATAAATATGATACTCTTTGTGAGTTACGTTATACAGCTGCTAGGTGGTATAATCAATCTTTTGATACTAATTATCATAAGCAATTACAATTTATTTATGATAATCATATGGTATATAGAACACCAAGAATTGTATCTATATTTGATACGGAGTCTTTAGAGTTACATCAAACTCAAATGGTTAATTTAAGTTTAGGATTACCTTATGATAGTATTGATGTTAAAGTATTCTCAGATCGATCTATAGGGGGATTACCAAAAAAATATTTAGTGATTAATAATGGGATAGATGAAATTCATGGTAAAATGAAACAAACTAAAATGTGGTATACTAAAAATTGGGAAGAGTTAGTTAGTAGTCAAAATTTACCGGTTATACAAGTAGGTACTAGTAATGATGAGTATATAAAGGGTACTATCGATTTAAGAGGCAAAACTAGTATATTACAACTTATTTATATATTAAAAAAAGCTACAGCCGTTATTTGTACAGAAGGTGGTATAATGCATTTAGCTTACGCTTCTGGAACTAACAACGTTTTAGTATTACAAGGTCCAACAGCGGCTTATGAGTTTACTTATCCGGGGCATAAAATACTCCATCCTTATACTTGTTCGGGTTGTTGGTATTCTACGCCCCATTGGTTTTATGAGTGTCCAAAACAAATAGATAATATATGTATGAAATCTATTACTCCAGAAAGAGTAACTAATACTTTATCGGAGATGTTATTATGAAAATATGGTTAAGAGTAAATAGTCTTAAACCTAGAAGCAGTTGGGTAGTAGTATGGGAAGAACTTTGTAAAGCTTTAAAAGAAGATGGTCATGAAGTTTTTGATGATATTACTGCGGAGCCAAAAAATGTAGAAAATTTTATAGAACTTTGGTGGGGGGACCCAGCTTTTTGGGAGTGGAGTGATTTTAATATTAGTAAAGTAGGTTATGCTTTATCAGAAGCACGTTCTATACAAGTTCACGGTAGATGGAAAGCTTTATCTAATTTACAGAAATGCGATCTTTTATGTTGCCCTTCTTTTCACGCTTCTATAGCTTATTTAGAAGCCCCTTTAGATATACCTATAGAAATAGTACCTTTTGGTGTAGATATTCAACATTTTAAATATATTGAACGTTCTTTATCATCACCCTTTAAGTTCTTACATTTAGGAGTAGCTCAATTTAGAAAAGGTAGCTGGCTGGTACCAGAAGCTTTTATAAAAACTTTTACAAAAAAAGATCAAGTTAAATTAACTATTTCTTCCTTTTTACCTAGTAAAGAAGTTAAATCATTAGAACAAGAGTATGGGAATCATCCAAATATAATTTTTAATATTAAAGAAGAACTCGATTCTTTTGATTTATATAAAGATCATCACGTATTAGTATCACCTCACTTATCTGAAGGTTGGGGTATGTGTATAACAGAAGCTATGAGTACAGGTATGCCTTGTTTAGTATCCCGATGTTCTACTCCTAGAGAATATTTTAGTTCTAAATTTGGTTGGTGGATTGAGATGTCTGAAGATTATGTACCTGTGGCAGATTGTTTAACGGGTACATCTGGTTTTTGGAGGTTACCCGATATAGAGAGTTTATGTTTTAATATGAGATATATATTTGATCATCAAGATGATGGACTATTAAAAGGAGCCAACGCCTCTAGATACATTACAGAGAATTATACCTGGAAAATGTCGGCTGAGAAATTAGTAAATATAATTCATAAACATTTAAACGTTAAAACAATTGAGACTATATGGAAGTAACTTATGTTAAACAAAGAATTAAATTTTTCGGAAGCTTTTAATTATGTGAATAATAGATTATTTATTAATCAGATGAAACAAGAACTCAATTATCTACATATTTTTATACAAGGCTATTTATCTAAAGTTGATACCATATTAGAGATAGGTATAAGAAATGGCGGCAATATTTGTTTATTATCTAGATTTTTAAGTGACAATGGATTAATAATTGGTATAGATCCAGAAGAAATTATAACAGTAGATATAGAATTAGTTTCTAGTATAATAAACCCAGCTATATTTAAATTTATAAAAGGTAGATCTCAAGATTATGTAGTTTTTGATAAAGTTATACACGAGTTAGCAGATAGAAAAGCAGATATTTTATTTATTGATGGAGAACATACTTACAAAGCTGTTAAATCAGATTATGAAACGTATTCTCAGTTAGTTAATCATCCAGGTATTATTATTTTTCATGATATAGGAGGCTTCGATACTGATAATGAGGATTGGCCGTCGTTTTATTGGTTTAAGGAGATAAGAAAGCATAAACCTTATATAGAGATTGTATCAAACCCACCTTTATGTGGTTTAGGAATATTACCGGTATGAATGTAGCTTTAATACGATTGGACGGTATGGGCGGAACAGTAACTTTAGCAGATCAAGCTAAAAAAGTATTTGATATTACTTTAGAACCCAGTACTCTTATCATAAGAAAATATTCAGCTCTGTTTAAAGATAATCCTTATGTAAAAGATATAATAGAAGTAGATTATCAAGATTATAAAGAAGTATTAGCTTCATACCAACACCAATTTGATCTTTTTTGCGATATAAGATTTATAGTTGGTAAATGGTACTCTAAACCTGGAATAAATATACCAGTAAATATAGATGATACAAAATGGAATATTATATATGAAAATCATCCTAACCATAGAAATAAAGAGTGTAAGAAAGTAAATGATATAGATAAATATAACCTTAATCAAACTCAAATAGTGGATATGAGTTTAGGATTACCTTATGAATCGATAAGTATAGATATTTTTGCAGAGCATCCGTATAAAAAAAATATACCAAACAAATATATTATAGTAAGTAATGGTATAGATATGCAATATAGTAATACTAAACAAACGAAGCAATGGTCTTATTGGGATATATTAATACCCTCATTACCACCTTTACCTGTAATCCAAGTAGGTACTTCAGCAGATACTCTTATAGGTAATATTTCTATAGATTTAAGAGGTAAGACAGATTTATTACAACTAGTTTATCTTTTACGTAGAGCTGCCTTAGTTATTTGTACAGAAGGTGGTATAATGCATTTAGCTTATGCAGCTAAAAGTCCTAAAGTTATAGTTTTAAGAGGACCTTCAGGGGGACCCATTAACAAATATCCTAATCAAGTTACCGTAGATTCCTATACGTGCAGTAATTGTTGGTGGTCGGGACCTAACTGGTACAGTCAGTGTATTAAAAAGATTAATAATATTTGTATGAAAACTATTACCCCTGAAAGGGTATTACATACAGTATATAATATTATATGATTAATGAAATAACCTTTCACGAACTACTACATCTCTATATCAAAATATTAGAAGTAGATCTACATATAAGTACCCCTACCGATATTTTAACCCAATCAAAATTTATTCCAGAAAATATTTGTAAAGAGGTAGAGAATTCTCCTAATAAATATCGTATTATAAAACAATATATAAGATTTTTTATTAATCCTAAAGAAATTAATAAGATCGAATTACCCTCTTTAAGAATATGGCTTAAATCCCCTAAAAGAGTACCTATTAAAAAAGGATAATAATGGATTTAACTAAAGAAGTATTTAACTTGTTGGTACTATTCTATTTTAAAGGATACGGTACTTTAGATCCACCAACAAAACAACCTTCTTTAATAAATCCTAATCTTATAAAATTAATAGAATTAAAATTAATAACAGAAGATAAAAGAATTGGTAGTGGTGGTTTACGTTATATCGTTAGGAAAACACCCCTTATAATAGAATTTATGAACCAATTTTCTATAGTAGATAAAGTAATGTCTTGTATTAATCAAAACCTATTAGCCGAAGCTTGTAGAGAAATACTCTTTAAAGTAACTTTAGCTGATCTTCCTATACTATTAGCTCACGAGAATGAACTAATCAGGAAAGTAGCAAAACAACGAATGGATAAACTATGCAGCAAGTAAATATAATAGTTGATATTAACAATTATACTTTATCTGCAAATAAGGTAAATAAACAAGATTTATCTATAGAAGAGTTATATAGGATTTGTTATTTATATCTAATGGGCGAAATAAGTGAATTAGTAGCTATTGATAAAATTGACGATCAATTGATAGAAAAAAGATTGATAAGTTATTCTTGTAGTAGAAACTATAATAAGATTAAAGATATGTGGGGTCATGTTTTAGAACTAATACCCGGACCTATAGATATAACTTATTATCTTTATAATAATACTTATAAGTTATATATTAGTACTAGTTCAATAGAAAAAGTGGCATCCGTATATATGTATGATACTAATAAAGTATATCAGAATATTATATCAGAATTAGTAAATGAATTATCTATAGAAGATTTACCTACATTTTTAGCTAGCGATAATGAACTAATCAGAAAAGCAGCTAAACAGAGATTTGATAAGTTAAATAAAGGAATAAAATGATTACTTGCGGTATATGCGGTACAACATTTAATGAAAAAGATTCAGTCGAAGTAGAACAGCATAGATTCTACCATATAAATAAATATAATAAAGAATCTAGATCTAGTTTATTATTACCTGAAAAAGTTAGAGATATGATCAGGTATAATTGCGATAAGATACTTAATAATGTTATAAATGTAGAGACACCTAAAGAACAAGAAGAGGTAGATATAGCTAGATGGACTCTATATCATATGTGGTATCAAGATGATTTTGATAAAGATATCTCTATAGATGAACTATTTGAGCAGTATGAAGCAGAAATAAAGAAAAGATATCCTAATACTAGACTTATTCCCTCTCGCTATGAAAGAATTAAGGTAAATATGTAGATTTAGTTTATAAGAGGTTTAAAACCAATTATAGGCAGTTTTAACAGTATTATAGTGAGTTATTTATATGAATAATGCAGGCAGAAGAATAGTAGCAAGTTATACAGGCATAATTTTATACAAAACAGATATGTTAGAAGGGGATGAGGCCCTTAAAGTAGATAATAATTGGTATTGTAGTAACGATCTAGCTATTGTACTAGGTGAGGTAATGTCAGCTAAATTAGAAGATTTGCCTATATATTTAGCGAGTAACAGTAGTGTCATAAGGCATTTCGCTAAAAATAGGATGGATGAATTAAATGAAAGAGTTTGAAAGTTTAAAAAATATTTCTGGAAAAGAGACTATAGTTAGAGTTGATAGTTTAGGTAAAATATATGAGGGTTATCTTCATATAATTATCGAGTTAAGTAATACCCATACTATACATTTTTCAATATCACCCTATCATTTTACAGATCTGTTTGAAATCTTAAAACTGAAGAAAGAAGAATTACCAGTATTATTAGTACACGATAATATGCTAATCAGAGAATTAGCGAAATATAATATGGATAGGTTAATATGAATATAGAATATTTTATGGAAACACCCAAAACATTATGTTATTTTTTTGAAAAAGATAATATAAAAATAGAGTTACCTGTATCAGATTATATAACTTTATATTACACCTCACAGTTATCTGTTGATGATTTTTCATCTAAATTTTTAGAACTTTATAAAATAACTCAATTGAGTTTAAAAGAATTACCAACGTATTTAGCTTCACCTAAAGAATATATTAGAAATGTAGCTATCCTAACAATGGACAAACTAAATGGAAAAGTTTGAAAATTTAAGATTTGATTATAATGATTATGTTTATTTAACTGAGGAAGATGAAAAAGAAGCAAAAAAGATTAAGAATATATGGTATAATATAATACCTTTTGCAACTAAAGAAGAATTATGTATTTATCTAGTTCATTCTCATAAAGGTATTAGAGAATTAGCGAAAGAAAGGTACGACAAACTAAATGGAAAATAATGATTTTTTCAATAATGTTTTGCAATTTCAACCTGGTAATACAATTGTAGTTTACCTACAAAACCAAACTATCACTTTTCAAAATGTTGTATTTGCAGGTATAGTTCTATTATCAGATGGTCCAGTATTACAAATAGAGAGGGCAGGTAGTAAGATCCTATTTAAAGAGTGGTGCGGTATTGAGTGCGGTGATCGAGTGCCGTCAAGTAACTTCCAAGTTAAAGGAGCGTAATAATGAGTGACGAACGAAGTGTGGTTGTAAGAAGAGTCATTGATCCAGAAGACATCAAACCAATTGAGGAGAAACCCCGAATTATATCAGCTAGTACTATAGCTATAATTTCTCACCTCAATGATACTTTTTTAGTAGTACCTGTAGATGATCTTATATCTATAGATGGCGATAATGTTAGAGAAAATGGCGTAGATGCTGAAATGGCTAAAGGTATAGCTGTTAATATGTTAGCTCTAAGGGAAAGATTAGGAGAAGAAGCGTTTCAAGCGTATTTACCTGAGTTTAATGGACTATGGGATAAAGCTATGGGGTTAGTATTAATAGGTAGTAAAGTTTTATTATCTTTCGTTAACAATAAAGTGATTATGAAGTAAATGGAAAATTTTGAGACAACAGGTTTTTGTTCTCTTTGTAACAAGCCAATAAAATTGAGAGTAGGAACTATAGTTAACACTAACCGATGGAGATTAATAGAGCAGATGGAATGTTATCATTGTAAAGCTATACTAACAACCGCCTTAAGAGATGATTATGGGAGGTTTTGGGGGAGAAAGAGGGTGTTCAATGACTGATTTTATTACTGTTAAAGAAGCTACTGCCAGGTTAAAAGTCACTAAGCACGTGATCTACAACTTAATTAGTCGAGGATTTATAAAGGCTTTTAAGCCTATAGGCATAACTTCGGCCTGGAAAATAGATAGCTATTCTCTAGAGAAATATATAGAGGGTAAAGTGATGGAAAATGAATCCTTTCCTAACTCTATTAATAAAATATTTGAAAATGTTAAAAACGGTGAAGAATATAAAGATTTGTTGCTCTATAGATATGCTAAAGGTTATCCTGTGTCTCAAATAAAAGAATTGTTAAATATATCAGAAACTACTTATCACGCTTGGGAAAATAAAGCTCTAAAATTGGTAAGTGATAATATTAAGAAAATTTCGTATAATTCTATAAGCGGTAATCAATTTGCCCTTAAATTAATTGCTAAAGTATTATTAGGAGGATAATAAAATATGCGTGAACCAGTTGATTTACCAGCCCTAAAAAGAAAAAATAGTAATTTATCTCTAAGTTGTACTACTTGTAAAACACCTTTATCTTTCTCAGAAGGGAAATCTAATACAGGTATATGGTACTGTGCTAGATGTAATACATATTCTGAATTTACTGGTTCTGGACTTTTCTTAAGAACTTTCAAGAAAGAGGAGACTAATAAGTGAGTGCAAATAATGAATTCAATAAGTTACAAAAAGAACATGAAGCATTAGGTTGGAGTTTTTACTCTAAAAAGATTTCTAATACTACTCTCGATCCAAATCCTTTCCCTAGTACTTTAGTACTATATCATACTAAAAGTAAACAATTCACTACTTTTATCTATGTTAA
>Ga0315293_10003129_pt1 | contig 15941 bp, 15 predicted proteins | sample YL17G13_20_MG_FD_203071 | JGI IMG/M metagenome (GOLD analysis project Ga0315293, IMG submission 203071) | Sediment microbial communities from Yellowstone Lake, YNP, Wyoming, USA - YL17G13_20 | ecosystem: Environmental > Aquatic > Freshwater > Lake > Sediment | place: USA: Wyoming | collected...
AAGGGTTTCAAATCAGGGTCTGGTTTTGGGGTATTCTCAATATAATTACAAACGGCGTTCAGGTATTGGTGCCAGTTTCGAAAGTTGCCGGCGTGATGTGGTAAGGGAGCTGTGTGGACGCTTTTGCCGGAAAGCAGCAATTGTGGAATCAGGCTTTCCTTGATGTCGAAATAGCCTTCTTTAGGTATATGTTGCAGGATGGGTGAATTGCAGACGTATATGCCGGATAGTTGTGTTTCTGTATCGTTATTGTTATTGTTTGGATTGAGCATTACGGTGAGGTCACAGCCTCCAGCGTAATGGGCCTGCAGGAGCAGGTCGATTTTTGGAGGGCAGGTTATTGCGGCGGGGATCACCACAAGGAGCGTATCTGTTTGGTTGGCAGCGGCGTCACGGATACATCCGGCTGAACCGACCGGCAGCGGTTCATCCAGAAATTCTACCTGCAACCGGTTATCTATATGAATAGATTTCTGCAGCAACAAGTTGTCCGCGTTGGCGCAGATTGTCACCTGTTTTATCCCTTGATTAGCTAATGACGTTAACAGTCGCTGCAGGGCTGGTTCTCCGGCGACTGGCCAGAGGGCCGGCGGACGGTGCGATGCGAGGAGACATCTGCCGAAATCGCGGTTTCCTGCCAGTATTACTGCTTTAATTTTTGTGTTTTTTATAGGCTGATTGTCCAACATTTTCAGTTTATCGAATAAGTTAGTCAAAGAACTATTATTGACTGTTTGCCAGCGACTGCAAAAACTTTGCTATTCGGTTGGCAATAGCTTCTGTCTGGATGTGTCTTTTACGTGGGATGAATGATTTTAGTTCTATAATTTTTTTTGGGAGATGCTCTTCTTGATAAGCCACTAATATGTGGCCGAGCTCCTCAAACTTCTGGGCAATAGCGACCTGGTGGTCGTTCACAACCTCTCCGTATATTTTTAATCTTGGCATAACAAGTAATGGTTTTTGGTTATCCAGTGCCAGAGTTATCGTGCCGACGCCGGCGTGGCTGATTACACTTGAGGCCTTTCTTACGTGCTCGTCAAAGAGATTTTTTTCTAAGGATATTGTTGAGTCGAAGTTACGAGGTTTGTAAGAGGTCTGGCCTATCTGGGCAAATATTTCTTCATCGAACAAGCCATTGTCGAAGGCTTCATCTACCGCCCGCACGAGGCGGTCAAACGGGAATTGCGTTCCGACTGTTAGAAAAATCATATTACTGCACCGAGGTATTCTACGTTGCTGTATTTTTGGGCGAGGTGCGGCCACTGGACAAGAAACAGGTCTGCAATATGTCGAACCATTCTTCCCGACAGCGAAATCCTGTCGATGTTGGTGATACTGTCAATCCAGATTACTCTTGCACCCAGTAGTTTGCCGAGAAGGCACATAAGACAGCCCGCCGATGCGCCGGTGCTTATGACGACATCAGGTTTTTCGCGCAGGACAATTTTGATACAGCGTATCAATACCACAAGAACTTTTAGAGGATGCTGGTGGTTGGACTCTCCGACTACATAAACACTGCCGAATTTGCGAAGCTGGTCTGCAAGAACTTGGGTTGTGGTAACGCAGAAGGTCCGGTGTCCATCCCAGCTCCGGCTTAATTTAAGGAGCTGGCTGGTATGTCCTCCCGCAGAAGCGGCTAGGCAAATTTTAAGTTGTTTTGCCATTACCAAATACCTAAACGTCTATAGATTGACAGGAAGAAAATCTGGTGCTGGAAAATCGGCTTGTATCGGATGAGTCTTTTTGTGATGTCAAATTGTCGAGAATTCCATTTTGTTTTTGTTTGGTGGCGATTGCAGTTTCAATTAGCTCGGATATTTTTTCCACGTGCTTATCCCAGCTATGGCTTTTTGCGATTTCAATACGTTTGCATGAACGCTGCGTGGTGTCGTTTTGCAGTTCCCAACGGATTGCTTTGGCGAAATCTTCTTTATTGTGTGCGATGCTAATGAGGTCAGAGTACTGCATTGCTTCTTTGATGGGCACCGAGACGATTGGCTTGCCGGAGGCCATATACTCAAACATTTTTAGTGGGTTACAGCATTCTATCCACTCGCGCATCTTCCATTGTAACAAACATACATCGAAACACGCGCATAATTGCGGAATCTTTTCGTAGGGCAGTCGGTCTAAAAAGTGGACATTGCTCATTTGCTTTAGCTGCAAATAGTTGCCGCCGGTGATCTGTCCCGCAAGCACAAAGGAGACATCGGGCAGATTGCGTGCGCACCAAGAGAGCAGTTCGATATCATTATTAGCAGTCAATGTTCCAAAGTACCCTGCAATTGGTTTTGGCACACCTGCCAGTTCATCTGGCCATTTGGCGTTTTGAGATGCTTGCTGAAATAGTTCAAAATCTACGCCGTGCGGGATGTAAAATACATTATCTCTCTGTGATTGTTTCCTGTTGTAGAGTTCCTTTGAGACGCAAATCAATAAATCGCTTTCATCGCAAATTCGCTTTTCGCGATGGCGTTGCAACTGGCGATTAGTTATGTATGAATCATCGCCGAAAAGGTCGGAGACGTGGTAGAGTTTCAGTGAAGAGTTAAACCAGCTCATCATATCGGCTGCACGGACGTTCTCCAACCAGAGCAGCGGTTTTGATATTCCTAAAAAATAACAGATTGCTTTTAGCTGCAGTTTAAGCAAAAGATTGTTCATAGCATCTATCCATCTCTTACCTTGTATTGGAAGAAAGATAGGGCTGAATACGTAAAGGTTGTTTTGCGGGTGCCGCAGATATTTTGCAAGGCTTTTGAGCTTTCGGATAATGCGGGCACCAAGCCCCTTTTTCCTTTTTACGCCAGACAATAGGTCCGAGCTGAAGGGGTTGACGTATAGGACCTTATTTTTCTGTGCCAATCTTTTCATAATATGTGTGGCGCAGCTTGGATTCATCCCCCACCAGTCGGATGGGCCAAAACAGATGATGTTATGGTTTTCCAGCAAAAGGAATCTCCGAGGTTATAACTGCGAGACGATAAATTTGAATTTGCCGCTGCCGGTTCTGTCAATTGCTTTTACCTGCTTTAGTGTAATTTTCAATTCGCCGGGCATATAGTGATTCAGGTGCTGCTTAAAATCAGCAAGGTCTTTGGCTGTAAATTTTTCGCCGGGAACGTATAATATGGTAATTCTGTCGATTGCATCCTGGATAATCTGTGATTCCAGTATATTATTGGCACCTTTTGCAACGCGTGCCATCAGCGTAGGCCCGTAACTTTTACCCGAAGGAGTTTTTATAACGTCTCCTTTGCGGCCGGTTATCGAATCAATAACTGGAAATACTCTGCCACAGGAGCAAGTTTTGTTCGATTTGATTACTATGTCACCGATATCGTATCGTATCAAAGGCATACCGAAGTTCCAAAACCCTGTTGCCACAAGGTTGCATTCGTTTTCATTTGTTGAATTTTGAGGGATAAGTTCGGCGTATCCATACTCTAATATCAGGTGGTATGAGTTGCTTTCGCACGTATAAATATAGCAGACTCGCTCAGCGGCGCCATAGAAGTCAAATACCCTGCAGTCGAAGGCTTCAGCGATTGTCGTCCGCATTACATCGGTCAACGTCTCAGATGTTGTAAGAGCCGCGTTCAATTTGACCTCGATGCCTGAATCGAGACATACCTTTGCCAGAAAATAAATTGAAGCCGGATACCCTACTATAGCTTTGACGCCATACCGATTCATAGCTTGTGCATACCGTTTCGCTGTTTCGGCTGACAAATGGTAGGTTGAAAGGAGAAGCTCCTTCATAAATGGGTCATAAGCATACAAAGTTCCGTTGGTATGGTCGGGGTGAACGATGAATCTGCCGGATAAGTATGCTGTTCTATCACCCGAGCCGATGCCTGCCCAATCGAATTGCCTTCGCACAAAGGCATGTTCGTTGCCGAGCGAGAATAAGTTACGTGGTGTTACCAGCGGCGTGCCGGTTGTGCCTCCAGTTCGGCCCTTACTCATCAGCCATCGAGGATATTTGGTGGAAATGATAGAATCGCCTGCTGCCAGGACCTGCTGTTTTGTGAGGATTGGAAACTGCGTAATATCTTCGAGGCTCTTTATGCTCTCGACCTTTATTGCTCTCTCATCCATTATCTTTCGGTAGAACGGCACGGAATTGTAACAGTGCCTGATAAGTTTTTTTAGCAGTCTCAACTGGATTTCCTGCAGTTCAGATAGGCTTAGCCATTGAGTTTTATTAAGCCATCGGCGGCGAATCCAGAATGAGCCGGCAAAACGCTTGGTCAGTAGTGTTAATGCGCCTTTTGCTATGACTCTGCAATTCATATGTGATTTGTTACGTCTTTAATCAGGAAAAGAAGCGAGTTTTTATCCAGATTTTCCAGAGCGGTTTACGTTTAAGCGGCAGCTTGGCTGCCAGCCGGCAGAACCAGATTCTGTAGTAAAAAAGGTCAAGAAGCGATGAGAGCGCTCTAAATATAGATACACGAATAAAGGTTGATAATTTTTTGGGAAAGATATAGATGCTTCTGGTGGGGCGAAGTTTGCCGCCCAGATGGAGTTTGTATTCATCATTGCCGGGCATTAAATCTATATAATCAACTTTTTCCTCAATGGCGTTTTTAACCTGCTCGCTGAAAACAATAATTCCCAGACTTGTGCCTGGGTCAGCGCCCGGTATCTGGTCGAGTGGTGTGCGTGCGTTGAGGAATGCGTGGCGTCTGCTGGCGAATTTGTAATCGTATTCGTAGCCGAGGATGTAGTTGCCGAATTTTAGCTCAAGTAAGCGGAGGCGATTGTGCATAGCTTGTGTCGTTGCCATTTCGCGGTGGAATTCTATAGCTGTGGGCCAATCTGCAAAGTGTCCTAACTTTCCCAACTTTTGCCAGTGCTGCTGATGAAGACGGACGAAGCTGTCAAAGATTTGTTCACAATTGTCGGGCTTTGCAAAGTCGTCCAGGAGCTGCGGTTTATCAGAAGGAATTTGGGCTATGTCTCTGTAGCTGCGTTTTATAGTTCGCTGCATATTTTTGCTAAGAGATTTGAGGTGTCCTTCCCAACTGTCAGCAAGCCATAGATAGGCTTGGAAGCCATTACTTCTCTCACGAATGCAAAAGGAGGGGGGCAGAAATTGGCCGCAGGCGCCAGTTAACTCTGCAGAGCGATATATACCTGATAGAGGGCCTATATGAACTATGTCCCATTTGTAGTCGTTGCATAATCTGGTAAGCAGCTCCTGCACCACCGGCTCTAAAACGGCTGGGCGGATGGGAGGACTAACGGTGTTGATAGTAAAGTCTGTCCCTACGATTTTGACGGCGCGGATGGGGACAGGCCCCAACCAGATTTTCTCGAAGAATAAAGGAATTATGCCTAATAATTCGTTGTTGATGCGGAAAACAAAAACCTTCAAGGTGCGATTTTTGCCGTAGTATTTCCACCATATTCGGCACCAATCATAAGTGAGGAATATTTCGCTTCCTACTGATTCGACGAAATTGTCCCATTCCTGCTGCATTGGGGCAAGCTCATCGAAGCTATCAAATACATCAACCTTTAAATTGCCGGAGGCTGTGGACGAGGCGGTTTCAGATTTGTCCTGTGACAGTATAGTTTGAGTATTTGTCAGTTTGTCTGTCATTTTGGTAATATGTTTATTTTTTCAGGAGACGATAAGCTCGGTCGGCTGCGTGCCAGATTTTTTTAACGATTGAGTTCTCGCAAATTTCGAAAGCTCCTATGTGGATGGTCTCTTTGCCGCCTGTTCTACGCTTGAATTCATAAACGGAAGGATTTTTCTGGGGGTCGATGCCGCCAAGGTCATATCTTTTCATTCCGCATTGCTTACTTGTGCAAAAGGCTGTCCAGTAAGTCAGAAATGATGAGCCGCATTCGAGGGCCTTTTGAGTATTTGCTGCGAGAATATCGACTGCGGTGTCTCCCAAATTGCTTGTGGCAAGTGCCGTAACGGGACAGCCATCAAAGTAGGCGATAGTGACACTCAATTTTTCCTGTGGTGAAAGCATCGGTTGAGGTCGACTGAACTCTTTGGGGTCAAGGCCCTTAAAACCTTTTCGCTTTATCGCGGCCCAGTATAGATTTTCCAGTATGTCAAAGTATTCGCTGTTTGAGGATTGTTTTATTTCGATTTTGGCTGACTGAGCCTTTTTTAGATTGCGTCGCCAGTTTCTATCCAGTCTGGATTTGAGGTCTTCCTCCGAGCCTTCGAGTGAGAAGATAATAGTGCGGTGGGGTGTTACATAAGGTACAGGTTGGAAGCCGCAGGATTGGAGCATTTGCGCAACTTCTAAACCAGTTTCATCGTTGAAAATATTGGGGACGACTCGCAGGATATTTACTTTGGCGCCAAGATACGCCTCTCGTAATTTTTCGAGTGCTGCTGCATTGCACTTTAATGTGCCGTCTTTTCCGCGAAACAGAGGTCCACACTGTATATAGCCAATTTTAAGTCCGAGGGGTTTTATTTTTTTTATGCGAACATGGCCCATTGTTGCCGGCTGGCCGTTTTCGTTTTTGATGACGAATCGGCTGACTTGCTGGTTATCATCTTCGGCGCGGGTTTGCTGATATGGCCAGGTCTGGTATATGCTGTAATCGGCAAAGTTGCCGGCATATTGTTCCCAGTCTTGATTAGTTATGTTGTCGATAAGGGCTGTATAATTCATTTTGGTTGTTTTTGGAAATTATCGTTTCAATAATTTTCTTTTAATGTTTCTTAAAGAAATCAACACTTGATATGCACCGCCGACTTTAAGCTTAAATTGAAACAGGCTATCGCGTGGAGAGACGACGACACGCCCGATTTGCATAGCATCTGTGGAAGCATTCACAACAGCAGGCTCAATCGTGAAACCTAATTTATAGCCTGTTTGTTTGGCGGCTTTGCAAACTTTTGGGTTGCACTCTCCGTGGGGGTAACTGATACCGTTAACTTCTCTTCCAAGCATTTTTTCCAATGCCGATTTCGAGTTCGATAATTCGGCCTTTAGGGTGTTATCATCTAATTCAGTCAATACACGGTGGGAGACCGTATGCGAAAGAAGCTCAAAGCCGTTTTGATTAACTTCCGTCAGTTGTTTTTCGCTCATCACAATATCGTTTTTATATGGAGAAGTTTGAGGGATATTCCATCTTGGAGGTTGACCGAGATTGCCGGTGGGGACAAAAATCGAGGCCGGCAGTCCGTGCTTCTTTAACACCGGCAGGGCGTTTTCAAAAACGCTTACAAAGGCATCGTCAAACGTTATTGCAACAACCGGATTGTCCCCATTGATGGATGCTGTGAGTATTTCTGATGCCTTAACTACTTTGTATTTAGCTGCTATGTAAGAGATTTGCTTTTCAAAATTACCGATGTCCTGTTTTTTTACAGAGTGGTAGAACAATACAATTCGGCAGGGTTTTTTTCGTGCCGCAAATACAGCATAAATGGCTGCCAGGGCTGTCTCGAGTATCTGTTTCATATAAACAGGTATTTTTCGAGCGGTATTCTACTTTTTATGGTTCAAGGCCGAAGGCACAGTATTTGAACGCGACCCACTGTTTCTGTTTTTCCTTCAGGTCGGGGGCGACATTCTGTCGAGTAATGCTTTTTCCAAGCAGTCTCACAATAACGGCGAGATATCGACAGCCGCTGTAGAACGCCAGCAGCAGACGAGCAAGGATATACTGGATTGTGCCATAGTGCTTCCTGAAGAAGAGCAGGGTGCTTTTTTTCATCTGGACTTCCAATTGCAATTCTTTTGTTTTACTGCTGTGTCCGCCTCCTCCGGGATGAAGTATCATTGCGCCGGGCCAGAACAGCATTTTCCAGCCGGCTTTTGCGAATCTATAGCACCAGTCGGTTTCTTCACAGTAGAGGAAAAAATCCTCATCCATTGGCCCGACCTGACGGATAGCTTCAGACCGCACAAGCATAAACATTCCGGAAACGACATCGACCTGGCGTTCGCTGTCCCGCTGCCACCATCGCATATCTTCGCGGTCGAAGAAGCGATTGTATTTGAAGATTCTTGCCAGGCCGGTTGAGCGAAGGAAAAGGTTGAGCAGGCTGGGAAATTGGAAACAGGTCATCTGGATTTTATCGGGATTGTCCCTGACCTGGCAGCCAACGACGGCGGCTTTCGGATGTCGGTCGGCATAGCCGACGGTCTTCTCGATAGCTTTGTCACAAATAATTATGTCGCTATTCAAAACCAAGACGTATCTACCCCGGGCAATTTTTATTGCATCGTTAATAGCTGCTGCATAGCCGCGGTTGTTTTGCTCGACAATCAAAGTAACTGCGGGAAACTCTGAGCGGACCATTTCTGCTGAGCCATCGGTGGAGGCATTGTCAACAACGATAATTTCGTAGCTGACATTTCCAGCCTGCTCGTAAATCGAGTTAAGACAGCAGCGGAGAAGGTCTTTTGTGTTCCAGTTGACTACAACTACCGATACGTCCAATTTTGTGAATCCTGTATTATTTATTGAGAAGTTCTGAAACGGTCAGAATTTGCATACGCGACTGTTTTGCGGTTTTGATGGTGATCTGGATTGCTTCAAGGATAAGATTCTCAACTCCGGCCTCATTTTCGGCACGGTCAAAGTCGTGGGCCAAAAGAACTGTTCCGTGATTTTTATTCACAAGGTCGGAAGTTTTTTGAGGTTCAATTGTGTCCAGCCAGGTGTCCCCTAAATCTGAAGACCAATAGACAATAGGCACTTTGCGGAACAAAAGGTATAAAAGGGATATCAGATTTAACCTTCCTCTGGGAGGTCTGAATGGATAGGCGCTGCGATTAATGCCTAAGGCCGAGTTGATTGCCTGCCAGCCGAGTTTTATATCCTTTAATGCGCGAACAGGCGAAACCGTCCAGTGGTCCACGTGGTCGTAACCGTGCGAACAGATTTCGTGACCTTCGTCAAAGATTTGCCGGGTTATCTGTTTGTGTTGAGCTACGTTTCTGCCGAGCAGGAAGAACGTTGCTTTAGCGCGGTGCTCACTTAGTATCCGCAAAATTGCGGGGGTTAACCTGCTGCCTGGTCCATCATCGAATGTGAGAACTAAGGCTCCGGCCTTAGATGCTTTTTTTGCGAGCGACATTTTTAAGTATCTTGCGTAGATAGAGGGGACTGCGAAATAGAGCACGACAAGGACAAATAAGGTAAGGCCAAATAGTAAAACAATCGTGATGATTTTAATTCACCTCCTGATTATTTGCCGGGGCAGCTCTTTTCCGCAGCAGGGCGCGCCAGTGTCTTTTAACCCAGTTATATACACCTGCTTTGGTAACAAGATAATTAAGTGCGCCGGAAGCAGCCGAGGTGCTTGTGAGAGCCAGATTCAGAAGTATTGGGTAAAGGCGCGGTGCAAAAATATATATTGAAGATTCCGGCCATGAAACGTTTCCATACCTTTGCTTGTATGCAGCGTCGCCGAAGCCGTAATCATATATGTCAACACCACCCTCGTTGTTGAGGTCTTCAAAGATTTTCAATTGAAGTAATATCCCGGGGCTATAGGCTTTCCAGCGGGGGTTAAAGCCCGCATGTTCAGCAAAATACACATTGCCATAGACGCAACCTACCTCGAAAGCGACTTGTTCACTGCCGGCGTATAGCAAGTAAGCCCGCAGCCACTTGTCTGCTGCTGCCTGTTCCAGCAGAGAACGTGTCAAAGGGTTGTTAACAAATCCTACTTTTAGGCCGCGATGGTATGTTAAAGCATATATCTGGGAGGCAGCATTTATGAAATGCTCCAGTTCTTCCTTCTGGTGATAACAGACAACCTTGACAGGGCCGCCACCGGCTTTCTCCAGATTTCTGCTGCAGCGGGCCAGGTCACGCTGCTGCTTTTTTGAGATTAGCTTGCCAAATTCGTCGTCGGTTTTGGGAATGAGAGTCTGCCAGTGTAACTGGGATTTCGGAAGATGGCCCCGACACAGGAATGACGGTAGATTTGTGGCAACACTAAATATGGGTGAATCTGTTTTAAAGCCGTTGAAGAATACAGTATCAGCGTCGCCATTTTTGAGACTATTTATCAATGTTTGTATAAGTAATGCAGAAACATCGGGATTAAGTTGTCCTATAATTCCACCATAAACAACTGCTATGCCACGAACAGAAGGATTGAAAAAAGTTTTATAACCAAGTCTGCAGGGTATCTGGATGTTTTCAATTCGACCTATGAGCATAGCCTGCGGCTGGCTATTGTTGTGTAAGAGTATCACGTAGGGTTCAATTTTTTGTTCTGCGGAAGTTATCGTTGAAATGTATCTATCAATATCAGCGTTGAGTTTTGGGGAACTTTCATTTTGCTGCATTTTCTCCCATATCGGCCGAATTGCCTCAATCTGGTCGATGTTTCTTGCGATGCTTATTTTCAAGTTGTTATAGTTTTTCTGACAGTTGTGCATAAGGTATGTTTTGTTAGCAGAGTTTCTGTTCTGTTTGGTCCTGTTCATAGAGCATTTTTGTGTAGATACAGGAGACAGGCGTTTGGACTGTGCAGATAAAACCGGTTCGCTCATATAGATTGCGTGCAGGTTTATTGGTTGAGGCAACGCAAAGTTTTACAGCCGACCGTTTGAGCTCCTTAGCATAGCTTTCACAGAAGCGGAGCATATATTTAGCCAAACCCTGGCGCCGCATAGATTCGGATACAGCGATATGTTCGATCCAGATAGATTTGCCTGCCCCCGAATGTTTTTGTCGGGGGTTGTGTTGGTCAGGCGGGCTGTTGTAACTACGGTTGAGAAAATTAGCTATCCTGTTGCAGATTTTGCGAAAAACTATTATCGGGCAAGTGGCTGAGGCGAGCAGCTTGTTATACATAGGGCCATCGCGTTTGGGTCTTTCTATCCGCCAGAGGTCCTGGTCGGTTATAATGATGCAGAACCCTGCTATTTTGCTATCTTTCGAGCAAACCCAGACTTCACTCGAGCGGGAGACAATAGCAACGGTCAACCACCTTGTCGCTAAGAATCTTGGTCCTTGCCAACGAATGCTGTCCAGAAAGCTGTCGCGACATATAGCAAGCAGCGGTTCCATATCGTTCAGGGCTGCCCGACGGATGGTTACTTTGTTGAATTCGTTAGCAATGCCCGGCATAAACTTGTTGCTCAGATGGTTCTGTAAAAGTGAGGAGTAATCTGCAACCATAATTGCGAGGTCAAACATCCTTAAATTAGGCTTAGTTCATATAATCGTTTCGGGGTATGTGCTGCTGGAATCTGGCATCTAAAAATTTTATAAGTTTCGGATTAATCGGTTGAGCTAACTGTAAAGAGGTGCCTGACATTTCATACATAGCGCTAACGATGGCAAACGTCAGATAAAGGAGCATATGTATCTGACCGAAATAAGAAACCCCGATGAAGGCGACACAATGTCCGAGGATTGATACACAGATACCCCAGGCCAGCCATTGTTTATCAGATGTGATGTTCTGTAATGAGAATCTGCCTGCGGTTCTAATAGCCATTATTAAAAGTGCCACAAAAAGTAAAAGCGTTATCAGCCCGCCGCGGACTGCTTCCAGGCAGTATTGGTTGGTGATATCGGTTAAGCCCCAATGGATGGTGCTGCTGGTTCCGAGCAATGCCCATTCGGAGAAGTGTTTGATGGTCTCGTTAATTAAACGGTATCTGTGCCAGCCGGTAGAACCGCTGACAATGCGTATTCGAGCTATTAGTTGCCATACTGGTGCACTCATTACAATGTGCAGTGCTGCTGTTAATCCGCAAAATCCCAGTGCCATATATCGGCCATATCGGCGAAGGCTGAATATAGATAGTAATGCAAGGTTAAACATCAGTGTGCCGTAAGGAGTGCTGGACCTGGTAGCAATCACCATAAAGACTGCTGCGGCAACGCTGAGCCAGTAGATTGATTTCCATCGGTTGGCTGCTGTAAGAGCAATGAATATGGGGACCAGATTGGCCCAGAATACACCAAGAATAATGGAATGTGGAAAAGACGATTGGCACCTAAACCTGCCTTCTCGGAGAACTGTTCGGACTGTACCTAAGAGGATGAAAGGATTTCTGCCTGTTGTCCATTCGACTGCGGTTAAAGGGGCCAACAATACGGCACAGACAGCGAAGAGCTTAAGAATGGGTACGATGTCATTCCACGAACGGATGCGCTGCCTAAAAAGGCAGTATAAGCCGACAATATCAAATAACACGCCGGATTTGTAGATAACCACACTTATAGTGAGCTGTTGGGCTATATATGCTGTTGCTCCGACGATAGCCCAGACGAATAAGAGCTTATCAAATTTATTCCAGGTAATTTTTTCATACTCATTGCGGAGGAGGATTCGCAGGATACCGGCCACGATGAGTATACGAAGAACAGTAAAGTCTAAATCCATAATAATTATGCGCTGGTCGGCCGGCACGAAGCACGTTGCAAGAACATAGGTGGCTAAGAAGTACTTGCGCGGCAGGGCAATCGTTAAGATTGCTAAGATAACAGTAATTATGATTGTTGCAGAATTAATCATTAGCGCCTGGTTGTATGAAGAAACTTTTTGGATAGTATTCGGCAAGCTGTGCTGAGAGGCAAACGAATCTTACCAGTTATGTTTAAGGCACGCCAGTTTGCAAATAGCGAGAAGCCCTGCAGACGAGGGATAGGTGCCCGCATCATTCGCATAGTCAGCAGTCTTGCCCAGATGGTTCGTCTGCGGTTAAGCAGGGCTTTTTGTGATTTTGGCAGTATGGCTGGGTCAAGAGGTTGGGCTTTGATATAGCCGGCTTGTAAAGCATCGTGGAAGAGCCTTTTGCCTGTATGTGTTCTGATTAGGATTAGGGACCAACCATCTCCGTTAGTTGCCTGGCGGTGCCAGGCGTCGCCACAGGATATGTCGGCGAATTCGCCGGTTGAATCCGGACACAGTTCACATCTGCATTGTCCATAGTGACTGAGGATGTTACCCCAGGCCTTACTATAGGTTATCTGTCGAATTGGATTATTGTCGCCATCGACTTTGGCGGTGGTCATACCTGGCCAGCCGTAGCCACGGTAGCTAAGTTCATAAACCTGATCAGGTGAGACGCCCATCGCTTCAAGCAGAGCTTTAGTTCCCTGCGGTGTCGGCGTGCCTGCGCAGAAGATACTGATAGCCAGGCCGATTTTGGTATTAAGTGCCGGACTAATCATCTGGGATTTTCGCAGGGCTGCAATATCACAGGGCTTGCCGATGAAGACGCAATTTCCATCGGCCTGCTCAATCCAATCGAGTTTCTGGCAAGGGGCTGCTGGGGAATAGCGCGAGCCGGTGCAGGATAGCAGGTCGTCTCTGTTACGGCTAAAGAAGGGGACATTTTGCCAGCAAGGTTTTGGTTTAGCGCGTGTCTGCAGAGCGGCTGTCATTTGCTTGTGTTCGAGGCAGAAAAGGGCCAGTGCAGAAGTTGCACCGCCAGAAGCGGCCTTGAAACGAATTTCGGGGTCTGCTGCATAACCTTCCCACATTTCCAGCACCGGTCCCCAGGATTTTCTAAGCTGCTGTATTGTTTCCGTGGGAAAGGGATTGTGCAGTAACTCGATGCCGGGGCAAACTTTCAGGCATAAGCCGCAGGTTTGGCATTTTTGCTTATCGACGGTAGGTCGTAAGCCCTGGTCTAAAATATCGATAAGGGAGATGGATTTCTGGGGGCAGGCCCAAACGCAGGCACCACAACCCATACACAGTTGCGAAGTAACTACTTGCTCTATAGTCTGGAATTTTTTATTTTTCACGATATGTCTTCAAATAAGTTCAGGATTTGCTTTTGTACTTCGGGAATAATGAGCTTAAGGTGGTCTGAAGTTGTTTGACGCTGCTCAAAGGCTTTGGTTATGGTAGTTATGATTTGGTCGGTTTCGAACTGACGCATATCTATTGCGAATTGCTGGACGCCGATTGTTTCAAATACGCCATAAAATTTTTTACTGTAACCAAGGCCAACGGCTGGGATGAATTGTGAAAGGGCCTCGATACAGGAGTGCATTCGAGAACCGATGAAGAAATCGCACAGGCCAACGATGTATTTGCTTTCGTTGTGGTTGTATTGGCCTTGCACCAGAAATATTCTGTTCGCATATTTTTCGTTTGCTGACTTATACACAGTCAGGCAGACCTGCGGGTCACTTTCGACCTCGAGCTCAGGAGGAGGAAATACGTGCGGGACTAAGAGTATGGCCGTGTTGTCATACTTCATAAGCAGGTCTATGACGGCGTCGATAGTCTTGCGATAATCGGCTTTGAGACCGAACATATTATTTCTTGTGTAACCACCGTTATAAAGCAGGCCGCTGATGTTAAGGCCGACAAGAACGGCATTTTTAGTTTTGATATTTTTTAATGTTGCTGTGTCGATGTGTTTAGGTTCGGATGGGTCGAGGACAAAACCAACATCCGGCAAACACTTTATTTTATTGCTTGTGTCAGTGTTTAAGAAATTATGCAGGTATTCGACGCCTGTTTTGTCTCTTGAGTAGATTGCAGCGGCACGTTTCAAGATGTATTTTGCGAGAAGCCTGGATATTCTTGAGTTAAACGGCCCGTAGGTCTGCGGAAGCAAAACAAATTTTTTACCAAATTGAATGTGTAAGAATTTGGATAAGAACACGATGATAAACCTTCGCAGGCCGTAAATGTCACTGAAGCTGTCGCCCCCTGTGATGTCTGCTACGAGGTCTGTTTCAATTATTTTCTTGAGATATGGATTTCGCTTCATCAGTGCTTTCTTGAGCCGATTGGACGGCGCGAGCTTCAATAGCAGAGCATACATAAACAGCGTGCAAAAATGATTGGGTAAGAATATATTTTTGGAGAACCTTATGGGTAGTTCGTATATCGTGACGTTTTTTCCTGCCAGTTGGAGTTGGGATTGGCCCGGTTGCCGTTCGCTGTCCAGAAGCGCTACCTCGGCGTCAGGCCACTTATGCAGGATACATTTTATGCTGGCTTCTGCGAGGGTGTTCACTCCGAGATTGCCGGTGTCGAAAGAAGCACCTAACAGGGCTATTTGGATTTTTGAGTTATTCATTGCCATCAATGACAGCTTATATTTATCGAGTTCGATATAGGAGTTTTTAGCGTCCAGGCAAACCGAGCAATACTTTAGTGGCTCTGAAGACGGTTCTGAGGCGTCTGCGCCAGCCGCGATGGTGTCGGGGATTAAGCGAAGCTTTCTGAACTATTATTGCGGACCTCTTGAGCTGCATTTGCCACTGGGCGAGTGTCTTGACATTATTATTTTTGGCCGAAAAAGGGATGTAACGCTTGAAATCCTCATCGGTTTTTAACAGACTATGAGGCGACCTTGGGTCGTCCATATGCTCCATATAGATTAAAGGATAATACCAGCCGTTGACCCAGCCTGATGCAGCGAGCTTGTGGCAGTAGCCCGGGTGTCCTTCGTTTGGTTTCAGCAGGCCGCCGGTTTCCAAGCACTTGCGTTTCATCATTACGCCGGAACCCTGGACCCACAAATTTTGCAGGAGCTGATGGCCGCGTGAAAATTGTTTTATTTTTTTGCGAGATAAGTCGTATTGGAAATCTTCCGGTTGGAAGTGCCAGCAGGCAATGACTCCAAACTCCGGCACATCCTGGTGCGCCTGACGCAGTTTCTGCGCCCAGCCGTAGGGCATAAGACAATCGTCGTCAATGATAGACAGGTATTGTCCATCGGCATTACCCCAAAGCCAATTTATTGGCTCTATCCTTATCTTGTTTTCGGGACTGTGGTAAAATTTGAACAGACGTGGATGGTTCAGCAATGATTGGATAACTTCCAGTGTTTGCTGGTCGTTACCATTGTGCCATATCCACACTCGCATTGTCTGGTCGCAGGCGGCAAATAGTCGCTCGAGCGTTAAACGCGTGTATATAGGCCGGTTGTAGGTAATTAGCAGGATGTCAATATCTTCGTTCTCACTCATTCTGTGCACTACAGTTATTCGAA
>Ga0315293_10003130_pt1 | contig 15938 bp, 15 predicted proteins | sample YL17G13_20_MG_FD_203071 | JGI IMG/M metagenome (GOLD analysis project Ga0315293, IMG submission 203071) | Sediment microbial communities from Yellowstone Lake, YNP, Wyoming, USA - YL17G13_20 | ecosystem: Environmental > Aquatic > Freshwater > Lake > Sediment | place: USA: Wyoming | collected...
TATTCCGGCATTATCGTCAAATGGTGTGCGCATTATGAGGGTTGAAAAATTCGCATGACATCCTGAACCATTTATATGAGCGAACGGTTTAGGTTCATATGAGATAGTATTACCATATTTTTCGGCAATGCGTTCGAGCAGGAATCGTGCAACTAACAGTTCATCGGCGGCATTTATTCCCTCTGATGGTCCAATTTGGAATTCCCATTGGTTTTTGCTTACTTCAGCGTTTATGCCGGAAATAGTAATACCTGCTTTGGTACACGCGAGCATATGTTCTTCTGCAAGTGAACGGTATTCGATATGTTGCCCTGTACCACAGTAATGTTCTGTTGTATTATAAAATATCGACTCATCATCGTGCATGCGTTTATCTAAAATAAAGTATTCTTGCTCAAGACCGAACCATGGTTTTTGGTCGCGACATGAGTCGAATATTTTAGAAGCAACGTGTCGCGTATTTGAATCCGTGCATATTCCATCGTGGTTATATGTTTCACACAAAACAAGTTTAGAGTACCATATATGACTTCCGGTTGTATTTAGTAGAGGATTATCGCATACAAAAATGGGAAGAAGTGTAATCTCAGATTTTTTGCCGTCGGCTTGACCTGTTGAGGAACCATCATAGTCCCAATCGGGAAATTTATGAACGCTTGAATAGTCTTTCAGAGTATTCTTAATAATTTTAGTTTTAGACCTGAATTTTTTATTATTGTCGAGCCAAATATACTCAGCAATAGTGAATGTCATTTTTGAATATATACATACACACAAGTATATTTTATATAGTTTTTAAATATATTTAGTATAATATATATATATAAATGCCTAGTTCTAAAAAGTCAAGTTCTAAAAGTTCTATATCACCTAGTTCTCCTATATCCGTTCCGGGGTTAGAGGAGGTCGTAGTTCAGAGTCCTCGGGGAGCATCTGAAGCTGTAATAGTTGAAAGTGTAACAGGTCTGGCGGCGCCAAATACTGCGAATATATTGAGAATTCCTGCTGAAGGTCCCATGGAGTCATATACTAACTCAGAAGCTAGAAAGCGACGATTAGAAATGTGGAGTTCACGTAAACCCGTGCGTGTAAATATATCACCTAGAGCAAAATGGTCATCGAGTAGTGAAGGTAGAAGAAAAAAAACGAGAAAATTTCCGGTGGCTATAATGCGCGATAGGCCGCCTACTCCAAGGGCAATAGTAGTATATCCTAGATTGCGTCGTCCACCGGTTGTTCCTGTTCTTGAGAGAGATTGGGGACGTATACTTCATTTCACAAATAGGTCTAGATCTAGACCTAGATATAGATCTAGATCTAATTATAGTTCTAGTTCTAGACGGTCATCTAGTCCTGAACGGTCATCTAGTCCTGTACGGTCATCTAGGTCACGGTCATCTAGTCCTACACGGTCATCTGGGTCACGGTCAGCTAGTCCTAGACGGTCATCTAGTTTTAAACGGTCACCTAGTCCTAGACGGTCACCTAGGTCACGGTCACCTAGAAGAGTGATGGTTAGAATAAATCCTCCTCGTATAGGTCAAGTATTTATGGGTAAAGTCCCGAGAATTGCACCACCGCCAAAGAATACATTAGAGGTTGAACAGCATTTGTTTCGAGATAAGGATAATGAAAAGAGACAGCACAAAAGTTGGCGCAGGACAAAGAAAACACTTTTCCTTGATGTTCCAACCTCTTCATCACCGTCGTCGTCATCATCATCGAGACATAGTTAACTTTTAATGCGAATGTCTTTTACAAAATTGCGAGCCATCGATAGAGATGAAACTATTACATGGCTTACCAAAATTAACGCCACTTTTTAGTATAGCGACACACCGAGGATTAGTAGTTTCAATCGCTATTGAACTTGTTGAACTTGTTGAACCGGTAGGATTTTTAGACATATATTTTTTATAATGTGTAGGACAAAGTAGTAGATTTTCGGTCTCATAATATAGTGCATTTTTGTCACACTTTGTATCACCATTAACAATATTGGCGTCACGTTTTTTTATAATATGAGAACATTTGGTGGTGGGTAAACAATCAGAACCAGTGGAGTGTATATTTTTAGCGAGTTTAACAGTTGGGTATTGTATAAATGGTAGTAATTTGTTAGTAATAGTGCGACAGTATGGGCATTTAATTTGATAAGACTGAAGTTTAGTAACTTCGTATAGTGTATTTGATTTTGTTTTTTGGTAAAGTACTTCTTTATAAATTGGAATATAGTTAAATTTGTGATTACATTTAAGTGTAATATGATTTGGATGAAGTTTATCTTTAGAAATAAGACAAATGTTATCGTCACTAGAAGGAGACATGGATGAACAAATAATTACATTTGACGATTCTGACGATTCCGATGTATTAGTATTAGAATTGGCTTCAGTTATGGAGTTTGTAGATGTATTTTGTATAATTTTAGAAAGTTCGGAGAAAAAGTCGATAGAATTTTGTGGGTGTTGCGTATTTAATTTAGAAGGTAACATAAATATGAATTGTGTATAATTAATAAAATAAAAAGTCTTTATATTATTATATTAATAATATGGCGACAAAAAAAGAATGGGGGAATGCGACCTGGTATTTATTTCATACTCTTTCGTTCAAAATGAAGGATGAATATTTTGATGAGTTGAAGAATGAATTTTTGAATATATGTACAAAAATATGTATAAATCTTCCGTGTCCTGATTGTTCGGAACATGCTACAGCTATCATGCGGAATTTAAAAAGGGATAATATTAAAACAAAAAAGGATTTACAGTTATTCTTTTTTGATTTCCATAATGCAGTGAATAGACGCATTAAAAAGCCTGTATTTGAAGAGAACCAAATGTTCGTGTACCATAAGGCAATAACCAAGAATATCGTATTTAACTATATAACTATATTGTCTAGAAAACATCATAACATAAAGTTACTAACGAATAGTTTTCATAGAGACATGACAATGAATGATTTTAAGAAATGGATTTCCCATAACAGTAACAAGTTTAATCCTTAAATATCGCTCGAATCTTATATATTATATTTTACATCTTATATATTATATATTATATATTACATCTTACATGGTATGTATAACTTCACCATTTCTATATACCTTGCATTTAAACGTCTGTTTATTAGGACGAGAGCATATTGATGCACCATTTTCAACATTAAAGAATACCATTTCATTATTTGCTGCTGAAACAAAGAGGTACCATAGATATCCAACAATCCAACCAATCGCGAGACCGATTATGACGCCAACGATAGGAGTACATCCATAATATATTTTAGATGCTGCATCTATAACGAAGAATACCATAATGATGGAAAGCATGATAACATTATAGCTGCTGTACTGTAACATGGGCATAAACATGTAAGCAAAAATGAATGCTAATGCTGCGCTATTAAAGTTGGGAATGGTGTATTGACTGAGACCGAAAGGTAACGAGATGAAGTTACATTGTTGTTTCCAGTATGGTGAGCCGTGGCTACTAATATTTTCGAATTTGGCGTTAGTAGTGAAAGCAGTAATGGAAAAAACGAAAAGCAGAATAATAAAGCCGGCTAAATACATTACCCATTTTAAGTTTCCGTTGCTTAAACTAGAAATAATGAAAAATCCTGATAATAAAACAGGTGATAAAGAGGATAATAGTTGTAAAATACCGCCGATAGACATAGACACACCTGGTTCTAAATTAGATAACATTGCAGTTTTAATAAAATTGGTATTTGCCGAATTTTGTTTTTGAGGTGCAGGTTGATTGTTAGTTATTGACATATTATATTTTATATGTTATATGATATATAATATATAATAATATAATGTTTTTGTATTGAGTTTTGTATTTTGTAGTTTATACTTAATGTTTAAGCAAGATATTAAATATATATGTAAAATACATAGAAACAAAAAGATAATAATATATACAGTACATTATTATCGAAACGTAGGTTTATCAAACCACAACACACGCCGCAACACACAACACACAACACAACAGCAAAAACAAGATGGGTATTCCGAGTTATTTCACAAAAATAGTGAAAGCGTATCGTCATATTCTAAAAGACATGAAATATTTGAGTCATGTAAATAATTTATATATGGACTGTAACTCATTGATATATGATGCTGTAAAAAACAATCCGACATATGATAAGGGTAAACCAAGGGAGTATGAGAAAGAGCTTATAAAAATGGTATGTAATAAGATTGACTTTTATGTAGGTTTGTTAAAGCCAAAATCTCGTGTATTTATTGCCTTTGATGGTGTTGCGCCTGTTGCTAAACTGAGTCAGCAACGTGATAGGCGATACAAGTCATGGTATACTGCGCAAATTCAGCGGGATATCGAAGGTGCAAATTATAAGGAGACGTGGAATACGTCGGCGATTACACCAGGTACTAATTTTATGAGGCAATTAAATGAGGAAGTTGGTGTATATTTTGGTAAAAAGACGGTGGCTTCAAAAGACGGAGTAAAAGCGCTAGAGTATATCGTATCGAGTAGTTCTGAGTCTGGTGAAGGTGAACATAAGATATTTGATTATATGCGAAGGTATCCTGAGTATCATAATTCGCCGGATACGACGACACTTGTATATGGATTAGACGCAGACTTGATTATGTTGACATTGAATCATTTACATATAACTAAAAATCTTTACTTATTTCGCGAGACGCCTGAATTTATAAAGTCGGTTGATTCTACGCTGGATGCGAATAAGGATTATTTGCTAGATATCCCGGAGTTGGCGAGTGCGATTATCAAGTATATCAACAATGTAGAGGCTAATGGGGCTAATGTAGGAGGAGAAGTTACAGGAGCGAGAGATTTGAGTAAATTAAAAGAAAAAGGGGATAATGAAATAAATAGGATAACAGACTATATATTCATGTGTTTTTTATTGGGGAATGATTTTATGCCGCATTTTCCAGCATTAAATATAAGAACAGTTGGTATAGATATATTGTTAAATGTATATAGGGAGACATTGGGTAAGACGAATAAGTACTTAACAGAAGGTAATAAGATAGTGTGGAAGAATTTTCATGAATTTATAGAAAATATTGCAAAACAAGAGGATACACTTTTGATGGATGAGCATAAGAAGCGTGACAAGTTTGCGCGAAGGTTTGCAGAGGGAGGTGGCGGAGGATGGGGAGGATTGTCTGGGAGGGCTGGAGGAGGAGGAGGTAGTGGAGGCTATAACAACATGAGAGATAACAGAAGCGAGAGAAATGCGTTTAATCAAGGAATAAATAAAAATCAAAGTAACTCGAAATATTTTGTAAAAAATGATAAAAAAGTATTAAATGATACAGACGAAGTATTGGGCGAAGGGGCTGATATTCAACAAATGGATGATTTATTAATGTTACCAATGAAAGAGCGTAGTGTGGAAAAATACGTCAACCCTTTTGCAAAAGATTGGGAGTATAGGTATTACAAGGCGCTGTTTGATATCGAGATAACAGATGATAGGAAGAGACAAATCTGTGTAAATTATTTGGAAGGTCTTGAATGGACATTTAATTATTATATGGCGGGATGTATAGATTGGAGATGGTGTTACAATTATCATTATGCGCCACTTTTTAAGGACCTTGTAAAATATATTCCGCATATGGACACGCAATTTTTAAAGAGAAAGGAGAAACAAACAATTGAAGACCTTGTACAGTTGTGTTATGTGTTGCCTAGACAGAACTTGAACTTATTACCTGTAGAAGTGAATATCGTATTGATGCAAAAGTTGGGACACTTGTATGGAGATGACTACGAGTTTAAGTGGGCGTACTGTAGGTATTTTTGGGAGAGCCACGCTGAACTGCCGAGGTTACACATTGAGACACTGGAGGATATAGTTCATGAGGCGAAAAATAAAACAACATTTGCTACATCTAGACCGATTCCTATACCGAAGTCACCATTACTTGAAAAGAAATTATCGCCGATAACCATGGAAATAAATAGTATAAAAAAATAGGATATACATACAAACAAACAAATATAAATATAAATATAAATATTTTAAATTTCATAAATATAATTTAAAACTTCCCAGTCGTAATCTTTATAGTTACCTTTGTAATACATATTGTGGGGGCTCGATTTTATAGTTATATCTTCTATTTTTTTTAATCGAAATCTATCAACTTCATATTTTAATGAAGTGTCATTTATAGTAAATGTTATACAAATCATATCATCGTCAATGTGTGAATCTTTTCTATTTATATTAACAAAATTTGGTAACTGGTATTGAATCATATGTCTTATCTCATTATCAGTCCCATAGTTAAGTTGATTGAATGCCTTTATTTTTCGATAAATATATTTTTCCAAAAATTTATATTTATCAAAGTCTATTAATTTTATAAGTTCACCATTATGCACCCTATATCTTTTTAGACATTTTGTATAAATGTGTAAAATAATATCATCGGGTAATTTTTCGACTAATTCTATTATTTTCATTGTGTGTAATAACTATACAGAATATAATTATAAATATAAATTAGCAAAATGTATTTATATTTATTGAGTCGTAGAAGCAGGAGATGAAATAGATGCGTGAGATAATAGTAAATTCGACAAATTCGACAAATTCGACAAATTAGGAAATTTGAAACAACCTAATGAACAACTGTTTGTAGAAGTGGAAGTGGAAGTAGAAGTACACGATGATGCAGCCAGAGATGCAAAACCTTGTTGCTTATAGATACACGATATTATAGAAAAGGATTTCTCAACAATTTTAAAAATAATAAAATATAAAATAGACCAAAGTGTGCTGCGAAGTAGTAGGGATGAAACAGTTAATGGGTTATCTCCATTTTCTATTTTATCTTCGATAACTGGAAACTTAGTAGAATAGTTATCCATTTTTTCGATACATTCTTCGTGGGACAATCCCTGACTACGTAATGTATCTATGCGGTATTTATCCATTTTGGACCATATTTTTGACCATTGTTTGTATACATAGTCGTAGTAGTCGTCTTTGGTGTATACACGTTTATGCTTTTTTTCGAACTTGGCTTTAAGTTTTTGGGGGTCAATTTTGGAACCATAGTAAGAGAATAGTTTGGTATTTTTATGTAACATAATTTTTTCGTCATCCATGACATAATCTTTGTTAGTGGTATGAATAAGTTGTACAGGTATGTTGTGTTCGAAAGAATGATAAATAAATCCTTTTTTAAGGGCATTGGAAACAGCAGGACGGTGAGGACGGCGAAGTCCTTCTGGATATAAAGACATATTTCGAATGTCATCACTTTTGCGAATTTCTTCTATTTTTTTAAAATTTTCTATAACTTTTTCTTTTGAATTTCCCGATGAAATAAAAATGGTAGCAGATGTAAGGTAACATATACCCCCAAGAATTGGTAGTATTTTTTTCATTTTATTTAGAGCAATAAATTTTGCGGCGTAATGAAGTACATGTTGGTCAATAAAGAAATCGCCAACAGAAACATGGTTTGTCATGTACATAATATTTTTATCATAAATAAGGTCTTTTTTAGAAACTTTATAAACTTGACATTTTGAAATTTTCATACATTGTTTTACAATATCTTGCACTACTTGTTTATTATTTTTTATATCATAATTTAGAATAGTAAAAATGGGATATATAAATGTAATATAAAATAGTATCATAAGACTGTAAACATTTTTTATACCAAAATTTGAATAGTCATAAGTCAACATAGGTTCAACGTCTACCATTTTCTAATAACAGTAATATTTACTAAAGAATACTTAAAATGAAATAATATAAATTACTAAACATTAAAACGCAAATTTATAATAAATATGTATCGAAATAAATATTTATCATAATAAGTAATTTAAAATAACGGATATAGTTATAATATAAGTAAAAAGATAAAGTACAAGTACAAGGATGGAAAATGTATTAAGCCGAATTGATAACAACTATAAAATTCTAAAATTTTCAGGAACTAGGACTGATTTTGCGACATTAATGGATAATAATCCTGGTATTCTTATATTTAAGTTTACAGCGGATTGGTGTGGTCCTTGTAAAAAGATTAAGGATTATTCATATAAGAAGTCGAATGATTTGCCGGATTATATGACAATGATGGAGGTGGACGTGGATGAGTGTTTTGATTTGTATGCTTTTTTGAAACATAAAAAGATGGTGAATGGGATTCCGGTATTTTTGGCGTATGCTAGAGGTGTGAATGAAGGACCAATAGCATCGATAACGGGTGCAAGTTTGCCGGACATAGAAACGTTTTTTGCCGCATGCATGAGCTATAGGTTTAAGGGATAAGGTTCCGGGGATAAAGTTTTAAAGTTTTTCAGTAAAAATATACATATCCGGATACGAACGTTTTGTAAAAACATACTGCGAAAGTTGTATGTGTTTAACTTCAAACATTATCATAGAAGATAGTAAATAGAACTCCCACATTTTATAAAATTTTTCTGTAAAAAATGAAGGATTTGATTTTTGTATGGTATCCCAATTTGCTACAAAATTATTATACCATTGTTGCAATGTTTTTGCATAACTAATGGATAAATTTTGTATATGATGATACATTAATTTACCGCGTACTGCAGATGATAAAACGGTTTCGGTTGTTGGAATAAAACCGCCAGGAAATATATATCTATCAATCCATTTATCAGCTGTTGTATTTTCGTATCCGGTTATATATTTGACTAATTCTGCTCGTGTAATTGTGTGTAATACGAATATACCATTATAGGTAAGAATCTTTTCACAAATTCTAAAAAATTCATCATAGTTTTTTACCCCTACATGCTCAAACATTCCTACGCTTATTATTCTATCATATTTTGTACTCTGATTTGGTAATTCTCTATAATCGCAAAAAACATATTTAAGTTTATCACTTCCGTATGTATCGTTTGCATATTTTATTTGTTCTTTCGAGATTGTAATACCGACAACATTACATTTTGGATATCGTTTAGATATTGCATTCGTTAATCCGCCCCATCCACAGCCAATATCTAAAATGGTCATTTCGGTATCATCTGGAATTTGTAATTTACCAATTAATAAATCTACTTTATTTTGTTGTGCTTCTTCTAGTGTGGTAGTTCCAGGTTTCCAATATGCACATGTATACTGTTTTTGTGTATCTAACATGTGATTATATAAAATATCAGGAATATCGTAGTGTTGTTCAGCGACACGTTTTGATAACTTAATAGATTGTCCATTGTAAAGGTAGTCCATTATTTGTGTTTTAATATCGTTAAAACATATGATAATAATAAGTAGAATTGTATATAAAAGTGTTTTTATAGGCACACCTTTTATTGCTGTAAAAAATAGTTCATTGTAATTATCTAATACATTAACTTTTCGTAAAAATGATACTAAATCTTTACTAATCCATTCACCTTCCATATATGACTCTCCAACAATTAGTGAAAGAGAATCGCCACCTAGAAGCCTTTTATAAAAGTTCGGGTTAACCACAGTAAACTCGTCTTTCGATATACCTATATGTTTCATTACGTGTGCAACAACATCTTCCATGATATGAATACAAATTTAAATCTAGTATAAAATAGGTGTAAATAATATTATAATAATAAAAACGCAAACAGTATAATAAAAATAAGTTGAATAACAATATGAAATATAAAATATAAAATATGAAATATGAAATATAAAATATAAATAAACTAGTATTTTTTCATAATGACGATGTAAGCAAGGAATATACCGAAAAAGTTTTTAGCGAATAAGTCTAAAATATTATAAATAGCATTTTTCAAATTATAAGGTAATAAAGCGGCAATACCATAAATAGACCAAAAGAAGAAGAAATACCAGAATATTTTCAAACCAGTACTGCTTTGTGTTGCATATTTGTAATAAATAATATAATAATAAATCAAAAATGGTATAAACCCCATAAGAACACCAGCCACTGTCGAAAGTATTTTTACTTCACCCATATAACCGAATAGTAACATTAGCCAGTTTAATGTTATAATCTTTGATACAGTATCCATGTTATCTTTTAGTGTTCCGAATAAAGTCATACCGGTAGTATCTATATTATTATTTTTATTTCCCAAATAAATTAAGTAGACCATTAATGTTATTAACATAGTTGGTGTAGTAATTGCCCAGTCTACGTAGCGTTTAGGTGTAATATTTGTAACTTTATTAAAGTTATATACCAACCATATATAAAACATGCCCTCAATAATTTGAACTGCTAATTCTAAATAAACTAAATGGTTTATTATATAATACTGAGGTGGTGTTTTTATCGTAAAAAATAGTGTTATAATCTCTATTATACCTGTGATAATCTGTACTATTACAGATATTCGCAATGTATTATAGAAAATTGCTTTGGTGTCAATAGTCGAAAATGTAGTCATTTTATTTGCTGACTTGATATTATAAGTATATATATTTAAAATATAAATAAGTTAAATATATATTAAAAACTATAAATAAATATATAGAAATAAATTTACTATATTATAGTAATATGTCAAGTATGTCACATATGCATGAAAGTATGGACCTAGATATAAACAATTATGAGTTAACAGATATATTAAATTTATTCAAGTTGCCGGTTATGTTTGACGATAAACATCTTAAACAGGCGAAGGTCACGGTATTACATATGCATCCGGATAAATCAAAATTACCAAAAGAGTATTTTCTATTTTTTACCAAGGCATATAAAATATTATACGAGATATACAAAGTGCGTTTTCCTGATGCTAAAAAATACAAAGAAGACAAGTTTTCATATACTGCGGTAATAGACCGCGAACTAAACCAGAATAAGTCAAAGACGGCACACAATGTAGAAGACCGCGAGTATCATAAGTCGCAGGAAGAGGCATATAAAAAACTTCAAAAGATGGATTCAGAAAAGTTCAATAAATGGTTTAATGAAAAGTTTGACAAGTTTCGTTTACACGACGAAGAACAAGACAATGGGTATGAAGAATGGTTTAGGGGGGTTTCGAAGGATGGCGAAGAAGATAACGAATATGGTGAAATGGGAGGAACATGGGCTGAAAGGAATGCGCAAATAGAGCGAAAGAAGGTGGAGTTGAGGAATAAGATGGCTTTAATACAGCAATCAGAAATACAAACGGCGAATAGTAGTGGTGGCGGTGGAGGGTATTATGGACTAGGACGCGAAGCTCCGCAAGAATATTCTAGCGGATTGTTTAGTTCACTGCAGTACGAGGATTTAAAGAAAGCGCATACTGAGACGGTAATACCGGTAACAGCAGAGGATTATGAGAATAGGCAAAAATACACATCGACAAATGAGATGCAAATGTTTAGAGATATTGAAAGGTCAAAATATAATTATTCAAAGGAGTTTCAGACGACACAGTTAGATAGGGAAACAGCATTACAAGTGGAGCAAGATATGAAAAGGGCGTATAGGTTAGCAAAACAGGATGAGATAGTGAGAGATATAAATAAGAGGTTTAATTCGGAGTTTCATCAGTTGACGAACTGATATGAGATGCATATGTATAGATATCTATTACACATTTGCACATTTAAACACCGAATATTAGATTTTTGTAAATAATAAATGAATATTAAATGAATATTAAATTAAATAATAGTTTAAATAATATATATATATATTCAAATGTATCCTACAATTGTATGTATAGCAAAGAAGGAACATGATTATATTGAAGAATTTATAAAATACCATTTAGCGTTAGGTTTTAAATATATATTTTTATATGATAATGAAGATAGGCCTACGTATAACATACTACTTCATAAATATAGATATAATATAAAATTTATACATTTACCGTTTAATAATTATAATAAACCAGTTCAATATGTAGCATTAGACCATTTTGTAAAAAATTATTTATTCAAAACTAATATAACTCACGTAGCACATATCGATATTGACGAGTTTATTGTTTTAAAAAAACATGAAAATATTTGTGACTTTATCAATGAATATATAGTAGGCAACTGTCAAGGTATCGGTATGAATTGGAGATTTTTTGGTTCATCTGGAAAAACCGAAAAAACAAATGAACCTAATACTATTCGTTTTACCATGTGTGAAGAAAAAGGTAATATGCATATAAAAACTTTATTTAAAAAGGATAATTTTATATGTTTTAATGAATGTCACAGTGTAAAATTTTCAAACGGATATACCAAGTCAACAAATAATACTATTATCGATGGTCCATTTAATAATAATATTGATTTTGGTGTTATTCAGTTAAATCATTATAAATGTAAAACATTGCCCGAATATAAATATATTCGAACAAGACAAAGAGCAGATGTTAAAGGAAATACAAATGAAAATGTAGATGAAGATTTTAAAGCATATGATATTAATGAAGTTGAAGATTTACACGCATACAATTTTTATAAAAAAGTAGACAACTGATATGTTAAAGGGTGTAAAAACATGAGATGTAACAGATGCGTGAGATTAATCGAAATTCACTCAGTAAATCAAAACTCTAAAATAACAAAATATACTAAGTATATTCAAAAAATATACTTAGTATATTAAAAATATATTCTAGGTAATTATTATACGATATAATATAATAAAATGAAAATTTCAAAACAGCAGATATTAATGATTTTATTACTTTTAATTATAGGGTATGTATATTCTATGTATTCAGGTAAATTAAACGATGATACAGAGAAAGAGGAGCGTGATTTAATTCAAAAGTTTTTAGCGAATGATGTGAATAAGATGGACCGCAAGAAGCCGTTTTTGTGGATACCTGTTGAGTACGATGTGAATGAGAGACAGTGGTTAAATTTCGGTTCAAGGAATACGACAAATTTGAATCAGCCTTATTTATATTTAACATTAAGGAGTATAATAGATAAGTGCGGAGATTCATTTAATATATGTATTATAGACGACAATGTATTTAACAAGTTAATACCAAACTGGACAATACGTGTTAACCATTTAACAGAACCTCTACGATGTCATATGAGAGAGTTGGCGATGGCGCAGTTGTTAAATAAGTACGGAGGTATGCGTCTACCACCGTCATTTGTATGTTTCGAGGATTTGATAACATTGTATGAGCTTGGAGTAAATAGAGAAACGGCGTCAGGTGGTGGTGTATTTGTGGCGGAGATGGTGTCAAAGAGTATAACATCATCCACGATTACATTTGCACCATGTTCTAAAATAATGGGATGCCGCAAAGATAGCGAAGTGATGAGAAAATATATAGAATATTTAGAGATTTTGGTATCGAAAGATTATACCGATGAGATGGAGTTTGAAGGTAAGATAAGCAAATGGTTTTTTAACAATGTATCAAGTGGAGCCGTAAATATAATAAAGCCTGAGTTATTTGGTGCAAAGAAGAGCGATGACTCACCTGTAGTTATAGAGAACTTGATGAGCGATACAAATATGGAACTCTCGAAGGAGAGTTTTGGACTGTATATACCTTCTGCCGAGTTAATAAAGAGGCGACACTATGGGTGGTTTGTGAGAATGTCACCGACGCAAGTGTTACAATCGAATACTCAAATAGCGAAGTATTTATTGGCGATGAATTAAATAGTATAGTTGTAGTAGTAAAAATATATAATAAATAAAATATAGATATTTCGTATATAAAGTATAATTCATTTATAATTTATATATAAAAATGAAAAACTGGGTTCCTAAAAAAAATATTGATACAGATTTGGTAAATAAGTTACTTGAAAAGTCATTAGAAAGTAATCATTTTACAAATAATGGTCCTAATGTTAAGTTATTAGAGTTATTTATAAAAGATAAATTTAAAGTGGATGAAGATAAATGTGTTATAGTAGTAACAAATGGAGCTTTAGCTCTTCATTCAATAACGTCGGGAATACAATTTACTGAAAATAATAAGATAACATGGGCAACGCAGTCTTTTACATTTCCACCATCAGCGCAATCAAATTTATCAAATGTAGAAATAATAGACATAGATAGAGATGGAGGTATTGACCTAGAGCTAGTTGATAATAGTATTAATAGTATTAATAGTATTAATGGTATTAATGGTATTATTGTTACAAATATATTTGGTAATGTTGTTGATATAGATAAATATGTTGAATGGGCGAAACTAAATAACAAGTTTTTAATATTTGATAATGCAGCAACAGCGTATACATTTTATAAAGGTAAAAACTGTGTAAACTATGGGAATGGTTGTATAATAAGTTTTCATCATACGAAACCGTTTGGGTTTGGGGAAGGTGGTGCAATAATAGTAGATAAAAAATATGAAAATGCGATAAGGTGTTTAAATAATTTTGGAATAGGTTTAACAGATGAGTACTGGGTAAAAGAGGGTAATAATAATAAAATGTCGGATATATCAGCTGTATATATATTACAATTTTTAATGAATAATTTTGATAAAATTGTTAGTCATCATAATGAATTATATAAATATGTAAATGAAAAGTTAAAAAAAATAAAAGAACAAGAAAGTAGTGAATTAAAATGGAAACTATTCCCATCTTTTCATTACAACGACATAATAGTACCATCATGTTTATCTATACTATTTGACAATTATGATGATAACATTAGATTAAAATTATTAGAAAATGATATATATTGTAGGAAGTATTATTATCCATTGAAAAATACAAAAGTTGCTTGTGAGATTTTTGATAGTATATTATGTATAACTTTTACTACAGAAACGACAAAAGAAGATATTGATATGATATTCGAGTTAGTCAAACAATATTAGATAATATATTAACTAATATATTAAATAATATATTATGGAAACTCCTAGAATTTTAGTTTTACTTAATTGTTTTTTTAATACAGATTTTATCGAAAAAACGGTTGTCTCTATTTTGGAAACAAAATATCCTTGCGATATAGTATTTTTAGAAAACCCCAGTAAATATAGTAATGATATTAAAGAATTAGCAAAAAAATATAATATATACAAACATTTTATATGTAATGATAACATAGATGGTAATGTTTTTCATTTATTTTGTAACCTACATAGTAATATTATAGAAAAATATATATATATAGCTATGTCAGAAGCAGACGTAGTTTTAGATAAAGAGTCTCTACATGAAGCTATTGAAATTTTAAACTATTCTAATAAAAAAATTGAAATATTATCAATAGACATATTATTGGACTATAAAAAATACTATAACTTACCATTAGATAATTGGGTTCCAAAACCAATAAATGTAAATGGATATATCGTAGGTTCAACTGGTTTTCAGTTTATAATATTTAAAAATTATGTATTAAATGAATTTATTAAGTCATTGAATAAAAAAGAACTAGTTAGTCCTGTTGCTTTAGGTGTTAGTAATTTTCATATGATGTCAGATTCAAATTTAACACTATTTATAGAAAAAAGAAAAAGACTATGGGTTAGAACAATAAAAAATAAATTAGACCATATTGGGTGGGAAAAATATATTTTTAATAATGATGAATATGTTAAAGAGAAAGAAAACAACATAGTCGAAAAAAAAATAAGGGACAATATAGACTTAACATTATATACATTAAAAGAGATAATATAGTATAGTAAAAAACACTATTTTTTATATACAATAAATTCATTTGAATATTTTAATCCGTAAGTGTTATTATATCCAACGGAAGTATCATCTAATGTATTTTTTGGAGAACCAATAATTTCATATTTACTTGTATCAATATTTTTCATAATTTCATCCACGGCGGGTTTAACTTCTGGACTATATTTGTAGTCATTATAGTCATCAAAAACAATATACCCACCACTATTAACAAAACCATTATAATTTTTCCAGTCGTTTATTACACCATTATAGTCGTGTGCCCCATCTATAAATAATATATCTACTTTTATATCATTTTTTTTTAA
>Ga0315293_10003131_pt1 | contig 15935 bp, 12 predicted proteins | sample YL17G13_20_MG_FD_203071 | JGI IMG/M metagenome (GOLD analysis project Ga0315293, IMG submission 203071) | Sediment microbial communities from Yellowstone Lake, YNP, Wyoming, USA - YL17G13_20 | ecosystem: Environmental > Aquatic > Freshwater > Lake > Sediment | place: USA: Wyoming | collected...
TGTTACCGTCGCCGACGGAGACGAAGACCGCGTCCGGGGCGATCCAGCGCACGGGCGAAGGACCGGATCCGGTCCCTCGGCCACTCGAGAGGTCGTCCCGATCCTTCGCCCCTACAGCCAGACCTAACTGTTCACAGATTTCGAAGGCGGCCGTCTTCTTGCCCTCGGCCGTAAACGGGTTGTAACCGGTATTGCGGCAATACCACCCCAGGGCACCGGCAGCCTCGACCGCCAGGTCGAAGGCTTGGTCGTAGGTACCGTCGACCAGGAAGACCTGCGCCCCGAAGACCAGCAGCTGGGCGACCTTGGCCGGCGGCGCCCTCCGCGGCGCCAGGATGACCGCCGGTTGTGCCGCGGCCGCCGCCATCCCAGCCAGGGCCGCGCCGGCATTGCCGGTGGACGCCGTCACGACCGTCCCGGCGCCGATCTCCTGCGCTCGCGCCACCACGACGGCGCTGGCGCGGTCCTTGAACGAGGCCGTCGGGTTGCGCCCGTCGTCCTTGATCCACAGCTGGCGCAAGCCCAACTTCGCCGCCAGCCGCGCCGGTGTGAAGAGCGGAGTCCACCCGACGGCCCACAGAGGCGTCCCCTGGTGGCCGGGCTTCAAGACAGGAAGCAGCGGCAGGTAGCGCCAGATGGAAGGTTCGCCCGAGGCGGCGATCGCCTCGGGGGACGATGTCGCACGGATTTGATCTATATCGAGCACGACATCAAGGTTGGCGCCATCATCGGGACAAGTGTAGAAGACATCGGCTGGAGGAAATTCCCTGCCACACCGATGGCAGCGATAGCCGAGGTACGCGGTCATGATCTCGTTCGATCCTGAGGTGACAAGCCCGGCCTCACCCCCCGCCCCTTGCGCAGCAGCCCCACGGGCCTCTCCACCGACGGCCGACCTGCCAGGAGGGCCCACTTGGCGGAGAGGGGCTGGAGAATTCAGGAGCTCCGGTTTGGGCATTCGCCTATTCCTTCTCGAACGGCGTCCCAAGGGCGGCCGGGGGCGAAGCGCGCAGTGAACGTAACACGCGGACGATAAACAAGCGGGTCGAGTCCGGCAGCGCCGCCAGCGTCCGCTCCACCCACTCGGTGTTGCCGATGTTGACCAGGAGCAGCGCCAGGATCATCAGCGGAAACGGCGCCACTTGCAGCACCTGTGATGGAACGCCGGGCAAACTGGGTTGAAGCACGAGGCCGAGCCACTGGAGGAATACGAACAGGTAAGCGCCAAAGGCCGCCCGAATAGGATTCCATCCCCCGAAGATCGTAATCGCCAGGGCGATCCAGCCATATCCGTCGAGCCCAGAGATCGTGCCTTTCCAGCCGGCTTTGACGCTGAGGGAGAACGCCGGCCCGGCTAGGCCGACCAGAGCGCCACCGACCATGGCGTACAAGTAACGCATTCGATTGACACGCAGGCCGCGAACATAGGCCGCCGCCGGCCTTTCACCTACACTTATCAGCGAGAGTCCCGGCCGGGTACGGAAGATCCAAGCCCAGGTAGCGAAGATCAATACGAAACTCAAGTATGTCAGTAGGTCCTGGCGAAAGAACAGTGGGCCAAGGACCGGAATACCATCCAGCAGCGGAATGGCCAGGGCGGGCAGCCGGGGGCCCGAAAGCCCCATGAAGGGATTTCCCAGAAAGTAGGCGAGGTCGCGGCCCATCAACGTCAGCACGAAGCCGACCGCCACTTGCGACTGTTTCAACGATATGCCGAAGCCGGCGACGACCAGGGCCACCACCGCGCCGACGAGCATCCCGGTGAGGAAACCGAGCAGCAGGCTTCCCGTCGTGACCGCCACGCCGAACGAAGCCATCGCCGCCAGCAGGATCGTCCCGTTGACCGACAGATTGATGACGCCCGACCGCTCAGTGAGGGTCTCGCCGAGTGTGGCAAAAACGATCGGCGCGGCGGCCGCCAGAACCCCGGCCAGGCCGATGAGCAACGCCTCGGAGCTCACTCGCCCACCCTCACTCGCGGCCGGCGCAGCCGTCGCCGCACGCCTTCCATCCCCAGGACAAAGAGCACAAGCGCTCCTTGCAATACCCCAGCCAGCGAAGAATCGAGTTTGAGAACGATCGGCAGTTGAATCGAGCCGATGTTCAGGGCGGCGAAGAAGAAGGCGACGAGGGGCATCCACGTGGGCTGGTAGTTGACCAGCATGGCTACCATCAAACCGAGATAACCGTAGCCGCTGGAGATCGCCGGAATCAGCCTGTGATAGACGGCCGTTACCTGCACGGCGCCGGCCGCGCCTCCGAGGCCGCCGCACAAGACGAAGGCGAGCAGCATGTAGCGCACCGTCGGAATCCCCAGCACGAAGGCCGCCCGCGGATTCTTGCCGACCGCTTTGAGGCGCAGCCCGAAATAGGTGCCCTGAAGAAGAAAGAAGACCAGGGCGAATCCGCCGACCGCCAGCAGGACCGCCCACGGGCTCAGCCGCAGGCCGGCCAGAGCCGGCAGCGAGAGGGAGTCGGGGAAGGGCTCGGTGCCGCTCATCGATGCGACACCCGGCCGGCCCCACGGACCGAAGATCAGCCACACGCTGAGTGCTACGGCGACGAAATTGAGCCCCAGGCCGCCGAAGATCTCGTTAACTCCCCCATAAGCCTTCAGCAGGCCGGCGAGCAGGGCCCACAGCGCACCCCCGAGAATCCCCGCCAGCAGACCGGCGGCAATGGCAACGGCGGGCGGCAGCCCGCTGTCCATCGTCAGGCGCAGCGCACCCGTGGTGAAGATGGCACCGAGCGTGATCTGCCCCTCGATCCCGATGTTCCACAACCCGGCGGCGAAGGTCACCAGGAGGCCCGAAGTCGCCAGGACCAGAGGCACCCAGGCAACCAGCACATCGGTGATCTTCTTGACGGACCCCAGCGAGCCAACGACGATCTGTCGGTAGGCCTCCAGCGGAGGCGCACCGGCGACCAGCAGGATGCCCGTCGTGAACAGCAGCGCCAGCAGGACGGCGCCCAGACGCAGGGCGACGCCCGAGACACCCACGCCCGGCCTCACGGCGCGCCCTCCGGCCAACCTTTCCCACCGATCAACTGGCCCAGCTCGTCGACCGTCGTGCTACGGGCCGGTAAGGAAGGCGAGACTCGGCCGCCGAAGAAGACGTGGATTCGGTCGCTGTAGTGCCGCACTTCATCCAGATCGGACGAGACGAAGATGATGGCCGTCCCTTGCCGGCAGCGCTCCTTAAGTTTGTCCCAAATCCAGACCACCGACTCGATATCCAGCCCGCGTGTCGGATGCTCCAACAAGAGCAGCGCCAGGTTATCCCGCAGCAATGCCAGCAGCGTCCGCTGCTGGTTTCCACCGGAGAGGTCCTCGACAGGGCTTTGCGGGGTGCCCTTGATATGGAAGGCATCGATCTGAGTTCCGGCGCGCGACTGCGCCGCCTCACGTTGGATCATGACCCCGGACGGGGGTTGGGTCAGGGCGAAATGCTCGGTCAGGTCGAGCCCTGGGATCAGCCCCTCCTCCAGGCGCGCCGCCGGCATGAAGCCGACCCCACGCTGAAGGAATCCATGATACGAGCGACCGAGGACGTTTTCCCCGGCCAGGCGAATGCGTCCATGCACGGGTCGGATCAGGCCGGCGCACGCCCGCAGGAGGAGCTGCTGTCCGCTGCCTTCCATGCCGGCCAGGCCGATGACCTCTTGCCGCGCGACGTGCAGACTGACCGGCCCGACGGTCATGCGCCGGTCTTCCACAATGACATCGTCAAGCTCCAACACACGCTCGCCGGGAGGCGTCTCCAGCCGCGAACCCAGGCTGATCACCCGGCCGAACATCATCCCGACCAGCCGATCTGTGCTGTAGGGTGGCACGGCCTCGCCCACCAGCCGGCCGCGCCGCAACACGGCGACACGATGACACAGGCTCTCGACCTCTTCCAGCTTGTGGGAGACGAAGATGATCGTTCGCCCCTCCTCGCTCACCTTGCGCAGCGAGGCGAACAAGGCCTCTTTTTGCAGGGCGCTGATGCCGGTGGTCGGTTCGTCGAGGATCAGGACCCGAGCCCCCAGCCAAAGCAGCCGCAGCAGCTCGAGTTGTTGCCGTTCGCCCACGGTGAGAGCCTCGACGTAGGCGTCGGGGTCGAGCGAGAAGCCGAAGCGAAGGCTCAGATCGCTCAGTGCCGCGCGCGCCTGGCCGCGACGGGGTCGGAGGCCGCCGTCCTTGCCCAACAGGAAGTTGTCGATCACGCGCATCGGCGGCACGTCGAGAGGGTCTTGATGCAGCATCCCGATTCCCAGGCGTCCGGTATCCTGCGGAGAGTCGATCTGAGCCAGCCGATCGTCAAGCCAGATCTCCCCGCTGTCGGCCTTCTGGAAGCCGGAGAGGATTTTCATCAGGGTGCTCTTGCCGGCGCCGTTTTCCCCGAGGATTCCTTGGATCGAACCGGCGGGGATCGTCAGGCTGATGCCATCGTTGGCATGCACCGGTCCGAACGACTTGTGGATTTGACGCAGGTCGACGCGCATGGGAAGAGTAGGACGAGGGGGGAAGCGGACTTCCCCCCTCGTGGGTGCTCCTCGTTACTCGGAGACGCTCTGGCCTTCCATCCCCTCCAGAAGCTGGGGCAGGTACCAGATCTGCTGGCCGGTGGCGACCTCACCATCGGCGAGATACGCCGTCCCGTCCTGCAGGTTGATGGGTCCGGTCCACAGGTTCAGGCCGCCGGCCAGGGCGGCGATGAACTCGCCCAGCGAAGCGGCCGAGGCCTCCGCCAGCGCATCCCCAGCGACGAAACCGACCGCGCTGGTGTCCGGATTGTTGATGTCGCTCCAATCCGGTCCGTTCCACTGGAAGACGGACGGGAACGAGCCGTCTATAGCAGCGTTGATCAACTCGAGGTAGGCCGGGCCCCAGTTGAAGTACGGGACGCCCAGACAGACCGCCGAGCCTTCCTCGCAGGCGCCGATGTAGTCGTAAGGGATGGCCCACACCGGCTTGTCGGCCGTCGAGAGCTTGCCGGCCTCGACCAGCGCCTCGGTCGTGTCGATGCCCGACAGGACCACGTCGTAGCCGCTCTTGTAGAAGTCGTCGGCCACCTGCGTCGGGTCCGAAGTGAAGCCGGGGATGTTGAACCAGAAGCCAATCCAGGTGACCTTGAACCCCAGATCGGCGGCGGCGTTGCCCAAGACCTCTGTCCAGCAGTATTCGGCGCCGAGGTAGGCGGAGGCGGCCAGGCGGCGCGTCTCATCGTTGATGAGCGGGCCGAGGTAGCCGATCTTTCCGGTCTGAGTCGTCAGGGCGGCGGCGCAGCCGGCGATCATCTTGCCGTACTCCATCCGGCCCATGACGTTACTCATGTTCGGGATCGCGGTGTAGGCCTCACCCTCCTGCCACACCTGATCGCCGGAAGCCATGATCACGGCGATCTCGGGATGGGCCTCGGCGAAGGTCGTCGAGGCGTCCTTCATGTCATCCGAGTTGAAGATGACCAGTTGGGCGCCTTGGGCGACCAGGTCTTCCGCCAGCTGATCCGGCGTCGTCCCGGGGCGGTCGGCGGGGTTGACCTTATCGAGGTAGACCATTTCGGCGCCAGAGTTGGCGGCGACGTATTCGCCGGCCTCGAAGTGCGCCTGACTCCAGCCGTGGTCGTTGTACGGGCCGACGAGCAGCATACCGAAGACAAACGGCTCCTCGGCCGTTGGCTCGGGCGGGGGCGTATCAGTGGGGGCCATGGCTTCGGTGGCCGCAGCAACCGGCGCTTCGGTCGGAGCCGCGGTCGGCGTGCCGCAAGCCGATGCCAGCAGCGAGATCGCGGCCAGCATGCCAAGCAACGTCCATAGTCGTCGTGCAGTCATCTTGCTCCTCCTTGAGCTAAGACCTTGCTGGGTCAGATCGTCCGAACGCGTGCGGTCGGGCATTTGCTCCTGCGCTCCACCTCCTCTCTGCGCTCGCACCTTAGGGCTCGATCCACGTGCCCGTCGTTCCCGCCAATGCCTTGCCAATGTTCTCGGCGTTGGTGATCAGCGCCTGCTTCCCACCGCGCTCGAGGAAGGCGATGATGGCATCGATCTTCGGCCCCATGCTGCCCTTGGCGAAATGGCCCTCCGCTTGATAGCGCCGGGCCTGTTCCAGATTGATTCGATCGAGCCACTGCTGGTTCGGCTTATTATAATGCAACGCCACCTTTTCGACGGCGGTCGAAATGAGGAAAAGGTCCGCGCCGATCATCGAGGCCAGCAGCGACGAGCCAAAATCCTTGTCGATCACGGCCTCCACGCCGACCAGGTTGCCCTTCTCATCTTCCACCACCGGAATGCCGCCGCCGCCCACCCCGACCACGACGAACCCAGCCCGAATAAGTGCGCGGATGGCATCCGCCTCGACGATGCGCTTGGGCTGGGGCGAAGCGACCACGCGCCGCCAACCGCGCCCGGCATCCTCCACGACGGTCCAGTTTTCCTTCTTCGCGCGTTCCTTGGCCATGGCCTCGACCATGAAGGAGCCGATGGGTTTGGAGGGTTTGGAGAAGGCCGGGTCGCTGCGATCCACCAGCGTCTGCGTGACCACCGAGGCCGCCTGCTTGCGCATGCCGCGGCGCAGGAACTCGTTGTAGAGCGCCTGCTGGAACATGTAGCCGATCGCCCCCTGGCTGTCGGCGCCGCAATAGTCCAGCGGCACCTCGTGCAGTTCGTGGCGCGAGAGTTCTGATCGGCGCAGGATGAAGCCCACCTGCGGTCCGTTGCCGTGGGTGACGACAACTTCCCAGCCCTCGGCAATCATGTCGACGATGTGGCGCATCGATTCCTGCGCCGCGGCGATCTGATCGGGAATGGTCTTGTGGGCCTCGTCCTTGATCAGGGAATTGCCCCCCACCGCGACGACGGCCACTTTCTTCTGGCTCATCCTCTGGCTCCTTCCAGACTAGCGCAGGGTGAGGGCCATGACGGCCTTCTGCGCATGCATGCGGTTCTCGGCCTCGTCGTAGACCACCGACTGCGGGCCGTCCATCACGGCATCCGTGACCTCGCTGTTGCGGTCGGCGGGCAGCGGGTGCATATAGATGGCATCCGGCTTGGCGAGCGCCATCTTCTTCTCGTCGGTGATCCAGCTCGAGTACTTCTTGATAATGCGTGCGCCTTCCTCTGCCTCCGGCGTGTGCACCATGGCGCCCCAGGATTTGGCGTAGACGATATCCGCATCCTTGAAAGCGGCGCTCATATCCTCCACCACTTCGAAGCCGGTGCCGAAACGGCGCGCCTGCTCACGTGCCTGCTCCATCACCTCCGGCATCAGGCGGAACTCCGGCGGGTGCGCCAGCACCACATCCATCCCGAAGCGCGGCATCTGCAAGACGAGCGACTGCGGCACCGACATCGGCTTCTGATACGAGGCGGCATAAGCCCACGAGACGACCATCTTCTTGCGCCGAAGGTCGCGGCCCTTCTTTTCGATGATGGTCATGAGGTCCGCCAGAATCTGGAACGGGTGGTAGACCTCGCACTGCATGTTGAGCACCGGCACGCGCGAGGCGCGCGCCACGGCATTCAAGTAGCCGTTGCCTACCCCCCAATCCACATGGCGGATGGCAATGCCGTCGAAGTAGCGGCCAAAGATCTCGCCGATCTCCTTGGGCGTATCGCCGTGAGCGATCTGGGTCGTCGTGCTCTCGATGAACGCCGCGTGCCCGCCGAGCTGCGCCATCCCGGCTTCGAACGAGCCGCGCGTGCGCGTGCTCGAGAAGAAGAAGAGCATGGCCAGCACTTTGTCGCGCAGCAGGGCGTGCGGTTCGCCCAGCGCCCGCTTGCGCTTGAGGTCGAAGGCCACCTCCAGCACGCTTTCGACCTCTTCCTTGCTGAAGTCGAGGTCGCCGATCAGGTCACGACCGCGAAGGTCCGTTTGCATCGCATTCTCTCCTAACTTACTCGACGGCGCCCAGCACCAGCGCCAAGAGCGCCATGCGCACGACCACGCCGTTGAAGGCTTCCTGCCAGTAGCGCGACCAGCGGGTGATATCGACATCCGGCGGGATTTCATCCATCCGCGGCAGCGAATGCAGGAGGATCGCGTCGCCCTTGGCTTTGCCCGCCAGAAGTTCGCGCGTGATTTTGTAGTTAGCCGGCGTCAGGCCCACCTCGCCCTTGCGTTCATCGCGCGACTTGGTGTAGTCGGGCTGGACCACGGGCTCGACCAGGATGACATCCGCCTGGGCGATGGCCTTCTCGACATGGTCGGCCTCGGCGAAATTCAGGCTGTACTGCGTGAGCTCAGCTTTGAACTCGGCCGTCAGGCCCATCTCGGGCGGGCTCACGAATGTGATCGGGCAGTCGAATTGGGTCAGGGCGTAGGCGAGCGAGTGCATGGTGCGCATCCGCATGTCGCCCACCGCCACCCACTTGAGCCCGTCGATGCGCCCCTTTTCGCTGAGCACGGTGTACAAGTCGGTGAGGATCTGAGTGGGATGCTCGCCCCAGCCGTCGCCGCCGTTGATCACGGGAATGGAGGCCCACTTGGCTGCCTCATGCGGCGCGCCCTGCTGGAAGTGGCGCATGACAATCACGTCACCGTAGAACTCCAGCATCTTGACCGTATCCTTGATCGACTCCTGATAGAAGTCGCCGGCGCGGGTCATCTTGGCATCCGTGAATCCGGTCACGTGCCCGCCCAGCCGGTGCATGGCCGCTTCGTGCGCCAGGCGCGTGCGCGTGCTGGGCTGATAGAACGCCGTCACCAGCGTTTTCGCCTTGAGCATGTCGCTGTTGCGGCGATCGCGGGCGATCGGCTCGAGATCTTTGGCCACCTGGAACACGCGAAAGAACTCCTCGCGTTCGAAATCCTTCAGAGAGAGAATGTCTCGTCCCATGAAACTGCGCATTGCCTTATCCTCCAGAAATAGTCACGATGATGCTGCCGATGGTGATAGGGGCTCCCCTCGCGGGCCGTCAACTGCAGAGGTTCAACCTCTTCCGCGGCCGTTGCCGCTCCGCGCACTCCGCTCGCCGCCGACGCGACGCACGACATGGAAGCGGAAGTAGCCGGGCACAAAGTAGCTGTTCGAATAATCCACCACCCGCCCGCCATCGGCCGTCAGGCAGGCCTCCAGCTTGAGCAAGACCGCGCCGCGCGCCAGGTCCAACAGGTCGCGCAGGCGACGATCGGCCAACACCGCTGTGATGTGGGTCAGCGAATGAGAAAGATCGGGCGCATCGCGCGAGCGCAGCAGGTCTAGCACCGACCCGGAGAACTCTTTCAGGTCGCCGGCGCGCAGGAATTCGAGCGGCACTACGTCTTCGAGATAGGCGATCGGGACTCGCTCCTCGAGGATGACCCGCGCGATGGACCAGACCCGATCGCCCTGCGGGCGCTGCATGCATTGGCATTCACCGGCACCGATCAACCGTTGCTCGACGCGCACCTCGCCCATTTCCATATGTAGCCCAAGGCGCCGTCCGAGCGTGTCCAGGCTCTCCAGCACCTCCAGACCGTTCTCGATGACGGCGTGTCCGTCGCCGACGAAAGTGCCGATTCCCTGGCGCCGCACCAGGCGCCCTTGCTGGGCCAGCGAGCGCATCGCCTCGCGCAACGTGGCCCGCGAGATGCCCATACGCTGCGCCAGCACCGGTTCGGGAGGCAGTTGCTCGCCGGCGGTCATGCGCGACACACGCCTTATCAGCGCGTCTTCCGCGCGCTGGTAGAGCGGCCGCGGATCTGGGCGAACCTTCCTTTGGCGCAGCATCGCGCGACCCGCGTTCTCCGGCCGGGGGGGCATGGTCTACGGCTCCACAACCGGCACGAAAGCGCCCTTCTCGACATCCACCAGGCCGAGGTCGGTGAGGCGCAACTCGGGAAGGACGGCCAGCCCCAGCAGGCTGAGCTGCATGTTCGCGTTGTTGAGGGAGCAGCCGCACGCACGATAGGCCTCGAGCACCCGGCCGGCAGCCGAGGCCACGCTGCCGGCGTTTTGGTTCGACATCAACCCGCCCACAGGCAGTTCGACCATCGCCAAGACGCAGCCCTCGCGCACCACCAGCATGCCCCCGCCGGCGCCGGCCAGCGCGTTGGCCGCCGTCGCCATGTCGGCCTCGTCCGTTCCAACCACGAGGAGATTGTGCGAATCGTGGGCCACAGTGGAGGCCACGGCGCAGCGCGGGCCAAATCCAAAGCCCGAGACAAATGCAGTTTGCACGCGGCCGGACCGGTGATGACGATCAATGACGGCCACCTTGGCCACATCCTGCTGGAGGTCGATTTGGGCGCCGGAGGCCCGCACCGGCAGTGAGCGCTTCAGCCAGCGGGTGGGCGCCTGGTTTTCGACGACGCCGATCACGTTGGCCAGTGTGGTGGGGTTGCCGCGGGAGGTTACAAGGAAATCCTGTGCGATAAGCGCCCGCGGAAGGTGGACGGAATTGCCAAACTCGGCAGGCACACCGTGCGCCTCGAGCGCCACGCTCCAAGTGCCCTCTTCGGCCAGCACAACGCCGGCGGCGATGGTTACCTCCACCTGCATCGCCTCGAGCGTCTCGACCAACAGCACATCCGCCCGTCGCCCGGGCGCGAGCAACCCGATCTCGTGTGATAGGCCAAAGTGCTCGGCCGGGTTCAGCGTCGCCATTTGGATGGCCGCCATGGGGCTGAGCCCGCGCGCGATGGCATGGCGCACCACGCGATCCATGTGGCCTTCCTCGACCAGCGTTTCCGCGTGCGAGTCATCCGTCACCAGCACCAAACGCCGCGGATCGAGGCCGGCCTCGGTCACCGCTCGTACCTGGGCGGCGACGTCGTGCCACGCCGATCCGTAGCGCAACATGGCGCGCATCCCTTGGCGCACGCGTGCGATCGCATCCTCGAGGCGGGTGCCCTCGTGGTCGTCATCGATACCGCCGGCTGCGTAGGCGTGGAACGGGTGCCCCAGGTCGAGCGATGGGTAATGTCCGCTCACGACCTTGCCCAGACGACGCGCCGCCTCGATCTCCTCCACCATCTTGCCGCTGTTGGCCACCACGCCGGCATAATCCATGACTTCGCCAAGGCCGATGACTCCCGGCCAGGTCAATGCCTCGGCGACCTCCTGGGGGGAAAGCGCGGCGCCGGGCGTCTCCAGCCCGGGCGCCGAGGGCACACACGAGGGCACTTCCACCCACAACGCGATCGGCTGACGAGCCGCTTCGTCGAGCATTAGGCGAATACCGCGCAGGCCGAACACGTTGGCGATCTCATGCGGATCGATGATTGCGCCCGTCGTGCCATGGGGCACAACGGCGCGCACGAATTCGGTGACCGTGAGCATGCTGGATTCCACATGCACATGCCCATCGATGAGGCCGGGCACCAGGAACCGGCCGTGCGCTTCGATCACCCGGGTCGCGGGCCCGATGCAATGACGTGCATCCTCGCCGATGAATGCAATCCGCCCCGCCACAACAGCCAGGTCGGTTCGCGGAATCACCTCGCCCGATTGAACTGCCACCCACTGCCCCTGGCGGATCACCAGGTCGGCCGGACGGCGGCCCATGGCGCAGTCGACCAAAGCGCGACGCACATCTGGCGGGAGGCTTTGGGACATCGTCTCTCCTCAGCCCATCAAGTCTGCCGCGATGCGATTGTGCTGCTCGACAAGGACGGGGACCTCCGCCGTCTGCAGTACACGGTCTTTCACGATGCAACGGCCGTGGACGTACAGGTGGTCGACCGGCTGGGGCGCGCAAAAAACGAGCGCCGCCACCGGGTCGTGCAGGCTCCCGGCGTACGGCAAGCTGCGCATGTCGAAGGCGGCGAAGTCGGCGCATCGGCCGGGCGTGAGCGCGCCGATGTCGTCACGCCCAAGCACGGACGCTCCTCCGCGTGTGGCTAGTTCAAGCGCCTGGCGCCCTGTGAGCAAGGCGCGCGGTTCGGGCTCCAAGGCAGCGGCGAGCCGATCGAGCAGCATGGCCTGGCGCGCCTCGGCCAGCATGTGCGACCCGTCATTGCTCGCTGAGCCATCCACACCCAACCCCACCGGGACCCTGCGCTGAATGTACTGCCGCACGGGGGCAATGCCCGCAGCCAGACGCATGTTGGAGGAAGGACAGTGGGCGACGCCCGTCCCCGTTGCGGCGAGCCGCCCCACCTCGTTCGAGTCGATATGCACGCCGTGCGCATACCAGACATCCTCACCGACCCACCCCAGATCCTCCGCCAGGCTCACCGGCCGCCGGCCGAAGCGCTCCAGGCAGAACCGCACCTCATCCTTCGTCTCGGCAAGGTGTGTGTGCAGCCGCACCGCGTAGCTGCGCGCCAGCTCGGCGGCTTCCCGCATCAACTCCTCGCTGACCGAGAAGGGCGAGCACGGCGCCACCACCACACGCAGCATCGCGCCGGGCCGCGGATCGTGGTAGGCCTCAATCAGGCGCCGTGTGTCGCGCAGGATGTCTTCCTCGCGCTCCACGACCTGATCCGGCGGCAGCCCGCCCTTGGATTCCCCAAGGCTCATCGAGCCGCGCGAGGCATGGAAGCGCATCCCGATATCTCGGGCAGCCTCAATCTCGTCATCCAGCCGCACGCCATTCGGGAATATATAGAGGTGATCGGAAGTGGTCGTGCATCCTGAAAGAGCCAGCTCGGCCAGCCCCACCTGAGTGGAAATGCGGATGGCCTGTGGCGTCATGCGGGCCCAGATCGGATACAGCCTCGTCAGCCAGTGAAACAGGTCTGCATCCTGTGCGGCGGGCACGGCGCGTGTCAGGGTTTGGTAGAGGTGGTGGTGGGTGTTGACCATGCCCGGGATAACGACGTGGCCCGTCAGGTCGAGCACGATGTCTGCCGCTTGCGGAAGCGCGGTACTCAGCCCGACCTGCTCGATCCAACCATCACGGGCAAAAAAGCCGCCGTCGAGGATCTCCTCGCGGCGGTCATTCATCGTCACCAGCACTTTGGCGTGGCGGGCAAGCAGCGTGGGCATCGATCCTCTCCACAGCCCCTGGAGGCTTCACTTCGGGTGTGCCCTATTGTCTGACATCTTACAATAAAACCACCGGATTGCCAACTCCCATCTCCTCCACCAGGTCGCGCGGCTGTGACCTCTGCCCGCCAGGCATGCGGCAGGTTAGAATCATTCCGGCTCCGCGTGCGCGTCTTTGTGGGCCCTCGACCGCCCCGAACTCGCGGTGCGGACGAGGCTAGTGAGGTGCCGATGCTTATCATTCTAGTTGGCTTCGCGTTCTGGAGCGCCGTCCTCATCGGCCTCGGCACTCTGCCGCGGGCCTGGCTTGGGCGCCCTCTCTCCGACCTGACCGACCTGCCCATCGCTTTCTGGATCGGGTGGGCCCTGGCCATACTCCTCCTGCAGCTCGTCAACTTCGTTTTGCCAATCCGCCCGTGGGGGGCGGTGTTGGTCATTGCTCTGGGGGTGCTTGGGCTTGCATTGCGCGGGCAGGAAATCCGCCGTCTGATGACCCGGCCGCGTCGGCCGCCGCTGGTGGTCCTGCTCGTCATCGCCGCACTCGTCGTGTTTGTCGCACTGCGCTCCACCACCCCGCTCATTGAAGGCGACTCGGGCGAGTATCACCTTGGCTCGGTGGCCTGGAGCAGCGCCTACCCCCTCCTGCGCGGGCTCGGCAACCTCATGCCACGGCTAGCGTTCAACCAATCCTTCTTCCTCTATGCCGCCATGCTTGATCTCGGCCCGTTTGTGGGAAACGCCTATCAGCTTACCAACGGCCTGCTCCTCGTCCAGGTCGTCGCGCTGGGCGTGCTTTCGCTGCGCCGGATCCTCTCCGCGCCTCGCGATGGCGCGCCGCGCTGGATGTTTTACACGCTCATGTTGCCACCCGCGCTCCATCAGATGAACGACGAACGGTTCTTCAGCCTCTCGCCCGACAGCGCACCCTTCCTTCTGGGAATTGTCCTCCTGGGAGAATGCTTGGACAGTATCTTGCGCCCCGAACACGGAGGGGAGGCTCGCGACGTCGCCCGGGTCACCTTGCTCAGCGCGGCGGGCGTCGCATGCAAGCAATCGTTTCTGGCTTTCGCCTTCTCAGCCGTCCTCATCATCTGGCTGGCATGGCTGTGGCGGCACCGGCGGCTCAACCTGCGGGCGCGGGTCCTCGCACTGTGGCCGGCGCTCTCTCTTGGGGTGCTCATTGCCGGCGGCTGGCTCGCGCGCGGACTCCTGCTCAGTGGGTATCCCTTCTTTCCCACCACAGCTCTTGCGCTCCCAGTTCCATGGCGTGTGCCTTCGGCCATGGCGCTCGGCGAGCTGAATTGGATCGTGATGCGCGCTCGCCATCCAGGCGTGAACCCCGACCAGATCGTGCCGGGTATGGCCTGGCTGGCGAACTGGGTCCGCAGCCTGCCCAATTCAATCACCAAGCCCGCGGAGATATCGGCCGCACTGCTTCTGTTCACGCTCGCGTTATGGCCGGGGCGCGCCGGCTCCCAGCACGACGCGAGTCGGGTGCTTGCAGTGACGGCCATCCCTGTGGTCTCCATAGGCTACTGGCTGGTCACAGCGCCTGCGCCTCGATTTGCCGGCTCGGCTTTTTGGGCGCTGCTCGCCTTGCTGATCCTGGGGTTTGTCCTGGTGGCCGGGCTGGGCGGCGGGGACCATGGCCCGGTCGTCTACGCCGTCATCGCCGTGACGTTCTTCATCTGGGTCGCGCCGTTGGCACCCTGGAAGCTCTCGCTCAGTGCTCGCACCCTGCTGGATGCGCGACGCGGCTGGCGCGCCCCCGAATACAGTGCGCAAGTTACACACACCGGTCTGGCGGTGAACGTGCCGACCAGCGAGGACGAGTGCTGGGATACGCCCCTGCCCTGCACGACGCACTTCTCCGATCGCTTGGCCCTGCTTGAGCCGGGCAACCTCGCGGGCGGGTTCCGCCTGCTGCCCGAGGCACCGCCGTGATCGTCCAAGGGGATCGGGCGCGAGGCATTGCGCCGCGTGATTTCCCTCGAGCTTCCGCGAAGGAAGACACCCCGGCCCGGGCCGGGGTGTTTTCCTTCTTCGGTTGAAGTAAGAGTCTACATCTTCGAGGCTGCTTTCGCAGCGCGCACGACGTTGCGCATCAGCATGGCGATGGTCATCGGCCCCACCCCGCCCGGCACCGGGCTGATGGCGCCTGCCACTTCCTTGACCTCCTCGAAGTCCACGTCACCCACCAGGCGGTGGCCGCTCTTCTTGGTGGCATCCTCAATTTGGTTGATGCCGACGTCGATGACGTAGGCGCCCGGCTTCACCCAGCTGCCCTTGACGAACCGTGCTCGTCCAATGGCCGCGATGAGGATGTCGGCCTCGCGCACCACGTCCGGCAGGTTCTGGGTCTTGGAGTGGCAAATCGTCACCGTGGCATTCTCACGCACCAGCAAGAGCGCGGCCGGCATGCCGACAATGTTCGACCGGCCGAGCACGACGGCGCGCTTCCCTTCCAATTTGCAGCCCGAACGCTGCAGCAGCACGATGCACCCCGCGGGAGTGCAGGGTACGAAGATCGGATCGCGTCGCTTCATCGCCAGGCGTCCGACATTCACCGGATGGAATCCATCTACGTCCTTTTCGATGCTGATCAGACTCAGGGCGCGCTCCTCGTCCAAATGGCCGGGCAGCGGCAACTGGACCAGGATCCCATTCACCTTCGGATCGGCATTGAGCTTCACCAACAGGCTGTCCAGTTCCTCCTGAGAGGCCGTGGCGGGCAGCTCAAACCCGTATGATTCGATGCCCAGCTCCTCGCACGACTTGCGCTTCGACTTCACGTACACGTGCGACGCAGGATTGTCGCCGACCAACACCGTGGCGAGACCCGGGCGAGGCATGCCTGCCGCGACAAGCTTGGTCACTTCCTCGGCGACCTCCCCGCGCACCTGTTCGGCAATCAACTTGCCATCGATGATGCTTGCTGTCATGTTGCCTCCTGAATGGATTCCCCAGATTGATGCGGGGATTTCGGACTATTGGACGGGGGGTTCACATCCTTCTCGACGCGTCCCGAGGCCTCGCCTG
>Ga0315293_10003133_pt1 | contig 15934 bp, 18 predicted proteins | sample YL17G13_20_MG_FD_203071 | JGI IMG/M metagenome (GOLD analysis project Ga0315293, IMG submission 203071) | Sediment microbial communities from Yellowstone Lake, YNP, Wyoming, USA - YL17G13_20 | ecosystem: Environmental > Aquatic > Freshwater > Lake > Sediment | place: USA: Wyoming | collected...
CGCGATTTTTACTATGCTTCTTACCACGCTTATTCTTATGACATTGGGCATGATGTTGGGCGCGGCAATCCGCGTGCAGTTTTATCGTGAGTTTGTTTGGCGGGAGCGCGAAGCCACAACGCTGGTAACTTGATTCGCGGCGGTGAAGAACGTAATCTCTTTTCTGGGCGTACGGCGAGATTCTTCGCTTCGCGCAGAGTAACACAAATGGGGAGTCCGATGGCCAAGACACTCCGACTCGGCGTGCTTCTCTCCGGCGGCGGGCGGACGCTTCAAAATCTCCTCGACCATATCCGCCACGGAAAACTCGAGGCCGAGGTGGCCGCCGTCGTTGCTTCTCGTTCGGGCATCCGTGGCATCGAAATCGCCAAGGCCGCCGGCCTGCCGACCCACCTCGTCCGGCCCAAGGACTACTCCACCGTCCAGGCCTACTCCGACGCCCTGGTGAAGATCCTCGATGAGGCGCAGGTGGACCTCGTGGTCCTCGCCGGGTTTCTTTCCTACTGGATTATCCCCGACCGCTATCTCGGCCGCATCATCAACATTCATCCGGCCCTCTTGCCGGCCTTCGGCGGCAAGGGCATGTACGGGCACCATGTCCACGAGGCCGTTCTGGCGCGCGGCTGTAAGGTCTCGGGTTGCACCGTCCATTTTGTCAACAACACGTATGATGACGGGCCGATTATCCTTCAGCGGTCCGTCCCCGTCTATGCCGAAGACACGCCCGATGACCTGGCCGCGCGGGTGTTCCGCGAGGAATGCACCGCCTATCCCGAGACGATCCGCCTTTTCGCCGAGGGCCACCTTCGCATCGAAGGCCGCACCGTCCATATCGACGACCCGAAATATCAGCGACCATGAATGCGAAAGAACAGGTGTACGTGGCGGGACGGTTTGTGCCGTCGGACGAGGCCAGGGTCTCGGCCAACGATGCCGGCCTCCTGCTCGGAGCGGGCCTCTTCGAAACGCTCCGGACCTACGGCGGCCGGCCGTTCCGCCTCGACCGCCACCTCGCGCGGCTCCGCGCCAGCGGACAGGTCCTCCGTATCTTCGTCGCCGAATCCGATGACCGCATCGCCGAGATCATCGCGCACCTTCTCCAGGCCAACGGCCTCGCCGATGCCCGCGTCCGCCTGACAGCCACGCGCGGCCCGCTCGATGCCGGACTTGAGGACGACGCGGCGCCCCCCGCCACGCTCATCATGGCCGCCGGGCCCATGACGCCCTATCCGCAGGCGTTCTACGATAACGGCGCCACCGTGGTCATCTCCGACATCCGCGCCAACGAAACCGATCCGACCGTCTTCCACAAAACGACCGGCTACCTGAAGAATCTTTTGGCTTTGCGCGATGCCCACCGCGCCCGTGCCGCCGAGGCCCTCTTCTTCAACACCCGCAACCGCCTCGCCGAGGGGGCCATCTCCAACGTCTTTCTCGTCAAGGATGGCCGCCTGCTGACCCCGCCGGTTGAGGAAGGGCTCTTGCCCGGTATCACGCGGGCAGCCGTCCTCGAACTCGCTGTGGAGACAGGCGTCCCGGCCGAGCAGCAGCCCCTGACGGTTCAGGACCTTCTCGACGCCGACGAGGCCTTCCTGACGAATTCCATCATGGAACTCATGCCCGTCACCCGCATTGAGCAACACGAGGTCGGCGCCGGCCGGCCGGGTCCCATCACCCGTCGCCTGGCCGAGGCCTATAAGGCCCTCGTCGCCCGCGAAACGGGATCAAGAGCAAATTAAGTGTCCGCACGCACGACGAGATGCCTCCAACCGACCCGCAGAGGATGCTTCGCACAAGCCGATCTTACGGTCAGGGCTGAGGTGATTGGGGTTCGGCGGCTGGCTTGATTGGCGGCGTGGGAGGAGAGGAACCGGGCGGCTTGCCGGCCGGCGCGGCTGGAGGCAGGAACGGTACGGCTTGGCCTTCGGGTATTTGGCCAGGCTGGACCCACTCGGCTGTCAGGATAATTGTCTGGGCCCACGTGTCAGGACCTCGCGGCTCGTAAAACAATGTCCCGCCAAGGCTTAACTCTGATGACCGGTGGCCGCCCAACACGAGTAGCCGCCCCGGCGGCAAGCGGACCTCCGCCGCCAAGTCCGTCAGCGTGAATGAGGCCCGGGCCATTCGTTGTGTGATGCCCTCTTCCGTGCGGATCCAACGCATCTGTTCCGGCCCGTACCGCACCTCCGGGACCAGGGCGACACGGACGACGTTGGGTTCCTCCGGATCGGCGCGGCAAACGAGGCGAAACAAAAGCAGAGCCTTGTCGAAGTGGCGGCCCACCAGTTGTCTCGAGGCGTCCGACCAGATTAGGTCAAGGCTCTCGCGCTCCCCGCCCAGGGAGATCGCAAAATCCAGGTTCTCTCGCACGATCAGGACGTTCACCACGGCCGAACGGTCGGGCGTCTCCGTCACCAGTTCGTTCATCCGGTCGGCCGCCAGCCCCGCCCCGTCGCCGAGACGCAGGTCGTTGGCGTCCCATAGTGCACGTTTTTTATGAGGAACGTTCGTCGTCCCGAGGAGCCGCCAGAGGTCTTCCACGGGGGCGTCCGGCCGCAAACGGTGTTGCAAACGGACGACGCGGACGTGGATCATCGGTGCATTGGCGAAGGCGGGGGAGGGGGGCAGGGGACGCAGACGAATGGGCTGACGCCCCGTCGGCGATGGTTGGCATCCCGCCGCCAGCATGGCCAGCGCCGTCAGCCCCGCAAGAAACCATTTTACCGTGGAATGGCTCATCGGTCCGTCCGACCTACTTCACCTTAGGACGCAGAGGAAGGTCCGCCTTCTTGTACGTGTAAAAGTTCCGCGCGATCTTCGCCGCGAATCCTTCGACGAGGATGCTTTCCTGCTCGGTGGGCTGTTCCGGGTTGACGTCGGGCATCGTCTCGGCCGTCATGACCCGCGCAGCGCTTAGGGCCGGCCAGACCTGCTCCCCTTTTTCGGGCGAAACGAGGCGGATGGCCGCCTCCGCATATCCGTGATAGGCGTTCGAGGAAGGAGAGTCCCTCAGGCGAAACTCAAATAGTTCCAGGTGAAGCACGAGGTCCACGTTGAAGTAATGACCAATTTCGGCAACGGACCACGTCGCAAACTTCGGCTCCGCAAGGCGCGCCGCCTCGACGCGGTGCGCCGGAACGATGGGACCGCAGGCATCGTGCGCAGCCAACTCCTTTCCGATCGCATCGGCCAGGGCGATCTCGATGCGCGGAAATTCCGAGGCCAACATCGGTTCCTTCACGTCCACCAACACCATCACGCTCCGGCCTTTGAAATCGTACTCGGCCTGGACTTTCTCCTCGGGCACGAATGGTCCGATCGTTTTCGTGAGAATCCACGCCGTGCCGCTGCATCCCGCAACGGATGCCACCGCCAGTAGGGCCACTAGGGTTGCATGCCGGGCGTTCACGGCCGGCCTCCCTTGATCTCAACCTTGTGATCGCAGAACTTCCACGCCACGTCGCGGGCAAACTGAGCGTTGGTGTAGGCGCGGATCACTCGCTCGCTCACATCCAGAGCCCCCACAGGCTGATCCTCGGGAAAGATCGTCTCGACGGTCGTTTCGTAAACGGGATTGTGCTCCGTCTCGGTCTTGACCACCTGAATCCGTGCCCGGACGCGGCCGCGAAACAGGTTGGCCGACCGCTCCTCGAGCATCGTGTACTGTTCCAGTTCCACGTAAAGGACCGTGTCGGCCTTGAACGTGCGGCCGATGTCCACGAGGGACATGTTCGGCCAGTCGAGATTCGACTCCTGCCACCGCACGACCTGAACGGGATGGACGATCGTCTTGATACGCCGCCCAAGGTTCTGGACGAGGGCGCTAATCAGGTCGCGGCTGACTTCCACCGGTGCCGTTGGATCGTTAAACAAAATGTCCGTGCCCGCGTAGGGGATGATGACCAGGCAGTCCGCCTCCAGGGGATACTCGGCCTCCACCGTTTTCTGAGGATGCCGCGGCGCAACGGCCCACGCAAAGAGCCAGTGGCATCCACACAGGCTCCCCGCCATCAGCCCCACCAGAATCGCCAACATCGCCCCTCGCCACCGCATTACAGCCCCTCCCTGCTACGACGGTGCCAACTTGTAAAACCACGATGCCAGCAGCATGATTCCGAAACCCGCCGTCAGGATCATCACGCGCCGCCTCGTCAGAAGCGGCCTGCAACTCTGCCCGCTGATGAGCAGCACCAGCACGAGCGACAGCGCTCCGACGACCGCCACAAAAACCATCAACCCCAGCGGCTGGTTCACAAGGGCCTCATAGAATCGCCCATGAGCCGCCAGCACAAAGGAGGTCGTCACGCCGCAGGTTGGGCACGGCCGCCCCGTAACCGCGAGCGACCCACAGGGGGAAAGTCCGAGAATGGTATGGGTGCCGGTGCCCGTGGGTGAGGGCTTTAACACCATCCCGAGGCCCACCACGCTCGCCAGGACCACCGCCAGGACGGCTTGGAAAATCCTCTCGGCGCGTTTTGCCCTTGGCCATGTTCGTGGCCGACCCGTCTCGGACGATTCGGCCGAACGCGCAGACACCGGCGAGGCGGCGCCACAACAGTCTGGTGCACGACCGGTTGGATTCATGGGGTCTGCCCCGCCAATGGTCTGCCATGACCCTCCCCACAAAGAGTGGGATGATAACGCCCTCGCCGAGGCAGGTCAACGACCAAGGCGGCCCGGCCGCCTGCTTCCAACCTCACACGAGGTTCGCCAATTCCCGAAGGTGAGTGATGGTGATGCAGTCGTAATGGATGGCTTCGCGGTCGCGATCCAAAAGGACCGGCTGGATGCCGATCTCACGGGCGCCGACGACGTCGGCCCAGTAATCGTCTCCCACGTGAATGGCCCGCTCGGGCCGGCAGTTCACGGCCGTGAGGGCGCGCAAAAAAATCTCGCGGTGCGGTTTCGGCGAACCGACCGCCTCGCTGGCGACAATGACCTTGAAAAATCTCGCCAGGCGGCGCGCCGCCAGGTACTCCGGTAGGTCGGCGGACCAGTTGCTGATGACGCCCAGTCGGAAATGACGTTTTTGCAGTTGTTCCAAAAGAGGAATGGCGTCGGCGTCCACCGTTTCTTCGCGCGCAGCCCGAACCCGTTGAATGGCTCGGCCGAGTTCTTGTTCCAATTCGGCGGGTCTGAGGTCGAGCCGGAGTTCCGTCGCCAAATGTTCCAGCCACATGTGACCGGCTTGACCCGTGTCCATCCGCTTCGCGTGATGCCGTCGGCTCCGAGCCACCGCCCGCCGCGCCAGATCATTCGCCTGAAGCACCTCGTCGCGGGTCACGGGATAACCAATTACCCGAAGCGCTTCGTGCAGAAGGTCAATGTGCCCCAGATCGGTGCAAACGAGCGTGCCGCCGACGTCGAAGAAAATCGCTTCGATCCTTCCGAGTCGTGACGCGCCCCGCAAGGTTCTCACGCCTCTAACCACGCGCGATCCGCTCCCTCTTGTATTCCGTGACCAGCCGATGGGCCAGCCGCGACGGCTCCGGCAACCGGTATCGCCTCGCCGCCGTGAGGACCCAGTGCTCCGCGCCGGCCAGGTCGATCCGATGGCCCACAGAAACGTAAACCGGCTTGACGCCTGTCCGCGTCCGGAGCACCGTGCCGATTCGCTCCGTGCCGTCCAGAATCGGTGCACGGCTCCCGCGCTTCGGGCCCGGCCGGCGCGGCACGTCGCCGACCAGCAGGCTCTTGGCGCAACCGATCGTCGGAATCTCCAACGCGAGGCCGATGTGGCTCGCCAACCCGAAACGCCGAGGATGCGCCTGTCCCTGGCCGTCGCAGATTACCAGATCCGGTACCGTCCGGACTCGCCGAAAGGCTTCCAGCACCACGGGCGCTTCGCGAAAACTCAGGCACCCCGGCACGTACGGCCACGCGGCACGGCGCATCGCTCGCCGAACTTCGAGCACCTCAAATGTTTTCAGCCGCATGACGACGACGACCGCCGCAATCCACTCGTCTACGCGACCGCCCGAAACGTCGGCGGCGGCAATAATTTCGGCGCGCGCCAGCGGTGGACCAGCAACAACCTGGCGAGAGAATCGCCTTTGAACCTCTACGGCTGCGTCATAGTCCAGATTCCATCGGTGCAGCCGCAAGATCTTCATCATGACCCTTTCGACATGACTGGCCCGCGCGCCGGCCGCAACCGTCTTCGAGTGGTTCCGTCAATCGGACGCGGCCGCCGGCGCAAACGACACGCTTTCTCGGACCTGTTCGACTTCTTTGCAGGTCGCTTCATCGGCTTCCGCGTCGACCACCAGCACCACGGCCAGAACGCGCGACCCCAGTTGCGTATAGACGGTTGTACACCGTGCGGCATCGCCGGAAAGTATTTTCTCCCCGTCGTAGGTCATTTCAATCGCCGGGCGATCCCCCAGCATCGTGGATTTCAGTTCCGGTTGAGCCACACCCAGACGGTCGGCCGCCTGCCGGGCTTGTTCGGCGGCGAACGCCTCGAGCGATTCCTCTGGCTTGGCTGTCAATACCCGAAAAATGGCCACCGCGGCCTGATCGTCCCTTGCCAGCTCCAGCGCCGTGATGGGACCGTCGATGTGATTCGGAATCTTCCATCGGCTGCTGGGTCGACGAATCTGAAAGCCGTAATACGGACTTCGCAGCACATCCCCGCTGACCACGAGGGGCAGCCGGCCCTCCGGCGCCGATAAACGAAGCGACCGGGCGACGGTGTCCGTCAGGAGAGGGTTTTGGGTCAGGGGACGGTCCGCCACGGCCGCCGTGACAAACCAGGTCAGCCCTTCAGCGGTCAGAACGTAGTTGCGGAAATGGAACGTGGTACACCCCAGGCGGGCGGTGCCTTCGATGGCGCGGGCCTGCCGGCCCCCGATCAGTTCATCCCGGGCCGGACCCCCCGCGACTTCTTCAAATCGGGCGGCCCACTCGCGCTGAACCAAATCGGCCAGACGCGCAAGATCCGCCTCCGACGGCGGACCCGCCAGGATAGGGCGAGCCGCACCGACCTGCCGTAGGAACACGTGGGCCTCATCCGTCAAGTCGGTCACCCGAACAACACCGAACTCGGGCAGGACATGCGTGACATAAGGATACGGCGGCAACCACAGGCTGAAACCCAGGTCGCGGTGATGATACCGCTGGCCCTCCATGCCTTCGATGGCGATGCCGGGAGGGCCATCGGACACGCCGCTCAGGCGCCGCGCCTCGCTCAGGCCCGCGCGCTCCCCGACCATCGGCGTCGTCTGCCAGACGCTGCGGATCTTCCGGCCCTCGGCGTCCAGAAGGTGTGCCACCTGCTCGGGTCCGCACATCCACACTACGGCTGTCCCCATCACAGGCTGGCCGCCTTCCTTGAGGACGACTGACCGCGGCTCCAGAATCCGTACCAGGCATGTGTCCGGCAAAAGGGCGCCGATCGATTCGTCGATAACAAACCAGCGCCGCGTCTTGTTCGGCGCTGTGCCCGCCAGGACGGTGGCCGGCAACGTCCATACCAGAAACGTTGTGTCCTCCTCGATCGGAATTCGGAAAGTGGTGGAGGCGCCGTCCACCGTTCGCTCGAAAACGAACTCACCGTCCTCGGCCCGGCCGGTGACTTGCCACGAGCGGCTGCCCGACGTCACGCGGCATTCCAGGGCTCGCGGCTGAAAGCGCGAGTCCACGTCGGCCGTAATCATCTTAAAATAACCGAACTTGTCGCTCTTCGTGTCTCGCCGCATGAAAAGGTTGTGCTGAAGTCGCCGCCCGCCGTCGGGAAATGTGTACAGGCTCTGAGCCTCGTAGCCTATCTTGGTGCCCGCCAGGTAGAGCGATTGCCATTGGGCATAAACCAGTTTCGGCTCGGCCCGGGGCGCAGGTGGCTGGATGTTGCCGGCGGCCGGGGCCGTTCCCTCGGCCCGCGCCGGCTGGAGGATTCCGAGAGTGGCCAGAACAACTGCAGAAATCAAAATCCGCTTCATAGAATAACCCTGTGGACGGGTCTTTCTTTGCCGCGGCGAAACCGGCCGCGCCCTCTCCGTGCGGCTGTCACTATAGACGGCGCCCGCGGCCCGGTCAATCAACCGGATGGGCTGCACGCCGCGCGGCAGTCTTCAGATGATTTGCTCATGGTGGGCGCTACAGGACTTGAACCTGTGACCTCGTGGGTGTGATCCACGCGCTCTAGCCAACTGAGCTAAGCGCCCCGGCAGACGGTTCCGACGCACGAACTATACCCCACGCAGGGGGCCTCTTTCAAGCCCAAATACCGCCCCCGGGCTCGCCTGTTATCTCGAGAACGCCGAAGGCGCTCGGCCGTCTCGACTAGACCAGGCTCTTGACAATCGCCGCCTCTGCCGCAAACATGCTCCTCTCTTACCATGAAAGGAGAGCGTGTGGGCGGTAAATTGAGTCATGTGAACGTGGCGGTCGCCGGCTTGGGCATGGGGGCCACGCACCTGAACGCCTATGCCAGGCACCCCGCCTGCACCATCGCCGCCATCTGCGATGTGAACACGAAGCGTCTGGCTGCCAGGGCCGCGGAGTACAAACTCGACCAGTCGCGCTGTTTCACCTCCACCGACGCTCTTTTCCGGGCGGCCAGGGACCTCCGCCTCGACGCGGTCAGCGTGACCCTTCCCAACACCCTCCACGCCCCGGTCACGATCCATGCCCTGCGTTCGGGCCTCCACGTCCTGTGCGAAAAGCCGATGGCCATGAACGCCGCGGAAGCCAAGCGCATGATCGCCGAAGCCAGGAAGGCCCGGCGTACGCTCGGCATCAACTTTTCCTCCCGTTTTAACCCGCAAAGCCGAACGCTGAAGGACGTCGCCGCCTCCGGCAAACTCGGCGACATCTATTACGCCCACACGCGCTGGCGGCGGGAGCGCGGCATACCGGGACTCGGCGGCTGGTTCGGCACCAAGAAACTCTCCGGCGGCGGACCGGTCATTGACCTGGGCGTTCACCGCGCGGACCTGGCGATGTGGCTCATGGGCAGCCCCCAGCCTGTCACCGTCTCGGCCATCACCAGCAATGCCATCGGCTCGCGCCTCGCCAAGGAGCAGGGCAAAACGTTTGATGTGGAAGACTTCGGCGCCGCCTTCATCCGCTTCGACAACGGCGCCGCCCTCACGCTGGAGACCTCCTGGGTCGGTTACATCGGCAAGCAGGAGGACATGGTCACCCAAATCCTCGGCACGCGGGGCGGCATCGTCCAATACAACCTGCGGGAAGGCTACGAATTCGAGGCCCGCGTTTATTCGGAGGAAGGCGGATCCCTGACCGACACGCTCATCCGTCACCGCTTCGCGTCAACCTGGTCTTCCTACCATGACTTCATTAACGCTCTCCTGGAAGGGCGACCCACGCTGGCCCCCGCCGAAGACGGCCTGAAGGTCCAGCAGGTCCTCGATGCGATCTATCGGTCGGCCGAACTTGGCAAGGAAGTGCAGATTAAATAAAGGGCAACATACAACCGGCACGCCGCGACACGGGTCGCGGACATTCTTTTGAGGAAACCCACACGCTCGCTTTTAGAAAGGAAGAATACATGTCGCTCCCGGAAGGCTTCAACTTCGGACTCGGATCGCTCCCTCTCATTACTGATGCCGTCTCCCGCTCCATCTCCGCCGAGAACCCCGACGGCGCCAAGGGCGGCGGCGCCAGGGCCAAGCCCGGCGACGACCCGAACTGCTCCGGGGCGGCGCGCGAACTGGGGCAGGGCTGGAAGGTCCGCCCCTGCATCACGGTCAAAAAGGGCGAGACCGTCGCGCTGGCCGACATCGCCGGTCCCGGCGTCATCCGCCACATCTGGATCACCGTGGACCCCAAGGCCCTCCACTCCTGCGTCCTGCGGTTCTATTGGGACAAGGATCCGAGGCCTTCCGTCGAGGTGCCCCTGGGCGACTTCTTCGCCCTCGGCCACCGCCAACGAACCTTTATCGCCTCGCTTCCCGTGGCGGTCTGCCCCTCGGGCGGCATGAACAGTTACTGGCCCATGCCCTTCAAGAAGCACGCCCGCCTCACCGTCACCAACGATTACCACGAGGACGTCGGCGGCTTCTTCTACCAGATTGACTACGCCCTGACCGAGGTGCCGAAGGAGGCCGGATACTTCCACGCCCAGTTCCGCCGCTCGCTCACGACGCGCGAGTACCCCGAGCACGTCATCCTCGACGGCGTCAAGGGCAAGGGCCACTACGTCGGCACGTACCTGGCGTGGACGCAACTGTCGGGCGGATGGTGGGGCGAAGGCGAGGTCAAGTTCTACATTGACGGCGACAAGAAGTTTCCGACTTACTGCGGCACGGGCACCGAGGACTACTTCGGCGGCGCCTGGTGCTTTTACGGTCCCAACAACACCGAGCAGACCTTCACCACGCCCTTCCTCGGCCTTCCGCTTTCGCTTCAGCAGCCGGGGCAGGTTCCGCGTCACGGCCTCTACCGCTGGCACATCGTGGACCCGATCCATTTCAGCAAAGACCTGAAAGTCACGATCCAGGCCCTTGGCTGGTGGCCCGGCGGCAAGTACCAGCCCCTGACCGATGATATCGCCTCCACCGCCTTCTGGTACCAGACGCTGCCGCACGCGCCGTTCCCGAAGTTCCCGACCATAAACGAGCGATACGCACGGTAGGCTTGACGGCGGAACAAGGCGGATCACGACTCCCGGCGCGGCGGGCCTTCTCCTGCCCCGCCGCGCCCTGAACTTACGCGTGGCACCGCGCCGGGAGACGGCGATCCTGATCTAAAATGTTTTCATCGAGAAGCCGCCGCTCGAGCCGCGCGCGGTCCGCCGCCAGGCGCGGATCGTCATAGAGGTTCCGGGCTTCCGGAACGGCGGCCGACATATCGTACAACTCACTGTAAGGAAGGCCCGCGTAGTACGTCATCTTCCGGTCGGCCGTCACGATGGTCCGAAGGTTCAGTTCCGGCCGGTACATGCTTTTGAACTCCACGAAGGCCACCTCGCGCCGCCCCGTTGTTCGATTGAGTCTGTCACGGCGGTCCGTTATACTGCCGGACCATGGCCGACCCGCGTTTTGCCTATCCGATCGTGTTGAACCTTTCGGGCCGCCCCGTCTTGGTGGTGGGCGGCGGGGCGGTGGCCCTGCGCAAAGCCCGGACGCTGGCCGATGCCGGGGCTTCCGTTCGCGTCGTCAGCCCCCGCTTCGTTCCGGAATTCCAGGAGGACACGCGCTTGGAGTGCGTGGCCGAAGCCTACGATGCGCAGCACGTCCGAGGCCGCCTTCTGGTCATTGCAGCCACCGATGAGGAGGCTGTCAACGCGCGCGTCGCCGCCGATGCTCGTGCCGCCGGAGCGCTTATCAACGTCGTGGACCAGCCCGCGCTCTGTGATTTTCTTGTCCCCGCGGTTCTGGAGCGAGGGCTTCTCCGGATCGCCATTTCCACGGGCGGCGCGGCGCCGAGTTTGGCGCGGCGGCTCCGCGAGCGGCTCGAGTCCCAGTTCGGCCTCGAGTACGCCGCCTATCTGGACGTGATGAAAGAGGTTCGCCGCCGCCTTCAGGCCCGCCGCCTTCCGAAGGAGGTTCGCCGGCGTCTGTTCGAGCGGCTCTCCGAGGACGATATTCTGGAGGCCGCACGCCAGGGCCGCGAACCGCTTCGCAAAGCCGTTGAGGCGGCGGTCGAAACCCTTCTTGCCGGCGAGTGAAGGCCGCTTCCCGCCACGGGGCCGCGGAAAGATTACGGCTCGACGAGTTGCTTCGAATCGGGCAGGTCTTTCATGCTTGACAGGCCGAATACCTGCAGGAATTTCTTCGTGGTCCCGTAGAGGAGGGGCCGACCCAGTTTTTCGCTTCGTCCCGCGATCCGCACCAATCTCTTTTCCATCAACGTTCGGATCATGTCGCTGCAGGCCACCCCGCGGATGTCCTCCACCTCGGCCCGCATGATGGGTTGTTTGTACGCGATGATGGCCAGCGTCTCGAGCGCCGCCTGCGTGAACCGCGCTTCGTGGCGGGCGCGCAGAAGTTTCTTTAGGTACTTGTTAAATTGCGGCTGCGTGAACAGTTGAAATCCCCCCGCGATCTCCTCAATCGTAAAGGCCCGACCGCTCGCTTCATACTCTTGCCTCAGGGCCTGTATGGCCTCACGGACCATCCCGACGGTGACGTCTTCCCCCGCGGCGTCGGCTAGCCGGTCTTCGCTGACCGGCTCATCGCTGGCAAACAGGATGGCTTCGATAATCGTCTTTAGCGGCGGCTGGCTCATGGCGATTTTTCCACCGTGTTTCGGATCCGTTCGATGGCCTGGCGCGCGGCCGCCTTCGTCGCGTTCGACGTAATCGTGGCGGCCGTGATGGCCTGCACCTGGCCGAACTGCTCCGGGGTCTTTCCGGAAAATTGATCGAGGAACGGATTGATGAGTTGCTCGGTCTTTCCCGCCGCGCTGGGGCCGAACAGTTTTTCCCACAACGTAAAGTTGGACTTTTGTTCGGCCACGTTCGCGCCGAGGCCGGGAGTCTCGGCCTGCGATAGAACCACGATCCGAATAATCGAAAGATCCTCAACTCTCACCCCGACCATGACCCGTACGACGCTCGAATAGCCCGACGCCTCGCCGCTCGCGATGTACGCGACGACCCGCCCGTCGGCCGTCTTGGCCGCGTACACCGCATCCGCCGCCAGCGGCCGTCCGGCAACAGGGGCGTTGAGGTCCACGCTGGCTCCCGCCGGGCAGACCGCGCTCGTGGCTTCCCCCTGGGCCTCGGCCGCGCGGCGCTGGAGGTCCCCCTTGAAGATGGCATAGAGGATCGCCACCCCGCCCCCCATGATGAGGCAGGCGAGGCCGAGAATCACGACGAATCGAACCAGGTTGCGGATCATCGTGGGTGTCCGAAGATGCGCGGCTGCGTCCACCGGTCCACCAGCGGCGTCACCGTGTTCATGAGCAGAATCGAGTAACATACCGCTTCCGGATATCCGCCGTAGAGACGGATCAAAATCGTCAACGCGCCGCATCCGAATCCGAAAATCAGCATCCCCCGATTCGTCAGGGGGCTGGTCACCATGTCGGTGGCCATGTACAGGGCTCCCAGCACCAGGCCGCCGCCCAGCAGGTGATACGCGGCGTACCGGGCCGCCAGGTCCGGTGCGGCCGTCAGGATCGGATGCCACCCGGCCACCGCCTGGACCTCTCCGCCGGCGACCACGTGCAGCGGCAGCACCAGCGCCCCCACCGCGACGGTCGTCAGATACGACACCGGAATCTGCCAACGGACCCAGCCTTTCACAATGAGGTAAATCGCCCCTGCCGCCAGCAGGAGCGCGCTCGTTTCGCCGATGTCGCCGCCGATTCGGCCGACGAACATGTTCCACAGGCTCGGCAGGTCCTGGTCGAGCACGGTCCGGATGTGCTCGAGGGTCCACTGTTGGCCCGCAATCTGCTTCAGCATGGCCATGGGGCTGGCGCTTGTCACGGCTTGGATGCCCTCGGGAAGATGCCCGACCGTCCCGACGTTGCCGACGAAATGATTCCCGGCGAGAATGGGGTACGTCGAGGGGTTCATGTCGGTCGGGAACGACACGTGAACGAACGCGCGGCCGATGAGCGCGGGGTTCCAGATGTTGCAACCCAGTCCGCCGAAACATTGTTTGGCGATGGCAATCGCCACAAACGCCGCCACGACGGGAACGAACCACCGTGCCTGGGCCGGTAGGCAAAAGGCCACGAGTACACCCGTCACCACGGCGCTGCCGTCGCCGACCGTCACCGGCTTTTTGCGAAGCCCCTGGATCACGGCCTCCGTCACCAGCGCCGTCGCGACCGCAAGGCCGATGTGCAGGTAGGCGCGCCAGCCGAAGAAGTATCCCGAGGCCGCCGCCGCCGGCAGAAGCGCCGCCACCACCGACCACATGATTTTGGCGGTGGAATCGCGGCTCCGCAGGTGCGGCCAGTGGCCGACGACCAGCGTCCGGTCAGAAGACGTTCCGGAGGAGTTCTGGCTAGCCGCCAACTTTTTCGACCTCCCGTTTCAGTTGCGCCACCTGGGCCTGTTCCTTCTCGCGCTGCCGCTGGAGGGCTTTCCGCCGCTCCGCACGCAGCGTTTCCACCAAGTGGATGATCTGCCGCCGCGCGGGACACACGTAGGCGCACGCCCCGCACAGAATGCAATCCATCAGGCCCAGTGCCAGCGAGTCGTCGATGGCCGCCAGGTTCCCATCGAGGAACGATTCGCCCAGGATCGAGAGGCGGCTGGGATTCAGGTACGAAGGGCAATGCCGCACACACGCCCCGCAACGGATACACGGCCCGTGTTCGTACACGGCCGCTCGACGAAAAACCAAAACCCCGCTCGTGCCCTTCTTGACGTAGAGGTCCAGCGTGAACTGGTCTTTGCCCATCATCGGGCCGCCGAAGAGGAGTTCCTCGAAATCGTCCTTTACCTCCGCCCGGTCGAGGAGCCGTCGGATAGGCGTTCCGATGCGGACGCGGAAGTTCCCCGGCCGTCCTGCGGCGTCTCCCGAAACCGTCACGACCCGCTCCGTGAGCGGCCGGCCTTTCGTCACGGCATCGGCGATGGCCGCCGCCGTCCCGACGTTCTGGGCGAGCGCCCCGATGTCGGACGGCAAACCGCCCGTGGGGACTTCCCGCCCCAGGCAGGTCAGGATCAACTGCTTTTCGGCCCCTTGCGGATACTTGGTCTCGAGAACCTCCAGCGAGCATCCTTCGAGGCCCTCGATGGCCTTCCGCATCGCCTGAATGGCGTCGGGCTTGTTGGCCTCGACGGCCACGATGCCCCGCTGCGCGCCCGTGGCGGCCAGGCAGATCCGCAATCCCATCGCAATATCGGCCGCCTGTTCCACCATCAGCCGATGATCGCATGTCAGGTACGGTTCGCATTCGGCCCCGTTCACGAGGACAGTATCGATCGGTTTGTCCGCGGGCGGCGTCAATTTCACGTGCGTCGGAAACGTCGCGCCGCCCATGCCGACGATCCCCGCCTCCGCCACCGTCTTGCGAAGGGTCTCGGCGCTCAAGCCCGTCCACTCGCGCCTCTGGTTGCAGCCGTCCGCCCAGGCGTCCTCGCCGTCGGGTTCGATGGCCACGGCGTCGAACATCCGGCCTGTTGAGGCATCCACGATGCGCTCGATGCCCGTGACGGCGCCCGAAGTGGGTGCGTGAACGTAGGCGGAGATAAGCCCGTCGGGCCGGCCGATGACGCCGCCCCGCTTGACCTTGTCGCCCTTGGCGACGGTAGGCCGGCTCGGCGCTCCCAGGTTCTGGGCCATGGGGACCACCAGGCGGTCCGCGACCGGCAGCGTTTCGATCGCCGCGTCGGCAGTCCATTTGTTGGTCGGCGGATGTATGCCGCCTCGGAATGTGGCTCGACCCACATCGGATCCTTACCAGGATGAAAGTCCGCAAAGTATAGCGGTTGACCGTGCGAAAGTAAATATTCTGCTGCCGCGGGCAGGGGGGCAGCCGCCTCGGAGCGGCGGCCTGCGCGGCGCAGCAACTTAGGCGCAGGGGAGTTTTCGTAAGTGATTGGCGATTGGGCGGGGGACGACCCTTCGACTTCGTTCAGGGCAGGCTCTGCCGCGCGTAAGTCGCGCGTAAGTCGCGCAAAATGAGAATAACTTACGTGCGAAACGGGTCCGAAAATGGCTCCAAAAGAGGGTTTTGGCGGGTTTTTTTGGGGTGAGGCGGCCCTGGCAGTATCGCCAGGGCGGTTGAGGGGTCAAAACCTGCCTGCCGGCAGGCAGGAGTTAAGATGGGCAAAGGGAACTCTTTCGACTTTTTCATACTTTTTTCGATTTTATGCCGCCTTTTTACTGATTTTTTCGGTTTTTTTCGGGATTTCCGCGCGCTCTAAATTGATGTAAGTCGCATTTTTGCAAAACGACTTAGGAGAAGAGGTAAAAAACGAGCATATCTAAAGGAACGGCGGACAACGGCAGCGCGGAATGAGCCTACCCGCCAGAGGCGGGCAGGTTTAAAGGAACGGGGGGGA
>Ga0315293_10003137_pt1 | contig 15927 bp, 11 predicted proteins | sample YL17G13_20_MG_FD_203071 | JGI IMG/M metagenome (GOLD analysis project Ga0315293, IMG submission 203071) | Sediment microbial communities from Yellowstone Lake, YNP, Wyoming, USA - YL17G13_20 | ecosystem: Environmental > Aquatic > Freshwater > Lake > Sediment | place: USA: Wyoming | collected...
CGGCAAGAGCAGCGCCGCTTGACATTCCGACGAAGATGCCTTCGTTTCTGGCGAGCATTTCTGTTGTCTCAAAGGCCTGTCCATCCTCGACGACCTCTATGGCATCGAGCTGTTTTGGATTATAGATACTGGGGACTATTGATTCTGTCATATTTTTTAAACCCTGTATTGCGTGGCCTTGTGTGGGTTCTACACCGACAATTTTTACAGATGGTTTTTTGGATTTTAAGTACCTGCTGACTCCCATCAAAGTACCAGTAGTTCCCATGCCGGCTACGAAAACATCAACCTGGCCCTGGGTCTGCTGAAAAATTTCAGGAGCGGTGGTTTCATAATGTGCAAGGACATTATTTTCGTTGTTGAACTGATCGGGCATGTAATATTTCTTCGGGTCATCAGCAATGGCCTGGTGGGCTCTTTTAATAGCACCATCGGTTTTTTCGCGGGCAGGTGTAAGAACGACCTGAGCGCCGAATGCCTCGAGAATTCCTCTTCGTTCGGTGCTGACACATTCGGGCATGAAAAGTTTGACCTTATATCCTTTTGCGGCGCCGATCATTGCAAGAGCAATGCCTGTATTGCCGGAGGTTGCTTCGATAATGATTTTATCCTTTGTAAGCAGCCCAGCTTTTTCGGCATTATCAATCATATAGTAAGCGGCTCTATCTTTTACCGAACCGCCGGGATTGCTTCCCTCGAGCTTGCCGAATATTTTGAGTTTGGAACTGCCGTTGATATTATTCAATGCCACAAGCGGTGTATTGCCGATTGCATCAAGGATACTCATTTAAGATGCCTCCAATGACTTTTACATATTTTGTAATCTTGTTCAATCCGGCCTATTGAACCAAAAGCTAACTTAATTATATACTCAAAACTGGAAAATAAAAACAATGTTAAAAGTTTTGGGGTAAAAAAGTTTATAGTTAAGGATAAAATCTTTACTTTGCTGGGAGTAAAAAAAGGGGGTATAATATACTTATGGAATTCAAAAAAGAAAGGCTTAAAGAAGCTGTGCTTTGGGATTCAGAGCCGGATAAGAAGGTGCGATGCAAGCTTTGCGCATGGCGGTGTGTGATTAGCGATGGGAAACTTGGGCATTGTGCGGTGCGGAAAAATATCGGCGGGATATTGTATTCGTTGAATTATTACAAGGTCTGTTCGGCCAATGTCGACCCGATTGAGAAAAAGCCGTTGTTTCATTTTCAGCCGGGCTCGAAAAGTTTTTCGATTTCAACGCCGGGCTGCAATTTTCAATGTGAGTTTTGCCAGAACTGGCAGATAAGTCAGCAGGCGATTGAGGATGGACGAATCGACGGCGAGGCGGCCAAGCCGGAAACAATAGCTGATGGTGCGGTTCGTGCCGGCTGTAAAAGCATTGCTTATACCTATACCGAGCCGACGGTGTTTATGGAGTTGTGCGAGGATTGCGGCAGGGCGGCAAAGAAGAAGGGGCTGGCAAATGTCTTTGTCAGCAATGGTTACCAGACCAAAGAGGCGATTGATTTTGCACGCGATTGGCTTGATGGGATAAATGTGGATATAAAGGCGTTCAGTGAAGATTATTATAAACGACTGTGCAAGGCAAAATTGCAGCCGGTGCTTGATACGGTTGAGTATATCGCGAAGCAGACGAATATCTGGATGGAGGTTACGACGCTGCTTATTCCCGGCGAAAACGATTCCGATGATGAGTTGAAAAAACTTGCCGACTGGCTTGTTTCAAAGGCAGGTGCCGATGTCCCCTGGCATATAAGCAGGTTCTATCCGCAGTATAAATATCAGGATTCAGAGCCCACGCCGATAGAAACTCTCGAACGGGCGTACAATATTGGCAGGGCGGCAGGAATTCGTTATGTTTATGTGGGCAATGTACCCGGCTCGAATGGTGAGAATACTTTATGTTATAATTGCGGAAAAGTTTTGATTGAGCGAATCGGTTACAGAATTGCGGCTAATAACTTAAAGGAAGGTTGTTGTCCTGAATGCGGGACAAAAATTGCGGGGCGATGGAGTTGATGTCTGGAAATTCAATGAAAATAGTGGCGGATGGGAATATACCGTTTGCAGCAGAATGTTTTTCTTCGCTCGGCCAGGTTAAGGTAGTCGGCGGCAGAGAGATAACGCCGGCACTTTGCGCCGATGCGGATATTTTATTGGTGCGGAGCATTACGCCGACAGGGCAGGAATTGCTGGCCGGCAGCAGGGTGCGATTTGTAGGGACAGCGACAATCGGATTCGACCATGTTGATGTTGATTATCTGCGGAAACGCAATATAGGTTTCGCATCGGCACCGGGGTCCAATGCCAATTCTGTGGCGGAATATGTAGCCGCTGCGCTATTACAGGTCGGGCAAAAATACGGTATTACACTTGAGGGTAAATCGATAGGTATTGTGGGCGTCGGCAACGTCGGCAGCAGGGTTGCACAAAAGGCATCTGCGCTGGGGATGAAGGTGTTTCTTAATGACCCGCCTCTAAAGAGAAAAACCGGTGATAAAAAGTATCTGCCGCTAAAGGAACTTTTCGATTGCGATTTTATAACGCTTCATACGCCTTTGACTTTTGAGGGGGTTGATAAGACGTTTCATCTGGCCGACGAAAAACTTTTCAAGTCATTAAAAACCGGCTGTGTGTTTTTGAATACCTCACGCGGCGGCGTTGCTGATACGAGTGCCCTGAAAAAGGCCATAGCGCAAGGCAAATTACAAGCGGTGGTGCTCGATGTCTGGGAGAATGAGCCGGATATCGATACTGAACTTTTGCGGATGGTTGATATCGCTACGCCGCACATAGCGGGGTATTCCTTTGACGGTAAGGCGGCGGGGATGATTATGATTTATAAGGCGGCCTGTGAGCATTTTGGATTGAAAGCGAAATTTGATGTTGAATCATTTTTACCTCTGCCGATAGTGCCGCAATTGAAAATAAATCCCCAGGCCGGCAATGAACAGGAAGTTTTACTAAATGCGGTTGAAAAAATTTATGACATCAAAAGCGATGACCTGCGGATGCGTCAAATCTTAAATGAGCCGGCAGAAAAAAGAGGTAAATTTTTCGACAGATTGCGGAAGGAATATCCGATACGCAGGGAATTTCAAAATACCGAGGTGGTTTTGGAAAATTCGTGTAAAATTCTTGAGGGGAAATTGGCGGGTATCGGATTTAAATTATCAAATGGATAACATCGATAGCAAACATATTGTCGAATGGCCGAGAGCAAGGCTGGATTTTTCAAAGGGCTGTCTTGTGATGGGCATTTTGAATGTTACGCCGGACTCATTCAGTGACGCAGGACAATATTTTAATGCCGACAGGGCGATTGAACACGGTTTGAAGATGGCAGCCGATGGGGCGGCGATAATTGATGTCGGGGCGGAATCGACCAGGCCCGGCTCGCAAGCGGTTCCGGCGAAAGAACAGATAAGGCGGGCAATACCAGTGATAGAGGCGTTAGTCGGGAATACCGATGTGCCTGTCAGCATAGATACATATGATTATGAAGTTGCCAAAGCGGCACTGGATGCAGGGGCGGCGATGGTAAATGATATTACCGCATTGAGCGATGAGCGTATGGGGACACTTGCGGCAAAATACGGCGTGCCTGTTGTTTTGATGCACATGAAGGGAACGCCGGCAACGATGCAGATTGAGCCGAAATACGATGATGTGGTTGGCGAGGTTCTGGCGTTTCTTTTAGACAGGGCGAAAAAAGCTGAAAAGTCAGGAATACCGAAGGAAAGGATTTTTATCGACCCCGGCATCGGTTTCGGCAAAACGGCGGAGCATAATCTTTTGCTTTTGAAAAATATCGACAGATTTGTCGATAGCGGCTATCGTGTACTGGTTGGGACAAGCAGAAAGGCATTTATCGGCAGCCTTACCGGCAAAGAAAACCCTGCCGAGAGGGTATTCGGCACAGCGGCAACGGTTGCCCTGTGCGCTGTGGCTGGAGTTTCAATAGTGCGGGTACATGACGTAGCTGAAATGGCGGATGTAGTAAAAATGGCAAATGCTGTCGGCCAAAGGTAAGTGGTTTTAGCAAGTTGTCGCCAGATGTTATCAGCGCGCATCTGCGCTCATCAGCGCGCATCAGAAGGTAGTCAGAAGCACTCCAACGATACTCCAAAGCATGTCCAAAGCACTCCAAAGTATGTCAGAAGACATCAGAGTTGAGGCTGCAATTTTTTCATAAGTTCTTTTCATATATAAGGTTAAGCTCTAAATCCTAATTTCTAAATCCTAAATAAATTCAAATTTTTTAAATTCTAATGTTCAAAACAAAAATCCATACAGAAACACGATGAATCGTGTACTCCGAGCGGGAGGCGCAGACGAATACCGCATAGACATATTTAATTGTCAAAGAACGGTCGTACAACGAAAGCACTAAATCCTTCTAAACACGGATTTAGAAACTAAAAAGTTAAAGTGTAAAACTCAAAACCAAAACTCAATCCGCCTGCGGCGGATAAAAGTTAAAAACTGGGGACGGAAAAACTACGTCTCTCTATAAAGGGGCGAATCTGCGCGTTTGGTCGAAAAACAGCGTACAGCGGGCAGCGGACAGCGTATAGAAAAAGAGGATAAGTCGTTGTTGGATAAAGAGTTAAGAAATTGTAAAAAATTTTTATTTTTTTCGGATTTTGGTCGTGGATACCTGCGCGTTTGGCCGAAGCCGTATCTCGTGAAGCGTATCTCGTATTGCGGGGTTGAACGGTTAAACGGTTTAACGGTGAAATGGTAAAGAGGTGGGGAGGGGCATAAGGCAAAAGTAAAGAGGGTTTTGGTTTTTAGCTCTTGGCTCTAAGTTTTCAGCTTATTTCAGTATGCCGCTTTAGAGCGTATAGCGGTCAGCGAAAAGTTGCAGAAGACAGAGGACACATGACGGATGACCGTAGGGCAAACCACATAAGAATGTTGACATTTTATTTCTGCTAAACTAAATTGCTGACAAATCGGTTCGGAGATTATTATGTTGAATCAGGAAGGACATGAAAGAAGCAAGTAGTACCAGACATATACCTGAAGATATACTCCGGGCACTCATTGCTAGATCTGGTGGGTATTGTCAGAATCCCGAATGTAATTGCGAACTTTTCCCATTTATAGATGATGGTACATATAAGAACATTAAGGAAGCGGCTCATATTATCCCTTTCTCATCAGAAGGTCCAAGAGGGAGCGAAAAGCGGCCTGATATATCTTATGATTTTTCGAACATTATTCTTTTGTGTCCGACATGTCATAGCTTAATAGATAAATTCCCCGAACGTTACCCAGCTTCAATGTTGCGAGAATGGAAAGAAAATCATGAGAATCGCTTAAAACAATGCTTCAATACACCAGTTTTCAAGGACAAAAGAAATCTGCGGCAGGCAATCTTACCTATATTTACAGAAAATAAAACCCTCTGGGTTACTTATGGACCTGAATCTCATGCTAAGGATTCTCTGCTTACAGATGCTATAGAAATGTGGAAACATGGTGTGCTCAAAACCATTCTCCCAAATAACCGACGATTGTTAGCAATCCTCCGGGCCAATTTACATTTACTTACAGAGAAAGAAATAGAACTGGTCGAACAGTTTGTGATTCATAAAGACGGGCTTGAGTATAACTACTTATCAGGTGATAAGAATTCCTCAGTGCCTCGATTTCCAATAGAGTTAACTTTCATAGGAAAGGAGGAAGACCATGCCTGATGCGAATCCTATATTTGAGAAGGTTCCACGGCCGGAGTCAGTAAATAAACTAATCGAGTATCTTAAGTCTGTAAGAGTCGTTACCAATGCGGATAAGGTTGAGGATCAACTCATTCGTGTTGAGCGAAGCAATGGCCCCACAATCAATGCGTTTCTGACAAACATATACATAGTTGGTGAGGCTGACGTAATTGAAATTCTTTCAGAACATGAGGATATCGATTGTATTATAACCATGAGCGTTTGGAATTCGTATACAGGTAACGCTAAAACCCATTGTTATCAGGAAAGAGTCGGACTTTTCACATTCAAGGAATTTCTCGGTGCTGTATACAAGACAGGAAAAAAATTCTTGGATTACGAAACTCGCTGAATTCTTAGAAAGCAGTAAGAGTATCGGACTTGATGGTATAGCAATCTATGTTTTCGGTTCGTATGTCCATACTCAAACTGGTCGAGATATCGATCTGCTTATTGTTTATGATAAGCAGGTAGTCACTTTATCTGAAGCACTTCATATTCGTAAGAAAATTGTTCGACAAGTGACAGAAAAGACAGGCAAACAAACCCATATTTGCTTGTTATCTAAAGATGAACCAGAGTGGTTGGTCTTTGTTAAAGAAGAAAATGCAAAGATCATCATAAAGCATAAATCGTAAATAATAAAACCTCCCCGCCTAAATCTTGCGAGGATAAATTTTAGGTCTTGAAACCAGGACGATTAGAGATAGAATTTAAAAACAAAAGGAAACTGAAATTACGGCATGATAATGGAAACCGGTATATTTCCGAGTATATACCAATAAAAGGAGAATTCGAAGTGTTTCAAATAGTTGACCTGTTGGATGAAAGATGTTCTTCAACAGATTTGAGTAAAATAAAACCTAATCGATTCTATATATTTGCTTCCATAAAACACAATATTTTTGGTGTGTCTTTAAAAGATTCATTTTTGTTGGTGCATCATAAATACCTTTATTCTTTTCGTGCCAAGTTACAAAATCTTGGTGGTCTATCCCCTGCTTTTCTCAGAGAGATAAGATTCAAAGATGAGAATATTTCAAATCACTACAGAGAATCCCTTGAGGTCTACTTTTCTGAGAATCGTGACAACCCCTATGCGGTGCAACACACCATGAATAGCATAGGTGAAGGAAAGCAACTGGATGACCTCACACAATATCCGCCGTTGTTCTTTGAGAGAGATGCACAGAAGCATATGGTTGGTTTGGAGAATATGAAATCATTGGCTAAGCCGGGGGATGCGGTGTTCATGTATAATCGAGGAAGTGGGATTTCATCACTGATACGCAAGTACGACCGAGGTATGTGGTCTCATTGTGGGATTGTTGACATCAATAAGCAAATATTTGAAATGACGACCACGGGCCTTAATGTCTCGGACTTCTCGAACCTGAGTAACCCGGCTATCGACATAGGATTATACAGGCCCAAGAAAAGACTCACAGAGGAAAACCTTAAAGATATGAAACATTGGATGGACAATATTGTTCGCGTAAATCATAGGTTTAATTGGATTGGTTTATTCAAAGTATTTCTTCACAGGAAATTAGGGATTCCATTCAAACATGGATATAGCCCACAAGATTTGATATATTCCAATATATTGCAGTTAGTGACATATTGTTAGTCGAAGGAGAAAAAGAAACCCTAGGCCACAATACTTATTTCTTCTGAAATCAGCAATCCGAAATCAAAAATCTGCAACCCCAAATCCCTTTCCCCGCGTCAACCCATTCGACTACGCTCCCTTCGATAAACTCAGGGTAAACAGGACAGGTATGGATTATTGATGATTGATTATTGGAAGAGTGGAACAGACGGAAGGGTGCGACAAGTTGGCAAGTTTTAGTATCCAGCAAGTTTAAGCGGTATTCAAAGCGATTTTAAGGGCATCAGTTCTTTTTGCGATAATTCGTTCATACAGTAATTGCATCCCTACAAACATTGTGCATAAAAGAGGTGCCCTCTTTGCAAAGCTGGTCAAACCTGTTTTTGCTGATAACCTTCGGCGATATGCAAACATCTTTTTGCAATAATATATCCGTTGCGACATCATAGACTTTATCACGAATATGCCAATCGTCAGATGCCACGATAACCAACAGGTCGATATCAGAGTCCGGGCGGTCGGTCCCACGGGCCTTTGAGCCAAACAGTTTCAAAATGATTAGCTGAGTGCCTAACATTTGCTCAAGAGCGGTCTTGAACTGGAGGAGAGCCGAATTCTCTTTTTTGCTTAATGCCATTTCGAGACCCTTTTTACCAGATAAAGGTATAAGGAAATTTTATCTTACATAATGATAATATATTACTGAGGCGAAAACAAGCAAAAATAACATTCTCAGGTCAATTTTTTACGGTGTTAAGAGCGATTTTGAGGGCGTCAGCGGTATTTTTGACGAAGGCAAATTTAAGGCCCTTTTTAGCTTCTTTTGGTATTTCGGGGATGTCCTTTTTATTTCTGGCGGGGACGATGACCATTTTTATGCCTGCCTGTTTTGCGGCGAGGATTTTTTCTTTCAGGCCGCCAATGGGCAAAACAAGACCGCGAAGGGTTATTTCGCCGGTCATGGCAACTTCGGGCCGAACGGATTTACCGAGCAGCAGCGATACGAGCGAAATAAACATCGCTACTCCTGCGCTGGGGCCGTCTTTTGGAATTGCACCGGCTGGTACGTGGATGTGGAAATCGGATTTGCTGAACCTGGCCGGTTCGATATTCAGCTTCTTTGCGTTTGCTTTTACGACTGAAAAGGCGGTCTGTGCGCTTTCCTTCATAACGTCGCCGATTTGGCCGGTGAGGAGCAATTGTCCTTTGCCGGGCATAAAGGCGGATTCAACAAATAATAATTCGCCGCCGACAGGGGTATAGGCCAATCCTGTTGCGACGCCTGGGATTCCTGCCCTTAGGGCAATCTCGGATTCAAACTGCGATGGGCCGAGGATTTTGGCAAGGTTGGCTTTTGCAATGGCCGCCTTATTTTTTTTGCCCTTAGCGATATCAGTGGCGACGGCTCTGCAGAGGGCGGCAATGTTCCTTTCGAGGTTTCGCACGCCTGCCTCGCGGGTGTAGGATTTAATTATTTCAAGTACTGCATCATCCTTTATGGTGAGCTTGCTTTTGCCAAGACCATGTTCTTTAAGCTGGCGCGGGATGAGATATGTTTTTGCGATATTGAGTTTTTCGATTTCGGTATAGCCGGGCAAATCGATGACTTCCATCCTGTCGCGTAGAGCAGGCGGGACGGGTTCCATATAATTGGCCGTGCCGATAAACATCACGCCGGACAAATCGAACGGCTGGTCGAGGTAGTGGTCTGTGAAGGTATAATTCTGTTCCGGGTCAAGTACTTCGAGCAATGCACTTGCCGGGTCGCCACGGAAATCCATTCCGATTTTATCAAGCTCATCGAGCATAAAGACGGGATTTTTACTGCCGGCTTTTCTTAATTCCTGCAGGATTCTGCCTGGCAAAGCGCCGATATAGGTTCTTCGGTGTCCCCTGATGTCGGCCTCGTCACGTATGCCGCCAAGCGAAATGCGGATGAATTTTCTTCCCAGTGTCCTTGCGATGGATTTTCCGAGCGAGGTTTTGCCCACGCCTGGCGGGCCGACAAAGCAGAGTATCGGGCTTTTACCAGTAGGGTTTAGTTTGCGGACAGCGAGGAATTCGAGGATGCGTTTTTTAATTTTGCGAAGGTCGTAATGGTCTTCGTTGAGTATTCGCTGGGCTTTATTGATGTCGAGCAGGTCTTTGGTTTCGACTGCCCAGGGAAGTTCACAGACCCAGTCCAGATATGTTCTTATAACGCTGTATTCCGGCGAGGCGACAGGGGTCTTTGTGAGTCTGTCAAGTTCGCGAGTCGCTTCTTCCTCGACTTTTTGAGGCATTTTGGCTTTTTTGATATTTTTGCGGAGCTGCTTTAGCTCTTCGGTTTGGCGGTCGGCCTGGCCAAGCTCGGACTGAATGGCCTTTAACTGCTCCTGTAGAAAATATTCGCGCTGGTTCTTGTCGACGGATTCTTTGACGCGGCCCTGGATTTTGTGGCTCAGTTCGAGGACCTCGAGCTGATTCATCAGGGCGACGGATATTTTTTCCAGTCTCTTGGTTGCATCAAGCTCTTCGAGGAGTTTCTGCTTTTCGACAATTTTGAGGCCGAGGTTGGCAGCCATAAAGTCGGCAAGGGAAGAGGGACTTTCGATATTTTCGAGGAGTACCGATGCTTCTTCAGGCACATTCGGGCTAAGGGCGATAACGCGATTAGCCGCCTGGCGGACGCTGACGATAAGGGCCTGAAGTCTTTTTGACATTTTTACCTGGGTTTCGAGCATCTGGACTTTGGCCTTTAGATACGGCTCTGTTGCCACCCTTTCGATTATCTTGAATCGGGTGATGCCGTGGACTATCACGTGAATTGAGCCCTGCGGCATTTTTATGACTTTAAGAATTGATGCGGCGGTTCCAACTGTATAAAGGTCGTCGAAGCCGGGCTTGTCCATTTGTGGATTGCGCTGGGTCAGCAATCCTATGATGGATTCGTTTGGTTTGGTATCGTCGAGCAGTGCCTTGCTTTTGTTCCGTCCCACCGCCAGGGGGGTTACTGTGCCTGGGAATGCGACGGCGTTACGGATTGGCAGGATGCCGATTACCTCCGGCAGTTTAAATTTGTGTTCGTTTTCCTGCGACTGATTGCTTTCGTTATTTAAATATGGTTCGAGGTCCGCATGGTTTTCAGCCGCGACTTCGATTAACCAGTTGCCGTCGGCGAATAATAAATTTTTAAGGTTCTCAGCCATAGTGCTTATAATAATACTTTTTTGGATAAAATCAAGGCGGTAAAAAAATTAAGCTAAAAACCGCAACTTACTTTATGCCTGCATGGTAGCTTTGTAAAGACCGTAATGGCGCAGTGTCTTTCTGGCGGGCGGCAATGCCCTTTACAGCGGCGGCGGCAGCGGCGCTTGTGGTTATATAGGGAACGTAATACTTGATGGCGGTTTTGCGGATGTAGGAATCATCGTATTTGCTTAATTTGCCTACAGGAGTATTGATGACAAGCTGAACTTCACCGTTTTTAATTGCATCGGCAATGTTTGGTCTGCCCTGGTGCATTTTAAGAATAGGTTCACTCTTAACACCATTTTCAGCAAGGAAGCGATGAGTTCCATCGGTCGCTTTGATTTTGAAGCCGAGTTTTACAAACTGTTTTGCGGTTTCGACAATAAGGGATTTTTCCTTGTCGGTGACGGTTATCAGAACCGTGCCTTCGAAAGGCAGTGGCGATTTGGTAGCTTCCTGAGCTTTGAAATAGGCCATGCCAAACGAATCGGCCAGACCCAGGACCTCACCAGTGGAGCGCATTTCGGGACCGAGAACGGGGTCTACCTCATGGAACATGTTGAAAGGAAAGACAGCTTCTTTGACGCCGAAATGCGGGATTTTTTTACTCTTGATATTCAAATCTGACAATTTTTTGCCGAGCATAATTTGAGTTGCCAGCCGGGCCATAGAAAGTCCGCAGACTTTAGAAACGATTGGCACCGTTCTCGATGCACGCGGGTTTGCTTCGAGCACATAGACAATATCATTGGCAATGGCGTATTGCATATTCATCAGGCCGATAACGTTTAGTTTTGTGGCGATGGTTCTGGTATAATTTTTAATGGTTTTAAGGTGTTTTTCAGGGATGCTGACAGGCGGTATAACGCAGGCGGAGTCTCCGGAATGTATCCCTGCAAGTTCGATATGTTCCATAATGGCAGGAACAAAGGCATCAGTGCCGTCGGCGATGGCATCGGCCTCTGTTTCGATGGCGTTGTCGAGAAATTTATCAATGAGGATCGGACGTTCAGGTGTTACTTCCACTGCGGCTACAACATACTGTTGGAGCATTTCCTCATCGTGGATGACTTCCATACCGCGTCCGCCGAGCACATAAGAAGGCCGCACCATAAGTGGGTAGCCGATTTTTTTGGCGATGGCAATTGCCTCGTTTAAGTTACTTGCCATTCCTGACTGCGGCATTGGTATGCTGAGTTTTTCCATCATTTTGCGGAAGCGGTCACGGTCTTCTGCCAGGTCGATTGATTCGGGAGATGTGCCGATTATTTTGACACCTGCCTGTGCGAGTTCGCTTGCTATATTTAGAGGAGTCTGGCCTCCGAACTGGACTATGACGCCTTCGGGTTTTTCCTTTTCATAAATGCTGAGTACATCTTCAACAGTGAGCGGCTCGAAGTAGAGTTTGTCGGATGTGTCGTAATCTGTCGATACCGTTTCCGGGTTACAGTTGACCATTATTGATTCGAATCCTTCGTCGCGCAATGTAAAGGCAGCATGGACGCAGCAATAGTCGAATTCAATTCCCTGGCCGATACGGTTAGGTCCGCCGCCGAGCACCATTATTTTTCGTCGATTGCTTACCGGCACTTTGTCCGGTCCATTATAAGTGGAATAATAGTAGGCGGCATTTTCAACGCCGCTTACCGGTACAGCATCCCATGCTTCAACAACGCCAATGGACTTACGCTGCCGGCGAATTTTATCTTCCGGTATACCAAGCAGTTTTGAAAGATAGCGGTCGGCAAAACCATCTTTTTTGGCCTGCGTCAGCAGCTTATCAGGCAGTTGTCCGCCCTTGTACTTTAGAATATCTTCTTCGAGCTCGACAAGTTCCTTCATTTGTTCAATGAACCAGTGTTTGATATAGGTTTTTTCATGCAGAGTGTTAACATCCGCACCCTTTCGCAGGGCTTCGTACATAATAAATTGTCTCTCGCTGGATGGATTACTAAGCAGATTCATCAGTTCTTCCAGAGACAATTTGTTGAAGTTTTTGGCAAATCCAAGGCCATATCGGCCGGTCTCGAGGGAGCGTATTGCTTTCTGAAGTGCCTCTTTGTAAGTTTTGCCTATGCTCATTGCCTCGCCCACGGCTCGCATTTGCGTGCCAAGCTTGTCTTCGACACCCTTAAACTTTTCAAAGGCCCAGCGGGCAAATTTGACAACAACATAATCGCCTGAGGGGGTATATTTTTCGAGGGTCCCATCGCGCCAGTAGGGTATTTCGTCCATTGTTATTCCGGCTGCGAGCATTGAAGAGACCAGTGCGATAGGAAAACCGGTTGCTTTGGATGCAAGTGCGGAAGAACGCGAGGTTCTCGGATTTATTTCTATTACGACGACTTTGCCGGTCTTTGGATTATGTGCAAATTGTATGTTAGTGCCGCCGATAACTTCGATTGCATCGACAATGTCGTAGGAATATTTTTCAAGACGCTTTTGCAGTTCATGGGCAATGGTAAGCATTGGAGCCGTACAGTATGAGTCGCCTGTGTGCACGCCCATCGCATCGACGTTCTCAATAAAACAGACGGTAATTTTCTGACCTTTTGCGTCCCTGACAACTTCAAGTTCCAATTCCTCCCAGCCAAGCACCGATTCTTCGATTAGAATCTGGTGTACCAGACTTGCAGCAAGTCCGCGTGAGGCAACCATCCGCAGCTCCTCGATATTGTAAACAAGCCCACTTCCTGTTCCGCCCATGGTATAGGCAGGCCTTACGACAACCGGATAGCCGAGTCTGTCGGCAATTTTTTCGGCTTCTTCAACGGTAAAGGCAGGGTCGCTTTTCGGCATTTCGATACCGAGCTGTTCCATTGTTTGTTTGAATATGACGCGGTCTTCGCCTCTTTCGATGGCGTCTATCTGGACGCCGATAACCTTGACATCGTATTTCTTGAAAACACCGGCATGGGCAAGTTCGGATGCGAGGTTAAGTGCGCTTTGTCCGCCGAGATTAGGCAATAGGGCGTCGGGTTTTTCTTTTTCGATGATTTTGGTCATAGTAGCCAGGTTAAGCGGCTCGATATACGTTATGTCAGCCATACCCGGGTCTGTCATAATTGTTGCAGGATTGGAATTAACAAGGACTATCTGGTAACCTAACTTTCGAAGTGCCTTGCAGGCCTGTGTGCCGGAATAGTCGAATTCGCAGGCCTGGCCTATGATGATGGGTCCTGAACCGATAATCATTACTTTTTTTATGTCGGTACGTTTTGGCATACTAAAAGCTCCACTTTTTTTTATAAATAATTATAAGCGTTCGAATATTTAGGTGTGGATTAAACAATATTGAGGCCGAACTGTCAAATAAGAAAATTTTGTCTGTTGCTTAATTGGGATGTCCTGATTTATATCTTTTTAGAAGTGGTCAATCGAGTGAAAAAAAACTGCCGACAACCACAGTTATTTCAGGTTGTCGGCAGAGGCCATTCGATAAAGGACGGATGCATTAAAGCATCCGCTTTCTTTCTTTTACTTTTTTTACTGTGCCTTTTGCTTTTCTCTTAAAGGCTTTCCGAATACGAACTCGGCATAAAGACCAGATTCGCATTAGGCGGATGCGGATTAAGCTCTAAGCCGGCGGCGGGTTTTTCACTGCGGTTGAATGTTAATGTACCTTGGCCCACCATTTCCATAGAATCTGCATCCGTTGAATAATTGATGATTGAATTTTTGATTTCTCCCCCCGCCTGACCGCTGAATTTTATGCCATTGCCCGCAATTGCGCCGCCCAGATTGAGGTTCTGACCAGTGAACTCAAGCATAAAGCCAGGGGCACAGATAAATGTGCCGGTCTCCTGTTTTATAGCACCGTATGAGTCTGGCAGTGTCGAAACATCATTACTGATAACCTGTCCTGAAAATTTAAGGCTCGAAGTACCATTGTGGCCATTTTCAATGCCGTCACCGGCGATAATAGCATTGACCGTAGCCTTGCCGGAAAAATGAACCGTGCTTGGCTGCTCAATGTACAGCACACCGTTTATCGTGATGTCTTTTGAGAATGTCACGTTGCTGCCGGCTTTTATAATGGCATTGTTCAGCACAGTGCTATTATTATTATGGCTCGATGTAATTTCAGGACCCGTAGCATATTGCAGAAAATGTTTTGGATTCGGTGTAGGAAAATCAACATAGGGAACACCGATTTTAACATGGCCTTCGCCTCCTTGCACCCCGCCGACAGACCCTCCCACCGAAACGGTCGCATACTGATTTGCTATTTCCACATCGCCTGCAACTTTTGTGTTATTCGCACTCGAAAATGCGTCGCCGGCGGCACCATCGCCCTCAATATACACACCCGACTTGACCGTGATATTTACGTCATCAATCATTGCCTGGCCTACCATGCTCATAGTCCCTTTTGTGGCAACGCCGTAATTAAAAACGCTCTTGGGCGGCAGAGGATCCGGAACAACATTGTAATCTACAATAACCAGTTTGCTGGCTATAGTTTGATTTTTGGCATCAACGCATACGCCGGTTATCATCGCTCGCAGTTTGTTGGGGCCATTGGGTTCATTGGGTTCAACCAGACTGAAGACCGCGCCAAAGTTTTGACCCGTTTTGGCATCGAGAGTTACCGCTGGAATTATTACCGTATTATCTGATGGTTTATAAACAGCTGCGATATTACTCAAGCCATCAAATTTCCCTTGCAGGAGCAACTTGAAATCTTGCATTCTCTCAACTACGGTCTCACCTGAAATATTGTTGGGTTCTTTGGCAAGCCAATACCGCAAGACCTCCAGACCTGATTGAGCCGCGCAAAACGCCAGATTGGCTTTATGCTGATTATTGGCAAGCTGAACGTTGGTGCCTGAAACGGTCGCCAGTGAAACAGCCAGTGCGGAGAAAACAAGCACGAATATCATAGACACTATAAGCGCAGCACCTGGGCGCATTCTATAAACGAATTGTTTTAAGGATTTCATTTTGCCCCCAATTGAAATAATACACCGGGTTGTAGGATGTTTCGAAAAACTTCTATTGTGCCGATTAAAGTATACGAAATATTTTATATAAAGGCAAAAAACGAACGAAAAAAGGCGATAGCTGAATGTCCTATAAAGATAGCATATAGGGTGTGAACAAGGCCAAGTTTAAGTGTTAAGTAATTTCCGTTTCGGCAAAATATGAACTGCGGGTGAAAGGCGAGGACATAACCCAGGAAAAGCCCAGCTGGGCTGCCTTTTGTTTCCAGAGGTCGAATTTTTCCGGCCTGATATACTCGACCACATCGAGAGATGTTTTGGATGGTTTTAGATACTGACCGATTGTGATTCTGTCACAGCCGACATTTCGCAAATCTTTGAGTACCTGTTCGACCTGGTCATCGGTTTCGCCAAG